>Ga0190274_10002973_pt1 | contig 10060 bp, 7 predicted proteins | sample Popmic531T_FD_133002 | JGI IMG/M metagenome (GOLD analysis project Ga0190274, IMG submission 133002) | Populus adjacent soil microbial communities from riparian zone of Yellowstone River, Montana, USA - 531 T | ecosystem: Environmental > Terrestrial > Soil > Riparian zone | place: USA: Montana...
CCACGTCCACTCATTGGTAGCAATATCATATTTCCACAAAGCGTTAAAGGTACCCACGTAGCTAAGCCCGCCATACAGCCATAAGTTATTCTGATTGTCGGTCCAGGTAGCAACTCCCATTCCATTCGACGGTGGATTATTCAGTGGAGAAGGGACACCACAAATACCATAAGTACCTGTATCATCGGCTGTACCCGGACCTTTCATCCATGTCCACTCATTTATTACCGGATCATATTTAAATAGATCAGAAAAAAAACTACCGCCATTCCGTCCGCCAAAAATCCAAAAGTTTCCGTCCAAGTCTGTCCATTCACATGCCTCATAAGTTGCCGGCGGATCATTGAATGGACTTGACACACCTTGAATACCCAGACTACCTATACTGTTAGCTGAGTTGCTACCCTTCATCCATGTCCATTCCCCGGGAGTTTGTCCTTCAGAAAAAAGAAAAAGGAGAATAAAAATTAGCAGTAAATATTTTTTCATAGAAATGAAAAAAAAGATAGCACATCAAATATAACTCTTTTCAGATAAGAACCAATCTCTGTCTGTGGGCTTGACTTGTATAAAAGTTTAAAATGCAGACCGGGTTATCAGTAACCGGAAGCCGGATAACGGATAATGGATAACGGTTAACATTTCATCATCAGCTTTTTGAAATTTTCTCAACTGCACCCACAAAAAAATCAAGCTCATTCAATGATGTATACACATTCGGCGTCACCCGCACACCTTTGAATTCATCATGTATGATTTGTGTCGCATAAATTTTATAGTCTAAAAAAAGCTTGTCGACAATTTCCTTCGGTTCCATTCCTTCAATGATAAAATTACCGATGGCACAGGAGTATTCGCGTTTCAGTGATGTGTTCAGCTTCACCTTTGGAAACTTCACCACTTTTTCCGCCCAGTAGTTTTTCAGGTATCTCAGGCGCTCTTCCTTTCTTTTGATTCCGATTCCATTATGAAAATTAATCGAAACGCCGATCGAGGCTTCAATGGGAAATGATCTAGTACCAAGGTTCTCAAATTTCCTGATGTCTTCACTCTGTGGTTCAGGATGTGCAAGCAAAGGCCAGATGTTTTTTATTTTTTCTTTCTTCATCCATAACATTCCTGAACCAAATGGCGCACACAGCCATTTGTGCAGACTCGTCCCGAAATAATCGCAATGTAGATCGGGAATTTTATAATCGAGATGCGCAAATGAATGTGCACCGTCACATATGACTTCTATGTTTTTCTCATGCGCCATATCAGCCACTTCCTTTACAGGCATGATTTGTCCGGTGAGGTTGATGACATGACATATAAGAATGACCTTGGTATTCGGAGTAATTGCTTTTCTGAACCTGTCCACAACAATGGAAGGATCTTCACAGGGAACAGGAACAGAAATTTTTACGACCTTGATTTTATCACGAAGCTCCCGCTGGTGCAAAGCACTGATCATGTTCGGGTAATCCTGGTTGGTGGTTAGAACCTCATCGCCTTCCTTGAGGTTCATTCCCAAAATTACAGTCTCAAGAGCCTCAGAAGAATTCCTGTTGATTGCTACTTCTTCAGGATTCACACCGCCTAACTCTGCAAGTTGCTTGCGTACATTTTCCCGTTCCATCCCGATCGTCTGCCACATATAATATGCGGGACCCTGGTTTGCAAGACGCACATAACGGTCAAGCGCATCCTGCGTCACCACCGGCTGGGGACTTACACCGCCGTTATTCAGATTGATGATGTTGGATGAAACAGTGTATGATTGTCGGATGGTAAACCAGAAATCTTCGTCCTCTGCAGCTTCAAGAGGAGAAAGGTGTTCGATATTTTTAATAGCGGCTTCCACTTCAGCAGTTCCTAAAATATTGAGGAAAGGAATCATTGATGCGGCGGCAGTCATGGTTCCGGCCTGGCGGATGAAAGAGCGGCGGTCAGTCATAGTGATTTTTTTCCGAAGATACAGGAAGAAAATTACTCAAGAAATCAGGATGGATAATCTTTCTATCTTCGTTTTTTCAACCATTAATTTCCGAGTTCATGAAAAAGTATATTCTTTTTTTAATCATCGCTTGTTCCTGGAGCTGTATTCATGCACAGCCTCCCCTTTTATACGGTGTATCTTTTGAAGGCGGAACACTCAATGGTGGAAGTATTTTTAAGATCAAGGGAGATGGCTCTGATTATAGTAGCCTTTTCTCATTTAATATACCAGAGTCTCCTTCGAAAGATCTTTTAAGAGTTGGCACAGATAAAATTTATGGTTTAACAAGTGGCGGTGGTCCGAATGGTTGCGGATCAATTTTTTCAGTAAATCCCATAACAGATGTCTATACAACTCTTTATTATTTTTCAATGCCAACAGGGGCATTCCCTTGTGCAAAGCTTCTTAATGGACAAGACGGCAATCTTTATGGTACCACAAATTCTGGCGGATTAAATAATAACGGGGTAATTTTCAGATTCGATACCAGTGGCAATGTTTACACCGTACTCTATGATTTTGCAAATGCAGCTGAAGGCGGATATGGAGGAGCATTAATTCAAACTGCGGATGGGATGCTTTGGGGAATGAGAACTTACGGCGGAATGAATGGCGATGGCAGTATTTTCAACTTCGATTTAAACTCTGCAACTTTTTCTCAAGTTTTCAGCTTTGATATTGCAACTGGTTCATACCCTTTAGGAAACTTATGTGTAGGACAAAACGGAATGCTGTATGGACTAACCTCTGGTGGAGGTACAGCCAACGAAGGGGTTTTGTTTTGTTATGATCCTATTTTATCTTCCTATTTTGTTCTCCATGAATTTGACCCGAATATTCAAAATGATGGGGCAAGCCCCCAGGGAAGTTTAATTGCAGATGGAAATATGCTTTATGGATTGACAATGACTGGTGGAAACTTTTGGGGGATTTTATTCTCATACAATACCACTTTGGCAACTTACAACAAGGAATATGACTTTGATTCCGCGTCAGGTGGATTTTGTTTCGGTGATCTCCTGAAGGATCCAAACGAACAACAAAGCTATATCGGGTTGGCTAATAGTGGAGGACCTTATAACAATGGGGTAATGTTTAAATATAATGTCAACACTCATGGTTACTCAATTTTAGATTCACTTGCTGATTTATCAAATGGGAGTAGACCTTCAGGTACACCCGTTTTCGCAAGTACAAATAAGTTCTTTGCGATTGGCTTGGGCGGAAACACTAACGCAGGTGTAATTTTCGACTATAACTCCGATAACGAAATACATTCAAAAATTCATGATTTTGAGAATTCAAAGGGCTCAAATCCTTATGAAGGTATGGTTCAAGGTCCGGATGGAAATTTTTATGGAGTTACAAATAGTGGTGGATTAAATAATTACGGAGTACTTTACAAATACAATTCATACACAGGAAGTTATAGCTCAATCCATAATTTTAATCCCATTGATGGCATTGGGAATGCTGGCAAACCAATTATTGCATCAGATGGAAAATTATATGGCGCTACAAATGCTGGGGGTGTGTACAATTTTGGTGTAATTTATAGTTTCGATTTAGCAACAAATATTTACCATGTTGAACACCAATTTAATGATACTGATGGGAGCTATCCATTTGGAGATTTACTTCAGGCATCAGATGGAAAATTTTATGCTAACTGTGGCCTAGGCGGATTAAATCAAGATGGTGTCATTTACAGTTTTGATCCGGTTACGCATGCATTTATTAAGCTATTTGATTTTAACGAACCTAACGGTAAATACCCGCGTGGAAATTTAATTGAAGAGAGTCCTGGCATTTTGTATGGAGTAACAACAATGGGAGGCGCCAATAGCTGTGGTGTAATTTTCAGGTATAATCTTGATTCATTAACATACACCTCTATTCATGATTTTAGTGGAATTGACGGCAAAAGACCCCGCCCAAGTGTTGTTAAAATTCCCAATGGAAAACTTTATGGTGTTACTTCAGAAGGTGGTTTAAATAACATGGGCGTTCTATATAGTTATGACCCAATGAATGATTCTCTTCTGGTTCATTTCAATTTTGACAGCATTAATGGTTCCCAACCTCATTTCAATTTATTCCTCGCAAGTGATGGAAAGTTATATGGAACCACGTTTGCAGGAGGTGCAACTAACAAGGGAGTTGTTTTCTGTTATGACCCAACCAATTCAGTGTTTACCAAACTTACTGATTTATCTTATGAAAATGGTTTAATGGGAGGTACCTTTATTGAACCGGATACTATTTTAGCAACACTATTCCATCGAATATTTGAGTCAGATGAATTTGTGACTTTTCCAAACCCGACAACTGATCAGATAACTTTTAGCCTGAAGTGTGGTGATTTCAATAAAATAATTAGCTTAGAAATAGTTAATGCAATTGGTGAAAAAACTTATGAGAGATCATTTTCAGAAATTACTCCCGGTCATTACCTCTGCAAATTAGATATTAATATACGTGAGGGAATATATTTTGCCAGAGCTATTGGCAAAGCAAAAACGTGGAACACCATATTTGTTAAAAAATAAATACATATAATAAATGTCTAGCAATTAATCCATACTTTTTGCAACAAAAAATACTTGAATTCAAAACCAGAGATATTACTCCTCTGGACAAAAAGCACTGCCAGTGTTATCAGCCCCAGTGCATAAAACATAGCATCAAGAGGCAGGGTTGAATCATTGAAAAAACTCCCCCATACGAAGCAGTAATTACTGCTTAATTTCGTAAAACCAAAAAACAATATAGTGTTATGAAAAATTCAGGATTATTCTCCGGTGTTTTACTTATTGCATGCTTCATAACTCAACCAGCCATTGCCCAACCTTCCTGGCAATGGGCGGCCGGCGCTGGAGGCCCCGGGTATGATCTCGCAAAGGGCGTTGCTGTATCTCCCGGCGGAAATGTATTCATCACAGGAAGTTTCTACAGCGATACCATTTCTTTCGGAAGCACCAGCCATGCCAACTGGGGACTTGGAGACCTCTATATTGCAGGTTATGATCCTTCCGGAAATTCACTATGGTCGCTTGCAGCGGGAAGCAGCGAGGAAGAAATCGGGAATGACATTGCCACCGATTCTTCAGGCAACATTTACGTGACCGGATCATTTTCAAGTGATGCAATGACATTGGGCAGTTCTCTCCTGTTAAACAATGATCCGGTGAATGGAACAGCTGATGTATTTCTTGCCAAGATGGATGCTGCCGGTAACGTCCTTTGGGCAACAAGCGCAGGCGGAAATATTTCCGACGGGGCATATAGCATTGCATGTGACGGCGCAGGGAATATTTATATTACGGGGGAGTTTACCAGCCCTTCCATCACCTTTGGAAGCTATGTGCTGACAAACAACAACATTTCAAATTTTTTTATTGCAAAGTATGACCCCGCAGGAAATGTATTGTGGGCACACAATAACGATTTGGGGTATGGCTGGGGCTTGAGCATTGCGGCCGACGCAGTCGGAAACGCTTATGCTTTGGGAAGTTTTATTGACACGACAATTGTATTCGGGAGCAACACGATTCAAAACGCAGACGGTCTGGGCTGGACACCCGATTTATTCCTGGTCAAATTCGACATGAATGGAAACGTTCAATGGGTCAATGGTATTGGGGGAACCGATTCCGATGAAGATGGATCCATTGCGACTGATCTCTGGGGAAATGTTTTTGTCTGCGGGTTTTATTTCAGCAATACGATAAACATCGGCGGCATTGTTCTTAACAACGGTTCGGCCGGAGGCGATGATTACTTCGCAGCAAAATTTAATACTAATGGAAATGTTCTCTGGGCAAAAGATGCAGACGGCTACAGCGAGCCTTATGCAATTGCTGTCGATGCACACGGGAACTGTTATGTGACTGGAGAGTTCCAGGTATCCGTATCCTTCGGTGCAGACACACTTTTTCAAGATACAACGGGTGGTAATTTTTTGGGAGACGTTTTCGTTGTCAGGTATGATGCAAACGGAAATCCTACCTGGCAGATTTCAGCAGACGGAAACCATTACGATGAGCCGTGGGCCATAACAACTGATGCAAACAGGAATGTTTACATAGCTGGAGATTTTGCAGGTGATACGATTGATTTCGGCGGCAATGTTTTACTGAATGATACAACCGATCATACCACCGATGTATTTGTTTGCAAATTGTATGGAGGATGTTCGGCAGGTTTCTTTATTTACCCCGACTCAACACAACTCCATCATTACATAGCCATCAATACTACTTCCGGCCTAGAGCCCATCAGCTATACCTGGCATTGGGGCGATGGCACTACCGACAACACTCCTTATCCCACACATACATATGCCGACTCCGGGTTCTATGATATCTGTCTTGAAATTACAGACTCTTTAGGCTGCACCAGTATTTTCTGCGACAGTTCATTCCACGCTTTGCACAGCAACAATACAATGGTTTATATAACCGTGTTGCCGGAATTTACAACAGGAACAAATGAGTACGAGAGTCCTATTCAAAGTTTAAGCGTATATCCCAATCCCACAACAGGCATTGTGACCATTCACGACAATAGTTTTGCGTTGGATGAAAAATTAAGCATTCACCTTTATAATGTACTCGATGAGAAAATTTTTTCAGCGAACTTGTCATGGAAGGAAAAAAATCAAATCAGCATTTCAGATCTGCCTTCAGGAATTTATTTCTTAAGAATTTCCAGCAGAGAAAAAATGCAATCTGTAAAAGTGGTTAAAGAATAGTCCTGATGAATCGGCGGCAATGAACCTGATGATTAGAAGCTGAATCAGAAAATTTCTCAGGCCCTTACCCCTATCCATTTTGGTACATAATGAACGGCCAGTGTAAGCAATCCGAGTGCAAAGAAGATGACTGCAAACGGCCTTGTAGTGTCCTCATAGAAAAACTCACCGATCATCCACACACTGTTGGCGCAAAGCCAGAAAACAATGGCGAGGTTGTGTATAAATTCTTCTCTTACTTTTTTCGTTCGTGCAGCAAGAAATATGGCCACAGAAATGGTGGGGACAATCATACAAACGCCAAGTACACGATAATCCTGTACCCAGCAGGTGTCCTTTATGAGCCAAAGCAGTATGTGTAAATTTTCAGTTGTGCGGATGCGTGGTGAGGTCATGATTCTATTATTTAGAAATGGTGACGAAAATACCAATAACTGAATAACCTGAAATCAAAATCCGAAATCCGAAATTCGATCCCGATAATTATCGGGACGAAAAAAGAACAGCCATAAATACCAAAACTCAAAAAGGGAAAAGAATATCCTACTATTACCAGTTTCTATCTTCGAATTTCTTCTTTCGGATTTTTTTCGGATTTAGAATTTCGGATTTCCTTCAACGCTTATCATAACTATTTCATAAGAATTAAATGAAATGTAAATACAATTAAACCGAGTGGTTACTTTTGTGTCAATAGAACCTCTTGATGAAATACTTTTTAGCTTTTCTGCTGCTTGGTTTTCAATGCCTCATGGCTTATTCACAAACCGACACAAACCGCATCCACGTCAATGGACGCGTTTATGATCCCGCCACTTCAACTCCCGATCTGAACAATTTTATGATCGTTGACATGGGGACACAGCATGGATTTTATGGCAAAGCAGATGGATCATTTAGTATTGACATCAACAAAAATGATACGCTTGTGATAGCAGTGATCGGATATGATTTCGTGAAATTCTGTTTCAGGGATTCAGTTAAAAAGGAACGCTATGATATTCTTGTGCGGCTGAAAAGAAAATTGGTGCAGTTGCCCGAAGTGCGCATCATAGCACCACGCGACCTGGAAGCAATTGAAAAAGATATTCAGAAGCTGGGATATAATAAGAATGATTATGAGATCAGCGGTATCGATGCCTTGCAAAGCCCGATTACATTTTTGTATGAAGAGTTCAGCCGATACGAACGGCTTCGCAGGCACAATGCACAGATCGTGAATAACGAAAAACGCAGGAACCTGCTGAAAGAACTTCTCTCGAGGTATGTTGCTGATGATATCATTAGGCTCAGCAACGATGAGTTCGAACACTTCATTGACTTCTGCAACGTGGATGAAACATTTCTGAAAACTTCGTCCCAATATGATTTCATGGTTTATATCAAACGGAAGTTTGAACTTTTTTCAAGCGTGAATGATTATTACAGGCCGGAGAGGAAAATCAGGCAGTACTAAATACTAATAAGTAATACGAATTTACCAATAATGACTTTGGCTGTTCTAATGACTAAGGCGGTTAAATGTCTTTGGCTGTTCAATGACAGCTATTCTGCTTCTAATAAAAGTGTTTGATAAATGATTCCTGCCTTTGTCAATCCTCTCCCAAATTCCCGATCTTTGTTAATAAAATTCAATGTCATGAAAAAATCCCCCCTTCTGACAATTTCCATTTTTATTATGGTCGTTGGCTTCTTTAGTTACGGCTGTAAAAAAGAAAAAGAGGAAGTTGACTACGATACACAATCATCCGTTGACAATGCCCAGGCGGAAAGCATTATGAATGAGATCAATGAAATTGCCGACCAGGCAGTGGAGGACGGCATTCTCAGTACACACCGGCTTGGCTCCGGAGGCAGTTCTTCATTTACCGCTTGTGGTACCCTCACAGTAACAATTGATTCTACTGACAGCTCCGGTACTGCGAGCATCGATTTCGGCAGTCATTTCTGCAAGAGTCCCATTGATGCAAAATACAGGAAAGGTTTGATCTCTGTGAGCTTCACCGGACCATACAGGGAAACGGGTACTATAATCACAATTACAGCTACAAATTATTTTGTGGGAACTATTGATTCAACGTCTGCTACGAAGGTGAATGGTCAGCGCATTGTAACCAATCAGGGCACAAATGGAAATGGCAACCTTCATTATTCCATTACAGCAAATGTCACACTCGTGAATTACCTGAATGAACTGCTTACCTGGAGCAGCTCCCGCGACCGTGAATGGATCGCCGGTGAATCAACTTCTGATTGGAATGATGATGAATATTTAATCACAGGCAGCGCCAATGGAAAAAGTTATACCGGAGTAAATTTTTCGATGTCAATCATAGAAGCACTGCATGTAAAAGTTAATTGCAATTGGATCATAGAAGGAAAATTTACATTGACCCCTGAAAACAAAGAGCCGCGCACTTTGGATTATGGTGACGGAATCTGTGACGGTCTTGCGACAGTAACAATCAGAGAGAAGACGTACGAAATTACCATAAGATAAATCTCTAAGCTCTTTATGCCACCCATGTATATCCTGAAAGTAAAAGGGACAGCAAAAATTCCAGACTACATACAGCTTCGGGGTGATGACTTTACACTGCTTGCTTATTTCCGCGTCGACCGTCCTGAAAAAGCATTGACCAAGGCCGGACTTGCACACCAGGCAGAGCAGATTATAAAAGCGATACAGGAAATACCGTATGGGAAAATGTTGAAGCTGGAGATAGAAGGAGGTAACTAAGTGACTAAGTGACTAAGTAACAACCGTTGGTCATGATTAGTACATGAGTAAATATTCGTAATTAGCAGATAATGAATACCACAGTAAAGCTTATTGACGTCAACATCTACCAGTCGAAAAACCTGGTACTAAGCAATGTAAATCTTCAGATTGACAAAGGAGAATTCCTGTACCTGATAGGGAAAACCGGGAGCGGAAAAAGCTCTCTTCTGAAAACGCTTTATGGCGATGTGGAACTCATGGACGGCGAAGGACAGGTTGCGGGATTTTCACTCAACCACATGAAGAAAAACCAGGTTCCTTACCTAAGAAGAAAACTCGGTATTGTGTTCCAGGATTTTCAACTTCTCACAGACAGAAGCGTAAACGAAAATCTACTTTTTGTTCTCAAGGCAACTGGCTGGAACGACAAATCAAAAATGATAAAGCGCGCGAATGAGGTGCTGGATAAAGTTCATCTTTCCACTAAGGGATTTAAAATGCCGCATGAATTAAGTGGTGGGGAACAGCAGCGCGTTGTAATTGCCCGTGCCTTGCTCAATGATCCCGACTTGATCCTGGCTGATGAACCCACCGGTAACCTGGA
>Ga0190274_10002974_pt1 | contig 10060 bp, 12 predicted proteins | sample Popmic531T_FD_133002 | JGI IMG/M metagenome (GOLD analysis project Ga0190274, IMG submission 133002) | Populus adjacent soil microbial communities from riparian zone of Yellowstone River, Montana, USA - 531 T | ecosystem: Environmental > Terrestrial > Soil > Riparian zone | place: USA: Montana...
CGGTGTAGACACGGAACCAGGTGAGGGTGTTGTCGCCCATCCACATCTGCATCAGGTCGTCGCTCAAACCTTGGAACACGGTCAGCGTGCCGCTCGACCAGCGGGCGTCCGGTGGCACCCCTTCCCCGGCGAGATTGAACTCTGTCGCGTAGTACGGCGGGATCTGGGCGAAGTTCGCGTCGGCGGTCGCATAGAAGTTGGCGACGTCCCAGCCGACGCAGCGGGCAGCGGCGTCGCGCATGCTCGCCTCGTCGGGGCAGCCATGCACGAGGTGCACCCACTTCGACGGACCGAAGCCCGACACGTAGGTCGCGTGCGCCGGGATCGAGAACGTCGTGTACACGTCGTACGTGTTCTCAAAGACGATCGAGAAGTCCGATTGCAGGACGTACTCAACGGCGAACGGGTAGTCGCCGTGGTTGTACGCGACGAACCATCCGTCCTGCTTGGCCTTCGCGTAGGCCGACGCTTCCGCCATGTAGTCGATCTCGGGGGCCGAGGCCCCGGTCGGCACCCGGTCGAAGAAGATCCCGTCGACGTTGTACAGCGAGAACCACAGGTCGATGTCGGCCTTCATCGTGGTCAGCAGCGAGGCCCCGTAGTTCGTGTCGACGTAGCCGAGCAGTCGCGACCCGAGGCCGCGCAGCTTGTCGATGGCGAACGTGTAGTCGGAGTTCGGCGCTGTCCCTGGCCCACCGGCGACGTTGACCACGCCGAAGTCGGGCGGGTTCGCGTAGTACGGCTCCCACCAGCCGAGGTAGCTCGGGTAGATGTACAGCGGAGCGAAGATCGTCGGTTGTCGCACCCGGTCCGTCGAGTACATCCCCGGTTCGGTGGCCGTGTACCAGCTTGTGAAGCCGTCGATGTGGAACTGCGGGAGCAGCCCCGACTCGCCTGGCGGACCGGCCGGGCCTGTGATCTGGCCGGTGTTGATCCACTCGTCGCCGTCCCACACGATCCCGTCGCCTGGTTGCGCCGGACCGGTCGACGATGGTGGCGCCCACGACGGGACCGGATCACCGAGGACCCACATATCACCCGTCGACGGATCGACCGGCGGCGGATCGGTCCCTTCGATCGAACCGATGATCGCGACACCAGACCCGGGCGGGCCTGCCGGACCTTCGGGGCCTTCCGGGCCTGGCGGACCCGGCGGACCGGGGGTGCCGACCAACCCGATGTGGCCGACCGGCGAGGGGGACGACGCGGTGACCCCGGCAGTCAGACGGGTGGCGCTGCCGACTTGGGGAACGGCCGGGCGGACGGCGGTGAGGGTGGCAGTGCGTCCGCCGACAACAGCGGCGACTGGTTGCGCGGCGATCGTCGAGACGATGACACCGCCGACCGCGGGGCGCGCAACAGCGGCGATCTCCGGTGTCGGCCCGGCGGTGACACCGATGTCAACGGTCATGCACGGGTCGACGTCGCTCACGTCCTCGACACGTCCTTCTGGACGATGACTCTGCCTTTCAGGAGAGTTTGCACTTCGCCGCCGAGGGTCATCTCCAGATCCCACACGCCGCCGGTCAACGAGCGCGACGTGGTCGAGTTGAGTTGGACCTCGATCGTGTCGGTCATCCCGTCGACGGGGTACACGTTGAGTGACGCCAACGGCGGCTCGGCGTCCTCGCTGGCGCGGATGTCGCAGTCCCACGTCGCCATCGACACGTCGAGCGGGGAACCGTCGGGGTTCGACACCGAGACACGGAACCGGCCTGTGTCGCCCCTGTAGACGACCAGATCAACCTCGGTGGGTTGAGAGAACACGATCGTCTGCTGAGCGGCTTGCAGGCTCACCTGGACGGTCTGCTGGGCTTGTGGCGCCACCGAGCGTGCCATCGCGCTCGGTTGCGGGGCTGGGGGGTCCGTGGACCCGGCCCAGACCGTCGATACAGCGGGAGAGTTGCTCACAGCCAGCAACACTACGTTGCTGGCACCACCGGCCCCGTGACCTACAGGACGGTCAGCGTCCCGGTGACCTCTTCCCACGTGACGGTCCCGGCGATGATCGCCTCGGCCTGCTTCAAGGTCACGGTCGGCCAGTGGTATTTCTTGGCGCACGTCGGCCCGTACGACTGGACGAGGGAGCGGGGATCGTTGAGGGTCCGGCCGCATGCCACGCAGGCCCCGTACGCCTTGCCGAACGCTCGGGCTTCGCTCCAGGTCAGCTTGTCGCACTTGCGGAGGAACCGCATCGCGTTGCCGTTGTAGACGAACGACACGTCGGTGTGCGTCGTCCCGTCCGGGTGGGTGTGCGTGTGGGTGACGACCTTCTCGCCGTACAGGCGCTCCGACGTTCGGGCCTTGCGGACCCGGTAGATGTCGGTCGAGTCGATGGCACGCTCGGTGACGAGGCGGTACAGGCCCGGCTCGTCGACCCGGTCGGCTTCCAACACGGCCTTCTCGGCTTCGGTGATGCAGTCGGCTGCGGTGAGGTGGAAGGTCTGCCAGCGCCCGGTGGAGGGCGACTTCTCGATCCGGCCGGTCTTGGAGGGGACGTTGCCGCCGCACTTGACGCAGGCGCCGTCGTAGCTGTTCGGGCGATGCGTCGGCTTCACGACGGGGAGTTTCAGGAGGGCGTCGATCAGTTGCGAGGCCCGCTTGGCGGTCATCTCGGGACCGGTGCATTCGCTCTTGGCGGCTTGGACGAGGACGTTGGCCGGGTCGCGTTCGGCGATCAGGCGGGCCAGCAGCGCGCCCTGCGGAGCGGACGCGGGCTTGCGTCGCAACGGGACCGGGGTGGGGGTGGCGGTGGCGACCGGGGCGGGTTCGGGCAGCACGGCGGACCAGTCGATCTCGGGTCCGGCAGCGGTGACCTTGTCGTCGGCTGCGGGCAGCACACCGGACCAGTCGACGTGGGATCCGGCCGGGAGCGACGGGGCGCCCCACGTTGCGCCACCGGACCAGGTCGACTCGGGGGCATCCCATGCAGCGGTGTTTGCTTCGATCTCCATCTCGGCCGCACGACGAGCGAACAGCGCAGCGTCGTCGGCTTCACGCTCGACGACGAACTCGGGCAGCACGGCGTCGGGGCCGTAGCGGGCGTGGAACTGCTCGTAGGTCAGGGCCTCGGTGTCGAACTGGCGCCACTCGGTGCCGTCCCAGGCGTACGCCTTGCCCATCTTCCACGAGATGTCTCCGACCGCCGGGTCGCTCGGGAAACCGGACGGGATCGCGGTCCACTCGAAACCGGTGAACAGGTAGGTGTTGCCGTTGGTGTGGCGGTGGATCTCACCGATCGTCGCTCCGACGGGGAAGCCGGGCGTCGGGATCGTGGTGCCGGGGATCGTCGGGCGGAACTCGTCGAGTTCGACGACGCTGGGTGCAGCGAACTCGGGCGCGTACTTGGTGGGCATCGCGCCGCAGGTGCAGGCGTCCATGAACGGTGGGATGGTGCCGGTGTCGCCGCACTTGTCGCAGGCGGGCGGGGGAGTCTGTGTCTCGGTCATGGTCTGAAGTATAGCACTGTATCCCACAGGTGCCACAACCTCAGAGGTTCATTATCCCTTGCTCGACGAGCCAGTCCCGGCGGGCCTGCTCACGATCCCACTTCGACACACCCGACGCCGCCAAACCCGTCTCCGTGTCGGCGTCACCAACGAAGTCCTCCGCCGCGAACACCTTCTCGGCATGCTCCGCCTCGGCGGTCGGCACCAGGAACAGGACGCACCGACAGTTGTACCGTTCCTCCGGCGGAGCGGACGGATCGCCCGGGTAGCGCAGCCCCGGTTTGAAGTCGTCGCCGACCGCTTTGACGTTGGCGTGGAGGTGACGGTGCGACTTGCGGACCTTCCCATCGCCACGCGAGATCCACATCTTGGAGTGCGGTTCCCCGGTGATCGTCTCGACGTCGGGGTGCAGCGTCATCGCCGACTCCGCCGCGAGTTGGGTGGCCTCGGTCCGTGATGCCGCCTCGGACCATGCCTTCTCGTCGGCGAACACCGTCTGCACGGTCCGCAGAGACACGTCAGCAGCCTTGCGCTTCTCCCGCTTGTACACGGTGGACCAATGCGCCCTGGCGTCGCGTACAGCCCGTCTGGTGACATCCTGGGCGGTGCCGTCGATCCAGTTGGCCCGGTCCTCACCGCGAGGCATCGGCACCGGTGCGTGGGTCATGCGCTTCAACGAGCGCAACAGCATCAGCGAGAGCGTCGTCGCCGAACGTGCCAGTGTGGAGTCCTTGGCCGGTTCCTCGTCCTCGCCGTGGAACGCCACCCATGCGAGCGCCGCTGCGTACACCAGCTTCGTCTGAGTTTCGATGTCGTCACGCGCTCGTGCCGCCTCGGCTGCGTCGTCGGCGGTAGCCACCGGTCACGTCCGCCGGTCCACGGCGACCATCCCGAGCAGCGTCATGAACCCGAGCAACCCGAAGCCACCCATGATCCACCCCGACACGGTCCGATCGGTGACCAGCAGCACCGTCCCGGCAGCGATCAACACACCGGCGAGCACAGCGATCGCGATCTGCGCGGCCTTCACGTCAGCAGGTTCAGACGCGGCCGGTTGTACGGGTTGACGTACGTCAGAGTGATCCGCCCTTCGGCAGGTGGAGCGTTACCGACCTGCCCGGCGCCGCACACGCACGGGTGCTCGACGGTCATGATCGTCTCACCCGAGATCATGTGGAACTCCGAATGCTTCTTCGGGCGCACCGAGGCTTGGGCGAGTTCACCGAGGTCTTCGTACGTGGCGCGCCCGGTGTTCGGATCGTTCCAGGCGATCAGGCACGTCATCCGAGCGTCGATGTCGGCCGAGTCGGCCAGGATCCACACACGGCCACGAGGATGAGAGCGGGCACCCGAGATCGACACGTAGGCGCCCCACACGAGGAACACCGGGATGCGCGCCGGTGCCGAGATGACTCCGGGCATCAGTCGGACCACTCCAGCGCGGTGACCGCTTCGCCGGGTTCCAGCAGACGCAACGCACCGTTGTCGCCGACCACGATCGGGGATCCGGCAGCGTTCCAGCCGACGAGCAGTCGACGGTCGATGTCGTCGATCTCGCCGCCCGCGGTGATCACTCCGGTGTAGATCGACACAGCGCACGGGGCCGGGATGACGACTTCCTCCGTGCCCTCCGTCGGTGCGTCGCTGTACTCGATTGCGGTATCGCTCATGAACCGCGAGCGTAGCCACTCAGTACGGCGGGTCGATGTCTTCTGCTTCGGTGCGCCACGGCATGTGCCCGAGCGGCTTGATGCCGCGACGCCAGCGGGCCTCTTCGACGTGGAGCACTTCGGATGTCTCGCCTGCCTCCAACCGGCCGAAGCGGCGCAACGGTTTGTCGTCGACAAGCTGGGCGCGCAACGCCGTGACCAGCGCGTCCATCTTGTTCGGCGACCACCCCGAGCCTTTCGACACGCCGGGCACCGGTGGTTCCCAGCCGGTCATCTCTTCTTGCATTTCGACGAAGTCCTCGATGTGGCGGACGCGCCCTTGGCGGTAGGCGAGAACGATCGGTTCGGCACGAGCAGCCTTCGATCGTGACGCCGGAACGAGAGCGATCGGCAGTGCGTTCTCACCGGCGACACCTTCGATGGTGGTGGCGATCATCTCGCCACCGGCGTTCTTCTCGGCGACGATGATCGGGATGTTCCCGGTGAGGTCCTTCTCGGTGCGCCACGCTTCGACGACCCGTGCGGCCCACCGTTCTGGTTGCAGCCCGTCTTCGGTCCAGTCGGCAACGACGAGCGCCCGCCGTGATGTCAGCGCGAGTTCCTGGGTGGAGCGGGTGACGACGATGCCGGTGGCGTCACCGCCGGTCGTCAGGCCCGGGTCGACGCCGATGATCGACAACGTCTCCCCGGCCAACAGTTCCATGAACGTATGATCCGCTATAACTATGTCGTCGGGTTGCCACAGGGCCGTCTCGACGATGTCGAGCAGTTCGCCACCCAACTCCTGGGCTTCCAACGCTGTCCCGGCGTACATGTCGAACAGGTTCCGCAGGTAGTCGGCCGACAGGTGCGCCCGGTTCGCCAGCGTCGAGGCGCCGTGCAGCGACACACGCTTGGTGGTCCGCCCTTCGGCGACGAGGTCCTTGATCGCTTTGATCCGCTTCGGTGTTGTCGTCACGAAGATCTGCGGGTGCGGGCCGAGGCGGGTGCCGATGCGGACGTGGTCCCAGGCGGTCGCCCCCGAGTTGTCCGGCCGGTGGTTGAGCGCGGCCATCTCGTCGACCCACGTCCAGTTCGACTGCGGGCCACGTAGCTGCGACGGTTCCTCACTGGAGAACGTCAACGCGTGTGAGCCGTTGGGCCAGTCCAACCGGCGCAGCGACGGCGTGTACGTCGGCATGAAGTCCGGCCGCGACAGAGCGAGGATCCCCGACTCGCCTTGGATCATGACGTCACGACAGTCGGACACGGTCCGCCCGACGAGGTGCCCGATCGAGCCGGGTTCCGCTTCGGCTTTCTCGATCGACCATGAGGCACCGACACGGGTCTTGCCCGCGCCGCGCCCGGCCAACATCGCGACGATCGCCGCGACGTCGTGGAGGGCACGTAGCTGTGACGGTCGGAGCCACAGTTCCGGGTCGTGGAGATCGTGCTCGTCGAAGTCGCCGATCAGGCGGTCGCGTTCGTCGTCGTCGAGCAGAGCGATCTGTTCGATGATGCTCATGTCGTCGATGTCGACGTCGGGAGCGATCGTGCTCATCGCACGAGGTTACGGGATCGGTAACTGTAACGTCATCTGTACCCAGGCCAGAGCGCCGGTGTTGGCATACGTCAACGTCACCGGGACACCGAGCGGCAGGTACCAGGCGTCGGCACGCCACTTCTCGCACTGCTCCCGCAACGCCTCGGCGTCACGGTCCTGTTGGGCGGACACGGTGTCCTGTTTCGACCAGTCGGTGGTGCCGTCCTCGTTGGCGACGAACGAGCAGTCGCGGGCGGCGATGATGATCACGCTGGCCATCTCGATCATGTCGCAGTTCCCGGTCCCACCGCCGCCGGTCGGGTCGACGTTGGTGGTGGTCTGGATCGTCACGGTGGTGCCCGGGCAGTCGATGATGATGTCGCCGAGTTGGGCGTGGAACGGGTCGGGTAGCGGTCCGCCGGTCGGGAACGGTGGGGCCAGGTCGACGGCGAGCGCCTGCGCGAATCCGAGCGGGGTCATCCGGCCCCGGCGAAGATGATGAAGCCGACCGCCACCGACGGCTGGACGTTGGGGTGCCCGTTACCCAAGCCGGTCGAACCCGATGTGCCGGTGAACAACGGGAGATCGACGGAGTGGGTGTGTGATGCTTCGTTGCCGGTCGTGAAGTTGTGGGTGTGGCCGGACAGGTTGTACGACGTCGTGTTCGACTCGACGACCCTGGCCCCTGGCGTTTTCAGGTCCAGGCCAGCATTGAGCGGTTCGACGGAGTGTGTCTGGATGAGGAAGTTGTACGACACACCGAGTCCGGTTTCGTGGACGTGCCCGGCGGACTCCCCGCCGGTGGTCCCTGAGTGGGCGTGGTTGGTACCGGCGCCGGAGGTTGCCGAGCCGTGGTCGTGGTTGATCGTGTGGGTGTGCACCGGCAACTGGTCCGCGGCGAGGGTGACGTTCTCCGCACCGAACTTGGATGCCAACGGCCGGTCGGTGAGGCCGACGCCCGTGCCGACACCGACCGGTCCTCGGCCACGGAAGTCGGGGATGTTGAACGTGGTCGTGTTGTCACCCGGTCCCCACACCGTGCCGATCGCCGCGAACAACGCCGCGTAGGCGGTGCGCGACAGGGCACGCCCGTCGCACGGGAACCAGTTGATCGGGGTCGCCACCCCGGGCCACATCTTGACCTCGCCGATCAGGATGCCGCCGAGCGGGATCCACTGGGAGCCGTCGTAGATCCACGACGTCAACGACGGGGCCAGGGTGATGCACACCGCACCGGTCGGTGGTGTCGTCCACTTCGTGCTGCGGTCGGCGATGTCGGTGAACCGTTGGATGACGTGTTCGGACGCGGCGATCCCCCAGTCGGCTTCCAGTGCTTTGCCGGGATCGGGCGGGTAGACGGGTTGCGTCTTGGCAACAGGCATCAGGACACCTCCAGGGCGACGATGAAGGCGACGTTGGCCTTGGCGTTCGGGATGGTCCCGGCGCCCGAGATCCACGCAACGGGGATGGTGACGTCGGTGGCGGCAATGCTCGCAGGGCCGGTGACGTTGAACCGGTGGATGTTGGCGGCGTCGTTCCAGTCGTTGATGCGAAGCATCGACCCGGCAGCCAGTTGCTGGAAGACCGCCGTGCGGTCGGCACCGTCGTTGTCGATCAGCCGGAAGATCGCCTGGGTCGCAAGACTGAGATCGGCGTTGTCGAACCGCACTTGGCTGCCGGTCGGCGGCGGCGCGGCGTTGGAGTATTGCCACGAGTAGCTGTTGACGATGTACTCGGGCCGGGCCTCCAGGTTGGCGACTCGGGTGTTGAGGCCGTCGATCTGGGTTTGCAGCAACTGCAACTCGCCGCCCATGCTGCCCTGGTTGATCAGCAAGCTGTCGACCATCGTCTGTAGCTGGGCGAGGTACGCGTTGAGGTCGTCGCCCCACGGGTCCTGGCCGATCACTGGCGGCATGTCGCTCATGAAGATCCTCCGTAGGGGCCGCTGCCGTACGGGCCGCTGCCATAGGGGCCGGGCGATGTCGGCGGTGTCGGCGGGATCGCCTCGCAGTCCTGGCGTTGGCTGAACAACCGGGTCGAGCGCAACGGGTCGATGATCCTGCCACCCAACGTCTGCTTCACCGGGGCCAGCCAGTTGTCGACTCGCGACATCCCGCTGTAGCCCTTGTCGAGGAACTCCTGCGGGTCGAGGATCGTCCACGAGACACCTTGGCGGGTGACGTTGGAGATCCGTTCCGGCAGCGCGCACGCCTGTCCGGCGGCGGCTTTGCCGTACTCGGTAGCGATCCAGGCGACCAGTCCTTCGCTGCCCGGCGGGAGGTTCGATTCGATCTCGTAGGCGATCCGCACGACGTTGTCGTCGCAGCCGCACCCGAGCCTCGGCGTCGTCCCCCCGACGTAGTATGGGTCGATATAGCCCGGGTACCAGGGGATCGGTTGCCCGCCGGAGCAGGCCAGCGACACCTGGTTGCTCGCCGACCAACACCAGTCGGAGATCTCTTCGCCGACCTGGTTGCAGCGGTGCACCGATTTCACCGAGTTGACCGCGGCGACGGGCTGGCGACGCAGCGTGACCGTCGACAGGTTCACCCGGTAATCCTCCAGCCAGCACTCGTGGCCGTGGAGCCGGTACCCGGTCAACGTGTCGAGCAGCCAGGTGGCCTGCGTGGTCGCCGTGTACAGGCGCAGCCGTTCACCGGTCAACGCCTCGTCGAAGTCCCAGACGACGTCGTTGGTGGTCGGGTCGATGCCGACGCTCGACTGCAACGCGGTGTAGATGCAGCCATCGAACGGGCACTCCCCGGCGAGGGCGTGCTCACCCACTTCGTAGGTGACGAGCGGATCCCACGGCAGTGCCGGGGTGTACGTGTACATCCCGTCGGAGAGAGCGGCGACGATCGCCGGATGGACCCACATCTCTTCGTACGTCGGGACCGTGGCTACATGCACGGACCGAGGCTAGTCCGCGGCCACCTCCACCAACGGGAACCGCCGTCAGTGCTTGGTGTAGCGGCGCATCATCTTGGTGAGCGGGTCGGTGAGGAACGGTTGCGCGGCAGTGCCGGGATGGCGAACCGACATGAACGCCACCCACTTGCCGACCTTCGGCCAGAAGAACCGCAGCGGGTAGCCGGGGCCTTTCGGTTTGATGTCGTGCGCCTTGGTGCCCTCGTGGACGAAGATCGAGTACCGGGCCTGGGCTTCGACCTTCCATTCGGTGGCGCCGGTCGGCGACGGCACGATCGAGAAGGTGAGTTGCCAGGTCTTCTTCGGCGCGGCCAGTTTCGCTTCGGCGGTGGTCGCCAGGGCGATCTTGCGGATGTGGTCGGCAACCATCCCGGTCGGTCCGTGGAACTGGCGTTCCCAGTTGACGACGTTCGGTACGAAGACGAACTCGGCCACACGCCCAGACTATGGGCTACCGTGCGGCCATGACAGACACCAACCCAGACACCAAC
>Ga0190274_10002975_pt1 | contig 10053 bp, 8 predicted proteins | sample Popmic531T_FD_133002 | JGI IMG/M metagenome (GOLD analysis project Ga0190274, IMG submission 133002) | Populus adjacent soil microbial communities from riparian zone of Yellowstone River, Montana, USA - 531 T | ecosystem: Environmental > Terrestrial > Soil > Riparian zone | place: USA: Montana...
GACCGAGCGGTCGCCGTTCGCGATCGCGGGCGTCTTCCGCCCGGCGCCGAAGTAGCCGCTCAGAACTGGTGCGAGCGGGCGCGGCGGTGGCGCTCGATCGCGAGCGAGACGAGCCTGTCGCAGAGATCGGCGTAGGCGAGGCCTCCGGCCTCCCAGAGCTTCGCGTAGACGCTGGTCTCGGTGAAGCCGGGCATCGTGTTGACCTCGTTGACGAGCACCTCCCCCCCGGACTCGACGAAGAAGTCGCAGCGCGCCAGCCCGGCGCAGCCGCCGAGGCGAAAGGACTCGATCGCGAGCTCGCGCAGGCGGCTCGCCTGCTCCTCGGTCAGGTCGGCCGGGACGACCAGCTCCATGCCGCCGTCGCGATACTTGGTCTCGTAGTCGTACCAATCGCCGTGGGCGACGATCTCACCCGCCGGCGAGACCTCGACCTCTTCGTTGCCGAGGACCGAGCACTCGACCTCGCGGCCGGAGGCGGAAGCCTCGACGATCACCCGCGGGTCATGGCGACGGGCCAGCTCGACCGCCGCGTCGAGCGCATCTCCCAAGCCCTCGACACGGGTGATGCCGACGCTGGAGCCGAGCCGCGAGGGCTTGACCCAGAGCGGCAGCCCGAAGCCGACCGCCCGCTCTCGCCAGCTCTCCTCGCCGACCTCGACGAAATCGACCTGGGGGATCCCGCGCTGGGCGAAAAGGCGCTTCAGCGTCAGCTTGTCCATGCAGATCGCCGAAGAGAGGACGTCGGAGCCGACATAGGGCAGGTCGAGCCACTCGAGCAGGCCCTGAGCGCTGCCGTCCTCACCGAAGGGGCCGTGCAGCGCCGGGAAGGCGACGTCGGCGCCGAGCAGGCCGCGGCCCGGGGTCAGCGCCAGCTCCTCTTCCTGGGCGCTCCAGCGTCCCTCTGCCGAGATCGTCACCCGGATCGCCTCGTGGCCCGCCTCCTCGAGGCCGCGGGCGACCGCCTCGCCGGAGCGCAACGAGACCTCGCGCTCCGAGGAACGCCCTCCGGAAATGACCGCGACGCGGCTCATTCTTCTTCTTCTTCGGTTGCGGCCGCCGGCGGCGCCTTGCCGACCACGATCTTCACTTCCGTCCCCGGTTCGGCTTCCGAGCCGGGCGGCGGGAACTGGTCGGTCACCTTGCCGACTTTCGACGGCACGTCGGTCTGCTGTTCACTGACCACCGGCTCCAAGCCGGCGGCGCGGATCGCCGAGACCGCGCTCGAGCGCAGCTGTCCGATCACGTTCGGGACCGAGGACTGTTCTTCGCCGCCGGAGACGACGATCGTCACCGCCGAGCCCGGGCTCGCCTCGGAGCCGGCGTCAGGTGACTGCTCGATCACCTGGCCTTCCGGTTCCGGGCTTTCTTGTTCGCTGATGCTGGGGACGAGGCCGCGACTGCGGATCTGCTGGACGGCGACCGAGCGCTGGGTCCCGACAAGGACCGGGATCTTGACCAGCTTCGGCCCGGAGGAGACCGTCAGGGTGACCGTCGAGCCGCGCACCGAGGTCGAGCCGGCAGAAGGGTTCGAGTGGATGACCAGGCCTTCGTCGACCTCGGCGGAGTTGACTCGCGAGATCTGCACCTGGAAGCCGGCGTCTTCGATCTTTTTCATCGCCTCCTCCTGGGGCAGCCCGGCGGTCGATGGCACCTCGGCGTTGCCGGGGCCGGCGCTGACCGTGAGGTCGACCTTCGGCTTCGAGCAGAAGAAGTTGAGGAAGGCGCAATCGAGCGCCGCCGCGTCGGCCGGGGGCGACGGCGAGGGGTCCTGCTCGAGCACCTGGTTGGCGGCAGTCTGGCGCTGGACCCGGTTCACCTCGCCGACGTCGAACCCGTCCTGCTGGAGCAGGGCGATGGCGACGTTGAGCTGGTTGCCGGTCACGTTGGGGACGCCGGTCGATGTGTCGCGGGTGAAGTTGAAGATCAGCAGCAGGGCGAGGAGGAGGGCGAGGAATGCGGCGATCAGCCAGCGGCGCAGTCGTCTTCGTTCCTCCTCTTCGATCTCGTCCATCTCGGCCGCCTCGGCGTCGTCGAGAACTACTGCGGCGGGAGGCAGCGGCGCGAAGACGGCGGTGCCGCCGCTGGTCTCGTCGCCGGACTTGAGCGCGGCGTCGAGGGCGGCGATGAAGGCGTCGGCGGTCTGGAAGCGGTCGCCCGGGCTCTTCTCGAGGGCGCGCATCACCACCGCGTCGAGAGCGGGGCTGATCTCGGGTTTGATCGAGCTCGGCCTCTGCGGCGCCTGCGAGACCTGTTTCATCGCCACCGCGACCGCGCTTTCGCCTTCGAACGGGACCCGCCCGGCGAGGGCCTCGTAGAGCATCACCCCGATCGAGTAGAGATCTGAGACCGGCGTCACATCTTCACCCTGGGCCTGCTCGGGCGAGAGATAGTGCGGGGTGCCCATCACCGACCCGGTCTGGGTGATCTCCGAGACCCCCGCCCGGGCGATGCCGAAGTCGGTGACGACCGCTTTGCCGTCGTCGTCGACGATCACGTTCTGCGGCTTCAAGTCGCGATGGACGACGCCGTTCTTGTGGGCGAAGCGGGCGCCCTCGAGGACCTGGCGGATCAGGTAGACCGACTGCTCCGGCGTCAGCGGGATGTCGATCAGCTCCTTCAGGGAGCGTCCGCGCAGGTACTGCATCGCGATGTAGTAGGTCCCCTCGACATCGCCGCGGTCGTAGACGGCGACGATGTTGGGGTGGTTCAGGGCCGCCGCCGACTCCGCCTCGCGGCGGAAGCGCTCGACGAATTCGCGGTCCTGGGCGAAACGCCCGTGCAGGACCTTGAGCGCGATCTGACGCTGGAGGTGGGTGTCCTCGGCGAGGAAGACGTCGGCCATGCCCCCGGCACCGATCTTGCGCAGCACCCGATATCGCCCGTCGACCACACTCCCCTCGCTCAGCTCCGGCAACGCCGCCTCCCTTTCGTTTGCCCAGTTCTCATTCTTCGTCAAGGATCGCTTCCGCGACTTCGCGGAAGATCGGTGCGGCTACGTCGCCGCCGAATTCCGGCGTGCACTCGACCGAGGCCGCGATCGCGATCTTAGGTTCATCGGCGGGCGCGAAACCCATGAACCAGGCCTGGTTTTCTTCTTCGCCGCCACCGCAGCTTTCGTTGCCGGGGGTTTCCGCGGTGCCGGTCTTGCCGGCGACGGGCACGCCGGAGATCGATGCGTTGGTCCCGGTTCCGCGTTCGACCACGCCTTCCATCGCCGTCGTCAGCTCGGCCGCCGTGTCCTCGTCGATCGGCTGGCTGAACTCGGAGGGGTCGAGCTCGTCGATAACGCGTCCGTCGGGGTCGATCACCCGGTTCCAGATCTGCGGCTTCATCAGGGTGCCGCGGTTGGCTACGGCAGCGGCCACCTCGGCCATCTGCAGCGGCGTCGCCAGCAGGCGCTCCTGGCCGATCGCGACGCGGGCGATGTCAATCGGGTCGTTGGGGCCGAGGATCTTGCCGCCGGCTTCGAGGTCGACGATGCCGCTGGTGGTGAGTTCGTCGGAGGGAATGTCGATCGCCGGCTTGGTGTTGAAGCCGAAGCGGTCCATGTATTCGTAGAGGGTGTCCTCGCCGACCCGTTCGCCGACCTGGGCGAAGTAGGTATTGACCGAGTTGGTCAGGGCGTCGTCGAGCGTCAGGCCCGAGTAGGAGGTGCCGTAATCGTTTTCGAGCGGGATGCCCTGGACGTCGAGCGAGCCGGGGGCGTCGATCGGCGTGTCGGGCGTGATCGTGCCGCTGTCGAGCGCCGCCGCCGCGGTCACGACCTTGAAGGTCGAGCCCGGCGGTTGGCGCGACTGGGTGGCGCGGTTGATGAGGGGCGCTTCGAATTCGTTCTGGTTGAACTTGTCGATTTCGAAGGGAATCCGGTTCGGGTCGAAGGGGGCGTTGGATGCCATCACCCTGATCTTGCCGGTGGCGGGCTCGATCGCGACGACGGCGCCGAAGCCCTGCGCCTCGAGCAAATTGAGCGCGAGTTCCTGGGCGCCGGCGTCGATGTTGGTGACGATGTCGTTTCCTTCCTGCTCCTTGCCGCGCAGCTCGTCGAGGATCGAGGTGAATTCCGATTCTTCGCCGACCAGCTCGTCGTTGTGGAACTGCTCGAACTCGGTGTCGCCCTCTTCGACGAAGCTGTAGCCGATCGGGTGGCCGAAGAGCGCGCCTTCCGGATAGCGCCGCACGTAGCGGAGGCTGTCGCCGGTCCCCTTCGCGACCGAGCGCGCGATCACGGTCCCGTCGGCGGCGAGGATGCGGCCGCGACGAATCTGCTGTTGCTCGAACAGCGGCCGCTTGTTGGCGTCCTTTTCCTTCAGCGCGTCGGCCTCGAAGACCGACCAATAGGACGTGAACCCGACCAGGACAGCGAAGAGGGCGACGATGAAGGCGAAGAGCTTGACGATCTGGCGGTTCACGAAACTCCTTCCGCGAGACCGGCCTCACGCCGGGCGCGGTCGGAGATCAGGAGCAGGAGCGCGAGCAGGACGAAGTTGGCGACGATCGAGCTGCCGCCGTAGCTGACGAAGGGCAAGGTGACACCGGTCAGCGGGATCACCCTGGTGACGCCGCCGATGATCACGAAGGCCTGGATCGCGAAGACCGCGGTCAGGCCGGTGGCCAGCAGCTTCGAGAAACCGTCGTCGGCGAGCAGCGCGATCTTGAAGCCGCGGGCGGTGATCAGCAGGTAGACGAGGATCAGGCCGCAGGCGCCGAAGAGGCCGATCTCGTTGACGATCAGGGCGTAGATCGTGTCGGTCTGGGCCGCGGGCAGCAGCGCGTTGTCTGTGCCGGGGATCGTGATCAGCCCTTGGGCGAACCCTTTGCCGAACAGGCCGCCATCGGCCTGGGCGAAGATCGATTGCAGGATCTGGTACCCGGATTCGTGCGGATCCTCGTAGGGATTGAGCCAGATGTCGACGCGCTCGCCGACGTGGGGCACGGTCGCGGCGAAGAACCAAGCGCCGACCACGAACATCGCCATCCCGATGACGACGAAGGAGAAGCGCCCGGTGGCGACGTAGAGGAGGGCGAGGAAGGCGGCGAAGAACATCAGCGAGCTGCCGAGGTCGCGGATGAAGACGAGCATGAACATCGAGGCGCCCCAGACGACGACCAGCGGCCCGAAGTGCTTTAGCGGCGGCAGGGTGACGCCGAGGACGCGGCGGGCGCCGACGATCAGGACCTCGCGGTGCTCACGTAGGTAGCTGGCGAGGAAGACGACGATGCAGATCTTCGAGAACTCGGCCGGCTGAAAGGCCAGTGGCCCGATCTTGATGCCGAGAAAGGCGCCGTTGACCTGCTGGCCGATCCCCGGCAGCCGCGGCGCCAGCAAGAGCAGCAGCCCGACGCCGGCGATTGTGTACCGGTAGCGCTCGAGCACGTCGTAGTCGCGCAGAAAATGGATCGTGAGCGCGAAGAGGACGAGCCCGAAGACGAACCAGTTGGCCTGGTCGCGGGCCAGGTCGGCGTCGATCCGGTAGACCATCACCAGCCCGATCGCGGTCAGCGACGCCACCAGCGGGAAGAGGTAGGGGTCGGCGTTGGGCAGCCTGATCCGCAGGTAGATGTGGGTCGCGAGGCAGACCGCGAGGAAGTAGGCGCCGTAGATCAGGCTGCCGTTGCCGAGTCGAGCTTCCTCCTGGGCGAAGACCGCCGCGAAGCCGGCGGTGAGGAGGATGGCCACCGGAACCAGGGCGCCGAGCTCCCGGTTCCTCGCCGAGATCACTTTGGAATCCCTTGGCTCTCTTCCACTTCTTCGAGCAGCGAGGCGGCGTCCTCGCGCGAGCGCAGGTCGTGGCCGGTGACCGCATCGCGGCGGCGGCTCGGTAGCGACGAGGTCTGGATCGGGCTGGAGTAGTGCTCCTCGTAGAGGTCGACGCCGAAGGGCAGCTGATAGGGGAGGCCGCGGTAGATGGCGACGCGGCCGCCGTCGTCGGTGCCGAGGAACCAGACCTGGCGGTTGCCGTACCAGGCGCCGACTGCGATCGCGGCGACGAGGACGACGGCGACGAGGACCTTGGCCGCGGTCCGCCCGCGGCGCTTGCCGGGCTCGGCGTCGAGCTTCTCGCGGCGGTCGCGGGCCGCGGCCGCGGCCGCCCTGCGGCGGACCTCGGTCCCGGTCAGGCCCGCTTCCTCCGCCGCCGGTCCGATCAGGGTGGCGCCGTGCGGATCGTCCTTCGGGGCGGCGGCGTCCTCGAGGCGGAAGGCGAGCGCCGTGATGTTGTCGCGACCGCCGGCCCGGTTCGCCTCGTCGACCAGGGCGCGCACGGCGGCTTCCATCGAGCCGGCGCCGCTGAGCACGCTCGTGATCTGCTCCTCGCCGAGCATCGTCGTCAGTCCGTCGGAGCAGATCAGGAAGACGTCGCCGGGCGCGGAGGGAACCGTCTGCACGTCGACCTCGACCTCGGGCTCCGGTCCCAGGGCGCGGGTGATGATCGAGCGCTGCGGGTGGTCCTCGGCCTGCTCCTCGGTGAGCTGGCCTTTGCGCTTCATTTCCTCGACCAGCGAGTGATCGCGGGTGAGGCGCTCGAGCTTGCCGCCGCGCAGCCGGTAGGCGCGGCTGTCGCCGACATGGCCGATCGCGACCTCTTCCTCTTCCGGGTTGACGATCGCCGCGGTGATCGTGGTTCCCATCCCGGCCCGCGACGGGTCCTCGCGGGCGAGCTCGTGGATGGCGACGTTTGCGGCTTCGATCGTCTCGCGCAGAAAGCGCTCCGGTGAGCCGGAGGGGAGGTCGCGGTCGAAGGAGTCGGCGGCCGCTTTCGAGGCGACCTCGCCCGCCTGGGCGCCACCCATGCCGTCGGCGACGACGAAGATCGGCGAGCGCACGAAGAAGGAGTCCTCGTTGGCGCTTCGCTGCCGCCCGGTGTCGGTTCGGAAAGCCTGGTCGTCGACGCGCAGCACTCGCTCAGGCCTCCGTCTCGAAGCGGAACTCGGTGTCGCCGATGCGGACCACGTCGCCGTCGATCAACTCGGCCTCCCCCTTCAAGGTGGCGTCGTTGAGCAGGGTGCCGTTGGTCGAGTTCATGTCCTCCACGTAAGTCCGCGCGTCTCTGGCGAAGATCCTGGCGTGGACGCCGGAGGCGTAGCGATCGTCGATCTGAACGTCGGCGTCGCGCGAGCGGCCGATCGAGAGGCCGCCGATTAGATCGAACCGCTCCCCCTGGTCGAGACCGCCGCCGCGCTCGGCGATCAGCCAGGTGTCGCCGCCGCGACCGGCGGCGGTGAAGGCGGGCGCGTGGTGGAAGCCGGTCGCGTCGGGGGCCGGGGCGACGGTTCGCCGCAGGTCCTTGGCCGCCGAGCGGGCGATCCAGAGCAGGAAGAGGTAGAGGACGACGATGAAGCCGAACTTGAGCGCTACGGATATCGGGTCGTAGTCCACGACGGTTAGGCGGCGGCCGAGCTCACTGCTCGATGTCGAACCGGAAGGTTGTCGAGCCGACGATCACCTGGTCGCCGGGGCTGAGCCGGCTCGAGGTGACCCGCCGGCCGTTGATCTTGACTCCGTTGGTCGAGCCGAGGTCGACGATGGTCCAGTCGCCGGTGCCGGAGCGCCGCAGCTCGGCGTGACGGCGGGAGACGTTGGGGTCGCGCAGCACGCACTCGACCTCCTTCGAGCGGCCGATCGTCGCCCGCGGGCCCTCGAGCACGTAGCGGCGGTCGTCGAGTGAGACCACCGCCCGGGTGGCGACCAGCGCCTCCGCTTTCTGCTCCGGGCTCTTCGCCTCGGCAGGCTCCTTCTCTTTGACGGCGGAGTAGACCATCGTGTGACCCTCATCTCCCTGGCTGGGTCGCTCCCCCTCGTGCGCCGGCGGCTTCACGAGGCGGGTCTGGATCCCGAACTCGCCGAGCCGCAAGCGCTCGTCGGTCTTGAACTCGACCGCCGGCCTCGTCAGCAGGTCGTAGCTGCGGCGGCGGGCGTGGTCGAGGAGGTAACCGGAGAGCTCCTGCTCGAGCGAGCGCTCGTAGCCCTCGAGCTTGCCGCGGTCCTGCTTGGAGAGATAGACCGTGTACTCGTTGGGCACGTAGACGCGGGCGACGCCGGCGGTCTTGTGCGAGTCCATCTCCTTCGCCAGCTTGCGGGCGAGTTCGACCGGCTGCACCTCGGAGCTGAAGGCACGGCTGAAGACTCCCTCGACGAGGCCTTCGATGCGACTCTCGAGGTTGCGTAGAACGCTGATCGGATCGGCTCCTTCTGCGGCGAACGGTAGGGATCCCGACTACCCGGGAGACCGCTGAAATCCTACGGTAGAGCCACCCCGTGACCGGCGGCGAGCCAGACTCCGAGCACGGCTGCGGCCGCGGCGACGGCGAGGCGGGGGATCGTCGCCTGGGCACGCCCAGGCCCCTCCTCGGCGAGACTCGGGATCGACTCCTCGATCGTCTCGCCCAGCTCCTCGAGGGACGGGCGGCGGGTGGGTCGGGACTGGATACAGGCGTCGATCGTCTCGGTCAGCTCCCGCGGGAGGTCGGGACGCAGCCGTCGCAGCGGCCGGGCGCGCTCGCCGATCGCGCGGGCGGTGGCCGCCGGGGTCGCGCGCCGGTTCGGGTTCTCGCCGCCCCAGCACTCATAGAGGGTCAGGGCGAGCGAGTACACGTCTGCCTCGGGCCCGACGTCGCGGCGCCCGTCGGCCTGCTCGGGGGCCATGTAGGCGAGGGTCCCGACCACGTCGCCGGCGGCGGTGAGGCCGGCGGCATCGGTGACCCTGGCGACGCCGAAGTCCATCAACTTCGCATGCGGCTCACCCTCCTCGGTGACGAGGACGTTTTGCGGCTTGATGTCGCGGTGGACGACGGCGCGGGAGTGGGCGTGGTCGAGCGCCTCGCAGAGATCGGCTCCGATCTCGCCGATCTCGCGGTCGCTGAGGGCGCCTTCGCGGTTCATCGCGTCGAGCGTCGCTCCCTCGACCAGCTCGGTGACGAGCAGGGCGCTGCCGCCCTCCTCGCCCATCTCGTAGAGGGTGACGATGCCGGGGTGGTTGAGACGGGCCGCCGCCTGCGCCTCGCGCAGAACCCTGCCGCTCCCGGCCGAGGCTCCGGAGTCGATCGCCTTGACGGCGACGGGGCGCTCGAGGCGGCCGTCCCAGGCCTCATAGACCGTGCCGAAGCCGCCGCTGCCGATGCGGCGCTCGATCAGAAAGCGGTCGAGTACGAGTGATCCAACCAATTCATAGGTCGGATTCGGCGCCGGAGAGCGGCATCCTGCGGCGGTCTAGACGCGGAAACGCCGCCGGAGTTCATACTCTCCGACCCAGACCCCCAGCTTTGGGAGCAATCCTTGGAGCAATCCGCTTCATCCGGGCCGGCCCGACGCCGACCACGCAAAACGCCACGACCCGAACGCCAGCAGATCCTTCTGCGCCGCGGCCTCGCGCTCGGAGCCGGGCTGCTGGTCCTGGTCCTGATCGTGATCGGGGTCAAGGGCTGCCTCGACGCGCGCAAGAACCGCGCCCTCAGCGACTACGCCGGCGACGTCACCCAGATCGTCGAAGAGACCCAGCAGACCAGCAAAACGTTCTTCGACAAGCTCTCCGACCCGGGTGAACTCTCGGTCACGGACTTCGTCGAGCAAGTCAACGCCGACCGCAGCGCGACCGACAGCTACCAGGACCGGATCGACGGCCTCAGCGCCCCCGGCGACATGGGCCACGCCCAGTCCTCGCTCGAGCTGGTCTACGACCTGCGGGCGAGCGCGATGAACGAAATCGCCGACGAAATGAGCACCGCGCTGGGTGACGTGGGCGCTGAGAAGGCACGGGCGAAAATCACGCTGCAGATGGAGAAGCTGATGGCGAGCGACGTCGTCTACGCGACCGTCGTGCGGCCGGAAATCAAACGCGTCCTCGCCGACAACGGGATCGAAGGCGAAGACCCGCCGGAGAGCGTCTTCTTGCCGGACGAGACGAAGTGGCTCGACGAAAGCGCCATCGACTCCGCCCTCTCCTCGGTCGACGGCGCCGAAACGGGAGAAACCGAAGGCGTCCACGGTCTCGAACTGACCGGGGTCAGCGTCAACGGCGTCGAACTCTCGGCCGAATCGGCGACCGAAGTCTCGCTCGA
>Ga0190274_10002976_pt1 | contig 10051 bp, 8 predicted proteins | sample Popmic531T_FD_133002 | JGI IMG/M metagenome (GOLD analysis project Ga0190274, IMG submission 133002) | Populus adjacent soil microbial communities from riparian zone of Yellowstone River, Montana, USA - 531 T | ecosystem: Environmental > Terrestrial > Soil > Riparian zone | place: USA: Montana...
CCATCATCAGGTTGCCGCGGATTCGAGCCTGGACGTTCTCGGCGGCGAGGTCGGGCTCGGAGGGACGAGCGGGATCGTGGGGGAGCGGATCCGCCTCGCCAGCTTTCGACCCGAGGCGGCCGAAAGCGGGCGCCAAGGCTTGCTCGTAGACGTCCATCGCCGAGCCGATCTCGATCTCGATCAGCTCTGCGCCCAAGGCGGCGGCGATATTCCTGGCGTCCCTTTGTGTTTCAGCGCTGGAATGAGGCGAAGGCATCACCACGCAGCTGACCCGCTCCGGCCCGACGGCGTCGGCCGCGAGCAGCGCCACCAGGGCCGAGTCGATCCCGCCGGAAAGGGCGACGCCGACGTGGCGAAAGCCGTTCTTGGCAACGTAGTCCCGCAGTCCCAGTACCAGCGCCCCGTAGACCTCGTCGAGGTCGGCCAGCGGCTCGGCGCGCGGGCCGGGGGCGCCGGTCGGCACCTCGCAGACCAGCAGCTCCTCTTCGAACTGGGCCGCGCGGGCGAGCAGCTCGCCGTCGGGGCCGGTGACCAGGCTCTGGCCGTCGAAGACCAGCTCGTCCTGGCCGCCGACGAGGTTGCAGAAGGCGAAGTGGGTGCCGTAGGCGCGCGAGCGCTGCGCGAACATCGCCTCGCGCTCGCGGCCCTTGCCGCGGTGGTAGGGGGAGCCCGAGGGGTTGGCGATCAGCTGCGCTCCCTGCTCGGCCTCGGTCTGCGCCGGCGGTCCCTCGACCCAGCAGTCCTCGCAGATCGTCAGGCCGACGGCGAGGCCGCCGGCCTCGATCGTCAGTGGCTGCGTGCCGGGGACGAAGTAACGCTGCTCGTCGAAGACCGCGTAGTTGGGCAGCCGGTTCTTGCGGTAGACGCCGCGCACGGCGCCGTCGCCGAGGACGGCGAGGGAGTTGTGCGCGTGGGGGGAGTCGCCGGCGCCGGGGGCCGGCTCGGCAAAGCCGACCAGGACCGTCATCGCGGCGCCGACCCCGTGCGCCAGCTCCTCGACTGCCCGGCGGTTGGCCTCGACGAAGTGCCGCTTCAGGTAGAGGTCCTCGGCGGGGTAGCCGGGCAGGCAGAGCTCCGGGAAGATCGTCAGCTCGGCGCCAGCGGCTTGAGCGTGGGCGATCCACTCGGCGATCTTGGCCGCGTTGCCGTCGATGTCGCCGACCGTGGGGTCGATCTGGGCGAGGGCTATGCGCATGTCTGCCTCGGGGCGAGCACCGTCGAAGTATCGCCGTCTCGGGGAGCGGAGCGGGCCGAGGCGCCCGCTAGGGTGGCACCGATGCGGGATAGCCGTCGCCACCTCGTCGGTTTCTCGCTGGCCGCGTTCGTTCTCGCCGCCGCCATGCCCGCCGCTGCAGCGGCTTCGACCGCAATCGCCGCCGCGGTGCCAAGTCTCGCTTCCGTCAGCCAGAAACCTTTCGTCGCGCCGCGGGCGCGGCCGACCGAACCGCGCCTGCGGCCGACCGACGATCCCGATCCCAACCGCAACGCCTACACCGTGCCGCAGGCGCCGCGCTCGCCCGTCTGCGGCCGGCACTTCTGCGTCCACTGGGTGGCGGAGGGCATCGACGCCCCCGATCTGACCGACTCCAGCGGCGACGGCGTTCCCGACTTCGTCGAGCACGTCCTCGCCGTCGCCGAACACGTGCACGCGATCGAGAACGGCGAGCTCGGCTGGCGCGAGCCGAAGAGCGACGGCCGCAAGGGAGGTGGGAACGGCAAGACCGACATCTACCTCTCGCAGATCGGCGGCGAACTGTTCGGCTACGCCGCGCCGGATCGCGGGCAGGCATCGAAGGGGCATCGGATACCGCGGCGCCTCCACGGCTACCTCGTGCTCGACAACGACTACAGCGCCTTCGAGTTCCCGGGCACGACCCCGAACCAGGACCTCGAGGTGACCCTCGCCCACGAGTACAACCACATCCTCCAGCTTGCCTACGACGCCTTTCAGGACCCCTGGTTCGCCGAGTCCAGCGCGGTCTGGATGGAGGATCAGGTCTACAACGGCATCGACGACTACCTGCGTTACGTGCGGCGCTGGGTGAAGCGCTGGGACACCCCGCTCACCGCCAACTCGATCAAGCAGTACGGGTCCGAGGTCTGGAACCAGTGGCTGGCGCGCCACTATGGCGCCGCGATCCTCCGCCACGCCTGGGCGCGAGCGATTCACACCCGGCCGGGCGGCTTCTCGGTCGCCGCCTACGAAGCGGCGATCGCCGCCGCCGGCCGCTCCGATCTCGGCCACGACTTCGCCCGCTTCGCGGCCGCGGTGACCGAGTGGCACACGGGGGCTGGGTTCCGCGAGAGCGCGCTCTACCCCGACATGCCGCGCCAGGGGCGACTGCGGCTGAACAGGCAACCGTTGACCATGCTGCTCAACCACACGACCTTCGCCCTGCTGCGCGTCCATGCTCGCAGCGGTCGTGCCGCGGTCGTCTGGGCGACGGCTCCCCGCGGCATCGCCTCCAGCCTGGCCCTGGTCGGGCGGGTCGGCAGCGAGCGTCATGGGCGCACGGTCACCCGGCTCGACTACAGCCGCGGCGGCGGCAGGCTCGCCGTGCGCCTCGGGCACCCGGGCCGCTTCAGCCGCATCACCGCCGTCCTCGTCAACGCCGACGCCAGCGCCAACGGCTTCAGCGCCCGCCGGCTCGACTGGCACTACCTGACCGACCGGATCCCGTTCGAGATCCGCGGCCGGCTGATTCGCTAGGACTTGGGCTGGGAGACCAGCGTGCCGGCGCCGTTGCTCGCGGCCTTGCTCGCCTTGCCGCGCTTCTTCGCGGTGGGTGCCGACGCCACCGCCTCCGCCGTCGCCGCCTCCAGGTCGAGAGCGAAGCTGTCGAGGTCGGCCATCGCGTCGTAGTCGCCGATCAGGCCGAAGTTGACCTGGCCGTCGTAGGACATGATCCCGACGCAGAGCGCCTGGCGGCGGGCCAGCGGCACCATCGGGAAGATCGACTCCATCTTGCGGCCGAGCACGTAGAGCGGGAACTGCGGCCCTGGCACGTTGGTGACGACGAGGTTGAAGAAACGTTGCGCCGGCTGCAGGCGGGCCGCCTGGGAGGCGATCGTGGAGGGAGCGAAGTCGGTGAGTTTGGTCAGGATCTCGGCCCCGACCGCCTGCCCGGAGGACTTCAGGTCACCCATCTCCTCGGTGACGACCCGCAGTCGCTCCACCGGGTCCTCGCACCAGACCGGCAGCGGCGCCATCATCGCCGAGATCCGGTTGCCGAGGGCCCCGTGCTCTTCTTCGGCGCGGACGCTGACCGGGACCATCACCCGCAGCTCCAGCCCCTCGGTGTCGTGGCCGCGGGCGCGCAGGTATTTGCCGATGCCGCCGGCGACGATCGAGAGGATGACGTCGTTGACGGTGCCGCCGTGGGCATCCTTGACCCGCTTCAGCGCGGCCAGGTCGGCCTGGGTGATCGCGAAGCGCCGGTGCGGGCCGATCTCGACGTTGAAGACGCTGCTGGGGGCGGCCATGCCGGCGCCGATCATCTTCGAGGTGGCGCCGACGCCGCGCAGCACCTGGCGCGGGCCGCGCAGGGCGGCACGGATGCCGCGGGCGATCTCCGGCGGACTGGTCAGCCGCTCCTTCCAGGCGTCGCCGAGCAGCTTCAGGTCGGTCGGTTCGGGACGGGCGAGCCAGGGCGGGGTGGAGGGCGGCGAGCCCTGCGGCTCGGCGTCGAGGTCGAAGAGGACGGTGGTGATGTCCACCCCGGAGACCCCGTCGACCAGTGCGTGATGGCTCTTGCCGACGATCGCGAAGCGGTCGTCGCGCAGGCCCTCGACCAGCCACAGCTCCCAGAGCGGCTTGCTGCGGTCCAGTTGCTGGGAGAAGACCCGCGCCGCCAGGTTGCGCAGCTGCTCCTCGGAGCCCGGCGCGGGCAGCGCGCTCTGGCGCACGTGGTAGTCGAGGTTGAGGTGGGGGTCGTCGACCCAGACCGGGCGGCCCTGGTCGAAGGGGACGAAGCGCAGCTTCTGGCGAAAGCGCGGCACCAGGTGCAGGCGCGAGGCGATGTGGTCGCGGAATTCATCGTGACTGGGCGCCGGGCCTTCGAAGACGATCGTCGAGGCGACGTGCATGTGGGCGCCGGCTCGCTCCATGTGCAGGAAGGAGGTGTCGAGCCCGCTCAGTCTTTCGCTCGGCATCGGCCCATCTTCGCACAGGACGCTCAGGCCCGAAAGGGGCTGATTTCCCCTTTCTGAAGCCATTTGCACGCTTCCTTGCCGAAAAGCGCGGGTGTGAGTGCCGTCACGCAGGCGCTGCCGGGGCCTTTCTACGGTGTTCGCTCACAAAACGATCGAACCCATCTGCCGAGTCCCCTCGCACCATGCGACGGGGAACGGGGGACCCAACTGCCGCGGCGAGGAAGCCGCGGCCGGGGCGAATCGGGCGGCGAGCCGCCCGTAGCGAGCGCCAGGCACCGTGCCGGCCCCCGCGAGCCCGTCAGCTAACCCCGTAGGCAGCCGAGAAAGCGAGCGAAACACGATGCAATACCTCCTGCCCGCGGTGGCTGCCGCCGCCGCGCTGTCGATCGGCATTGCGCCGGCCGCGGCCCAAAGCCAGTCGCACCATCACAAGCCCAAACGGGTCAAATCCCACGTCTCTTTGCACCTCTCGGGGCACAGCGTCCTCAGCGGCAACGGGGTCGCCGTGCGCGGCAAGGTTCGCCCCAGCGGCCGGCACCGGGTCAAGGTCGTCTTCAGCGGCCCGGATGCGCGCGTCCTCAGCACCGCCACGAGGGCCAACGGCGCGTTCGCGCTGCGCTGGTCTCCCGACCGGATCGGCAACTACGCGGTGCGCGCGTTCGGCATCCACGGCGCCCACACGCGCAGCTCGGTCAGCGAGGCCCGGCGCCTGACGAACTACCGACAGGCAGGCGCCTCCTACTACGGCCCCGGCCTCTACGGCAATGGCGTCGCCTGCGGCGGCACCCTGATGCCGGGCACGCTGGGTGTCGCCAACAAGACCCTGCCCTGCGGGACCGAGGTGAAGCTGCGCTACCGGGGTCGCAGCGTCACCGTGCCGGTGATCGACCGCGGGCCCTACGTCGCCGGCCGCGACTACGACCTCACCGCGGCGACCCGGGAGCGACTCGGCTTCCCCGGCGTGGGCACGGTGCTGGCCAACCGCTAGGCACGGGGTTCCGTGGTTCCTTTTCCACCAGATAGGTGGTTAAGGAACCGCGGGATCAGGCGGTGAGGCCGAGCTGGAGCTGTCCGCCGGTCGGCCCCTCCACTGCCGCTTCGTCGCCGGCGAACCCGGCGACGCGGACGCCGAGCAGGCGCACCGGCCGCTGCGGGTCGTAGGCCCGCAGCAGGTCGAGCGCCACCGGCCCGACCACGGCCGGGTCGTTGGTCGGCTCCTCGACCGTGTGCGAGCGGGTGACGTTGGTCCAGTCGTCGAGCCGGACCTTGATCCCGATCGTCCGTCCCGCCAGCTCCCGCTTGCGCAGTCGCCGGCACAGCTCCGCGGCCTGCTCGGCAAGATGGGCCTCCAGCTCGCCCCGATGGCGCACATCGATATCGAAGGTCGTCTCCACCGACTGCGATTTGGTCTCATGGGAGACGACGACGGGCGTCTCGTCCCAGAGCCGGCCGCGGGCGTGCAGCCAGGCGCCGGAGCGGGGGCCGAAGGCGGCTTCCATCTCCTCCTGCCCGCGTGTCCGCAGGTCGGCCAGCGTGTGGACGCCCATGCCCTGCAGCTTGATCACCGTCTTCGGCCCGATCCCCGGCACCAGGCCGGGCGAGTCGGCGCCGAAGCGCTCCAGCGCATCCTCGCGCGAGAGCACCACCAGCCCCGCCGGCTTGCCCAGCTCGCTGACGATCTTGGCCAGCATCCGGCTCTCGGAGATGCCGATCGAGCAGGTCAGGCCGGTGTCGCGACGGACCTCGGTCGCGACCCGCCGCATCGTCGCCTTGGGCGAGAAGAGTCCGGTGAGGTCGAGATAGGCCTCGTCCAGCCCGACCACCTCGACCGTCTCCACGTTGCGCCGCAGCACCTCCATCACCTGCGCCGACGCCTCGCGGTAGGCGGGAAAGTCCGGCCGCAGATAGACCGCGTCCGGCAGCCGCCGCCGCACCACCGCCGCCGGCATCGCCGAGTGGATCCCGGCCAGCCTGCGCGCCTCATAGCTCGCCGTCGTCACAACCGCCCGCGGCCCCGAGCCGCAGACGACCACGGGCTTTCCCGTCAACTCGGGGCGCTTGCGCAGCTCCACCGACGCATAGAAGGCGTCCATGTCGAGATGAGCGATCGTCCGCGAACTGGCCACCCGACGATGGTAGGAGGGGGGAGGGACGGGAAGGCCTGGCCCGACCAGTGCCTCGGTGGGATGACCCCGGCGACCCTCTAGGCTTTCCCCGTGGCATCCCCCGAGGCGAAGAACCTGGAGGCGATCTCCAAGGCGATCGACCAGCACAACTCGAACTGCCCATTCCCGGCGGCCGAGGTGCGGATGAACCCGTTTGAGATCGAGCGGCTGGGCTGGGATCACATCCGCGGACTGCCGCTGCTGCCCGATGCCGAGCTCGGCACCGGTCGCTTCCGCATCGTCTGCTCCCGCGACGTCGACGACAGCGGCCTCGAGATCACCGAGGCGGTCGGCAAAGAGCTGGAGACCGTGGCGCCGGTCAACAACTGATCGCCGAATTAGAGCGCCGCCTCAGAGGTCGCAGAGAAACGCAAGCGGCCCTCCGGCTTCGGAGACCTCCCGGGGAAAGGTTTTGAGGCCATAGGAAGTGAGCCTGCCGTTCCCGTTTCGATAGAGCTTGGGAGCCAGCTCTTCGAGATACCGCGGCTCCGTGTTTCCGTAGCGATCTGGCTCGATCGCCCGAAACAGAGCCGAGGCCGTCGTATCCGCCACTTGGAGCAACTGGGTCGCCTTCGGGCTGTCGATCCGAAACGGATGCCCGTCGAAGACACTCCAGCGAATACCGCCGCCGTCGGAGGTTTCGAGGACTCTGCGGTAGTCGTGCAGCTTTTGGGCTCGGAAGCCCTTGAGGTGGGCGAAGGTGACGATCGCGTCGGTCCCGCCGCTGTCATCGACGAACCAGGAGACTCGCTCGAGCAGCAATCGAAGAGCCCATAGGTACATAGGGTCAGGCCGAGAGATGTAGGCCATGTTCCCGGCAGGCATCGGCTGCCCGATCAGATCCTTGTGGACGATCACATTTGCGATTGCCGCCAGCGGAGACTTCGCCACGTCCTGCGCGGCCTTGAGGCGCTGGGAGTGTGTGAACTTCTGAAAGTGGAGGACGTGTCCTGGATGTCGGTTCAGCTCAGCCCGGAGCTGCCCGAGCATCTCTCGCAGTCCGGAGTCGTGTTCATCCGCCACGATCGCGGCCGAGACCACGAAGTGGCAGCTGGACCCAGTCGAGATTGCCCTATCTCCCGCCTCGTCGACATAAACCCGAAAAAGCACACTCCCGCCCCCGCAAAACCCTCTGTTCCCCTGCAACGAAAGAAAGGATGGACCGGGGCCACCTTGAGCCGCTTATTTCAGCGGATGCTGCCTATGAAGACAGCAGGCGGAAATCCCCACGACCATCCTTCCTAAGTATGGCACGCTAGACGGGGGCTCGGACAGAACCTTTCTTTTCCCCGCTCTAGACCCAGTTCCAGAAATCCAAGCCCGATTCTTCGGCCCAGAGTTGGATTTCGCCGTTGAGCTGGGTCAGTTCGCCGGTCCAGATCAGGACGCCCATCGCGATCAGGATCAGGCCGCCGATGGCGACGATCAGCTGGTAGTGGCGCTTGACGACGGCGAAGGCGGTGGTCATGCGGGAGAAGGCGAGGGCGGTGAGGATGAAGGGGATCGCCAGGCCGGCCGAGTAGACGGCGAGCAGGAGGGCGCCGCGGGCGGCCGAGTCGGAGAGCGCGGCGGCGCCGAGGATCGCCCCCAGGGTCGGGCCGATGCAGGGGGTCCAGGCGATCGCGAAGGCGGCGCCGGCGACGATCGGACCGCCTTTGCCGGCGCGCTCCAGCAGGGCGTCCACGTGCCACTCCTTGTTGAGGCGGGTGATAAAGAGCGAGGCGACGAAGAGGATGCCCATCAGCACGATCAGGGCGCCGGAGATTTTGGTCAGCAGCTCCTCGTGGTCGTGCAGGAAAGAGCCGAGGCCGGTGGCGGTGAGGCCGAGCAAGATGAAGATCGCCGAGAAGCTGGCGACGAAGAGCAGGCTGGGGCCCAGCACCCGGCGCCAGCCGGCGTCGTCGAGCTCGGCCGCGGAGACTCCGGTCACGGCCGAGAGGTAGCCGGGAACCAGCGGCAGCACGCAGGGGGAGAGGAAGGAGACGACTCCCGCCGCGAGGGCGGCGAAGATGCCCACTCCAGCGGCAGGATCGGAGCTGAGAACCGCGGTGACCAAGACCCCTGAGAATAGCCCCGACGGGCTCCCCACCGACCCCAGCGACGGACGGCTCTACAACGCCTCCGGGCTGGCGACGCGGCTGCGCGCCTCGTCCTTGCTGGCCTTCGGGCCGAGCGCGCCTGGGCCGGCGCTGCGCCGCGGCGCCCTGATCGCGCTCCCGATCGGCGTCGCGCTGATCATCGAGTTCGGCTTCGACTCGCCGACCAAGGGCGCGATTGCGACCGGCGCCCTGCTCGCGGGCTTCCCCGGGCTCGACGCGCCGGCGGGGCCGCGCGCCGCCTGGCAGGCCGCGGCGGCACCGCTGATCGGACTGGCGGCCGCCCTCGGCATCCTCACCAGCGAGTCGGCGCCGCTGGCGGTGCTGGCGATGGGCCTGCTCGGCGCCGTTGCCGGCTATTGCTTCTCGGTCTCGCTGCGACTGGCGATCTTCGGGCTCTCGGTGTCGCTCGCCCTGATGGTCGCCCAAGGCCTCTTCCTCGAACCCGCGGACGCGGCGCCGGCCCTGCTCTACGCGACCCTGGGAGGGCTGATGCAGGCCGCCTGGTCGCTGCTCGTCTGGCTCGTCGCCGACCGCGACGCCGACGACGAGGAGAGCGGCTGGAGCCGCGCCGCCACCGCCGCGGCGATGCGCGCCAACCTCACCCTCGGCTCGGCGGCCGCCCGTCACGCGATCCGCTTCGGCGTCGCCCTCGCCGCCGGCGTCGCCCTCTACCGGCTGCTCGACATGCACGTGCACGGGTTCTGGATCCCGCTGACGATCCTCTTCGTGATGCGACCGGAGATCGACGAGACCCACCGGCGCCTGCTCCTGCGCGCGGCCGGGACCGTGCTCGGACTGATCCTCGCCACCGCCGCGGCCGAGGCCTTCCGCGGCGACGACCTCGTCATCGGCGCGATCCTCACCGTTGCCGCCGCGCTCGCCTTCGGCCTGCTGACTGTCCAGTACGCGCTGTTCACGGCCGCGATCACGGTCTACGTCGTCCTGCTCAGCGACACCCTCGGCGAGACCGCCTTCGAGGCCGCCGACGAGCGCGCCATCGGCACCGCGCTCGGCATCCTGATCGCCTTTCTCGCCTTCGCGATCTGGCCCAACCCCCGCGAAGGCAGGTGGCGGAAAATCGCCGCGCCGAGCCCACCGGCGGCGCCGGCACGGTAGATTCCTGGCTACGCAGCCAAACTCCGCCCAGGGCGGGAGACCTCGAGGAGCCAGAGTTGAGCAACCGCACGTTCGTCATCGGCGTTGGCATGACCAAGTTCGAGAAGCCCGGCACCAAGGAGGGCGACTACCCCGACTGGGCCAAAGAGGCGGGGGAGAAGGCGCTCGCCGATGCCGGCATTCCCTACACCGACGTCGAGCAGGCCTTCGCCGGCTACTGCTATGGCGACTCGACCTACGGCCAGCGGGCGCTCTACCAGCTGGGCCTGACCGGGATCCCGGTCGTCAACGTCAACAACAACTGCTCGACCGGCTCCTCGGCGCTGTTTCTGGCCCGCCAGGCGGTCAAGGGCGGCCTCGTCGACTGCGCCCTGGCGCTCGGCTTCGAGAAGATGGAGCCCGGCAGCCTCGGTGTGAAGTACACCGACCGCACCAACGCCCTCGACAAGCACGCGATGCGGATGTTCGAGATCCGCGACCCCGAGCAGTCGCCGCCGGCGCCGCAGATGTTCGGCAACG
>Ga0190274_10002977_pt1 | contig 10049 bp, 22 predicted proteins | sample Popmic531T_FD_133002 | JGI IMG/M metagenome (GOLD analysis project Ga0190274, IMG submission 133002) | Populus adjacent soil microbial communities from riparian zone of Yellowstone River, Montana, USA - 531 T | ecosystem: Environmental > Terrestrial > Soil > Riparian zone | place: USA: Montana...
GACCCATCGCCGTGGCGAGCGAGCCGAAGCCCGCGGCAAGAATGAAAGCCGTGATCGGCTCTCCAATGATCCAATTTCGCATTGTGCTCATGTTTCCTTTTTGGTTTGAGGTTAATGCGCGGATTGCCCGCCGCGCCGGGGCTCTCAAGCTCTGGCTAACTGCCATCTGTTTTGCGTTCGTTGCTTTCGTCGGGCCAATGTCATGGATCGCTATGGCGCTTTCGTCGCGTTCGTTGCGTTTGTAGGACTAACAGCAGGGCTTGAGTCACCTTTCGTCGTGTCATTCATATCTTCACTCACCTCCCTCCGTTCGTACCCGTCACAGGTATTCAGCCAGACCGGATCGAAATCAACTGGCCAGACAAACCAGCCCTTGGCTATCCCGTGCGCGTTGGCCGTCACGTTGAGCGGCTCAAACTTGTCCATGCCGAGAAACAGGATCATGGCAACCGCTTTGGTCTTTGCGTCTGGCAAAATCGGATGCTGGCAACTGGCATGATGACTGCCCGGCACTGGCCCGCGGTGTTTGCACGAGTAGCACTTCGGTTCGCTCATAACGTCGGCCAATAAGAATTGTCTTCCTTCCAGTACTCGAGCAGGCCAAGAAAAATGTTGTGGTAGTACGCGGGCTCCTTCGGCCATCGGTAAGCTTCGACCTGAGTCGATCCCTGCGTGCTTCCAACCGCGATGCTCATGAGAAAGTGTGGCATCGGTTTGCAGGCTCCAGCGTAGGCGCCCAGTTGCACGCCCCAATTGCTGTAATACGTAAACTTGCCCTTCTTCTTCGTGGTGTCCTGAGTCTTGACGTCGATGCATCCAACGCTCCCATCCATGAACTCGGCGACATGATCGACTCGACCGGCATACCCCTGGCCGATGACTGACTGCTCAACCAGCAGCGAGCGGCGGATGTTCTTGCTGTACCAATCGACGTACGCATTGAACTGCGACGCCAGCGGATCGCTAATCGGCATGAACGGATTCTTTGGGAGCCCGCCGTACTTCATGCACATCAGATGGAACGCCTGAGCCAGATCGTGGAAGTCTGTTCCCTTGTCCCGCGCCGCCGCGCCGTGCTCTTCCGCCCATTTCTGGCAAAGCTCCCAGTAATCTTCATCGCCCATGCCGGGCGGGCGGGGAGTCGTGATCGTCGCCTCCCACATCTGCCGCTTGAAATACCAAGTGAGCCCCGGCGAGCCGAGGATCCCCAGGACGGTTGTTGGCGAGGGCAGCCCGTTGACCTTGCGCGCGTCGCGCAGATTGCCGTCGATGAGTTCGCCGGTCTTCGGATGGTAGTAGTGTGCCGCCATAAGTCAGTTGTGTTTCGACCGCTTGTTCATGGTTTTGATGTAGTCCTCCCGCAGCACTTTGGCTGCGACGAAGAAATCTTTGGCTAGGACGTGGCAGTTACAGCCTTCGACGTCGCAGGGTTTGCAGTCTGTGAGCTTGTCCCAATAATCCTTGGGCAGTCCGCCGAACACGCAGGCCATCGTCGCCACAATGAGAGTTTGGAAATCGATCGGATGCACCGTCTGGGCGATGTCCAACAAGGCGCGCACCTCGCCCTTAATCAGTTTGGCCATCACGTCCGCTTTTTCTTCAGTCATAATGTCCCTTCTTGAGCGCCTTACCGATGAACATTGAGAAGCGGATGCACTCCACGATCCGCTTGAGTTCCTCCAGTTGGGCGGGAGTCAAATCCTTGCGCGTCGCGAGCTCTTCCATCAAAGCCATCACCGCCTTGCGCCAGTAGTGCGCAGGCCGGTTGAGAATGTACCGCTTGAAAGTGTTTCGAGTCTCCCAGCCCTTCGGACAGGTGTTGTTGTAAACCATCCGGATGGAGTGGAAGATGTGAGTCGTCTTCATCTTCGTCACTGGGATGAACTCGCCGTGCTGCGTCTCCCAGACGAATGGCCCGACGAGTTCCTTGGCTTTCGACCTTTTGGCAATGGCGGTCATAGCTCACATGGGCACGTCATCTTCCCTGGGCGGGCCATCGGCGTCTTGCGACTCCTTTTCGGTGTTCGCTTCGTCCAGATGCTTGCGTGCCTGTTCGCAGGCCGCGGCAAAGTCCACTGACTCTTGCGATGGCGGGCGGCCTTGGAACGGCTCCGCGGTGTAGTTCATCACGATTCCGAACCAGTACTTGGAATCCAGCCGTGACAACTGGCCGAGAGTCATCCCCTTGTATCGCTTCTTCTCTTCCGCCTTCGGAGCGAACGGCAGCCTTGCCAGCATCCACGGATGCTCTTCGATCGGATTGCTAGGGTTGTTTACATCCCACATCACCCCGCACGACTGGCACCAAGCGTGATTCACCAAATCCTCGTGCGGTTTGATGGCGGTACTCGAGCATGCCGGGCAGCCAGCAGGATGGCCCTTGACTGCTGCCGGCTTGGCTGCTGCTGCTGCTTTCTTGGCCGTTGGCTTCTTCTCAGGGTCTTGAGGCTCCGGATCGGGCTGCCGTGGCATCGTGACAAGCCCCTGCTCAACCTCTCCCTTAAACACCGGATCGCAGGAAGCCATGATTGCGTCCACTGCCGTCCGGTGCTTGTCCATGATGGCTTTGGCGCTATCCTTGGCGTTCTTCCGGCTGAATCCCTCGAACATCTTCTCTGTCTGGGCATCGGCGAGGCTTTCCCCGTGTGGCAGGATCCAACTCTGCTGCGTCCCGTAGTACCACCATACCCATTCGTCTTCCGGTTTGATGAGTGTCAGCAGCCGGGCTTTGCAGGCACCCAGGAATTTGGCCCATTCCTCTTCCGTGCCAGTCTTCGTTTCCGTGGGGGTAGAAGCCGCCGCCCTTGGCGCCTGAGCCGCTTTCGGCGCTTGCGGGGGTGTTGACGGCTTGGCGGCGGCCGGTCGCTCTACGGGGCGTTTAGCGGGCTCCGGAGCATCGGCCGGGGCGTCATCATCCCCAATATCCTGAGTGAAAATGTCGCTTGCCGCTGTCGCCGTGATGGTTGCGTCAACGAATGCCCGCTTTTTGGCCATCTTAAGCACGGTATTGTAGAAATCGGCCGGCGAGTCGTGCTCCACCTTGTCCACGCTCTGGCCTTCGATGGCTTGATCGCCGTCTGGCCATTTCTCGCCACATCCGCCCTTCTTTTGCCAGCACAACCAGCCGCCGCCGAAGTCCGCCTTGCCTTTGATGATTGCCTCTTTCCCGCACTCTGGACACTTCCGCGCGCCGCCTTTCCATCGATACTTGCCCTCCAGCGTTGAGCAGCATCCAACCCCCTGGCCTACGAAGGCGCCGGAAGAGATGCTCTTCAGGGTGCAAATTACGCGGTACTCCTTGTGTCCCTTGTCGTAATTCGTTTCCTGGATCTGATACTCCGGTGCCAGCCGGAAAGTCATCGTGAGCTTTTGCGCGCCGGGCTGGAGCAGGGTCTTGCGCTCGCCGCAGCCGGGAATCTTCCCGTAGTGCTCCCCTTCCTGCATGACCTTGCTCATGACGTCTTGGATGAGCTTCACTTGGGCGATGATGTCCGCCACGTTCATGGCGCTGTCTCGCGAGGTGGCAACGGCGTTGTTTTGTTCGCGGACAACGACCGCATCGATGGTGTTTTCAGACATAGGTTTTACTTGTTGAGTTCGCTAATCAGGGCATCGGCGGCATAGACCGCCAAGGCAGCCAGTCCGGCCATCGTCTTCTTGCCTTCACTTTGGGCTACGGTAGCCATTGCTCGCGTCAACTCCGCATTGGACAGCAGCCCAGCCATTGCCTGCCCGGCCAATTCAGTTCGCACATTCCGGCCCGCCAAGGTCTGGTTATTTGTGTCGCTCATAACACGACGACGTAAGGCATCCCGCCCGGCATGGCTCGCCAGAGCGACCGATCGGAAAGCCACTGCGCGAGCTTCAGACCGATCCCCAGGACGAAGAGTTGTTCCATGTTCCGATGCTCGCCCCAGTGATCGCCGTCGATTGTCATGCACGCTTGCAAGAAGCTCCAACCACCGCCGCCAGAAGCTTGGAACGTGGATGGTAGTTCCTTCAGCAACTCTCTGACTTGCTCCCGGTGACTTTCCAGCCGTCCGGGATGCAGAGCGAACTTGTGCAAGATGCCATCGACAATGACCGAGTCGTCTGGGGGCTCAGTCATGCCTTTGCTCTCTTCCTCCGTGTACAGGCAATCCATGAAAATCTTCTCCACTGCGTCCGCGGTTAGAATGCTCATGATAGTCGCTCGCTGATTTTTGGCTCTTTGGTTTCCTTCAGGATGAACTCGACATCGATCACGGCGCCGCTCTCCAGTTCGTCGAAGTGTTTGATGATGTGCTCGTGCGCGACGAGATACGTTCGGACACCGCCGCCCCACGCATAAGGATCATACGTGGCGTTGCGATCGACTCCGCTCGCCTCCATCCGGCAGAGCACAACGCAGTAGTCGGACAGATCGGCCGAGTAACCAGCCCGCCGCAAAAGGTACCGCTCCGCCTCTGCGCTCTTGTGCCAGTCGTTGATCGTTTGATCCACTGGCGGCAATGCCGTTGGCGTCATCTTCGTTGCGATCACTGGGATGAAAGTTCCGCGATCGCGAATCTCAAATGCTTTGGTGATCATGGCTCTTTCCTTTCGTCGTCCTGTCCCGGCAGTTCCTGCTCTGGAGCGCAACACTGCTTTGGCATCTCCGGCTTTGGCGCCTGCGGAGTACCGAAGGCCGGCCCGCTGAAAGCGTGCTTCGCGTACGCCTTGAACAGATCCTCTCCGCCCTCAATCGTCTTGGCTGCGTGCTCCAGTCGTCGCCAGTCCTCTTGGCCTCGCGTGAAGACATGCGGATCATCGCTCATCTGATGAAACCAATCATGCCGCTCAAGTTCGCGGAATAGTTCGGCGAGGTTCAATACCGTTCCTCCGGTTGGCTGTTTCCCTGACTCGCTGGGCTGGGAGGCGGCGTTTCCAGTTCAAGCGTTGGCTGGGGAGCCGCCAAGGCAAAGATGATATTCTGCTCGATCTTGCGGGCTGCTGCTCCGGCTGCCGCCGTGATCGCCGGGCCAACGTAGGCCAGCAACTTCATGGAGATGTCAGGATCGAGGACAAGCTTGACTGTGTTCTCCCGCCCCTCTTCGTATTCGACGGTGGCAATGTATTTCCCTGCGTTATCGGCATAGGACGGCTGGAGTTCAATTAGGAGTTTTGTGAGTTTCATATTTTGGCCTTCTGCTTTGCTAAATAGGCGCGGCCGTTAGAGGTGAGAAGACCGGGGGCGAACCCGATAACAAACCCCGAAGCCCTTGCGGGACATCCGCGACCGCGCCTAAGATTGTTTGTATTTTGTTAAGGAACTGTTTGCAAGGAATTTATTTTATTAACCGCTGCTCCCTGGCCTCGCGGCGGATCTTCGCGTCGGCTCTGGCAATCCTTGCCCGCTCCCGACTGGCGGCCAGTTGTAGCTTGCGCTCGCGTGCCTTCTCCAGCCGGCCAAGATTGACTCGGGCTCGAATGGCGAAGTGATAGACATCGACGATGGCGACGACTTCCGCGCGGCGGGTACCGTAGGGGCGCAACTCAATGGTGTCCGGCCGGCCCTCGCCTCCAGGAACGAACGACGCGACGAGCGGCCGATGTTTGTCGGCGCCGAACTGCGCGCTCAACTCGTCGTTGGTTAGGCGGTGAATGGGCTTCGTGAGTTTGGTCATACGTCGTCAGTGGATTGGCTGCGTGTGTCGATGTTGCAACGTCTGGCCGCGTCGTAGATTTGCGCAATCTCCGGATCGTCGTCCGACGGTGATCGGAGAATTGTCAGCACCTCCTTGGCGAATCGGATCAACTGGGCGTTGCTTGGTTCGCTCATGGCGTGCCTCCAGTCAGGAACTTTGCCCAAGCGGCGTGCCTGCTGATGTTGTCTCCGCAGAAGCATTCCGGATGCAGTTCGCGAAACTGATTCTTGCGCTCTGCGATCCAGCAGATGAACCCGCACATGATCCCGCCCGGCCAACGGCGCCCGTCCGCCTCCAGTTGCTGCTCTGGAGTACGGCCGTGCGCTTTGGCGTAGGCGATGAAGTAGGGCTGGAATTTCACCGGGGCATTCCTCCTTGCGTGCATTCCGGATCGTCAGTGTTCTGCGGGGCGTGTTCGGCCGGGGCGTAAACCTTGAGATCCTGCCATGATGGCAAATCGAATTGATTCTCTGGGCATAGCTCGCGGTTGCGCTCCATTCGGAAGCGTAGCTCGTGGCGGAAACAGGCACGGCAGAGAATCGCGTTGCCCTCGCCGCCTGTCGGCAATACGCGCACCTCCCCTTTTGAATCGGTGCATTTGTCGTTGTCGCAATTGTTATTTTTCACTGGCAACCTTTCCGGGAATCAACGTCCCCGTTCGCATGTCAAAAGTATCGTGCCTGAACGCTGGCATGCGCAGATCGATCAGACGTTTGATTCTGTTCCTCGTGAGCCGTACGCAGTCGTAGGATCGGCGGATGTGGTGAATGCACTTCGCAACGTCCATGATCGCAGTGTCTGGGAGGATGTGGATCCGATAAGAAGCACCGGCCGGCCCGGCAAGTTCCCAATCCCAGAAAACGCCCGCGTGCGACTCCCAAGGATCGAGCACAACGATCCCGACATAGTGATCCTTGCTGAACTCGGCTTGCTCTTGGAAAGCGTCGTAAAGTTGGCCGTAATCGCCTGACGTAGTCTCGCCGCGGTTCAATTCCAAAATGGCGCCGACTCCATTACCGAAAAGTAGATGGCGGCTCATGACCGCACCTCGCTTTCTGCCGCCGCGATGCTGAATTCTCGCGATATCATTGGCACTCCGGTCGCATGCCAGAGAATTGACGCGCCCGGCGCAACCCGCAGCCGGATCGGCAAGTGGTGATTGTTGCGCTCCAGCCAAGCGAGGGCCGCGGCCGTGCTTGTTTCGGCCTCAATTGTTTGCCATTCCGGCCCGCAATGCGTTTCACCCTCGCGGGCGATCTGGACCAGCCAGGGAATTAGCAGCGTGATCTTGGGCGAAAAGACATGTTCAAAGCGATCGTACAAGGACAGCAAAGCCGCGTCCGGATTGTCGCCCGTCGCCTGCTCGGTGAATTGTTGCATGATGCCGATAGCGCCAACGCGGCGCCCGCAGAATGAGATCGAGTAAGTAGGCATAAGAAAAGGGGCGCCGTCCTTGGCGCCCGGTTGATGTCTATCAGGCTGCGACCGTGGCGAGGTCTAGGAGCTTGCCGGCCCTCGTTTCCAAGTCGATCCGCGCATCGACCCAGTCGTACCCGCGTGCGTAGGCTGTGAACCCCTGGACGATCTGCCAGAGCGTGCGGCAATCGCCTTCCTCTGCTTTGGCAAAGTCGATTGCGCTCTTCACTTCGGCCTTGCTGAACTTGGCGGCCTTGTCCAAGTACTCGAGCAGCCCGTTGAATGACTCCGCCTTGTCGGCTTTGCCGTCCCAGATGATTTTGTCGCTCGCTGCGCGGATCGTGTCTTCCACTGGCTTGGCTGATGCATTCACGTACTGAAGCAACGCGGGCATTGCTGTCTGGTCGAACCTTGCCGGGCCTCCGGACGTGTGCCGGATTATCAATTTGGTGATGTCGTGCGCTCCATACACAAAGTTATTCCCGCAGCATCCGTTATGCAGAAACGTCATCAGCCCGAACGTCCTTGAGCCAACTTCGGAATTCCAAACGAAAAAGCCGCGGTTGATTTGCGCCCGCGGCCCGATGTCCAGGAACGATCCGCCGTCGATCATGAACATGAAGACGTCACGATCTGAAGCGTAGAGCCCGGCGCGCTCCGTTCGGCTCGTGTCAATCGTCTTGAACCCGTTCGGCGCCGTTCCCGGCTTGTGCGCATACGCCAGCGGATTATGGAAACGGCCATTGCTGCGTTCCACGATCCGGCCAACTGCATCGACGCAATCCGCGTCCCAGATCCGGCCGTACGTCGGCGAGGTGATCGCTTGCAAGGTGTTTGTGTCGCCGTCCTCGCTCGCGATAGTCATAAATTTATGCGTTTCGCGTGGCGTTGTCTCCAGCCCGTGATTCAAGTTTTGCACAAGCAGATCCTGGGGGAGCGTGCGCAAGTATTTAGCCGGCGCGCCAATGACTGAGGACAACTGGCCAAACGCCCAGTGAGTCGGCTCACATGGCGTGATCGTGCCGTTGATGATTAGTTTGCCGTCCTCGCTGGCAACTTTGGTCCTGCCCGAATCGATGTCTATCGACCGGGAACGCAGGCGGCGCGCTTTGACGTTGTCGGATAGTTCGGCCAGAGTTCCGAACCTTTGATCCGCTGGCCTTGTCGCCCATTGCTGATGGGCTTCGCTGAGTGTCGTCATTGTCTTACTTTCTAAAAAACAGAGTTGGCCCCTGTTATGCCTTCGGTTTAAGCCCGGCCGATCAACGGCCGTTCAAGCTTTCGCCGGAATGCAAAGCCCGGTTTCCCTGGGCTCTGCGTTCCTCCGACTGCTCAGCCCTTACTCATCCGTTCGTCTCCAGCCCTTCAGCCCCGTAAAAGGCGTGCTCAATGGCCAGTGCATCCGTAATGCACTCCGCGAAGTAAAAGGCGTCGCGCTCCCGTGCTCCCGTCTCTTCCACGAAAACCAGAAAGGCGCCCGCCTTCCGGTCTTCCACCATGACCGCCCGGATCGTTACGTGCCTGTCACGGTGAACGGATGTCTTGATCAAGACAGCGGAGTCTTCCCGCATGAGTTTTGAGGCAATCTTGAGCGGCAATGGTTTTAGGTCGTTTAGTTCCATAGTCGCCTTTCAATGACCGCAGCAGGGGTAATCAATGCACCCACAACGCACAGAGACTTCACCACTGGCAAAGCGGGTAATGGACAGCCCGCGCTTGGCCATCCTGCGATCATTGGCCAGCGTTCCCGGCTCCAGCCCGGCCCGTTCGTCCTCCCCGTCGAAGTCTTCCCCGCTTGGCTCTTCCCCGTCCTGCTCCGTTCCCGGGCAGTGGGTATGCTCAGCCGTACCGCGGCCGTAGAAGTTGATTTGCTCACCTGGGTTGATTGCCTGCCGGCAAGCGCGACAGCGTCCCGGATATCTGGCGATCATGGTTTTCACTGCGCACCCCCTTTGCCGTCGATCATTGCCTTCCGGGCTTCAGCGTGTACCCGGGAGACGCAGAACACCCAGCGAAGTTGCAACGGTTGATTGCTGGAGCTCACGAGGACAACGAAGGGAAAGCGATCCTTGGGATACTCCGGATCATAACCTGGGTTTACCTCAATTCTCGCCGTCACACTCGCCGGCTTCAACGCTTCAAAGGTGAACTTGCGTGAATACGTCCGATGTCCAGCACTCACAAAACACCCCCTGTCTTCATCGCCGCCTGTTGCGCCTTTATCCCCGCAATCGCCCGCGCCTTGCTTATCCCCGCAAACCGCGCGTATTCATCGCCCCTCACCCCTTCCAGCAAGGCCAGTTCCTCGGCCAGTTGCTCAGTCCGCGTGCTTTTGGCTGACTCCCCGTCTTCCCATCTCTGCGTTGCATAATTGAATGCTATCATCGCCGTTCGCCTTTCTCTTTCTAAGTTGTTATCACTACCGAACTACCACAATCACCGAACCGCACTCTATCACCTTATCAAAATATAGCAAGCTCCCTTCTCAAAATATCCACTCGCTCCAGCCGTTCCCCATCGCTACCTTCCCTCCATCATGGCCCGATTCACCTCCGCCAATGCTGCCGCTTTCGCAGCGCTCCGTAAAACCAAAGGCAAACGCAGCGCTAAACAGGAAATACTTGATATCCAAAGACTTCTGCTCATCGATATAAGGGCAACGACGACTTTGCCCAAAGACCGGGCTCAATGTGCTCGGGCTTTCGATGTCTTGCAGGAACGGCTGCGTATCATGTCAGGAATACCGCTGCCAGGACAGAAGCGCCCCGACCTTGAGTTGGAGCGCGCACAAGGCAAACGAGCGCACAAGCGTGCCGACGTGCTGCCAATGCCGACAGTCGATCCTTCGACTGCCCAGGCTGAGGGCTGAAAAAAGTCGGAAGGAATCTCTTATTGCCGGCAACCGTACCCACCACCCCACCCCGGAGGGGGCCAGAGCTCGACGGGGCTCGCGGGCTAATGTTCCAC
>Ga0190274_10002978_pt1 | contig 10046 bp, 8 predicted proteins | sample Popmic531T_FD_133002 | JGI IMG/M metagenome (GOLD analysis project Ga0190274, IMG submission 133002) | Populus adjacent soil microbial communities from riparian zone of Yellowstone River, Montana, USA - 531 T | ecosystem: Environmental > Terrestrial > Soil > Riparian zone | place: USA: Montana...
TCATGAATACAAAAGCCATAAATGAGGAGGATCGAGGGCTGCCACTAGACCAGCTCTGCGATAAGGGTTTGCAAACAACTGCGAAGGATCCTGATAGCACTGGGACCGTTCTGAGGCAAATGGGTATGAGACAAACCCATCGACATGCGTCACGAAGTGAGCATTCTCTGGTTGAGTGGCATTGCGGATCTGCACCGCTATTGTGGTCAAGGGGAATTAAGAACTCGGACGACCTCGGAGGCCAGCATCCGGGGATTTTTTTTGACCCCTCCCCACTAACACTGTTGTCTGATCGCCAGGGATCCGAATCCTCAAGGAGAAAAAACGTGGAAGACGAAAGCAGCGACCAGTATCACGATAGCGAGTCCGAAGATGTCTACGACCTATACAACGCCTGTAATGGCGCCTTGCACAACGGTCTGCTTGACATTCGAAAGCTTGACGAGCTCAGCGAAGAGGAGTTGGAAATACTGGACGTTGCCAGACTTAGAGTGGTTTGGGCACATACGGCAACTGGTTGTTCGCAGTGCGAACGGATTATCAAGACACTGAATTCAGCCCGTGAACTAATGGGAGACGGACAAATTAGACGGTGATAAGAACTTTTGCCGGCTCGATTGTCTAAAGGACGGACAGCAAATTCTTTTGGGAGGAAAAGCAATGAAAACCAAACGCATCAACGTCGCCATCCTTTTGATCATTTACCTGGCCATCGCAATCGGCATTGGTCTGGCCATAGCTAAGCTAAACGCTCGTTTGGCTTCAACTGACCGCCTCCACGAGCGCCGCGACCTAGCCGCTCTCAACAGTCTGCGTAACAGAGTGTTGGTAAACGGTAAACGGACGTCTCTAAACCAGCTCGGATTAGTGGTGACCACCAATGCCGTTCCATTGCTCACGGTGGACCCTAAAGAAACTTTGCAGACTTTAGGACTCGACGGTGTTACACTTCGCCTCGATACTCTTAAGGTGTAAACACCCGGTGATTTCACGGTTATTGGCCCATCACAGTCAGCCGAGATTCTCACATGTTGGGGAACACTAATCGATTCCTTAAATCAGGTGAAAACCACGCCGCCCTCACTGAGTGGCGGGGTTTTCACTGCATTCAGTCAGCATTGGGTCTCAAAATAATTCTGGTCTACGCATCTCTCCCGCAGACTTTATCGCTCAAGAGTTTGAGTAGAAAGAGAGCCAAATCATGGACGACGAAGGTGGTATTAAGCTGGAGTCTCTGATCCCGGAAGCAGTCAGTGGGAAAAAAGAAGCGCTGGATCTGCTGATAGTTGATTGTTGGACAACTAGACTTCTGACTACGGTGTCGCGTTGGGCCGAGCGGAAATTCAAACAGGAGCAAAGCGATGTCAGTAGCGTGATTACGCTAATGCTGCTGACGAAGATAACGACAATTGAGAATCCGAGTCACAAACCCTGGTGCAATTGTTTGCGATCTTTCTGTTATGTGGCTGCAAGGAATCATTGCCTGAACGAACTGGAACGCCAGGAGCGGGCGAGAAAAAATCAAAAGAAATCAATTGCCGAAAATACGGCTCGCAGAATCAAGTCAAGCGAGGGTGGAACTATTGTCATACAAAGCTCGACAGCGCTCACGCCGGAAGAAGAGTTGATGAAAAAAGAGCGTGAGCAACAGATAGGGTCGGCACTCGACAAAGCACTCGATCTATATCCTCGAGACGAGGAAATAGCCGAGCTTTGGTTGAGGGGATATTCCGTGAAAGAAATCGCTGATGAGATCGGGCTGTCAATAAAGACAGTGTACCCGAGATTGAGGAGGGTGCAAAAAGTGTTTTTCATGGAGATTGAAATGGAGACCAAGCAATGAAACCCGAAGTCTGATGGGCGTCAGAGCTTTTGAATTGGAGTCTTCTATGACCACACGGTTGACGCGACGGCCCTGAGGGATCTAACCTTAGTAACGTCGCAATAATGAATAGCCACTGCGAACTCTGGAAAGCCACAGGGTTTTGCGCGTCTTTATGAATCAGGGGCCAGCAACAGCGGCCGGCGTCACCTCGGAGAAAAACCTTGAATCAAAACGACACCGACTTTCACGATAGCGAAGCTGGAGACGTGTTCGACTTGTACAATGCCTGCAACGGCGTTTTTCATGATGGCCGACTGGATGTACGAAAGCTCGACGAACTGAGCGAGGAAGAATTGCAAATTTTCAATGTGGCGCGGCTTAAACAGATTTGGGCGCACACAGCCTCGGGTTGTTCAGCCTGCGAGAATATTATCGCTAGCCTCGACCAAGCTCGAGGAATGGTGAGAGCCAAGGTGAGCGTCTGAGCGCCTTAGGGGATGCAATCATTTCTGTTTAGGTTTTCGTGACATTCCTTCAAGATATGTTTCGTTAACGCGCTTTTGAATGAGCGCAGCGGGATTCATCTCGCTTTTGGCGTCCGACTCATTCCGACTTGAGGGAAAAGTAACAATTAGCAATTTGCGAGCCGACTGAAGTCCGGGGCATACCCACCTTCCTGACCCCGAGCTTACCTAGATAGTTTGTTTGGCAGCCAGGTTGAGGACTTTTCGGGCTGCGCCGATCAAAAACCTTTCACCGCCAAAACTTCCTTCGCCGTCGAGCGATTGCCCGTGCAACTGATTCTCCGGGGACCATCAAGGTAACTGATCGAAAAACCCAGGTTCTCATACAGTTCAATGATCCGGCTGGTCGCCTGGTTCGACAGCACCACTGGCCCAGGATGCGCCGCCAGCCACTTTGCTGTGCGCACTTGATCGTCCCAACTAAATCCGCCTGCGCTATAGGTCGTAAACTCTACATCATATGGCGGATCGGCATAGATAAAATCTCGCGGTTGAATGTCCAGTGCTTCCATATCCTGATTATTGAAGGTCCACTTCTTAAAAAGTCCGCGATACTGCGCGAAGTCCCTCATGTAAGTAATTGCCGTATGTGTTCCAAACGGCACATTGAATTCGCCGCTTTGGTTGAACCGGCAAAGTCCATTGAAGCAAGTGCGGTTCAGATAATAAAAGAGCTGCGCTGCTTCTGCTCCTTTCGACTCGCCGTTACTGACAAGTTGATTGAAACGTTGCCGGTGCCGGTAGAAACAATCTTCCGCATTTTCCATCTCGATGGTGACCTTGAGGCCTCTTTGTAGATGCTTATAAAAATTGATCAGGTGCGGATTGATATCATTCAACAATGATGTTTCCGGTCTCAAACCAAGCGGGGCCGCGAGTCCGCCACAGAATGGCTCAACATATCTGCGCTCCTGATGTGGCCGCCAAAGGGGTTCAATGTGAGGCACCAGCCAGCGCTTGCCGCCTGCCCATTTCAAAGGAGGACTCCCCGGCTTCGCAAGTGGGCGGGGTCCTCGGCGGGTCAGGCCCGGTGGAGTGCTCGACTTGACTGCAGCCAGCTGCGACAGCCGTGGAGAAGGTCTCGCGGATACAGCCGCCGCTTTTGACGAGGCAGAACTGATGGCAGGTTTGGACTTTGTTGCCGGAAGCTTTTTGGTTTTCACGTTGTGACGAACGTGAAAATAACAGTATCGCCGCCGCCGGTCAAAAGATTACAAACCATTCAAAATCGCTGTTGTTGAACGTTGTCGAAGAAACACTCGGGGCCGCCGGCACAATACCGATGGCGGCGTTGCTTGAAATCTTGTAAGAACTTGAAACCGCACAAACGACGCTCGGTATTGACCAGTGATTTGGAGAGTGTTAGCGTCGCCGGCGTTTCAATCAGAATTGATGGTCGGCAATCACCCTGTCCGACCAAAACACCGCTACACCATAAACTGCGTTTCGTCACCGTCGCACGAAAACTGTCCCCGGATACCCTCCTCCCCACCCTTGGAGCGAGTCACCTCTGGAGAGCCGTTGAGTTAGTGATTCAGGAGTCCCATGAAAAACCATGCGGAGTTTCTGCCGGCAGCGCGTTATGAAGGCATCATCTGCAAACAAATTGATGGCGAGTTGCTGATCTATGACCTCGATCGAAATAAGGCCCATTGTCTCAACTCGACCGCCGCGTTCGTGTGGCAACACTGCGATGGGCAAACCAGTCTTGGAGAATTAGCCCGAGCTGTTAACACAGCCATGGAGACGTCGTTTGGTGAAACGGTGATCGAAATCGCACTCGCGCAACTGGGCCGCGATCACTTGCTTTGCGAAACACCTAAAGAGGTCGTTGCTGATCTTTCCCGCCGAGCACTTGTCAGGCGTCTGGGACTTAGCGCCGTACTCCTCCCCTTAATCACAACCATAACTGCGCCCACGGCATTGGCCGCTACCTCGAATTGTGTTCCGTCTGGTGGGGCATGTACTGACGGTGGGCCGCCATGCTGTGGCGCAACATCTTGTCAGGGTGGCATCTGTTTATGAGACGCAGGGAGAACGAGTGGGAATCATTTAACACTGCGGCGCAAAGCTGCCGGTTGGAGGACTCATGAAGAATGCGATTGCCTTTATTGTTTCGGCATTTTCGATTGCCATCATTAGCGCGACGGCCCAGGCACAGGCGTTGTTCGTCCAAACATTTCCCACGGACGACACCACCGATCCTTTCAGTGCTTATGAGTCAGCTACTCCCGATAATACTCAGTTCGACCAGATTTCAACCGGAAACAACACTAACTGCGCGCCTTCAATAACGAGTGGGGCATTACAATTTGCGCGATCCAGTAATACGAGCGTTTGCATCGCTTCCAGGAACACTGATTTTAGTCCGAATCCCAGCGTGGTGACGTTCCGGGTTGATTTATCGGTATCAGGCAATACCACCGTGACAACCACTGCAGCGCGTTTTCGATTTGGAAGTGGTTTTGGAACAGGCAACGTTGACGAAGTCAGCGCTAACACATACGCACAGTTTGGTATTAATTTTACCGCTACTGACGGTACGTTTTCTCTTCGGAACATAGACACTTCAGTTAATAGTGGGAATTTCAGCGGGACTCAGACCATTACTTTAGTGCTCAATAATTCGGGCTCTGCAATTACTTATCTGGCGCCTGACGGAAACACGGAAACCCTTGCCAATGACACCTTCGATCTCTTTATCGAAGCTTCCCAATTTCAAGACGACGTGGCGGTTCTTACAGCCGGACAGGTCATCACGGATTTCAAATTCATTTCAGCGAACGGAATTGGCGCTTTCCGCTTGGACAATTTCCGAATGGATTCAAGCGCGGTGACGGCAGTTGAGTTACAAAATCTTAATGCGTCAGCCTTGCGTGAGGGCGTCTTAATCGAGTGGCGGACAGGGTACGAGGTGGATAATCTGGGATTCAATATTTACCGCGAGAAGAACGGCCTGCGTGAGCGAGTTAATTCCTCGCTGCTGGCGGGCTCGGCGTTCCTGACCAGACGAGAGGCAATGGCGACTGGGGGAGACTCGTATTCTTTCATCGATGCGAAGGGTTCGTCAGATCTCGTCTACTACCTGGAAGATATAGATTTGAACGGCACGCGGACGATGCATGGCCCGATTAATCCAACCGGTGGCGCGCTTATTCGTGCGGCTTCTTTAAAGGACGCTCGAGCAATTCCAATTGAGGAGTTAAACAGAACAGACCTGAAGCAAACGGCAGCGCGCAGATCGCAAAGAAGTTGGGCCACGTCGATGGGCGTCGCGGCGACATCTGCATCAGACAGAGAATTGTCTTTCGCTCGATTGTCGACCGAGGAAGGTGGTTCCGAATCTGATGGCAGCGGGTTACTTGAAGCCACAATCGGCAGGGAACTAAATTCCCGGTCGGAATTTCTCCCAACAGCCAGGTCCGAAGTTCTCCCAAATGCAACGACGCCCAAGTCGAAAGCCGCACAACGACAAAAGCTCCTGGCAGCGATGTCGGGACCAAAGCTGGCAGTGAACGAAGTGGGGTGGTACCGGGTAAGTTTTCAAGCATTGGTTGCCGCGGGGTTGGACGCAAATGCGAATAAGGAATATCTGCAACTGTATGCGGATGGTGTGCAGGTGCCGTTGAAAGTAAACAACGATTCGATTGAATTCTACGGAGTGGGGTTAGATACGCCCTCGAGTGATACTCGTCAATATTGGCTGATCCAGGGGATATCGCCGGGAACGAGAATCACTCAGCGGATAAATGACGGGGCGGTGAATGAATCTCCGACGACCTATGAGTACACGGTGGAGCGCAAAGAGAGATTGATCTACTTCTCCTCACTCCTGAATCGAGAAACGGAAAATTTCTTCGGTCGAGTAATTAACAACACGCCTCACGAACAGACGCTTTCAGTTTCGCAGCTCCAGGCCGGGGACAGTGAGGCGCGATTGGAAGTGGCCGTGCAGGGAGCGACCCTGACGGATCACGCGGTCAAAGTTCTGATAAACGGAAACGAAGCAGGGGTGCTGAGCTTCAGCGGGATGAGCCATCAGGCCGAGCGACTTTCGGTGCGAAGCGGAATACTCCACGAAGGCGACAACACTGTAAGGTTGCAGAGTCTGAATGGAAGCACGGATGTCAGCCTGGTGGACTATCTGCGTTTGACGTATCCGCATAAGTATCAGGCTGACGGAGACTATCTGGAGTTTACGGTGAATGGCAGTGCCCGGGTAGGTGGATTCAGCGTGCCCGGGGTGAAACTATTGGACATCACCGATCCAAATGCAGTGAGTTTGTCCAACCCATTAACTCAGCCGGGCGCGGACGGTTATAGCTTCATAGTGGAGACGGATCAGCCGCGGAAGTACCTAGCGTTAACTGAGCAGGGAACTAAGCAGGTTGCTGCCATCACTCGAAACCAACCTTCCAATTGGAGCGGGAACGTGCAAGGTGCAGACATGGTTGTCATCACGCACCGAAACTTCCGCAACCGGGTTGAGCCGTTGGCGCAACTACGGCGGCGGGAAGGAATGGCGGTGGCTGTAGTGGAGGTCGAAGATCTCTATGACGAGTTCAGTTATGGAGCGCATGGCCCGCGGGCGATTCGAGATTTTCTTCAGTGGACCACTACTAACTGGCTAAAGGTACCCAGATTTGTGCTGCTGGTAGGCGATGGAAGTTACGATCCGCGGAATTACCTGGGAAATGGCGAGACGGATATGGTGCCGGCCAGGCTGATTGACACAGCAATGTTAGAGACAGTTTCCGATGACTGGTTTGTTGACTTCAGGAATGACGGCATGCCGGAAATGGCCATCGGACGCTTGCCTGCCCGCACGGCGGCTGAGGCTGAAACCATGATCACAAAGATTGTGAACTACTCGCCCGTCAATCAAGTGCAGAGCGCGTTGATGGTGGCGGATAAGATAGATGCCAAAACCAACTTCAACTTCGAGGTAGCTAGTGAAGAGTTGGGCGGAATGTTGCCGGCCACGATAGGAATGCAAAAGGTCTTTCGCGGCGACAATTCCAACGCGGTGGTTCGCGACCAGGTAATAGGCGGAATCAATCAGGGGCCGTTGCTGGTTAGTTTCCTGGGACACGGTTCGGTGGAAGTGTGGACTGGAGGGCCAATCCTCAGTGCCGCGGATGTGGCCCAACTCAACAATGGTCAGCGGCTGCCGGTCTTTTTCCTGATGACTTGTTTGAACGGCTATTATCAGAATCCAACGCGAGAGAGTTTGGCGGAGTCTTTCCTGAGAAGCACTTCAGACGGTGCAGTGGCTGTATGGGCATCCTCGGGAATGACGGATCCCTACGCCCAAATGGAAGCCAGCAGAGCCTTATACCAGCAGCTGTTCGGCGGTGAGCCGATCACCCTGGGTGAAGCCATCAGGAAAGCAAAGTCAGCAAACGGGAATATCGATGTTCGCCGTACCTGGATACTGCTCGGCGATCCGTCGATGCGATTGCGGATCTTTGAACGACGAGGTCCGAACGCTCATTGATCAAGCATGGACGGACGACCAACGACGGACGACGGACGAACGGCGAGGTCGGAACCGCATTGATAGTCTTTGTGGGACTATGTTATGTCGTCGTTGTAGGCAAGTCTTTGCCCCGCAGTGTTGTATACACCGACAGGCTCGCTGGAGGCGGCGGTGGAGTCACCCTGTATCACCAACCTCCTCGATCCCAATTTGACTATGCCGCCGTCGAGCCCGCCCTGCACCTCTTTGAATTCCTCGGCGGTCAATTCCTGCTCGGCTTGCGCCAAATCTTTGATGTTGATTCGGTTTTCTTTCTCGCCTTCCATTGAAGATCTCCTTATCGGCTGCTATTTCAGTGATCAGTCTCTTACGCCAACTAAGGCGCAGGATTCGCCGGAAAACTATCATTGCGAAGAAACGGACGAACTGACGACCGGTGACGAACGACGGATGACCGGTGGGCCGGTCGTCCGTCTCATCCTCCATTTGCGCTTCCTTAATAACTCGACTTATTATCTCTCCCCACGCCGCCGGAGTGGCGAAATTGGTATACGCACCAGACTCAAAATCTGGCGTTCGCAAGGACATGTCGGTTCGAGTCCGACCTCCGGCACCATCAACTTCATACTTAATTTCTTAACCCGTCGTTCAGAGAGACTTCGAACGAGATGTCTATTTTAGACGCTGGTAGCTCCCGGCATCGAAAAGTGAACCCCCAGACACCACCTGCCGAACCAGATCACAGCTACTTAAACTGTGCTCTGATCGGAGCAAAGCGATAATTCTAAAAGACTTATGGCTGTGTAAAAACATGTTTGCCATATTAGGGCAAAGTATGTAGAATGCTAGGGCTTTCCCTGAGGTGGGCAAGCTTCCAGACAGTTCGCTTCGCTTCTACCCGACCTACCCAAAATTCTTCGTCTTACCGCCTCGTTAATTTTCCCCGACCCAGGAGTGCGCAAAATGGTAACCAATCCACGATCACGGATGCTCATCGTTGATGACGAGCCGGAGATTACGTCAATACTGTCCGATCTCTTCAGCGATCAACACGATTGCACTACGGCAGGCTCTGCCGAAGAGGCTCTCGAGCAGTTTCGCAGCAGAGATTTCGAATTAGTAGTTAGCGACATCACTATGCCGGGCATGAGCGGCCTCGAAATGATTCCCCATGTTAAGAGTATGCGCCCAAACACGGTGGTCGTGATGATCAGCGGCATGCAGACCGTTGAAAGTGCTATCGGCGCATTGCGACTCGGGGCCTTTGACTATGTAATGAAGCCGTTTGACTTAAGGCAAGTGGAAGCTGTGGTTAAGCGCGCCCTCGATCATCAGGAGTTGATCGTTGCCAAGCAGCGTTATGAAGATCACCTTGAGGAATTGGTCGAGCAACGAACAGCCGAGCTTGACCAGGCGTTAAACTCGTTGGAAGACGCATATCGAACGACTCTCAGAGCCTTGACCGCGGCGTTGGAAACCAGAGACCTCGAAACACATGGTCACTCCGAGCGAGTGGTCACCTACAGTTTGCGTCTCGGCAGGGAATATGGCCTGGATAGTCACCGGACGAAAGCACTGGAGTTTGGATCCTTGCTTCATGATATCGGGAAGATCGGAGTGCCTGATTCAATCCTGCGCAAACCCGCAAAGCTTACGGATGATGAATGGGTGCTGATGCGCCAACACCCTGTTCATGGTCAACAGATTTTACGCGGCATTGAGTTTTTGGAGGGAGCGGCCAGGGTGGTGGCCCAGCATCACGAGAAGTGGGACGGTTCCGGCTATCCGCTGGGATTGTCGGGTGAAGATATTGATGTCTGTGCTCGAATATTCTCTGTCGCTGACGCCTTCGACGCCATGACCAGCGATCGTGTATATCGCAAAGGGAAACCCTATCAGGCGGCCGCCCAGGAATTGGATGATTGGGCCGGGAAACAATTTGATCCGAAAGTGGTTGAGGCCTTTCACCGTGTCCCGAAAGAAGATTGGGACGAATTACATGCTCGCTCTCTGGTTAAGAAGGAAGAGCCTTGTGACGTGCGTCGTATGATTGAAATGCTGGAGTCAAAACTCGAGCCTGCGACGGCATAAGAGCCAGAAGTCAGAAGTCAGAAGTCAGAAGTCAGAAGTCAGAAGTCAGAAGTCAGAGGTCAGAGGTCAGAGGTCAGAGGTCAGAGGTCAGAGGTCAGAGGTCAGAGGTCAGAGGTCAGAAGTCAGA
>Ga0190274_10002979_pt1 | contig 10046 bp, 10 predicted proteins | sample Popmic531T_FD_133002 | JGI IMG/M metagenome (GOLD analysis project Ga0190274, IMG submission 133002) | Populus adjacent soil microbial communities from riparian zone of Yellowstone River, Montana, USA - 531 T | ecosystem: Environmental > Terrestrial > Soil > Riparian zone | place: USA: Montana...
CCTCGGCGACGCCAGCCGCTTCGAGCTGCCACCCGAGCTCCCCGCCTGGGCCCGCAGCCTGAGCCACGTCACACGCATGTGTCGCGCCCTCGACCCGACCCACGACCCGCTCCCCGCCCTGCTCGCCCACTGCCCCCAGCGAGGCTGAACAGCGGCTGAGCGGTCTCCCCGCAAGCTGCGCGCAGCGAGGCGGAGCCGAGCGAAGGCGGGTGGCGCGGCTACGCCGCGCCGGGGTCCCGCAGTTGTCAGGCGACGAAGCCCTTGGCCAGGAACTTGGCCAGGATCTCGAGGCTGCGGACGCGCTCGGTCTTGGACATGCTGAGCAGCTGCTCGATCGGGAGCGTGCCGTCGATCTGGGACAGCAGGTAGCCCTCGTCGGGGGCGAGATTCTCGACGCGCATGAGCTCGGCCATCGGGCGCTTGAGGCGCAGCGCGCGGCCCTGGTCGCCGACCGCCTTGGCCCAGATCTTCGCGCGCTCGGTGCGGATCATCACGAGATAGCCCTGCACGTCCAGGCGCTCCGGCTTGGCGGTCGCGATCTTGGTGAGCGAGGCCCAGGCGTCGTCCAGGTTTCCGGATTTGTACTCCTGGAGCGCGGCCTTGACGGCGCTGTCGGTCGCGTCGTCGGCGGCCTGCGGTGGCGGACCGAGGGGACCCTCGAGCGTGCGCGGCGTGACATCGTCGTCCGGCTGCCGGCGCGCGGGGGCCGGCACGGCCTTGGCCGCCGCCTTCGCAGACGTGGGCTTCGCAGACGTGGGCTTCGCAGGTGCGGGCTTGGGCGCAGCCGCGGGCTTCGGAGCAGCAGCAGCAGGCTTGGGAGCCGCGGGCTTCGGCGCCGGCGCGGCCTCGGGCTTCGCCGCTGCAGCAGCCGGCGCATCGCCGCGCTCCTCGCGGGCGGCCTGCAGATAGTCCGTCGCCGCGCGACTCGTGGGGTCGAGGCGCTGGGCATGCTCCCAGCACGCGATCGCCGCCTCGAGGTCGCCCAGGCCGTAGTGGTTGAGCCCTCGCTTGAGGAGGCGCCGGACCTCGTCCGACTTGGCCCCGCTCATGCCCTACCCCCTGACCTGGACCTCGTCGGCGCCGTACTCGCCTGCGAGCTTCTCGAGCTCCTCCGGCGACAGCGTGCCGCGCGGGTTCACCTGGATCGACTGGACCTCGTTCGTGGCGATGTCCTTCGCCGACACGCTGACGATGCCGTTCGCGTCGATGTCGAAGGTCACCTCGATCTCGGGCTCGCCGGCCGGCGCCTCGCGGATGCCGGTCAGCGCGAACTCGCCGAGCAGGTCGTTCTCACCCGCCTTGTCCGACTCGCCCTGCAGCACGCGGATCTTCACCGTCGTCTGGCCGTCGCGCGTGGTCGTGAAGATCTCCTGCCGCGCACAGGGCACCGTGGTGTTGCGCTCGATCATGCGCGCGCAGTTGCCGCCGAAGGTGGCGATGCCGAGCGAGAGCGGCGTGACGTCGACGAGCAGCGGACCCGGCTGGTCCTCCGCGAGCATCGCGGCCTGCAGCGCCGCACCGACGGCGACGACCTCGTCGGGATTGACGCCCTTGTGCGGCACCTTGCCGAAGAACTCGGCCACCGTGCGCTGCACGAGCGGCATGCGCGTCTGGCCGCCGACCAGGATCACGTTGTCGATGTCGTCGAGCGAGAGCCGCGCGTTGTCGAGCGCGCTCTGGCAGATGTCGCGCGTGCGGTCGACCAGCGAGCGCACCAGCTCCTCGAGCTCGTCGCGCTGGATCACGGTCGAGAGGTGCATCGCCTGGCCCGAGGAGTCCGGCGCGATGAACGGCAGGTTGATCTCGGCGGTCTGCAGCTCCGACAGGTCGCACTTGGCCTTCTCGGCGGCGTCGCGGATGCGCTGGCGCGCCATCAGGTCCTCGCGCAGCGAGATGCCGTGCTTCTCCTGGAACATCTCGAGCACCATATCGACGATCGCGTGGTCGAAGTCCTCGCCGCCGAGCTGGGTGTCGCCGGACGTCGAGAGCACCTCGATCACGCCGTCGCCCATCTGCAGGATCGAGATGTCGAACGTGCCGCCGCCGAGGTCGTAGACGGCGATCTTCTCCGTGCTCGTGCGGCCGTAGCCGTAGGCCAGCGCGGCCGCGGTGGGCTCGTTGATGATGCGCAGCACCTCGAGGCCGGCGATCTTGCCGGCGTCGCGCGTGGTCTGGCGCTGCGGGTCGTTGAAGTACGCGGGCACCGTGATCACGGCCTGGTGCACGGGCTCGCCGAGGTACTCCTCGACGACGAGGCGCATCTCGCGCAGGATGATCCCCGAGATCTCGGGGATCGTGTAGGCGCGGTCGCCGATCTTCACGCGCGGGTCGTTGTTCGGTCCGGCCACGATCTCGTAGGCGCAGTGGCTGCGCACGCGCTGCACCTCGGCCGAGTCGAAGTCGCGGCCGATCAGGCGCTTGGCGGCGTGCACCGTGTTCTTCGGATTGGTGACGGCCTGGCGCTTGGCCAGGTGGCCGACCAGGCGCTTGCCGTCCTCGGTCAGCGCGAAGATCGAGGGCGTGGTGCGGTAGCCGCCGGTGTTTGGGATCACGACGGGCTGCCCGTCCTCGATGATGGCCACGCACGAGTTCGTCGTGCCGAGGTCGATTCCGATCACGCGATCCGGCATTGCATCCTCTCGCGGGTCCTACAGGGACCCGAGCGCCTGCTTGACGTCCTTGTCCATGGGATCGAGCTCCCACGCGCGCTGCAGCTCCTTGCGAGCCTCGGCGTTGCGCCCGAGTGCGGCGTAGGTCAGGCCGAGCAGCTTGCGGTACGCGACCACGCGCGGGTCGAGCTCGGCGGCGCGCAGCGCGTACTCGAGCGCGCGCTCGGGCTCGTCGCCGTGCAGCCGCCGGCACAGCTCCGCGACCTTGAACGCGAGCTCGGCGTCGGTGGGCTGGAGCTGGAAGGCCTCGGAGAGCAGCTCGAAGGCCTGCTCCTCCTCGCCGCGCCCGAGCGCGACCATGCCGTCGGCGCGCATGCGCTGTGCTCCCTCGGCGTTCGCGCGCGTCAGGTACTCGGCGAGCGCCTCGTGGTTCTTCTTGTCGCGCGGGTCGAAGGCGAGCGCCAGGCGCGCGGCGTGTGCAGCCTTGCTCCAGTCGCCCTTCGCCCCGTGCTCACGCGCCAGCTCCAACTGCTTCTGCGACTTCTCGCGGCTGCTCTCGAGCTGGCGCTGCAGACCCTGGATCCCGGCGTTGGGCGCGCGCAGCCCCCCGCGGTCGCGCAACGACTTGCGCGGCTTGGCCTTGGCCGCGGTCTTCGCTTCCTTGGCAGCCTCCGCGGCGGCGTCCTTCACGGGACCGGAGCGGACGAGCGGTGGAGCCTTCGCCTTGCTCTGGCCCGGCGGGGGCAGCGTCTGGTCGTAGCCGCGGCGCAGCTGCTCGTCGCGCAGCACCTCGCTCGCGGCGACGACGCGCTTGTAGATCTCGTGGAGCAGGCCCTCGTACGGGCCGAGCTCCTTGTTGAAGTAGCGGTCGGGGTGGAAGCGCTTGGAGCGGTCGAAGAAGGCGTCGCGCACCGCCGCCGTCGGCGCGTCGCGCTCGATGCCGAGCACCTGGTAGTAGTCGAGCTCGGGCAGAGCCTCGGCGAACGAACGGATCTCCGCGCAGAAATCCTCGGGCAGCGAGGTCGCTCCCGCTGCCTGCGCGCTGTCGTCCGCCGTCGACTCCATACCCTTCCCCGTCCGAGGCTGCATACCTCGACGTCCGAGCTATCGGGGGAAGGATCTGGAAAATTGAGCCGCGCGACGCGTGTGTCGGCTCGTGTCTGCACGTCGCCTGGCCACGGCGAGGTGCGCTGCGGGCCGTCCGCGCGAGGCGAGCTGCGCTCGCCGCTCGGGTCAGGAACCGATGAGAAGCTCGAGAATTGCCTTCTGGGCGTGGAGTCGGTTCTCGGCCTGGTCGAAGACGCTCGAGCGCTCGGACTCGATCACGTCGGGCGTGATCTCCTCGCCGCGGTGCGCCGGCATGCAGTGCAGCACGCGGGCGTGGTCGGGCGCGGCCGCGAGCACCTGGGCATTCAGCTGGTAGGGGCGGAACTTCTTCGCCCGCTCGGCGGCCGCGTGCTCCTGTCCCATGCTGGTCCACACGTCCGTGTAGAGGACATCGGCGTCCTTCACCGACGCCAGGACGTCGTGCGCGAGCTCCACGGAGCCGCCCGAGGCGCGCGCCAGCTCTCGGCCGCGCTCCACGACAGCAGCCGCCGGCCCGTGCTCCGGCGGCGTGCAGACGCGGATGTGCATGCCGAGCAGACCCGCCGTGTGGATCAGCGAGTGCGCCACGTTGTTGCCGTCGCCGATGAAGACGAGCCGCGTGCCCGGCAGGTCGCGGAGCTCGGAGATGGTGAGCGCGTCGGCCAGGGCCTGGCAGGGGTGCAGGTGGTCGGTCAGCGCGTTGATCACCGGGATGCTCGCGTGCCGGGCGAGCCCCTCCACGATGTCGTGCCTGAACGTGCGCGCCACGATGCCGTCGCACCAGCGCGACAGGTTGCGCGCCACGTCCTCGACCGGCTCGCGCTCGCCGATCTGCACCTGCCCGGGCGGCAGGTAGACCGCGTTGCCGCCGAGCTCGCTCACACCGACGGCGAAGGTCACGTGCGTGCGCAGGCTCGGCTTCTCGAAGTAGAGCAGCACCGAGCGCCCCGCGAGCGGGGCCACGGCCACGCGCCGCTTGCGCAGCTGCTTGAGCTCGCTCGCGCGCGCGAGCAGGCCCTGGATGCGCTCGCGCGGCCAGTCGGCGATCGAGATGAAGTCCCGGGGCCGCCCGTCGGTCGCGTGGGTCATGCCACGGTCGTGCCGGAGGCAATCAGCTTGGTGCCGACACCGGTGTCCGTGAAGATCTCGAGCAGCAGCGCGTGCGGCACGCGCCCGTCGATGATGTGCGCCGAGGTCACGCCGTGCGCGAGCGCGTGCACGGCGCACTCGAGCTTGGGAATCATGCCGCCCTTGACCACGCCCTTCTCGATCGCGCTCGCGACCTCGTCGCGGGTCAGCGTGCTGACCAGCTTGCCGTGGACATCGAGCACGCCCGCCACGTCCGTCAGCAGGATCAGCTTCTCGGCGTCGAGCGCCTCGGCGATGCGGCCGGCCGCGACGTCGGCGTTCACGTTGTAGGTCTGGCCGTCGGCGTCGAAGCCGATCGGCGCCACCACGGGCACGAAGCCCGCGCGCGTCATGTCGCGCAGCAGCGCCGGGTCGACGCGGTCCGGCTCGCCCACGAGCCCGAGGTCCTGGCCGCCCGGGCCCAGCAGCTTCTTCACGCGCATGAAGCCCGCGTCCTTGCCGGTGAGGCCCACGGCCCGGCCGCCGGCGCGCCCGATGTTCTGCACGATCTCGGCGTTGGTCGTGCCGCCGAGCACCATCTCGACCACGTTCATGGTCTCGGCATCGGTCACGCGCATGCCGTCCACGAACTGGCGCGTGCGGCCGAGCCGCTCGAGCATGCGGTCGATCTGCGGCCCGCCGCCGTGGACGATCACCGGCCGCAGGCCGATGAAGCGCAGCAGCGTGACGTCGGTCGCGAAGCTCGCGTTGAGCGCCGGGTCGAGCATGGCCGCCCCGCCGTACTTGATGACGATGGTCTTGTCCGCGAAGGTGCGGATGTAAGGCAGGGCCTCGACCAGGATCTTGGCGCGTTCGATCAGCTGCTGCTGTTCCATGGGACCCCTAGAGTACAAAGCGAGACAGGTCGCGGTCACCTGCCACGTCGTCCAGCCGCTCCCGCACCCGCTCGCCGTCGAAGACCACCCGCTTGTCGACCAGGTCGGACGCATCGAATAGGACGGGGTCGAGCAGGTGCTCCAGAACGGTGTGGAGGCGGCGCGCGCCGATGTTCTCGGTGTTGCGGTTCACGTCGGCTGCGATCCGGGCGAGCTCATGGACCGCATCGGGCTTGAACTCGAGCTCGATGCCCTCGGTCGCGAGCAGCGCGATGTACTGCTTGGTCAGCGCGTTGTGCGGCTCGAGCAGGATCCGCACGAAGTCGGCCCGGTCCAGGTCCTCGAGCGTCACGCGGATCGGGAAACGGCCCTGCAGCTCGGGGATCAGGTCCGAGGGCCGCGCGGTGTGGAAGGCGCCCGCGGCGATGAACAGCACGTGGTCGGTGCGCACGCTGCCGTGCTTGGTCTGCACGCTCGCGCCCTCGATGATGGGGAGCAGGTCGCGCTGGACGCCCTGCCGCGAGACATCGAGCCCCTGGGCGTCGCGGCGCGCAATCTTGTCGATCTCGTCGATGAACACGATGCCGGATTGCTCGACGCGCTCGATCGCGCGCTCGCGCACGACCTCCGGGTCGATCAGGCGCGCGGCCTCCTCGTCGCGCAGGTGCTCGCGCGCCTGGGCGACCGTCATGCGCCGCGGCCGGGCGCGCTTGGGCAGCACGCTGCCGAGCATGTCGCGCAGGGAGGCCCCGAGCTCCTCCACACCCGGCGGCGCGAAGATCTCGAGCTGCGGACCCGGCCGGTCGGCGACCTCGATCTCGAGCTCGCGCTCCTCGAGCTCGCCGTCGCGCAGCATCTGGCGGAAGCGCTCGCGCGTGCTCGCCGTGTCGGGATTCGCGCTGCCGGCGGTGGGGAACAGCGCGTCGAGCAGCCGCTCCTCGACCGCCCGCTCGGAGGCGGCGCGAACTTTGCGCATCTCCTCCTCGCGCACGAGCTTCATGCCGACCTCCATCAGGTCGCGCACGATCGAGTCGACGTCGCGGCCCACGTAGCCGACCTCGGTGAACTTCGACGCCTCGACCTTCAGGAACGGCGCGTCGACCAGGCGCGCGACGCGGCGCGCGATCTCGGTCTTGCCCACGCCGGTGGGGCCGATCATCAGGATGTTCTTGGGCTGGATCTCGTCGCGCAGGTGGCCCTCGACGCGCTGGCGCCGCCAGCGGTTGCGCAGGGCGATGGCGACGGCGCGCTTGGCGGCGTGCTGCCCGATGATGTAGCGGTCGAGCTCGGAGACGAGCTCGCGGGGGGTGAAGCTCATTCTGCGAGCTCCTCGACGCTGATCTCGGCGTTGGTGTAGAGGCAGATCTCCGAGGCAATGCCGAGCGCCTCGAGCGCGATCTCGCGCGCACCGAGCTCGGTGCGGCGCAGCAGCGCGCGCGCCGCTGCCAGGGCGTAAGCCCCGCCCGAGCCGATGGCGATGATGCCGTCGTCCGGCTCGATCACGTCGCCGGTGCCCGAGATCAGCAGCGTCTCGCGCACGTCGGCGACGATCAGCAAGGCCTGCAGCTGGCGCATGCTGCGGTCCAGTCGCCAGTCCTTGGCGAGCTCGACGGCGGCCCGCCGCAGCACGCCGCCGTACTCCTCGAGCTTGGCCTCGAAGCGCTCGGACAGAGCCAGTGCATCTGCGGTCGAGCCCGCGAAGCCGACCAGGACCTTGCCACCGCGCAGGCGCTGGACCTTGCGCGCGCGGTGCTTCATCACGGTGTCACCGACGCTCACCTGGCCGTCACCGGCCAGTGCGATGCGGCCATCCCGGCGGACGGCGAGAACGGTGGTCGAGCGCCAGCGCACGCGTTCAGTCTCCTTTGGCTGCCTTGGCGCGCGGGTGAGCGCGCCGGTACACGCGGGCCAGACGCTCCGCGGACACGTGGGTATAGCGCTGGGTGGTGGCCAGGCGCTCGTGTCCGAGCAGCTCCTGGATCGAGCGCAGGTCGGCGTCGGCATCGAGCAGGTGGGTCGCGCAGGAGTGCCGCAGCGTGTGCGGCGTGGTGCGCCGCGCGATCCCGAGCTCGAGCAGCCGGCGGTCCAGGATGCCGCGCACGCCGCGGTCGCCGAGCCGACCGCCGCGCGCGTTCAGGAACATGGGCAGCTCCGGCGCGGGTCCCTGCCCCGGACCGGGCTCGCGCGCGAGCACCTGGCGCTCGTCCAGGTAGGCCTCGAGCGAGCGCGCGGCCGCCTCGGGCACCGGCACGACCCGCTGCTTGTCGCCCTTGCCGCGCACGTGCAGCTCGCGCCGCAGCGGCGCGTAATCCTTCACGTCGAGCCCCACCAGCTCGCCGACGCGCACACCCGTGCCGTAGAGCAGGTCGAACAGCGCGCGGTCGCGGGCCGCGAGCCCGCTGGTACCGCGCTCGAGCGGCGCATCGATCAGGCGCTCGCAGCTCGGCGCGTCGAGCGGCTCGGGCAGGCGGCGCTCCGGCTTGGGCGCGTGCAGCCCCTCGCTCGGGTCGTCGCGGCGCGCCCCGACGGCCCGGCGGAAGCGAAAGAACGAGCGCAGCGCCGCCAGCTTGCGACCGCGCGTCGAGGGCCGGTGCAGGCGGTGGAAGGAGGCGAGGTAGGCGCGCAGCACGGCCGCGTCGAGCGCGTCGAGCCCGCCCGCGCGCACGGCCTCGGGGCTCTCGGCCAGCGCCTGGGCCTCGCGCAGATAGGCGCGCAGGGTGTGGACCGAGCAGGCGCGCTCGCTGGTCAGGTGGCGCTGGTAGGCCGCGAGCGCCTCCGCGTCCCCGGGGCTCACGCGGCGACCTCGCGCGCGTAGCCCGCGAGCTCGTCGAGCGCGCGCGCGCACATCTGCTCGTTGCGGTCGCGCCGCGGCACGCGCTTGCCGCGCACCGCAACGGGTGGGAACAGGCCGAAGTTCACGTTCATGGGCTGAAAGCGCGCGGGGTTGCCTCGCGCAGGTGGCGCAGCAGCGCGCCGAGCGCGGTGTGCGGCGGCACCTCGGGCGCGAGCTGGTCGCGCGCACGGAACGCGACCTCGATGCCCGCGATCAGGCCGAGCGCCGTGGACTCGACGTAGCCCTCGACGCCCGCGATCTGCCCCGCGAACCACAGACCGGGGCGCGCGCGGTGCTGCAGCCGGCCGTCGAGCAGCGCGGGCGCGCGGATGAAGGTGTTGCGGTGCACCGAGCCGAAGCGCGCGAACACCGCCTGCTCGAGCCCGGGCAGCGTGCGGAAGATCCGCTTCTGCTCGCCGATGCGCATGCGCGTCTGGAAGCCGACCAGGTTGTAGAGCGTGCCGAGCTTGTCCTCCTGGCGGAGCTGCACCACTGCGTAGGGTCGCTCGCCCGTGGGCAGGCGCAGGCCGACCGGCTTCATCGGGCCGTGGGCGAGGGTGTCCACACCGCGCTCGGCCATCACCTCGATCGGCAGACAGCCCTCGAAGTAGAGCGCCTTCTCGAAGGCCGCGATGTCGATCTTCTCGGCGCGCTGCACGGCCTCGACGAAGGCGTAGTAGCCCTCGCGCGTGAGCGGACTGTTCAGATAGTCGCCCTCCCCGTCCTCCCAGCGCGAGGCACGGAACACGCGCTCGTGGTCGAGGCTGTCGTGGTAGACGGTCGGCGAGATCGAGTCGTAGAAGTAGAGCGAGTCGCCGCACAGCGGCGCGAGCGCCTGCGCCAGCGCGTCCGAGGTGAGCGGGCCGGTGGCAAGGATCACGAGACCCTCGGGGAGCTTGCACACTTCCTCGCGCACCAGCTCGATCCGGGGCTCGGCCTCGATCGCCGCAGTGATCGCTGCGGAGAACGCCTCGCGGTCGACGGCGAGCGCGCTGCCGGCGGGCACGCGGTGGGCATCCGCGGCGCCGAGCACCAGCGAGCCCAGGCGGCGCAGCTCCTCGTGGAGCAGGCCCACGGCGTGCGTCGGCTCGTCCGAGCGCAGACTGTTCGAGCACACGAGCTCCGCGAGGCGGTCACTCTGGTGTGCCGCGGAATACCGCACGGGCTTCATCTCGTAGAGGCGGACGGGCACTCCGCGCCGCGCCAGCTGCCAGGCAGCTTCGCAGCCGGCGAGCCCGCCGCCGATCACGGCGACCGGCTCCATCACGGGCGGAGCATAACCCACACCCGCCTCCGCTCGCCTCCGGCTCGCTGCGCGCGCCGGTGCGCTTGCACCCGCGCGAGCCCTCGACGATCCGGGGCCCGCGCGCCACGCCGCGCGGCCAGCGTGCAGTTTGGCCGCTAAGGTCGTGCCCTGGAGGGACGCGATGGGTGCGGTCCGGGCCCGCTGGCTGGTCGCGGTGCTCGCGGCAGCGTGCGCGACGGCGCCCGCTCGCTGCGTGCCCCAGGAGCACGCGCCGCCGCCTGCGGTCGCGGCGGACGCGAGCTGGCTCG
>Ga0190274_10002980_pt1 | contig 10043 bp, 9 predicted proteins | sample Popmic531T_FD_133002 | JGI IMG/M metagenome (GOLD analysis project Ga0190274, IMG submission 133002) | Populus adjacent soil microbial communities from riparian zone of Yellowstone River, Montana, USA - 531 T | ecosystem: Environmental > Terrestrial > Soil > Riparian zone | place: USA: Montana...
ATCATCGACGTCGGACACCGCACTGTCGTCGCGACCGCGCGACTCGAGGGCGTACCGATGGTCGGCGACAACATCCGGCTGCCCGCGAGCACGGGCATGGACTTCGAGCCGGAATACATCGCGATCAGCGACTACGGCCAGCGGGCGTACGTGACGCTTCAAGAAGGCAACGCGATCGGCGTGCTCGACCTCGCGCGCAACGCGTTCACGCAGATCATCGGCCTCGGCGCAAAGGACTTCAGCCAGCCCGGCAACGAGATCGATCCCAAGGACAACAACAGCGTGTCTTTCGTGACGGTCGCGGCAAAGGGCCTCTACATGCCGGACAGCATCGCTTCTTACACGTTCCTCGGCCTGCCGTTCCTCGTGATGGCCAATGAAGGCGACTACCGCGAAGACAATGTAGACCGCGTGGCGGCTAACACCCTCGGCGCCGTCGCGCCGCTCGATCGGCTGCGCGTGTCCAAGCCCGATTCCTCGCCGGGAAACCTCTATGCCGCCGGCGCGCGCTCGTTCTCGATCCGCGGGCCGAACGGCACGCTCGTTTACGACAGCGGCAGCATCCTCGACCGCGAGGCGAATGCACGCGGGATCTATGACGACGGCCGGAGCCGGGACAAGGGTGTCGAGCCGGAAGGGGTCGCGCTGCTCGAGCTCGGCTGGCGGACCTACGCGTTCATCGGGCTCGAGCGCACGACTCAAGCGGCCGTGGCGGTGTTCGACATCACGAATCCCTGGGACGTGCGCTTCCTCGACATGATCGTGACCCCAGGCGATCTCGCGCCGGAAGGGCTCGCGACCTTCTACCGCGACGGCGACTACTACCTCGTAATCTCGAACGAGACCGTCGGGGCCGGCGCGCCGACGAGCAACACGACGCTCTATCGTCTCGGCTTCGCGCTGAGCCGCTAGCGACCGGAAAGATGCGGGGCCGACGGCGGCCCCGCATCTGCCGATCACGGGACCGCGCGGTCCTTTGCCATTCGGCGCGACCAGCGTAGTGTTCCCCGCAAACGCGGGCTGGGGGAAGCACGCATGACGCACCGACTCCGCGCCGCGAGGACCAATCCTCGTCGGCTCAACTTGTCGTTCACACTCGCGCTGCGCCGCGGTGCGCGGACGGCGATTCTCGTTTGCAGACGGGTCGCGTTGCTCGCGCGCTGCCGCGCGATCCTCGCAGGCGCTCTGCTCGCAGCCCTCGCTGCGCAGCCGCTGCCCGCGCAGGAATCGGGGGGTAGCGGAGAGGACGGCACGGGCGCCGTCGGCCGTTTTCTCGCACCGCAAGAGCAAGTCATCGCGATCCGCGCGGGGCGCATCTTCGACGCCCAGGCGGGCGAGCTGCGGACGGGGCAGACGATTCTGATCCGCGGCGATCGTATCGCCGAGGTGGGCGCCAACGTGCGCGTTCCGCGCGAGGCGCGCGTGATCGATCTCGGCGCTGCCACGGTGCTGCCCGGCATGATCGACGTGCACGTGCACGTGAACACGGGCGGCAACGAAGGCGCGCGCGCGCCGGGGCAGCGCGCGTATGTCGCGCTCGCGAGCGCGCAGACGGATCTACTCGCCGGCTTCACGACCATCGCCGACATGGACTCGCGGGGCGGCTTCAATACGGTCGACCTGCGCGACGCGATCAACAGAGGCATCGTGCTCGGCCCGCGGATGCAGGTGGTCGGTCAATCGTTGAACATTCGCGCCAGCAATGCGTACGACGACTCCGACAGCGGCCGGTTCTACTCGGAATTCACCGAAGGGAAGAACGTGAACTCCCCGTGGCTTGGCCGCGCGGCGGTGCGCGAGGCGAAGCTGCACGGCGTCGACTGGGTAAAGATCTACACGAGCCAGGACTTCGTCGGGCCCATGCATCTGTTCATGCCCGACGGCAGCTTGATCACGACGCCGTCGCTGACGCCCGAGGAAGTCGAGGCGATCACGGACGAGGCTCACCGGCTCGGGCTCAAGGTCGCATGCCACACCTACGGCGGCGAAGGCATGCGGAGCTGCCTCAACGCCGGCGTCGACGCGCCGACGCACCTGCTCGAGCTCGATGACGCGGGCGTGCGCGTGCTGCTCGAGAAAAAGCTGCCGTTCGTCTGCACGCTCGACGATCTGATCTACCAGGAAGCCGCCGATCTCAAGGACAGCGGCGGCAAGCTCACGCGGTTGTCGCTCGCGGAGCAGGCGTTCAAACGCGCGCTCGCGGCGGGCGTGCCTATCGTGTTCGGCAGCGGCGCGACGTCGGCGATCATCCCGCACGGCGTCCAAGCCAACCAGCTCAAGTACTACGTCGACTGGGGGATGACGCCGGCTCAAGCGCTGCAGTCGACGTTCCTCGCCGCTGCAACGATGCTCAACTACCACTGGGAGACGCAGATCGGCAGCATCGAAGCCGGCAAGTTCGCCGACATCATCGCCGTCGGCGGCGATCCGCTGCGCGATGTCACGGAGATGGAGCGTGTGCGTTTCGTGATGAAAGGCGGCGTCGTGGCACGCGACGAGCTGAGCGTTGGCCCGGCGCGAAAGTGACGGTCGAGCGCCCTGAGCAACTCCGGTTTCCGAATCCAAGATCTGTAACAGCCTGCCCCGCTCGAACCCCGCGCCCCGCAAGGGAATTCGCGGCGTGGCATACGTCTTGCACCCTCCTCTGCGAGGCAGATAGGTGGAGGTGCAGCAATGAACAACGCAATGGTCGCAACGCTCGTGGGCCTCAGCATGTATGCCGTGGCTGCCTGCGAAAAGGCTGTCGACGAAAGCGCGCGCAACGGCGCACAAGCACCGCAAGTCAGCTTTCAAGCGGCGGACGCGAACGGCGACGGCCGCATCACGAGCCAAGAGGCGCTCGCAGTGCCGGGCCTGGACTTCGCGCGACTGGATTCGGACGGCAACCAGTCGGTGAGCCCGCAGGAGTTCTCGACCGCGATGGCTCTCTCTCGCCCCCGCGGCTAGCCAAGCAACTCGACGACTAGCTAAAGCAACGACCCTACGCTCGCAAGAGCATCCCGGGGCGGCTCGTTTCGAGCCGCCTTCGGGAACGTGTTGAGCGGCGCCGCACGAATCGCGGCATCGCGGTCCGAAGGCGCTCGGTTTTTATTGAGCCGGAAACTCGAAGTTCAGCTCGACGTTGTCGGGCACGTCGAAGTTGTAGCCTTTCGTGAACCCGATCCAACGCGCCAAGAAGATCACGGCCACCCAGATCACGATCGATGCCGCGCCCGCGAAGCGCGCCGCTCCGGGCGGCGGCTTGTCCTTGTCCCAGCCCGCGACCGATCGGGACGTGATGAGCTCGAATACGGCCATGTTCACGCCCGCGGCCAGCAACGCGAGCATCTTCAGTCTGAACGCCGTGTTGCCGTAGTAAGTGGTCGCGTTGGCCGCGAACATCAACGCGCCGGTGATCACCGACACGATGAACGCGGCCCAGGTGTACTTGAGGATCTCTCCCTCGATGAGCTTGAAAGACCGCCGCGTGCTTGGGAACCCCAGCAGCCGCAGATCGACGATGAGGATCGTACCGAACACCATCGCTGCCGTGAGCACGTGAGTGGCCTCGACGAACGGCATCGCTTTGAGCGAGCTGCGCATCCACTCGGCGACACCCCAGTTCTCGACGCTCGTAACGATTCCAGCGAAATCCACTTTCTATGTTCCTGAGATGAGCGTCGTGGTCAGTGGAGCGACAGCGAGCCCCACACTTCGGTGTCGTACGCGATGGCGCGGCCTAAAAAGATGATTGTGATCCAGATCGCGAGCGTGACGACCGTCGCGACTTTGATGCCGCCCGAGAACTCCGGGCCGTGCGCCGCGACGAGCGTCGCGGGCCTGATCGAGCGGCCGAACGCGACCGTCGTGACGACCGCGACCGCGATCAGCGTCATCTTCAGCCAAAACGACAGCGCGGTGAACTCGCGGATCGGCTCACCGACGATGAGCGTTAGCCCCGTCAACGCCATCACGACGAGGCCTGTCCACATCCACGGCGCGAACCGCGCCCACACGGTCGCGAAGCTCTCGTCCGTGCGTACGTGCCCGAGCACGCGCAAGGCGACCATCAGGATCGAGATGAAGACCACCCCGATCATGACGATGTGGATCGACTGGAGCAGCGGGATGATCCATTCGACGGACTGGATCGCCACGCTGATTGGAGTGGTCTGCAGCCACTCCGCAAACTCGAGCACGCTGGCTTGCCTCCCTTACGGGGTCGCGGATGGCAGCTCGCCCTCGCCGAACTTCGTGCTGCCTTCGACGGAGTCGCAGTGCTTGCCGGGCGCGGGCGGCTTCTTGTCGGGACACTTGTACAGTGCGCCCGCGTTCTGCCGGCTGCCGGCCGGTTGACCGCTGCGCAGCGGATGCAGTCCGACGCTGAACACCGTGCCGGGCGGGAACGTGCTGACGGAGATGCCGTCGTTGGCGGACTGCGCCGAGCCGGCCATTTCGACCGCCCAGACGACCGGTTTGCCGTCGGCACCCCGCTCGACGTTCTTCCGCTCGTCGTTCATCGGGGCGAAGAAGATCTGCAGGTGGTTCGCATCCGGATTCACTCGCGTGACGACGCCCGTGAACACCTTCGTGACCTCGCCGTCGAAAATCGCGAACGAGTGATGCGCCAGAGCCGGCACCGCGAGCAGGACGGCAGCCGTGGCGGCCGACACCAGCACGCCGCTGGCGACTTTACGTTGAATCTTCGTGTCCAAAACTCGTCTCCACTCCTATTGAGATGACGCCATTTTCCTAGAACCAAGCTTACCTGAACCTGAACGAACCTTATTTGAAGGTAAAGATGTCTTCAGTTTCCGGCTTCTCCATGCCCTGCTCGAAGTACTGCTCCCAGATCTGCGCCCACGGGCGGCCGTAGATGTCGGGCACGCGGTACTGGATCTCGGTGCCCGGGGAGACCGGCGTGGCCTTGCCATTCACCGGGAAGATCGTCTGCACACAGTCGATGAAGACGTACGGGTCGCCTTCCTCGAAGCCGCTCAGCTTGACGTAATTGCGGATGATGCGCACCGGCTCCACGAGCGCCTCGGGGTCGTAGAAGATCGCCTCGTGGTTGAGGCCCAGGAATTTGCCGGCGGCATCGCGATTCGGCGTGTAGATCTCGATCGTCTGCATCTTGTTCGAGTACTCGAACGCGCCGTGCACCATCCAGCCTTGGATATTCGACGTCCAGGTGATCAGCGTGTCCTTGTCCCAAAACCCGATCGTCTCGCCGTACCAGCGCGGCACATCGGCGCCGAGGCGCGGCACGTTGCCGTCCATCTTGAACTCGCGACCGACGTGGATGTTCGTGATGAAGTTGCGCGCGACGCCGGTCAAGATCTGCACCGCCTGGGGTGTGACCATGATGTCCCACTCCCAGGTCGCGAACTCGTGCCAGCGCCGCATGAACCCTTCGGGCCAGCAGTACTGTGACGGCCACTGCGCGCGGTCCGTGACGCCTTCGTGATAGGCCTGCTGGACCATGCGTTGCTGATACTCCGGCGTGAGCAGCGAGAGGATCGTCGGCACCTGGTTGTGCCGCATCCGATACCAGTACGCCTGACCGGGCGTGTTCCCGGGATGCATGTAGCGGCCGTTCCATTCGTTCGGCAGCGTCGCGTAGGTCTGCTCTAGCGGGCCGCCGCGCTTCTTCGTCTCCGCGAGCAGCGCCTGGTAGTGCTCCTGTGCCGTTTTGAACGGATAGGGGCTCACGATCGCCTCGCGCGGATAGTCGCGGTCGCAGCGTCCCCAGGCGGCCGTCGAAGCGCCGGCCTCGCCGATCAGTCGCGCGCCGTTCGCACCCCACTGCTCTTCGATCGCGACCGAGCTATTGCAGCGGAAGTAGCGCGGGTCGGTCCAGAGAGCCTTGTCCTTGTAGAAGTCCTTCGAGGTGAAGAGGTCGATCGCGAGCGGCTTCACGCCCTTCGGCGCGTCGCCGTTGCGGGCGGAGCCGATGAATGCGTTGTCGTCGCGGATCGCGCCGTTCGGCCCGAACGTAACCGGGATGGCCGCGCCGACCTGCTCGTATTCCCGCAAGTCCGCCTTGAGCGGCGCCCCGCGGCCGACGCTCTTGAAGCCGGTGTTCGCGACCTGCTGAGCGCCGACGGATGCTCCGAGCAGCGTTGCCGCGACGGCCGTCGCCACGAGCGCGGACGCCGTCCAGATGCCGTTCTTCATTCCCCAACCCCTTCGTGCGCGCCGCGTCGCGCTATTTTTGTCCGATGCTGCGGCTCGCGGCTCGCCGACGAGCCTGCCCGGCGCTTGCCGGTCTGGGCCAGGCTCACGCCGTACCGGAGTTCGCGACGCTAGTGGCCGCTATAACCGGTAGACCGCCCCTCCCGAGCCGGACGAGGATACTAAGTTCAAATGCGCGGGCGCGCGAGTGGGAAAGCTAAGGAATGCTGAACCGAGGGCGGCGCCACCGAGCCCGCTCTCGCCGGCCTATACCGGCTCCGAATCGGCGGACCTCGCCGCCTCCAGCCGACTACCAGCGCCGGGCACAGCGCAGCCTGTGTCGCTACGCGCGGCAGCTCAGCGCGCGGCGGACGGGTCCGACGGCTCGGGCCGATCGGCCATCAACTTCTCGAGCAACGCCACCGTCTCGACGTGCGGCTCGGCCGCTTGTCTCAGGAAATTTTCCTCATAGCGGCCCATCGCGAGATCGAGCGCCGTGCGGCCGTTCGCGTCCTTCGCATACAAGTCGGCGCCGTTGTTGGCGAGGAACTCCACGATCGGGTTCCAGCCTTTCAGAGCCGCGCCGTGCAACGCCGTGCGATGAGGCTCCGCGGCAGGTCCCGGGACTTGCCGTCCGCGGCTGTTGTAGCTGAAATCCTGGCGGCGCTGGGCGGCGTTGCCTTGGTAGTTGGTGCCGGCGTTCTCCTCGGTGACCATCTGGGCGTTGACGTTCGCACCCGCGTCGACGAGCAACTGCATCGTCGCGAGCACGTTCTCGTCGGTCCGGATGCGGCCGCGCGTCACTCGCAGCCCGTACTCGACACCCGCAGCCGCCATCAGCGGCGTGACACCGTAGGCGCTCGGCAGGTCGACTCGCGCGCCGTGCTCGAGCAGCAGCTTCACGACCGGCGCGTCACCCGCGCGCGCGGCTCGGAGCAACGGTGTCGCACCTTGGGAGAGGATCGTGTCGCCGCCGCGGTCCTGAGGGACGTTGAGATACGGCGGGCGGCGCTTCAAACGAATGTTCGGATCGGCGCCCTTGTCGAGCAGCTTCTCCGCGATGTCGACGGCCGTGAGGTTGTCCAGGCTCGGGATGTAAATCATCGCGCCGTTGCCCTGCAGCGGCAGCGTGCTCACGTCTGCGGCCATATAGAGAGGTGTGCGGCCGAACAAATCCCACTTGTCGACGTCCGCGCCCGCCTCGATGAGATACGCAGCGAGCTCGAAGTGCAGGTTCGTGATCGCGATGTTGAGCGGCGTAACGCGCTCCGGATCCTCGAGGTTGATGTTCGCTCCGCCCGCAATCAGCTCTTTCGCGCAATCGAGGCAACCTTCGCGCGCCGCGTACAAGAGCGGCGTGAAGCCGCCGCGATTCATGTCCTTCGGGCGCGGTTCGGCGATGACCTTGCGCTCCCACTGCCGCACGATGCCGCGCGCGTCGACGTCCGCACCGTGGCTCACGAGCAGCTTCACCATCGCGGGCTGGCTCTGCGACGCCGCCCACATGAGCGCGGACTGGCCGCCCCACTCTTCCTTCGCGTTCACCTCGGCACCGGCCTTGATCAGCAGCGCCGCTGCTTCCACGTTGCCGGTTCGCGCGACGATCATCAGCGGCGCTTCGCCCTCGGGGTTCTTGAGGTTCGCGTTTGCCCCAGCGTCGAGCAAGGATTTGATGATCGGCGTCGACGCGCTGATCGCTGCTTCCGACAGTGCCGACGCGCCGAACTCGTTCTGTGCGTTGACGTCAACGCCGGCCTTGAGCAGCCGGCGGACCATGTCGACGTCCTCGCCGTACGAGGCCCACATCAACGTGGTAGTTCCATCCGGCCCACGCGCCTTGGCATCGGCCCCTTGCTCGAGGAGCTTCAGAGCCGTCGCGCGATCGCCCGCCTCGAGCGCCTCGAGCAACGTGGGATCGGACGCGGCAAAGGCCGTGCTCGTGAGCACGGCCGCCGCTGCGATGGCGGCGAGCCGAAATGCCATGGTTTAGACCTCCGACAGTAAGCCGGCGCTGTCGCCGATTTGCTCCACGGGAATCTGCGTGCGGTCGAACAACGTCGCCAGTAGATCCGCGAACCGTGAGTCTTGCGGATAGCGAAGATGCTGACCGCCTTTGATCCGGCCGTGAGCGTGGCCCAGCAGCGCGACGGGTAGCGGGTCGTTGTTGTGGCGATTGCTGTCGCTCATATTGCTGCCGAACAGGATCGTCGAGTGATCGAGCACGGTGCCGTCGCCTTCGTGCGCATTCGCGATTCGATCGATGAAACCCGCGAACATCTTCGTGTGGTACTGCTGCAGCGTCACGAGCTTCGCCTGCTTGTCCGCGATGTTGCCGTGGTGGGACAGCGGGTGGAACGCCTCGGAGATCCCGAGGTGGTTGTAGGTGCGCATGCTCGCCTCTCGATCGAGCGAGAACGTGATGACGCGCGTGATGTCGGCTTGGAACGCGAGCCCCATCAGGTCGAACATCATCTTCAAGTGCGTGTCGATGTCGTTCGGCACACCGATCGGCGCATCCGGAATCTCGAGCTCCGAAGTGTCGGCCGACGCCGCCATTTGCACGCGCCGCTCGATCTCGCGAACCGAGTCCATGTAGACGCTCACCTGCGCGCGGTCTTGCGCGCCGAGCCCGCGCTGCAGACGCTCGGCGTTCTCGGACACGGCGTCGAGGATGCTACCCGTCTCGTGCACGATGGCCTTGCGTTCCGCATCCGTATCACCCTGCCCAAACAGGCGGTAGAACACCGAACGCGGGTTCGGCTCCTGCGGCAGCGACTGCTTCGGCGTACGCCACGCGACCTGCGCACCGCGCAGCGCCGTCGTGAGCTCGAGGGACGGCAACCGGGTCTCCTGACCGATATGTCGTGCCGCGAATTGATCGGCCGTGACGCCCGCGTCGGGGCCCGTCACACCGGCGTTGGCCGGCGCCGTGCAACTCAACCAAGTGCGCTCGATGAGGCCGTGCGGCTCCGGGCTCTCGGCCGGCTTGTTGCGCAGGCCCGAGACGATCGTCAGGTGTTGCCGATACTTTTCGAGCGGCAGGAGAATCGGCGACATCTTGTAGTCCTTGCCCGTCTCCTCCGGCGACCAGCTCTTCATGATCGCGCCCATCGGGAAACCGACGAACGCCATGCGCTGCGGGATCTGCCCCGCGGGCGTGTTGGCCCAGGCCGTCGCGGCCGGATTCATTGCGTCGAGGAGCGGCAGCGCGATTGCAACGCCTGCGCCCTTTAACACGGTTCGACGTGATAGGTGCTTCTTCGTGATGAACATCTGCCCCTCTCCTCTCCAAATCTCTCGACGCTAATTCCGTTGAAACGCCAATTCCGTTCTCGAGGCTACTTCGCCGACGCGCCGTTTTGCGCGGTCGTTTCGAACGTGCCCGCTTCGGATGACTGCCTCATCTGGAAGGGCACGCTTTGCACGACGGCCCACACCACCGAGGAAAAACGATAGTCGTCGCGAGCCGTGTCGCGCACGATCTTGCGCACGACCGGCATGTCCTTGTAGTCGAGCGTGCGGCCGAGTGCGTACGTGAGCAGCCGCTCCGTGAACGTCTGCACGAACTGATCCGGGCGGCGCAGCAGCGCGTTGCGCAGATCGTCGGGGCCGTTGATCGACGTGCCGTCGGGCAACTTGCCGGACGTGTCGAGCGGCTGCATGCCGGCGAAGCGATCACGCGCGCGCCACGCGCCCACGGCGTCGAAATTCTCGAGCGCGAAGCCGAGCGGATCCATGATCCCGTGGCACGAGAAGCAGGTCGGATTGGTGCTGTGCGTCGACATCAGCTCGCGAACGGTCTTGAACTTCGTCGTGTTCGCGTCGTTTTCCTTAAGCGCAGGAACGTTCGCGGGCGGCGCCGCGGGCGGCGTTCCGAGAATGCTCTCGAG
>Ga0190274_10002981_pt1 | contig 10042 bp, 7 predicted proteins | sample Popmic531T_FD_133002 | JGI IMG/M metagenome (GOLD analysis project Ga0190274, IMG submission 133002) | Populus adjacent soil microbial communities from riparian zone of Yellowstone River, Montana, USA - 531 T | ecosystem: Environmental > Terrestrial > Soil > Riparian zone | place: USA: Montana...
CGGAGCGCGCGTGAGTCCCGGGATCCTGCCACAAGGCACGCCTTCGGCGTGCCCTGGGTCTCAGGCGCGCGCGCCCGAGCAGAACACGCCGATGGCGCTGTTCAGGCGCTGCTTCAGGTCGAACGGCTCGCCGATCTCGGCGCACCACTTGAGGATCAGCACGCCCAGCATGCCCGAGAGCATCTCGGCCAGCTCGCGGTCGGGGATCTTGCGCGTGAGCTCACCGCTGTCCTGGGCCTCGCGGATGACCTCGCTGACCGGCATGGGGAAGCCCGCCGGCGGCGCCTCGACCTCGCGCTTCATCCAGGGAACGCTCCAGGTCGAGCACGCCATGCGCGCGAGGTTGCGGTGAGCCTTCAGGAAGTCGGCATACGAGCCGTAGGCTTGGCACATCCGCTCTTCGATCTTGCGGCCGCGCCCCTCGCGCAGCTTGCGCGCAAGACCCTGCATGGAATCGGCAACGATCTCCTGGAGGATTGCATCCTTCGAGGGGAAATAGCGGAAGAACGTGGGCTGGCTGATGTCGAGCAGCTCGGTGATGTCCGAGACGCGCGTGCCCTCGTATCCCTTGTCCTCGAAGAGGGCCACCGCGGTCTGGAGGATCTGCTGGCGCAGCCGCGACTTCTTGCGCTCGCGCAGCCCCGGCCGGTGATCCAATGCCATTTGTAGCTCTCCCTGAGACCTGTGTCGGTTGAGAGTGTATCTTAAATGCGGGTGATATAGGTTTAAAGAAACGTGCACAACGCGGAGGACCCCTGGTTTCGGAGCCCCGATGCGCTCGTGTTGGCGGCACCGATGGGCGTCTCGCTGCTGGCCGCAGCCCTGGGCATCCTGGTGCAGGTCCTGGCGGCGCCCCGGGTCGATCCGTTCCTGCGCGACGTGCTCGTCTTCGGCTACGGCACGCTCGGGCCCCCCGCGGTCGGCCTGATCGCACTCTCGTTGGGCCGGGGGGCTCCGCGCGGGGCGGGCCTCGGAGCTCGAGGCGGGAAGGGCAGCATGCTGGGCAGCGCCCTGTCGGCGCTGCTGATGGTGCCGGGTTACTGGGCCGTCGTGCTCGGCGTCTGCGCCGTTTTTGCACTCGATTTTCCGCAGATCGGTGCGCTGGGACTGCTCGCCTCGTACGCGGCGTTCTGCTCGTTCGCGGCCTGGCTGCGGCTGCGGGCCCGACCGCCGCTCCAGCAGGGGCTCGCGGCGGCACTGCTGCTGGCCGTCGCGGCAGCCGGCGCGATCCCGGAGGCGAGCCTGCCCCTGGAGCGCGAGCCTCTTCCGCTCCTGCCGCTCGGGCGCAGCGGACCGGCTCCCGCGCCACCGCGACCGGTCGAGGAGGCGGCTCCCGATCCGCTGCCGCCCGTGGGGAGCACGCCCGTCCCGCCGGCGCCGGCCGCGCCGCCGCTGGGGGTCCCGCGCCCGGACTCCGACCGCACGCGGCCGCCGCGCCCGCCGAGGCTCGAGGACCGGATCCAGCGGCAGCTCGCGCGCAACGGGCTGTCGCGTGTCGACATCCGGGTGGAGCCCGACGCGGTCGTCGCGACGGGTTTCGTGGGCAGCTCCGAGGAGCAGCTGCGCCTGCGCCTGGTGGTCGAGTCACTGGCTCCGCACCTGGCGTATCTGGATCTCACTCGGGTCGCCGCGCCACGCTGACCGGACCAGTGCAGGGACGCGGATTGGCGTCGCCGCCGTCGCCCATACCGGCTAGAGTGCAAATTCCCATGGTGACATCGGCTGTTTTGGCGTCGCTGCTGGATCGATTGCCCATCGGCGTGTGGGTCGGGCGCATTCCGGACGGGGGCGTGCTGTACACCAATGCGGCGCTGCGCGAGCTCATCGGCTGCGACGACGCCGCGTTCCTCGCGCACGGCGCCGCCGAGGGCACGGGAGGGCGACTGCGCACGCGCGCGGGTGCGCCCTATCCGGACGCCGAGCTGCCGTTTCCGCGAGCGCTCGCCGGGGACGCGCACGTGGTCGTGGACGACCTCGTGATCGACCGGCCCGACGGCAGCCGTGTGGACGTGCGCGCGGTGGCGCAGCGCGCTCCGGATCCGGCGGGCGGTGAGCACGTGGTGATGGCGCTCGTCGACATCAGCGCCGAGATGCGCGCGGAGCGGGAGCGCGAGCTCGCCGAGACGCACCTGCGCACGGCGATCGATCACGCGCCGATCATCCTGTTCAACATGGACTCGCGCGGCCTGGTCACGCTCTCGGAGGGCGCCGGGCTCGCGACGCTCGGGCTCAAGCCCGGCGAGATCGTGGGTCACTCCATCTTCGAGGTCTTCCCGGAGTACCCCGCAGTCGGCGACCTGGCGAGCCGCGGTCTCGCAGGGGAGTCGTTCCGGCAGGTGGTCGAGCTGCGCGGTGCGGCGTTCGAGTGCTCCGCTGCGCCCGTGCGCGACGACGTGGGCCGCGTGATCGGACTGACGGGCGTCGCGACCGACATCACCGAGCGCACGCGGCTCGAGGGGCGGATCGCCCAGACCGAGCGCCTGCGCGCCGTGGCCACGCTCGCAGCGTCGGTCGCGCACGAGATCAACAACCCGCTGGCCTACGTGCTGGCGCAGCTGTGCGAGATCGGCGGCGAGCTGGAACGGCTCGACGCGAGCGCGGATGCGGCCACGCCGGCACGGCTGCGCCGCGGTCTGCGGGATCTGCGCGAGCTGCTCGTGCCGGTGCGCGAGAGCGCCGAGCGCGTGAGCGCAGTGGCGCGCGGACTCGGCAACCTGGCGGGTCAGGAGCCCGCGAACGACGATGCGCTCGACGTGCGCCGCGTGGTGCGCTCGGTCGTGCAGCTCGTCTCGCACCAGTGCGCGCGCTTCGCGCGACTGACGACGGACCTGCAGCCGACGGATCCGATCGCCGGGCGCGAGCCGCGGCTCGGTCAGCTCGTCTTCAACCTGCTCAGCAATGCGATCGAAGCCGTGTCCGACAGCGCGGCCGGGCCGCACGAGATCCGCGTCCGCACCGCCATGCAGGGCGAGCGCGTCCTGCTCGAGGTGTCCGACACCGGGCCCGGCGTCCCGACCGAGCTGCGCGAGCAGATCTTCGAGCCGTTCGTCACGACCAAGACGCAGCGCGGCGGCCAGGGGCTCGGTCTGTTCGTGAGCCGCAAGCTGGCGCGCGAGCTCGGCGGCGAGCTCACGCTGCTCGACACGCCCGGCCGCGGCGCGACCTTCCGCGTCGACCTGCCGCGCACCACGGCCGCGCTCCCCGCCGAGCCCGAGCTGGAGCTGCCGAGCGGGGCGCTCCAGGTGCTCGTGATCGACGACGACATCGCGCTCGGCCGCGTGTTCAAGCGCTCGCTGCTGCGCGCCGGCTACCACGCGCGCTCGGTGCGGGGCGGCCAGGCCGCGCTCGAGCTGCTGCACAAGGGCGCGCACGTCGACCTCATCCTGTGCGACCTGATGATGGACGGCATGAGCGGCTCCGAGTTCCACAGCGCGATCCGCGAGCAGCTGCCCGCGCTCGAGGACCGCATCGTCTTCATGACGGGCGGGGCCGTGCCGGCGCGTGAGCGCACCGTGTTCCGCGAGCGCGGGCTCGCCATGGTGCAGAAGCCCTTCGACGTCGTGGCCGAGGTCGGCCGCCAGCTCTCCCTGCGCGCGTCCAACGCGCCCGGGTGACGGGCGCCCCGCAGACGCTCCTCGCGCGCCTGCGCGAGCGCGACCACACCCACGGCAGCCTGCTGATCTCGATCCTGGTGCTCGCGCTGCCGGCGCTGCTCGCGAGCGCGGTCGGCAACGGCGTGTTCCATCTCGGCGACCTGTACTTCCTGGCGCGCTTGGAGGACGGCGCGGTGGCAGCCGCAGGCGCGACGAACGCGACGCTGCGCCAGGGCTTCTTCCTGATGGTGATGGGTCTCTCCACGGCGGCGCAGCTGCGCGTCGCGCGCGCGATCGGGCGCGGCGACCGCGCGGGTGCGGAGCGCGCGGCGGGTCAGACGTTCGTGGCGGCGTTCGCGCTCACGGCGGTTGCGGCACTGGCGGGCGTCCTGTTTGCGCGCCCGCTCGCCGCACAGGTCGTGGCGGCCGATCCGCGGGTGCTCGAGCTCGCCATTCCGTACCTGAGACTGACGTTCCTGCTGCTCGGCGCCAACATTCTCTTCCAGCTCGGCAGCGGCGTGCTCACCGGTGCGGGCGATGCGGCGACCCCGTTCCTGGCGATGCTCGTGAGCTCGTTCGCGGCGGTCGCGGCGCAGTGGCTGCTCGCGTTCGGCGAGCTCGGTGCGCCGCGGCTGGGGATCTCGGGCATGGCGCTCGGCTCGGGCGTCGGGGCCGCCGTCGGCGTGGTCATGCTCGCGTGGGCGCTGTTCGCGGGTCACTCGCGCGTGCACCTGCGTGCGCAGCAGCTCTGGCCCGATCGCGAGGAGCTCGCGGCCGTGCTCGGCGTGGCCTGGCAGCCCGCGCTGCACCTCACGGCCCGCACGCTGGTCGGGATCTTCTTCATGGCGTTGGCGGGCAAGCTCGGGTCCGACGCGCAGGCGGCCTACACCATCGGGCTGCGCTTCGAGATGCTGGTCGGCATGATCGCGTTCCCCGTCGCCAACGCCTGCGCCACGCTCGTGGCGCAGAACTTGGGCGCGGGGCGCCCCGAGCGAGCGCGCGCTGCGGTGTGCGCCGCATTCGTGATCGAGGCCGCGGTGCTGTTCCCGATCGCGGCGCTCGTGTTTGCGTTCCGCGAGCCGCTCGCCGCGTCCTTCGCCCCGAACGCGCCCGAAACCGCGCGGCTCGGCGCCGAGTACCTCGGCTACTCGGCGATCGTGATGGCGCTCTACGCCGTCTACTTCGTGTCGTTCCGCGCGCTGCAGGCGCACGGCGACATGCAGACGCCGATGAAGATCTCGCTCGGCATGGCGCTGCTCGTCGGTGTCCCGCTCGGCTGGGGGCTGGCGCTCTGGACGCCGCTCGGGCCGACCGGGATCTGGATCGGCACGCTGGCCTACACGGCCGGCAACACGGGTCTCACGGCCGCCTGGCTGTGGAGGACCCACCGCCAGGCGGCCTGAAGAGGCCCCGTTTCAGCGCCCCGTGTGAGGAGCTGCGTGCTCAGCGCCCGGTCGGGATGCTCGAGAAGGGCATGTCCTTGTCCGCGCGCATCTCGGGCGGCAGGCGCAGCACGCGCTCCGCGATGATGTTGCGCAGGATCTCGTCGGTGCCGCCGGCGATGCGCAGACCCGGCGAGCCGAGCCAGCTCGCCTGCCACAGCGCATCGTCGGGCGCGTAGTTGCGGTCGCTCGTCGCGCCGAGGGGACCCTCGAGCTCGAGCGCGAGCGCTGCCATCTCCTGGCGCAGCGGCGCGCCCACGAGCTTGCCGATCGAGGCCTCGGGGCCGGGTGTCTGGCCGCGCGAGACCGCGGTCAGCGTGCGCCGGCCGGTGTACTCGAGACCCTTCGAGCGCACGTACAGGTCGGCCAGGCGCTGGCGGATCGCGGAGTCCTCGATCGCCGGCGCGCCGTTCCAGTCCGTCTCGCGCGCGAGCCGCAACAGGTCGCCGAAGCCGAGCCCGCCGCTGCCGCCGCCGATCGACGCGCGCTCGTTCATGAGCGTCGTGATCGCGCCGCGCCAGCCGTCGTTCACCGCGCCCACGCGGTTCTCGTCGGGGATGCGCACGTCGCTGAAGAACACCTCGTTGAAGCCCGTGCCGCCGTTGATCTGCCGGATCGGGCGGATCTCGATGCCGGGCGAGTGCATGTCGACGATGAAGTAGGTGATGCCCGCGTGCTTGGCGGACGTCGGGTCCGTGCGCGTCAGCACCATGCCCCACTTCGAGAAGTGGGCGCCGGTGGACCAGATCTTCTGGCCGTTCACGACCCAGTGGTCGCCGTCCTTCACGGCGCTCATGCGCAGACCCGCGAGGTCGGAGCCGGCGTCGGGCTCGCTGAAGAGCTGCGACCAGATCTCCTCGCCGCGCAGCATCGGCTTGATGTAGCGCTCCTTCTGCTGCTGCGTGCCGTGCGCCATGATCGTGGGGCCGAGCATGCCCTGGCCGATCGCGAAGATGTTCGGCGGCGTCTTGAAGCGCGACTCCTCCTGGTTCCAGATCACGCTCTGGATCCCGGTCGCGCCGCGCCCGCCGAACTCGACGGGCCAGGTGATGCAGGCCCAGCCGGCGTCGGCCTTCTTGGCCTGCCACTCCTGGGCCCAGCGGATGATCTCGCCGCTCTCCGCCTCGTTCAGTGCGTCGGCGCCGGCGTCACCGGGGTCCTTGGGCTCTGCGTTGGCCGTGAGCCACGCGCGCGCCTGGGCGCGGAACGCGGCCTCCTCGGGAGTATCGTTGAAGTCCATTTCTCGGTTCCTTCCTGGCTCAGGCCGCGCTCTTGGCGTCGAGGCGCTGGATCAGTTTGTCTCGCCACTGGCTCGCGCTGCCGAGCGCGAGGCCCAGCAGCTTGGCGCGCCGGTAGAACAGGTGGCAGTCGAACTCCCACGTGAAGCCGACACCGCCGTGCAGCTGCACCATCTCCTCGCCGGCCTTGTCGAAGGCGTCGCTGGCACTGATGCGCGCACCGCAGGCCGCGGTGGCGAGCTCCTTGGCGTTGTTCTCGAGCGCCCACGCGCCGTAGTAGGCGTTGGAGCGCGCGAGCTCGAGCTTCACGTACAGGTCGGCCAGGCGGTGCTTCACCGCCTGGAACGACGCCACCGGTCGGCCGAAGGCGTAGCGGCCCATCGTGTACGCGATCGTGATCTCGAGGGCGCGCTGCGCGCCGCCGAGCTGCTCGAACGCGGTGAGCACGGCCGCGCGGTCCAGGATCTGCTCCGCCAGCGCCCAGCCGGCGCCCTCGCGGCCCAGCACCTCGGCGGGCGTCTCCTTGAAGTGCAGCTCTGCCTGCGAGCGCGAGGGGTCGAGCGAGCGGATCGACGTGCGCGCCACACTCGGGTGTGTGAGGTCGACCAGCACCAGGCTGATGCCTGCGTCGCCGCGCGCGGCGACCACGGCCAGGCCGGCCACGTCGCCATCGACCACGGGCCGCTTGCTGCCCGACAGCTTGCCGTCCGCGAAGCGCGCGGTGACCGCGTGCTCGCCCAGGTGCCCGGCGCGCTCGGCCAGCGCGAAGGTGCCGATGCGCTCGCCGCTCGCCAGGCCCGGTAGCCAGTGCGACTTCTGTGCGTCGCTGCCCGCGAGCAGCAGGGCCTCGGTCGCCTGGAACACGGAGGAGTTGAAGGGGATGGGTGCGAGCGCCCGGCCGAGCTCCTCGGCAATCAGCGCCAGCTCGAGCGCGCCGAAGCCCGCCCCGCCGTAGCTCTCGGGGATTGCCGCCCCGGTCCAGCCCATTTCGGCCACCCCCTTCCACAGCTCCTCGCTGTAGCGGCGGTCCGACTCGAGCACGCTGCGCGCGAGTGACAGCGGCGCCTGCGCGCTCAGGTAGTCCCGCGCCGTCTTCTGCAGGAGCTTCTGGTCATCCGAGAAGTCGAAATTCATGAGGTCCCCGCCTGTGCGTCAAAGTTGATTCGGGAATCAAATTTACTATGAAACGGATCGGGCTGGGGAGTGGTTTCGGAGCCGGGTACACCGAGGCGGGGGCCGAGGCGCGCCGTGCGGCAAGGCGAGCGGCAGCTCGCCGTTAGGCCGCTCGGGGAGGCAGGGGCGGCTTTTGCGCGCGATCATCGCGCGATGCGCCTGCTGCATGCCGCCGATCTGCACCTCGACAGTCCCCTGCGCGGCCTGGAGCGCTACGAGGGCGCGCCGGTGGACCAGATCCGGGGCGCCACGCGCCGGGCCTTCGAGAACCTGATCGAGCTCTGCCTGGCAGAGCGCGTCGACGCGCTGCTGCTGGCCGGGGATCTCTACGACGGCGACTGGAAGGACTACGGGACGGGGCTGTTCTTCGCGGCTCAGCTCGCCCGACTGCGGGAGTCGGGAACCCGCGTCTACATCATCCGCGGGAACCACGACGCGGCCAGCCAGGTCACGCGCAGCCTGAAGCTGCCCGAGCACTGCCGGGACCTCTACACCGGGCGGCCGGAGAGCGTGCTCGACGAGGCGCTGGGCCTCGCCATTCACGGCCAGGGGTTCGCCACGCGTGAGGTGAGCGAGGACCTCGCCGCGGAGTACCCCGAGGCCGTGCCGGGGCTGCTGAACGTGGGCCTGCTCCACACTTCTCTGAACGGGCGGCCGGGCCACGCCGCCTACGCGCCGACGAGCCTCGCCACGCTGCGCAGCAAGGGCTACGACTACTGGGCGCTCGGCCACGTCCACGAGCGCGAGGTGGTGAGCACGGACCCGTGGGTCGTGTTCCCCGGAAATCTGCAGGGGCGACACGCGCGCGAGACCGGCGCCAAGGGCGCGACCCTCGTCGAGGTCGTGGACGGCCGGATCCGCTCCGTCACGCACCGCGACTTCGACGTCGTGCGCTGGGCCCGCTGCGAGATCGATGTCTCGGAGGCGGGCGCACCCTCGGATGTCCTGGACCTGGTCGCCGCGCGACTCGAGCACGCGCTCGCGGGCGCCGACGGACGGCTGCTCGCGACGCGCCTCGTGCTGCACGGCCCGAGCCGCGCGCACGCGGCACTGGTCGCGCGCGAGGAGCACTGGGTGAGCGAGATCCGCGCCTGCGCGATCGACCGCGGGGGCGACGCGGCCTGGATCGAGAAGGTCCAGCTGCGCACGCGCGCGGAGGTCGATCTGGACGGGCTCGCACGCCACGACGATGCGCTCGGACACCTGATCCGCGCGCTGCGCGGCGTGCGCGAGAGCCCGGCGGGCCTGCTCGAGCTCGCCGGCGAGCTCGCGGACCTGCGCAAGGCTCTCCCGCACGAGCTGCGCGAGGGCGAGGACGGTCTGCGCCTTGACGACCCGGAGTGGCTCGCCGAAGCCCTGGCCGACGTCGAGCGCGGCATCCTGCCGCGCCTGCTGTCCGGAGACTGAGCCGTGTGGTTGCGCACGCTCGAGCTGCTGGCGTTCGGTCCCTTCACGGACACGCGGCTGGAGCTCGGCGCCGCCGCGCAGCTGCACGTCGTGTACGGCCGCAACGAGGCGGGCAAGAGCAGCGCGCTGCGCGCGCTGTCGGCGCTGCTCTTCGGCGTCGACGAGCGCACGACCGACGACCACCGACACCGCAAGCCCGACCTGCGGATCGGCGCCTGTCTGGTCGGCCCCGACGGCGCCGAGCTGCAGGTGGTGCGGCGCAAGGGCCAGAAGCACACGCTGCTCGATGCGGCGGGCCAGCCGCTCGACGAGGGCCGGCTGCGCGAGCTCCTGCAGGGGCTCACTCCGGAGCTGTTCCAGTCGATGTACGGCCTCGACCACGTGCGCCTGCGCGAGGGCGGCGAGGACCTGCTGCGCGGCGGCGGCGACGTCGGAGCCAGCCTGTTCGACGCCGGCGTCGGCGGCCGCGGGGTCTACACACTTCTGGAGCGCCTCGACGCGGAGAGCGCGGAGCTGTTCACGGCCCGCGGCCGCAACCCCAGGCTGAACGCCGCGCTCGGCGCGTACAAGGATGCCCGCAGGGCCGTCGCCGAGCGCGAGGTCACGGCCGGAGTCTGGAAGAAGCAGGAGGACGCGCTGGCCGAGGCGCAGAGCCGCACGCTCGAGCTCGAGCGCGAGCTGCGCGAGACTGCGGCGACGCTGGGCCGCGTCCGGCGGGTCGGCCGCTCGCTCGCCTCGCTCGGCAAGCTGCGCGAGCTGCGCGAGCGCCGCGCCGCTCTGGGCAACGTCGTCGCGCTGCCCGAGGACGCCGGCACGGCGCGGCAGGACGCGCAGCAGGAGCTCGCGACCTGTCGGCGCGACGCCGAGCGGCTCGAGGCCGAGATCGCGCGCCACGAGGCGCGCCGCACCGCCCTGCACGTGCAGGACGGGCTCGCGGCCCTGGACGCCGATGTCCTCGCGGGACTGCAGGACCGGCTGGGCCGCCACCGCGCCGCCGCGAGCGATCTCCCCGCGCGCTGTGCCGAGCGCGACGGCCTGCGCGACGAGGCCCGGCGCACGCTCGGCGGGGTTGCGCGCGACGTCGAGCTGGAGGGCGCCGAGGCGCTGCGGCCCAACGACGCGGCCAAGGCGCGCGTGCGCGGCCTCGCGCGCGAGCGCGGCGCGATCGAGCAGCGGCTGCGCGACGCGC
>Ga0190274_10002982_pt1 | contig 10042 bp, 6 predicted proteins | sample Popmic531T_FD_133002 | JGI IMG/M metagenome (GOLD analysis project Ga0190274, IMG submission 133002) | Populus adjacent soil microbial communities from riparian zone of Yellowstone River, Montana, USA - 531 T | ecosystem: Environmental > Terrestrial > Soil > Riparian zone | place: USA: Montana...
GCCGCGTACGCGACGCCTTTATGGAAAAGCGGCCCCGCATCCAGAGACGGCTGGTTGGGAATCATGTTGGTCGAGGCAATCCCCAGGCTCAGTAGATCCTGAGAAAGGTTTAGAGTGCTCGGCGGCGCAAAAGTTGAGCGAGGCGCCAGGCTCAGGAGCAGCATGAACAATCCGATCCGTACAAAACCAGACCTGAAAACCGTATCGCTAAATCCGCCAGTCATCATTGCCCACCACTATCCAGTCACAACACAAACGTCTGCTTTTATAACACGGCTCATCGGAATCGAACTGGATCTCAATGAACGCCGGCATGCCGAAGAGGCCCTCCATGCGCGCCGGGACGAGGAACGCGATCACGCGCTGCAGAAACAGGCCGAGGAGGCCCTCCGTCGGAGTCACGCTGAGCTGCAACAGCGGACTCTCCAGTTGCGCCGGCTCGCGTCGGACCTGACTCTGGCCGAACATCATGCCCGCGAAGAACTGGCGAAGACGCTTCATGACGGTCTGCAGCAATTATTATTCAGTGCGGCGATGACGCTCGACCGGTCGGTATCATCAACCTCTCAGGCCGGCTTGGTCACGTTGCTCCAGCGGGCGCGTGCCGACAGGAACGAAGCGACGACTGGTCAGCAGAAAAGTTGCGATGGGCGGTAGATCTTGCGCGGCGATTTCCGCGATCAGGTCTTCGGGAATTGGTCCCTGCCGCTCGGCATGGCGGAGACGAGCCCGAGCGCCGGGGCGCCATGACGAATCGCCATCCGGGCCTCCTTGCTACTCTTGATGCGACAGATCTTGACGTGGGGTGTGGGTACGGGATGTATGAGGTACTTTGTCGGTGCGAGTGTCGGGCGCGTCGCTGAATTAGGCCCCTGAATTGGCCACTGGGTTACTGCGGTTTCACGGTAGGCGTTCGTCTGAACAGTTCCGGGTTCTCGAGAAGCTTTTCCAGACGGAGGACGTCTTCGTTGTTTTCAGGACAGATGTATTCCCGAAGGCGGGTGCCTTCCCGCAGCATCATTGTTGTGCTGGTCTTGAAAGGCGCGGTGAGAACCTTCTTATCCTCGATGGTGGCTTCGTAATTGATCGTGTCGTAGTCGGTGCGCGTGTAGCGTTCCGTGATGTGCAGCGCGTCGGAGTGAAACACGCCGCCTGAGAGTACCCAGCCTTTGTCGTTGAATCCGGTGATATCCACAACGAGCGTGTTGCCTTCCCAGTGTCCGATCGAATGCCCCATGAAGGAGGGCTCCAAATCGTCCGGATGTGACTTCTGATCGAGAGGGATGATTCGGAAGACGTTGAAGTACTCATAAAGAATCACGATCTGCTTCGGAGTCTGAACGAACTGTATCGGAAACAACGAGACGCTATGGGAGCGTGGGCTGGGGCCGGGGAGGCATCGGCTCGTCGGGTCGTTGATTGAGCGCAAGTTCAGAAATTCCTGAGCCTTTTCTCTCGCCCAGGGCTGAAAAGGAACGGGATCGCGTCGGGCTTGAGATGTGGCGACGGACTGCGTCGCCGCGGTGGGTACACCGGGCTGATCTCCGGGTACCTGAAACTCCCACTCTCCTGGGCGGCTCGTGCCACCTTGATATACGCCCGTGAAGTCCGGCTTCCCATCCGGCATTCGTGGTGCTGGACGGGTGGCTCCCCGACTCTGAGCCACGAGCGGCAGTATTGGCGCAAGAAGTAAAGCGGCCGTCACCAAGAGCATCTTTTTCATGGCATTCTCCTTACGGCAATACCGCGTTGCCTTCACCAGTTCCTGCGGGCGGCCCAAAATAGAGTTTCTTTCCATCGGCTAGCGTAATCTCCCGCGCGTGTGCCAGTCCGGGTCCGCTTCGCGCTTGCCAGGCGAAGATCGTAAGCGTGTCTCCAACCTTGAGCGTCACGTCTTTCTTGAATCCGGTGCGCGCCAGGACGTTCGGCGGATAGCCTTCAAACTTCCAATTCTTCACGGTACCGTTCGTTTCCTTAATGTCGAGGTAGATATGGCAGTGAGGGTTTGCCCATTCGATTTTCGTGATGATGCCCTTGAGAGTGATCGGCTTTTCCGCGTCATATTCCGCGCCAAAGGAATGATGCGCCTCGACTCGCGCTCCCAACAGGGAGATTGTCAGCAGAAGTACGCCAACCCTCAATTTTGAATTGATTTCCATGCCATGCAGGTAACACGGGCGTTCCGAAGAGGTCAAGCGCCTTCAACAGGCCAATCGTAAAGCCAGAAAAGGCAGGTCTTGGTAAAAAACCAAGTTTTTGCTAATGTGCCCCCGCGAAATTCATCCGTTTACCTAGAAGTTGAGCTGGTATCCAGATTGAGGTTTGATTTGACTGAAACAGTTGTTCTGCGCCGTGGTTTTAACCTTCTCTTTGCTCTCCTGATTTCAACAAGCGCTTTCGGACAGACGGGCGGAGCCGCCCGTATTCTTGCGCAACGAGGCGTGACGCGTACTGGAAGTCCCAGTATAAGTTCGCAGGCCATGAGTGGTTTGACAGCGGCGGCGCTCTCGATCACGGAGCAGAGCCCTCCGCGCCAGCGGGTACGCATTGATTTCTTTCCCGACGTTTCCTTGACGGTGAACTTCGATCGGGTCGAGAGGCAAGGCGGCTCAGTGTCCTGGTCGGGCAAGGTCGAAGGTCTGGACGGCAGCAGTGCGACGTTTCTCGTTGCGGGCTCGATGGTGATGGCTTCGGTGAATCCTGGTGACGGCAAGGTTTATCAGATTCGAACCGACGAGAGCGGGAAGCAGTGGAGCGTCGAAATCGATCAGTCGTTGTTTCCCAACGATGAACGCGACTCCGTTCCCGTCGCGACGCCAGAGCCCACAGCCTTCGCGGATTCCAACACGGTGGCAAGCGATGACGGATCCACGATCGATGTCCTGGTGCTATATACGACGGCCGCGCGTATGGCTGCCGGCGGGACAACCGCGATTCAACAACTCGTTCAGCTCGGCATTGCGGAAACAAACACCTCATACAGCAACAGCTCGATCATTCAGCGCGTCCGCCTTGTCGCCGCCCTGGAAGTGGCCTATGCGGAGGCTTCCGCCGGGATTGCCACCGACCTTTCGCGGATGCGAATCACCAATGACGGATTCCTGGATGAAGCAGGTACTCTTCGCGACTCCTACGGCGCGGACATCGTCAGTCTCTGGGTCGATACAGCGGAAGCTACCTGCGGCGTTGGCTACGTGCTGCCCAACGTTACGAGTACGGCAACGGCGCTTTCGACGGCTGGATTCAATGTTGTGGAGTTGGATTGCGCAACCGGGAATTACACGTTCGGCCATGAGATGGGTCACAACATGGGCGCCAATCACGCGAAAAGCGATCTGGATACGAGCGGCAACGCTCCAGTCGGTGTGTTTCCCTATTCGAACGGGTATAAGCAAGCGGGCGGCACGGACCGTTTTCGCTCCGTGATGGCTTACAACTGCACTCCCAGTTGCGGACGAATTCAGTATTTCTCGAACCCTCTCGTGAACTATCACGCGCTGCCGACCGGCGTCGATGGGAGTTCCGCAGACAGCGCCGATAACGCGCTGACGTTGAACACGACCAGAACGGTCGTCTCGAACTTCCGCACCGCGGTTACTACCGGAGGCGGAGGAGACGCCATACCGCCCTTGCTCACGATTACGACGCAAAGCCAGAGCGTCACATTCAATTCCATTACCATCTCGGGGACCGCAAGCGATGCCGGCCGTGGTGACAGTGGAATCGCCTCCGTGACAGTCAACGGCGTGCGTGCGACCGGTGATACAGCTACCGGCGCAGGTGTCGCCAATTGGACCGTTACGGTGAATTTATCTGCGGGGCCAAACATCATCACGGTGATCGCGAAAGACAATAGCCAGACGCAGAATCCATCGACGTCGTCGATTACGATCACGCAGTCGACGGGAACCGGTGTATCCGCAACGTCTTCCACATCTCACGTCTTCCCACAGCTCGCGGATGGCCGCCTCGGTGATTCCATCTATCGGACCACCTTGATGATTTCGAACCCGAACCGATCGGCCGGCACTACCTGCACGCTTCAAATTCGGGGAGCAACGTTGCCGGGTTTTGCGCTCAACTACGCCCTGGGCGCTGGGGGTTGGGTCATTAATCAGACGAGCGGGGCGGGGGCGTTCCAGTCCGGTTATGCCGGCCTCACGTGCGCGGCCGCGGTCGAAGCACAACTGCTCTATACGCTCTATGACCTGAACGGCGGCAAGATCTCCGAAGCAACGGTCTTTTCATCACCGGCAAACAACAAAATCGCCATTGTTGCCGACGAGCGCGAAGGATCGCGGCTCGGTCTTGCGATCGCAAACGATTCGGATACGCAGATGACGTATACCATTGCCGTTACGAACGCGGCCCAAACAGGAACGATAACCGTTCCTGCACGGAGAAACGCCGTGGGATTCGTCGGTGAACTGATCCCCGGAGTTCCCGCGGACAATCTCGGGGTTGTCACGATCACCGCAACTTCCCCAACCGGTACGGCAAGCGTCATCGGTCTGCGTTTTTCAGGACCCATTTTCACCACGATCCCTGCGAGCTTTTCCGGCACGATCGATGCGTCCGCGAGCACGTATCACGTGTTCCCGCAGTTCGCGGACGGAAGTTTCACGGATGGCGGCTACTATCGCACGACTCGGATCTATTACAACCCGAGTCCGACCGCCAGCGCGTTCTGCGCCACTTCCTTGCGTGGTATGTCTACCGCCGACAGGAATAGCTTTTCAGAAACCCTATCGCCAGGATCGGCGATTGCTTCGGGGACCACCGGTACGCAGGCATTCCAGTCCGGCTATGCGTCCATGCTGTGTACCTCGGCGGTCGACGCGGCCGTTCTATATTCGTTTTACGCAGGCGGCCAGAAGACTTCTGAAGCGACGGTTTTCCCGTCGCGAGCGGGAACCGCAGTACAGGTTCTGTCGGATATGCGCGGCGGAGCGGCAACCGGTATCGCGTTCGCGAACGACACCGATCAGGACCAGACGTATACGGTGTCGGTCTACGATGCCAATAACACGCTGATCGGTACAGCGCAGCAGCCGTTGGCGAGGAGATCCAATCTCGCGAAGTTCGTCAATGAACTCGTGCCGGTTCCCGCCAATACCTACGGTCCGGTCATTGTTTCAGGATCGGCGCCGGTGAGTATTATCGGCCTTCGCTTTACGGGATCGGTGTTTACAACCATTCCGGGAACTCTTCTTTCCGCTGCACCCGGCACCAGTCCGGTTTCGGTAACGGGGGCTTACACAGGCCATAGAAGTAACTTCGAGACTGCCAGCTTCACGTCCGGGCAGACGGTTCGCTTGTTTATGCTCCGCACGAACACTTCACCCACCGCTCTTACGGTGTCGGCAAACTATAAGGTTAACGGGCCTGGCACGTATGTGCTGACGAATTCCACTGTCTCCCCTGCGAATGCTCCCGCCGCGGGAACGTTCCTGTTTTCCGTTGATGTTCCTATTCCCGCAAATGCCCCGGCAGGCACGTACACCTACGATGCCAGTGTGACCTATAACGGGGTCACGTCCACGAAGTCGGCTACCTTCACCGTTGCCTCCACAACAGTGGCCGCGGTGAACGCCTATACCGGGACATCCACCAGCAGTTTGACTGCGACGTTTAAGCGAGGGCAGTCTGTCGTTTTCTGCCTTACTGTTGCCAACTCCAACGGCTTTACAATCAATCCATTGATCTCACTCAAAGCAACTGGGCCCGATACTTCGACTGCTGAATTGTTCAGCCTTCTTCCTTCGACCATCCCGATACCGGCAGGAACGGGTGATGTCTGTACGACGAGTCCCGCGCCGATCTCCAACACTGCTCCGACAGGTCTCTATTACTATGAAGCGACCGTGTCGTTCGGCGCCAATCCCGCCTCCAGGTTCACGACAACCTTCACGGTAACGGCTACGGATGAAGGGCGGAGCGGTGACGTAGAGTTGTCGGATTCGAGTGGCGGGGAGACGCGGCACAAGGACTAACGGTTCTAATTCGAGGGGCAGAAACTGCTCCCTTCGCGTAGAATGGCGGGTAAAACAGCAACAATATCCGTACAGGAGGTTTTCCATGCCTCGAAAGCCCGACTGAACCGTCACGTTCACATTCAATTTCGATGATCCCGATCTCAAAAAACTGGAAAGCAAAGTTAAAGATGTTCGGGACAATCTCTCCGCTATCGTTCTTCATCAAAACAACCTGTGGATTGGAGGTGACGAAGGAACTTCGATTCATCGCCTGACGCGCGACAAGGATAATTTCAACAAGCACGTGTCCTTCGACCTTCGGAAGCTGCTACCCCTGCCCATCGACGACCCGAAAGAAGAGATCGACTTTGAAGGGCTGGATGTCAACGAGGGCAAACTTTGGTTTACAGGCTCCCACGCCGCGAAAAGAGAAAAACCGAAGGACGGGAAGACTTTTGAGGAGAATCTCGAACGAATAACGACCCCGAAGATCAAAGGCAACCGCTTCATGCTGGGCCGGATTACTCTTCGTGCCAACGGGACGGACTTCGAGCCGGACACGGCTGCGTGCCTCAAGGCAACTGCCGAGGAGAACGAGTTGACGCGCGCGCTGGCGTCAGATCCTCTCTTTTCTGGTTTTGTGCCGAGATCATCGGCGAAAGCGATTCCCAGCAAAGACAACGGCCTCGACATTGAAGGCATGGCCGTATCCGGCGATCGAGTTTTTGTGGGAATGCGAGGCCCGGTCCTTCGCGGATGGACGACGATCCTGGAGCTGAACGTCAGTGAGGCCGGTCCGAAGCTGCTCAAGCTCAAGCCGGTCGGGAGTTCAGGCGCATTGTTTCGCAAGCAGTTTCTGGATGTCAGGGGCCTTGGAATTCGAGACCTTGCCATCGACGGAAAGGATCTCCTTATCCTGGCGGGCCCGACAATGGTTCTCGATGGGCCGGTGTATCTGTACCGCTGGAAAAACGCACTGGACCGGACGGACGAGTCCTTCGTCACGGAGAAGGAACTGAAACGGGAGTTCTCGCTTCCCTGTGGCAACGAAGCGGACAAGACCGAGACAAAGGACCACGCTGAAGGTATATCCCTGGTGAAAGGGCCACCAAAGACCCTGTTGGTTTGTTACGATTCGCCATCCGAGGGCCGTATCTCCGGGGCAAAAAGGCTTACGGTCGCTGCCGACATTTTTAGTTTCTAAGGGCAAATCATGGACAACGTGAAGCTTCTTAAGAATCTCTATGACGCGTTCGGTCGCGGAGACATCCCCGCCGTTCTAGGCGCGATGAGCGCGAACATCAAGTGGTATCAGGCGGAGAACAATCCCTACATGCCGAGCGGCGAGGCGTGGGTCGGACCGGACGCCGTCCTGAAGAATCTGTTCATGAGAATCGGCGCAGAGTGGGATGGCTTCACCGTCCATCCCAGGTCATTTCACGACGCGGGGAACAGCGTCATCGTTGAAGGACGTTACAGCGGCACGTACAAGGCGACGGGCAAGAGCATGGACGCGCAGGTCTGCCACGTCTGGGACGCGAAGGACGGCAAGTTGACCAGATTTCAGCAGTACGTTGACACGGCGCAGCTTTGGGACGTCATGAAAGCAACTTAGCGGAATTCAGGGAGAGGTGCTTTAAAATTGCAGATTGCAAAATGCAAATTTGAAATCTGAGGTGGCTTCGCAGCTTTTCTTACTAAGAGATGCCGCGAAGCATCGTCAAATTTCAAATTTGCATTTTGCAATCTGCAATTTTAAAGCACCCCTCCCAGCTATCAGAAGGCGAACCGTACCTGCCCTCGGAAGGTGCGGGTGGAATCGTCCTTACCCGTAATCGTTCCAAGGACACTGGCCCCATTGATGTTGAGGTTGGGAGCGTTGGGTTTCGCGTGGTTGAACACGTTGGTCGCATCGACGCGCACCTGGACGCTTTTTGACTCGCCCAGCCGGAAAGCCTTACTCATGCTGGCGTCGAAGCTCCAGTCTCCGAGACCTTCGAGAGTCTGCGAGCCCAGTGTTCCTCGGGTTCCCGGAGCTGCGTTTTGAAGAAGGATCTTGCCGGTCGCATCTGCGACCGCATCGTTCGTGCAAACATAACTGAATACGCCCGCCGAGCTGAAGTTGCCACGCAGGTTGTATCCGAGCGCATCGGTGTTGTCTGTGATGCCTCCAGGAGCGCAGGCAGGATCTTCGACCTTGATCAGACCGTTTCCGAAATACTGGCCACCCAGGTCGCCGGCAGCGTTAAGGGGGAGACCCCACTTGGTGTCGCCTTTGCGAATTCCCCACGGACCGACGACGTCGGGGCGGCCGTTGGCCCACAGGGTTTGACCGGCGGTCAGGCTGGTCGGTCCTCCGGTGCTCATGTTCATAATGATGCTGGCCTGCCACCGTTCGACGAGACGCGCAAGGATGCCCGAGCTGTTGGAGAGCAACAACCTGTTCGGCCCGAAGGGAAGCTCGAACGTGCCATTCGCCCGGAAGTCGTGCGTGCTATGAGAACCCAAGAGCTGGTAATCCTTATCCCAATCTCGCAGGTCCGTGTAATTGGCGCTGCTGGCAGAAAGCCCCATGGACTTGGACCATGTGTATGTCGTTTGAACGCTCATGCCCATCGTGGGTCTCAGCGTCATCTGAGCCTGCATCGAATGATAGTTGGAGAAGCCGTTGTTGTTGCGATAGCTGGCCGAGCCGAACTGCGGATTCGCGACAAGATAGTTCTCCGCGAAGCATCGTGTCAGGGGTGCCGAAGTGGCGGCTGTCGGCCCGCCAATGGTGTTCCAGCCCGCCGCGATGCGATCGCAACTGTTTCGAAGAATTCGCCCACCCGCTGCGATGCCTGAGGGCACAAGAGACAACGATCCCGCTCCCGTGCCGGGAATAGCGGCGCCGCCATTCCCGTTCAGCGCCGTGGCGATCGCCTCGTAGTTGCCGTTCGCCAGGTTCGCTCCTTGCCAACGACGCAGATGCAACGTTCCAGTCTGCAGTACGCCGCTGACCACTTGTCCTACAGGGCCGTATCTCGCAACACCGCTGTTGAGATTCAATCCTGCGAACATCTGGTCGAGAAGTGGAGACTCCTGTCCCAGGCGCGCTGCGTCGAAAGCTTCGAATAGTTCCTTGTTCTGGAAAACATTTTGCGAGTTCAGGTCGAAACTACCCAGGAGTTTCTTAGCCTGAGTGCCGATGTAACGAACGTCGACCGTGATGTTCTTTCGAACGTTTCGGGTTACCGACAACGTGAAGTTCTGGGTGTAGGGCGTCGCCCAGTTCACATCCACGCCGTTCTGACCTATGGCGCGATCGTAGATGGGAACCTGGCCACCCGGCAGGGCCGGGTTGTAGGGCTTCACCGGAAGCAATGCCGGAGCTTTCGTGAGATCCAGATACTGCCCGGCAAAGTCTGCAGGCAACGTGGTTCCGGCACTGGCTGAGCCCGGCGAGTTACCAATCATGCCTTGTACTTCCGCGCCCGCATTGCCTCCGAGCCGGAGTGTGCCGCCGAAGGTCATTTGATACCCCCCGCGCACTGTAGTCTTTCCGGCTCCAAAAAACGGAACCTGCCACGCAAAACCAACCGCAGGGCCGAAATTATTCATGTCATTCGGGAATACCGACTTGCCGGGATTCGGACTGTTAGGGCCGACAAACTCAATGGTGCTTTGTTTGGTCGGATCGCAGGTAGACACCGGTAACCGCGCCGACTGAGTTACTCCAGTGGCGCACTTCAGCGCATCGGCGGCCGAAACGTTGGGGCCGTAACCCGTGAGGTACACGCTGCCCGGTGCGAGCCACCGCTGGAATGCATTCTCGCTGCCGAAGACTCCCCAAAGGCCGTTTCCCTGGCCCGCAATAGACGATGTGAAGCCCGTACTGATGTAGGGCGACCCGTAGTATTCGTATCGCACACCGAGGTTCAGGGTCAGCGACGGCCGCACCTTCCAGTCGTCTTTTACGAAAGCAGCGAATTCATTGGAGTGAATGTCGCGCAGAATCTTTTGTTTCGATAGATAGTCTTCCCATTTCCCGTTCGAGACATCGTCCGGCGAATCGATCCAATACATCA
>Ga0190274_10002983_pt1 | contig 10041 bp, 8 predicted proteins | sample Popmic531T_FD_133002 | JGI IMG/M metagenome (GOLD analysis project Ga0190274, IMG submission 133002) | Populus adjacent soil microbial communities from riparian zone of Yellowstone River, Montana, USA - 531 T | ecosystem: Environmental > Terrestrial > Soil > Riparian zone | place: USA: Montana...
GCAGCAGGGGCAGGTGAGGACGCAGCTCTCGATCGCCCTGCAGGGCATCGTCACCCAGCAGCTGCTGCCGACCGCCGACGGCAGGGGCCGCGTCGTCGCCACCGAGGTGCTGGTGCCGACGCCGGCGATCCGCAACCTGATCCGCGAGGGCAAGACCCACCAGATCTACGCCGCGGTCCAGACCTCCGGCGCGATCGGGATGCAGACCATGGACGCCGACCTGGCGCGCCTGGTGCGGGCCGGGGCGATCAACCGCCAGCTCGCCGAACAGCGCGCCTCGGTGCCCGAGGAGCTAAAACGGCTGCTCGGCGGGACGCCCGTGGCTCAGCCCCAATACACCCCGGTGGGCTAGGCGATGGCCGGCGCGACCACCTTCGCCTTCCGTGCGATGGACGTGGCCGGGGCCTCGTCGGCCGGCGAGGTCGAGGCCGAGTCCAAGGCTCAGGTGACCGAGCAGCTGCGCCAGCGCGGCCTGATCGTGCTCGACGTCAGCGAGAAGAAGGAGCCGTTCAAGCTCGAGCAGCTCTGGCAGACCTGGAAGGGCATCGACATGCGCGAGCTCTCGGTCTTCTCGCGCCAGTTCGCGACCCTGGTCGCCTCGGGGATGCCGATGCTGCGCACCCTGCACACCCTGGAGGAGCAGACTCAGGACGAGCGGATCAAGGCCGCGATCGGCGGCCTGCGCGCCGACGTCGAGGCCGGCAGCACGCTCGAGCAGGCGATGGAGCGCCATCCCGAAGTCTTCGACCGTCTCTACCGCGCGATGGTCCGCTCCGGCGAGGAGTCGGGCCGGCTCGAGGACGCGCTCGACCGCATCGCCTACCAGGTGGAGAAAAGCGACTCGCTGAGGCGCCAGGTCAAATCGGCGATGATGTACCCGCTGCTGATCTTCGGCTTCGCCGCGGTGGTGCTGGTCGCGGTGGTGGCGTTCGTGATCCCGGTCTTCGTCGGCATCTTCGAACAGATCGGCGAAGAAAACCCCAGCGAAGAATCCGGGCTGCCGTTGCCGACGCAGATCTGCGTCACCGCCTCCGAAGCGATCACCGGCTACTGGTTCATCCTCATCCCCGGGCTGATCGCCGCCTTCGTCGGCTTCTTCAGGTGGAAGCGGACCAAAAAGGGCAAAGAAATCTGGGACCGCTTCGTGCTGCGCCTGCCGGCCCAGATCGGCGACGTGATCCAGAAGGTGGCGCTTGCCCGCTGGTCGCGCACCTTCTCCGGCGCCGTCTCCGCCGGCGTGCCGATGCTGCAGGCGATCAAGCTGACCGGCGAAACGGCCGGCAACATCGTCCTCGAGCAGGCGATGGAGGACGTCTACGCCTCGGTCAAGCGCGGCGGCTCCCTGGCCGGCCCGATCGAGCAGAACCCGATCTTCCCGGCGATGGTCGGGCACATGGTCGCGGTCGGCGAGGAAACCGGACAGCTTGAGCACATGCTCTCCAAGATCGCCGACTTCTACGAGGCCGAGGTCGACGCCAAGGTCAAAGCCCTGACCTCGCTGATCGAGCCGATCATGATCGTCTTCGTCGGTGGCGTCGTCGGCTTCATCGTGATCGCGATGTACCTGCCGATCTTCAGCCTCTACGACAAGATCCGCTGAACCGGACGTTTGTCCGCACTCGGCCTCGGGGTCGCCCAGCCCTTCCCCATTTTTTGCGGTCACCGTCCCAATTTCTCGGGAACTTGACAGAGAAAAGTCGGTTTCTTCTGAAATTTGCCGCCAACGACTAAAGGCCGCCCCCTCTACGTTCGATGGAGGGGCGTGATGAATCTGCCAGTGCTTCGGTGCAAAAGGCAAACTCGCTGCGAGGCGGGGGCGCAAAGCCGTCGGGACTCCTTCTCTGGAGTCAGCCGGGCTACCACCGGGGTCGACAGACACCACGTGGCTGCAAGCGACGGGGCTCTGGCGCAAACGATTAGGACCATAGGAGGTCTCTAAATGTTTCTCCAGAATCTCCGGGCCAAAGTAGGCGCCCGGCTCAACGGCGACAGCGAGGGCGGCTTCACGCTGATCGAGCTTCTCGTCGTCATGCTCATCCTCGGAATCCTGGCCGCGATCGCGCTGCCCGCCTTCTTCAACCAGAAGGAAAAGGCCGGCGACGCCAAGGCCAAGGAGACGTTGCACGGTGCTCAGGTCGCCATGGAGACCTGCAACACGGACAACGGTGGCGTGTACGACGAAGACGAATGCACCCAGGCAAAACTGAACGAAATCGAGCCGACGATTCCAGCGGCGGAAGGCGAAGAACTGACCGCGACGCCTGAAGACACCGGTTACACGCTGGTCGCGACCGGCAACAGCGGCACCTTTGAAATCAAAAATGTTGCCGGCACGTTGACGTTTGACTGCGCCAGTCCCGGCGACGGTGGATGTCCTTCACCCGACGGCGACTGGAGCAAATAGCTTCTAGCCAGTCCTAACTTGGCTAGCCAAGCGTGAAGTGCCGAGGGGCGGGCCAGATGGCCCGCCCCTCGCTCTTTTCGGCCAGCGGCGCCAGATGCGGCTAAACGAATGGCCAACTTCAGCCGATAGAGCAAGCAATGCCGGCCCAGCCGATACCAGTGCCGCGCCCGCGCGCCGCATCGGCGAGCCTCGGGCTTGCCGCCTGGCTGCTGGCAGCGGCGCTCTTCGCCGCCGGTGCCGGCGCCGCCACCCCCGCCTACAAGGGCACGTCGGCCGACGGCGAGGTCGTCTTCTTCGAAAGCGAAGAGCAGCTGGTGGTCGGCGACACCGACAACAAGCGCGACGTCTTCGCGCGCTCCTTCGACCCCTCGGCCGGTGACGACGGCGCCTACGTGACCCGGGAGGTCTCGACCGGTCCGACCGGCGGCAACGACGCCTACGACGCCCTCTTCGAGGGAGCCGCCGCCGACGGCAAAGTCGCCTTCTTCTCGACCGAAGAGCCGCTGACCGCGAGCGACACCGACCGCAAGACCGACGTCTACGCGCGCTTCACCGCGAGCGGCACGACCAAGCTCGTCTCCAGCGGCGCCGGCGCCTGTCTGCCGGCCTGTGGCAATGGCGGCTTTGACACCGGCTTCGCCGCCACGGCCGCCGGCGGCAACGAAGTCTTCCTCGTCACCGCCGAGCGCCTCGATCCGCTCGCCGACGGCGACAGCTCGATCGACGTCTACGGGCATGAGCTGCCCGACGGCCCGACGAGGCTGATCTCGGCGGGCGCCGCGGCCTGTCAACCCGCCTGCGGCAACGGCGAGGCCCTGGCGACGCTGCGCGGCGTGTCGACGGACGGCTCCAAGGCATTCTTCGACAGCTCCGAGCCGCTGGCTCCGGGCGACTCCGACCAGGCCCTCGACATCTACGCCCGCGACCTGCCGAATGGGCCGACCAGCCTCGTCTCCCCCGGAGATCCGGCCTGCGCGCCGTGCGGCAACGGCGGCGACGCGGCGATCTTCGCCGCCAGCTCCAGCGACGGCGAGACGGTCTTCTTCGCCAGCCGCGAGAAGCTCGTTCCCTCCGACGACGACGGCGCCAACGACATCTACCGGCACGCCGGAGGGGTCACGACCCTGGTCTCCGCCGGAACCGAAAACAAACCCGCGAACTTCGTCGCGGCCCCCGGCGACGGCTTGCGAGCCTTCTTCGTCACCGCCGAGACGCTGGCCGGAGTCGCCGATACGAACGGAGCCAACGACGTCTACGCGTGGCAGGGCGGGGCGCCCCAACTCATCACCTCCGGCAAATGCTGCGGCTCGACCTTCGCCGCGGTGACCGCCGACGCCGGCACCGTTTTCTTCACCACCACCCAGGCGCTCTCGCTCGAGGACGGCGATGGCAGCGCCGACATCTACGCCCAGGACGTTGCGGGGGGCCCTGCGGTCCTGATCTCGGCCGGCGATCCCGGCTGCGCGCCCTGCGACGACGACCCGTCGGCCGCCCGCTTCAACCGCGCCTCCGCGGATGGAACCCGGGTCCTCTTCACCAGTGCCGAGCAGCTGTCCAGCGAGGACTTCGACAACGATGACGACATCTACGTCCGCGTCGTCGGCGACGGCGAAACGGCGCTCGCCACGCCGGCGTCGGGCCCGTGCCCGACGAGCGATTGCGACGCCACCTTCGTCGGCGCCTCCAGCGACGGCGAGCACGGCTTCTTCCAGACCAGCGAAGCGATGGTGCTGAGCGCAGACCCGGACTCCGAGCCGGACATCTACGAGCGCGCCTACGACGCCGGCCTCGGCGGCCCGGTGACGCGACTGGTCTCGACCGGTAATTCCACCGGCCTCGTGCTCGGTCCGCCGTCCCCGGATCTGGAAAAAACGGTGCCGGGCCCCTCCGGTACCAGCACGCAGCCGGCGATCGTCGGCCAGGCGGAGCCGGGCTCTTCGATCAAGATCTATCGCAGCGCCAGCTGCTCGGGCGAACCGATCGCCACCGGCACCGCCGCGGACCTGGCCGACCCCGGGATCGAGGCGACTGTCGCGGCCGGCTCGACCACCGGCTTCTGGGCCACCGCCGAAGCCAACGGCTTCACCTCGCTCTGCTCGAACTCGGTCAGCTACACGAACGAAACCGCCCCGCCCCCGCCCCCGCCTCCGTCGGACGACTCGCCTCCCGGCGGCAGCGGTGGCAGCAGCAACGGCAGCGGTACCGGGCCCGGGGCCCGCGCCGCCGAGCCCGCGAAGACCCATGACGGCGTCCCCTTCGTGGCGCCGCTGACCCGGATCACCTTCGGGCCTGCCGCCAGGACCCGGTACCCGCGGCCGATCTTTCGCTTTGCCGACTCGACCGGCCAGCCGGGCACCCGCTTCAGCTGCAGGCTGGATCGCGGCAGATGGAAGCAGTGCGGCTCACCGACGAAGCTGGCCCGCCTCAAGCCCGGCAGCCACGTCTTCAGGGTCACGGCGGTCAACGCCGTCGGCACGCCGGAGGCGCGCCCGGCCAGCCGCTCCTTCAGGGTGGTGCCGCGATGAGCTGGCTGCGGCGGCGGCTCGGCAAGCCCTGCGACGGGACCGGGCTGACCCTGATCGAGCTGCTGGTCGCGGCGGCGATGAGCGTCGTCCTGGTCGGCGCCGCCGGCTCGATGATGATCAGCGCCGTGCAGACGCAGCCGGAGATCAGCAAGCGCTCCCAGGACGTCTCCGCGGCCCGCTGGATCCTCGAGCGGATGACCCGTGAGATTCGCAACGGGATCGCGGTCGAACCCGGCGCCACCGGTTCGGTCGTCTCCTTCACCGCCTACGTTCGCCAGACCGCATGTGGGAGCGGCACGCCCCTGCCGCCGGAATCCTCGGCGATCGAATGCGAGATCACCTACGACTGCTCTAGCGGCACCTCCTGCACCCGCGAGGAGGCCGATCCGGACTCCGCGGTCGCGGGGACGCCGCGGACGATCTTCAGCGGCATCGCCAGCGGCGAAGTCTTCAACTTCTCGCCCAGCCCGAGCGAAGCGACCTTCATCGGCGTCACCCTGCGCTTCCCCAACCCCGAGGGCGACGGCTTCCTGACCATCTCCGACGGCGCCAGCCTACGCACCGCCGACGTGCTCAACTGACCATGCGCGCTCTGGCGAACAGGCTCGAGGTTCCCTGCGGCGAGGCCGGGCTGACGATCATCGAGGTCGTGGTCGCGGCCCTGGTGCTGGCGATCGGGGCGATGGCGACGTTCGGGATCCTCGCTTCGGCGACGAAGAACGCGGCGCGGGCAAAAGCGAGCCAGGTCGCTCTCGATCTCGCCCAGGAAGAGATGGAGCGGTTGCGCGCCATCCCCTACGACAACCTTGCGGTCAGCAGGCCCCCGGAACCCTCGACCAGCCCGCTCAGCCCCGACTACCGGGTCGCCGGCCTGACCTTCGCGCTGCAGCGCTCACCGGTCGGCGAACCCGAGCCCCTGGTGATCGACGAAGACGGCTTCGGCCCCAAATCCGAATTCGTCAGCGGCAACCCCAGCGCCGGCGGGGTGACCGGCACCATGTATCGCTACGTGGTCTGGCGCAACGACGACAGCTGTCCCGAGGAGGAGTGCCCGGGCAGCCAGGACTACAAGCAGGTGGTGGTCGCGGTGCAGCCGGGCAAGCCCGCCAGCCAGGCGGCCGAACGCGGCTACGTCGAAGTCCAGTCCGGCCGGATCGACCCGGAGACCCTGAACGAACCGCCACTCGACGACGACGACGAGGAGGAGGAGACCGGCGGGAGCGGCTCGGTCACGGCGCAGCAGTTCTACCTCTCCGACACCCCCTGCGCCGCCGGCGGCACCACCGTTCGCTCGGCGATCGCCGGCGACCACCTCCTGCACAACACGCTTGGGACCTGCGCCAGCGGCCTTAAAACCGGATCGGCCGAACTCGGCGCTCCGGACGCGCTGCTGCCGTCCGGGCCGCCCGACCCCGATCCCGAAGACGATTCGAATCCGGCCCTCTTCGACTATTCCAACGACTTCTACATCGAGCCGACCCCGGACACCGACAAGGGCCTGCAGATCCGCCATGACGACACCGAGGGCTGCCAGTACGTACCGACCGGGGCCGCCAACCCCGAGTCGCAGGTACACCGCTGGGTCACCGACCCCTTCGCCGTCGACTTCAGCATGAGCGGCAAGGTCACGCTCGAGTTCTACACCCGCACCCTCAACGACAATCTGTACACCGGCAAACTCTGCGTCTACCTCTTCGATCGCAGCGAAGAAACGGTTGCGGGCGAACTGAAGGCGAAAGACAGCTTCCTGGCTGCTCAGGGCAGCGGCGACCTCTACTGGTCCTACAAACCGGAGGGAAGCGGCTTCTGGCCGCGAAACACCTGGACCAAGGTGCGCTTGACGATGGACTTCCAGGGTGTTCCGCACACGATCGAAGACGGCAATCGCCTCGGCGTCGCGCTCAGCGTCGACCCCGCGTTCACCCAGGCCGACGCGATCCCGGTCATGTACGACCACCCGAACTACCCAACCCGGATCGAGATCGACACGACGACGCCGGTGGAAGGCGGCTGAGAGTGGTTCCGGCCGCGGTGTTCGCCCTCCTCGGAGGGCTGGTTCTCGGCAGCTTCGTCACGGTCGTCGCTCACCGCGTCCCGCGCGGCGAATCGGTTGTCGGTCCGCGCTCGCGCTGTCCCCGCTGCGGCACCCAGATCGCCGCCTACGACAACTTGCCGGTGTTCTCCTGGCTGCTGCTGCGCGCCCGCGCCCGCTGCTGCGACAGCGCGATCTCCCCGCGCTACCCGCTGACCGAGCTGGCCCTCGGCCTGCTCTACGTGGCCACCGTGCTGGTGCTCTGGGACGACCCCGGTGAGATCGCGCTGGGGCTGGTCTTCGTGACGATGCTGCTGGCGATCACCCTGACCGACCTCGAGCGGCGGATCATTCCCAACAAGGTCCTCCTCGTCGCCACCGTGCTCGGCGTCGCGATCGCCGCCGCTACGGATCCCGGCAGCCTGCCGGAGCGGGCGATCGCTGCGGCCGCGGCGGGTGGCCTGCTCTTCCTCGCTGCCCTCGCCTATCCGCGCGGGATGGGCCTTGGAGACGTCAAGCTGGCGGCGGTGATGGGCCTGTTCCTGGGCCGCAACGTGGCCCCGGCGATCCTGGTCGCGCTGCTGACCGGCTCCCTCGTGGGCCTGGCCATGATCGCCCGTCACGGGGCAGCGGCGCGCAAGACCGCGATCCCGTTCGGGCCCTTCCTGGCCCTCGGCGGGGTGGTCGGACTGCTGGCCGGGGACCAGCTCGTCGACTGGTATCTGGGCACCTTCTCGTAGAACCGTCCAGGCGCTCCTGCAAATAAGTAGTTGCAGGGCGAAAGTTTTGTGGCCTTTCTGTCGATCCATGGTCTGCGGGCTCGAGAGGGCGCCGCGTCCGCCTCATGCAACTGACCCGGAAGAGAAATAAAACCGCAGCCGTCGTCGGCCTCGACATCGAGGCCGGCAGCATCGCCGCGACCGAGGTGCGGGTCAATGGCGGGGCCGAAGTGACCGCCTCGGCGATCGCGCCGCTTCCGCCCGGCACCTTCCACGAGGGCGAGGTGGTGGACTCCGATGCTCTCACCGCCGCCCTCAAGTCGCTCTTCTCCGAGCACAAGCTCGCCAAGCAGGTGCGCCTCGGCGTCGGCAACCAGCGGGTCGTCGTCCGTACCGTGCGGCTGCCCGCGATCGAGGATCCGAAGCAGATGGAGGCGGCGGTCCGCTTCCAGGCCCAGGAGCAGATCCCGATGCCGCTCGACCAGGCGGTCCTGGAGCACCAGGTGGTCGGCGGCGTCCCCGCCGAGGAGGGGTCGACCCCGCAGGTCGACGTGATCGTCGTCGCCGCCCGCCGCGAGATGGTCTCCTCCTTCGTCGAGCCGATCCGCCGCGCCGGCCTGCACCCGGTCGGGATCGACCTCTCCGCCTTCGGCATGATCCGGGCTCTGGCCGAGGTCGAGGTGAGCGTCGAGAACGGCGAGCGTCCCTCCTCCGCGGTCCTCTACTGCAACGTCGGCGACGTCACCAACCTTGCCGTGGCACGGGGAACCTCGTGCCTCTTCACCCGCGTCTCCCACGTCGGCCTGGAGGCGATCACCGACGGACTGGCTTCGAGCCGCGGGCTCGTTCCCGAGCACGCGATGCAGTGGCTCACCTACGTCGGCCTGGAGCGACCGCTGGAGGAGATCGAGGGGGATCCGGAGATCGTCGCGCAGGCCCGGCTGGCGCTGGAGGACGGCGTCACCGCACTGATCGACGAGCTCCGCCTCTCCCTTGACTACTACGCGGCCCAGGGCAGCGCCCTGCCGGTCGAGCGCATCGTCCTCTGCGGGCCCGGCAGCGCGATCGCCGGCCTGCCGGGACGGATGGAGTCGAGCCTCGGCTTCCAGCTCGGCGTTTCGCGGCCGCTGGCGCTGTCGCAGTTCGACGACGCCTCCGCGGCACGGCTGACCCTTCCCTACGGGCTGGCGCTGGAGCGTTAGATGCGTCCCGTCAACCTGATCCCAGCCGAGGAGCGCCGTGGCGAGCAGGCACCGCTGCGGACCGGCTTCCTCGTCTACCTGGTGGTGGGCGCCTTCGTCGCGATCCTGGTCGCCGTCACGGCGCTGGTGCTGATCGGCAACAAGGTCGCCGAGAGCGAAAGCGAGGTCGCCCGCCTGCAGCGCGAAGACGCGCGAGTGAGCTTGCAGGCGCAGCGGCTTGCCTCCTACACCCAGTTCCGGATCCTCAGCGAACAGCGCGTGCAGACCGTCAGCAGCCTCGCCGACAGCCGTTTCGACTGGGAGCGCGTGATGCGGGAACTCTCCCTGGTCCTGCCCAGCGATGTCTGGCTGGTGGATCTCACGGCAACGGCCGCTCCCGGGGTCGGCGTCAGCGGCGCGGGCGGGAGTTCGGGGAGCAGCCTGCGCGCGGACGTGCCTGGGCCGGCGCTGGAGCTGAACGGCTGCGCCAGCGGGCAGCAGGCAGTTGCCGGCTTCGTCGCCACCCTCAAGGACATCGACGGCGTCACCCGAGTCGGGATCGAGACCTCCGAACTCGCCGATCGGGAAAGCGGGGCGGGTGTCTCGGCCGGCGGGGACTCGGGCTCCGGGGGCGCGGGCGACGACTGCCGCACCCGCAACTTCATCGCCAAGTTCCAGCTCGTCGTCGCCTTCGACGCAGCGCCGGTCCCGATCACCGGCGCGACCGAGGAAGCCGCTCCGGCGGCCCCCACCGAATCCGAATCCGACAGTTCGGAAGAAGAAGCGGAGGGGAGCTGAGATGAAGCTGGACATGAAATCCAGCAACGGCATGATCGTGGCGATGCTGCTGATCGCCGGCATCGCGATCGCCTTCTGGATGCTCGCCCTGAGCCCGAAGCGCGAGGTAGCGGCGAAACTGGACGCGCAGGTCGGCCAGCTCGAAGCGTCGATCGCCCTGCACCGGGCGGAAGTGGCCGAAGGCGAAGCGGCCCGCGAGGACTTCTCCGACGACTACCGGCGCCTGGTCGTGCTCGGCAAGGCGGTCCCCGGCGACGACGACACCGCTTCGCTGCTGGTCCAGGTCAGCCATATCGCCGAGAAGACGGGGGTCGAATTTCGCAACCTCGAGCTGAATGCCGCTTCCGACTCGGGCGAGGCTTCGGCAGCGCCCACCAGCAGC
>Ga0190274_10002984_pt1 | contig 10041 bp, 11 predicted proteins | sample Popmic531T_FD_133002 | JGI IMG/M metagenome (GOLD analysis project Ga0190274, IMG submission 133002) | Populus adjacent soil microbial communities from riparian zone of Yellowstone River, Montana, USA - 531 T | ecosystem: Environmental > Terrestrial > Soil > Riparian zone | place: USA: Montana...
GTGGTGTCGACCGAGATCAGGCCCCAGCCGCTGGCCTGGCTGTTCAGCTGGTCGATGCTGGTCAGCGCCCTGGCGTGGCTGACCACGGCCAATGCGGCGTCCGGCCCGGTCGATCGCTTGGCATGAACGGTGACCGGCGCCGCGCGCAAAGGCGTTCGCGTCGGATCGGCAGTTCCGACGAAGGCCAGCACCGACGGCGCCGAAGCCAGCGCCTTGGCCAGCACCGCGTCGTTCGAGAGCAGGGTTTGCAGCGCAGCGGCGACCGACCGGTCCTCGACCTGCGTCTCCGACAGCAACCGCTCGGGCGACAACGCGTCGGCCTCGGGCATCACGACATTGAGCCCGATCGCCGCCGGAGCGGCGCGGTTGATGGTGTTCACCAGCCGAGCCAGCTGGGTCCGCGGCCACGGCCACTGGCCGATGGTGGCGAGGCTCTTCTGGTCGATCTCGACCACCGTGACCGGAAGCACGCTGACCTGCCGCGGCGCGATCGACTGGTAGGCGTCGAACAAGGCCGCCTGCAGCCGGTCGGACCAGGCCGGCTGCAGCCCGGTCAGCGCGGCGAACGCGACGCTGAGCGCGACGCCGACAAGGCCGATGCGGTCCGTGCCGCCGATTGCCGATCCGCGCCTCCCGCGCGGCGTCACAGCGCTATTTCCATCCCATCGAAGGCCGCGCTGACGTTCAGGCGGGTCACTCCGCGAGTGATTTCCTCCAGCCGGCGCGTCTCCGCGAGAACGGCGTCGATCGCGGCGTCGTCGAAGACCGGCTCGTGGTGGAACAGGCACAGATGGCGCACTCCGGCCATCTGACACAGCTCGACGCCGACGATGTTGCTCGAGTGTCCCCAGTCGGCCTTGACCGAGATCGCGTCGGCGAGCGAGTACATGGCGTCGAAGATGACGAGATCGGCGTCGCCGAAGAAGCGGACGAAGCGCTCGGCGTGCTCGGCCTGCGCCAGCGGATGCTCCGAGTCGGTCGAGTAGACGACGACCTTGCCCTGCGCTTCGAAGCGATAGCCGTAGGAGTCGCCGGCGTGACGTTGCAGCATCGAGGTCACGGCGACGCCGGCGATCTCGTAGGTGCGGCCGGGCTCGAGGCGGACGAACTCGAGCTTGGCGCCGAAGATCGAGAAATCGACCGGGAACGAGGGCCTGTCCTGCTGCCGCCGCAGCGCCGACTCGAGCTCCTCGTGGCAGCCGTAGATCACGACCCGGTTGCCCGGGATGAATGCCGGCACGAAGAACGGGAGCCCCATGATGTGGTCCCAGTGCAGGTGCGACATGAAGATGTGGAAGGTCTGGGCCGCGCCGTTGCGCCGCGCCGTCGCTGCCTGACCGAAAGGCCGCAGGCCGCTGCCCATGTCGCAGATGAAATAGTCGGGGCCGCCGGTCTCGAGCTGAACGCACGAGCTGTGTCCGCCATAAGTCCCTGCCACCGAAAACGGCAGGCTCGCCAGAACCGCCTCGAGGTCGGGCTCGCTGGCGATCGACCGGCCACGCGCCGCGCGCAACCCGGCGCGCAGCTTGGTTCGCACGTCGGCCGCGGTCAGAGCCACCGGGAGCGAGCCCCGGGTGCCCCAGAACCGCACCGCTTTCATGGCGCCGCGCCGGCGCTGCGGTACTGCGCCAGCGTCGCCGGCGAGCACAGCGCGATCGCGTCATCGACCGTGGCCGTGACGGTGAGAATGCGATCGAACCGGCTGATGGCGAAGATCTCGGCGACGACGCTCTGCAGCGCGGCGACGAACAGCCGCCCTTCGTTGGCGCGCATCTGCTTGGCGGCGATCATCAAGACCCGCAGGCCGACGCTGCTGATGTAGTCGATCCCGGAGAAGTCGAGAACCAGCGAGCCTCGCTCGGCAACGGCAGCGGCGACCAGCGGCGTCAGCGCGGCCTCGAACGGGGCGGCGCTCTGGTGGTCGATCCGCCCCACGGGCGCGGCGATGACGGTGTCGGCGACTTGGCGAGTTGCGATCTGCAAGATGCGTCCGTCCTCGGGGGGCCCGCCGATCCGGCTGCCGGGCAGGCGAAGTCAGTATAGGGGCGGCCCCGCGCGCGACCGATGCCGTTCGGCAGTGCCGCACGGCCGAGAGCTCGATCGTCCCTCAGGCGACCGTGCCGACCAGCTCGGCGAAGCGCGACAAGTCGACGTTGCCGCCGCTGATCAGGATGCCGACCCGCTGCCCGGCCAGCTCCGCGGCCATCCGGCGCGCCGCCGCGAAGCCGAGCGCACCGGTCGGCTCGACGACCATCTTCATCCGCTCGGCAAAGAAGCGCATCGCCGCGACAAGCTCGGCGTCGCTCGCGGTGAAGATATCGGTGACATCGCGGCGGATGATCGGGAAAGTGTGCTCGCCGAGGTGCAGCGTCTGCGCGCCGTCGGCGATCGTCCGCGGCGTCTCGATGGTGACGATCCGGCCGCTGCGAAACGACTGCTGGCCGTCGTTGCCGGCCTCGGGCTCGACGCCGTAGATCCGGCAGGCCGGCGCCAGCGCGCGCGCCGCAAGCGCCGAGCCCGACAGCAGGCCGCCGCCGCCGAGGCAGACGAAGAGCGCGTCGAGCGCACCGACCTCGTCGAACAGCTCCTTGGCCGCGGTGCCCTGGCCGGCGATCACATCGGGGTGGTCGTACGGCGGGATCAGGGTCATGCCGCGGTCTTCCGCGAGCTTCCTGCCGATCGCCTCGCGGTCCTCGCGGTAGCGGTCGTAGACGACGATCGTGGCGCCATAGCCCCGGGTCGCCGCGACCTTCGCGGCGGGCGCGTCATGCGGCATGACGATCACCGCGGGCATGCCGATCAGCCGCGCCGCGAGCGCGATCGCCTGCGCGTGGTTGCCCGACGAGAAGGCGACGACGCCGGCACGCCGCTGCCGCTCGTCGAAGCGCGCCAAGGCGTTGAAGGCGCCGCGGAACTTGAACGCCCCCATGCGCTGGAAGTTCTCGCACTTGAAGAACAGCCGCGCGCCGAGCTCGGCGTCGGCGGTCGCCGACGTCAGCACCGGCGTGCGATGAGCGTGGCCGGCGATCCGCGTCGCGGCGGCGGCGACGTCGTCGTAGGTCGGCAGCGCCAGCGTCATCGCTCGCCCTCGTCTCGCCGCGCGCGCAGCGCCGTCACGGGTGCGGACCCTTCTTGCCGCGGCCCTCGACCTCGGCGCGCATGCGCTCCTCCGCGGCGCGCATCGCCGGCGTGAACTCGGCGCCGAAGTCCTCGGCCTCGTAGACCTGGCGCAGCTCGAGCTCGACCGCGCCGTGGCCGTCGCTCGCCGGCCAGCGCTTGACCCAGTCGAGCGCCTCTGCGCGCGAGCCGACGTCGATCATCGTGTAGCCGGCGATCAGCTCCTTGGTCTCGGCGAACGGCCCGTCGATGACGGTCGGCTTGCCGCCTGAAAACCTGATGCGCGCGCCGTGCGAGCTCGGCTTCAGGCCTTCGCCCGCGGTCATGACGCCGGCCTTCACCATCGCCTCGTTGTACTTCATCATGTCGGCGAGCAGCTGCTCGCTCGGCATGACGCCGGCTTCCGTTTCCCGGTCGGCCTTGCGGATGATCATGAATCGCATCGTCTTGCTCCTGAGTTGCACAGCGGCACGGACCGGGCGCTATGCCGATTCGGCGTGCCTGCTTGGTTGTCGAACCCGATGCGCCCGGATCGACAAATCGCCAGCCGATGTTGTAACGGATGGGCGGCTTCGGCGTCAGGCGCCGCGCCGCCGCGCCGATTCGTAGAGGCAGATGGCTGCCGCCGCGGCGACGTTGAGCGACTCCTGGCCGCCCGGCTGCGGCACGCGCAACACCGCCCGGCAACGCGTCGCGACGTCGTCGGCGACGCCCTGGCCTTCGTGGCCGAACACCCACGCGCATGGCCATGGCAAGGCGAAGACGTCGACGCGCTCGGCGGCGTGCGAGCTGGTGGCGAAGAGCGGCACGGCGAGCGCCACGAGCGCGGCGGCGGCGACGCCCTCGACCAGGTCGAGCGCGAAGTGCGCGCCCATGCCCGCACGCAGCGCTTTCGGCGACCAGAGCGCGGCGGTGCCGGTGAGCGCGATCACCTGGGTGAAGCCGAATGCCGCGGCGCTGCGCAGCATGCCGCCGGCATTGCCCGGATCCTGGACGCGATCGAGGACGAGGCTCGGCGCGGCCGGCCGGATCGCCGCCGCGGCGGGAGGCGCGACCAGGAAGGCGATCGACGGCGGCGAATCGAGGCTGGCGAGCGACGCCATCGCCGCGCCCGAGACGATGGCGACCTCGGCCGCCGCCTCCGCCAGCGCGCGCAGGCGCGGCTCGTCCCACGCGGTCTCGGTGACGATGGCCTGCGCCACCGGCGCGTCGGCACGCGCCCGCCACGCCGCGCACAGGTGCTCGCCTTCGAGCAGCACCATGCCGTCGCGCCGGTACGCGGCGCCGTCGTCGGCGAGCTTTCTCAGTCGCACCAGCAGCGGATTGCTCCGCGACGTGATGCGGGTCAGCCTGGCCATGGAGGGCCGCTCAGAACAGCCGGTCGAGCACGCTGCGCACCGGCGCGAAGCTGCGCCGGTGGTGCGGACACGCGCCGTGCTCGCGCAACGCGTGCAGATGCTCGGGCGTCGAGTAGCCCTTGTGGCTGTCGAATCCGTATTGCGGGTGCTCGTCGTGCAGCTGCATGCAGAGGCGGTCGCGATGAACCTTGGCGATGATCGACGCGGCCGAGATCGCGCGCACCTTGGCGTCGCCGCCGACGACGGTCCGCACCGGCATCGCCAGCTCGGGGCGCTGGTTGCCGTCGACCAGGACGATCTGCGGCTGCATCGTCAGTCCCTCGACGGCGCGGCGCATCGCCAGCAGCGCGGCGCGCAGGATGTTGATCGTGTCGATCTCGGCGACGCTCGCCGAAGCGACGCTGAAGCAGACGGCGCGCTTCCTGATCACTCGGTCGAGCCGCTCGCGCTCCTCGGCAGTGAGCAGCTTCGAGTCATTGAGGCCGCGGATCACGCATCCTTCCTCGAGGATCACGGCGGCGGCGACGACCGGCCCGGCGAGCGGGCCGCGGCCGACCTCGTCGACGCCCGCCATCCAGCCGCCGACGTCGACGATGCCACGCAACTTGGCGGCGCGCAGGAAGGTTCGGGCGTGCATGGCAGGCGGCGTCAGGCGGCGAGCACGGCTTCGATCGCGGCGGTGGCGAGCGCGCCGGTGTCACGCTTCAGGTCGCGGTGGATCGACTCGAAGCGCACAGTCAGGGCCGCGACCGCCGCCGGATCGTCGAGCCACTTGAACGCCGCGGCGGCGATCGCGGCCGGCGTCGCGTTCTGCTGCAGCAGCTCGGGGACGGCGAAGTCGCGCAGCAGGATGTTGGGCAACGCGACCCACGGCTGATAGCTCATGAGCTTGCCGAGCCACCAGTTGAGGACGTGCATGACGTAGACCACCACCATCGGCCGCTTGAACAGCGCCGCTTCCAGTGTCGCCGTGCCGCTGGCAACGATGACGACGTCGCAGGCGGCGAGCACCTCGTGGGCGCGGCCGTCGACGAGCGTGATCGGCGCGTCGGGCGCGTGCAGCTGGCGCAGCGCCTCGACCGCTTCGCGCAAGCCACCGGCGACCGGGACGACGAAGCGCAGGCCGGGTCGTTGCCGGCTCATCTCGGCGGCCGCCGCGAACAGACGCGGCGCGATGTAGCGGACCTCGGCGCGACGGCTTCCCGGCAGCAGCGCGACCAGCGTCTCGGCGGCACCGATGCCGAGCGCGGCGCGGCTTTCGCTGCGCGGCACCTCGAACGGGATCGAGCTGGCGAGCGGATGGCCGACGTACACCGCGTTGATGCTGCGCCTGGCGTAGATCGCCGGCTCGAACGGAAAGATGCACAGCACCAGATCGGTGGCGCGGCCGATCTTCTCGATCCGGCCGCCGCGCCAGGCCCAGATCGAGGGACTGACGTAGTGAATCGTCTTCACCCCCGCGGCCTTGAGCCTGCGCTCGACCTCGAGATTGAAGTCGGGCGCGTCGATACCGACGAAGGCGACCGGCTTGTCGGCGAGCAGGCGCTCGAGCAGGCGGCCGCGGATCGCGAACAGCTCGCGCAAGTGGCCCAGCACCTCGGCGTAGCCGTGGAGCGAGAGCTTGTGGTGCGGCCACCAGGCGACGAAGCCTTGCTCGGCCATGCGCGGCCCGCCGATGCCCTCCGCAACCAGAGTCGGCCAGCGCTGGCGCAGGCTCGCCAGCAGCGCGCCGGCGAGCATGTCGCCCGAGGCTTCGCCCGCGATCATCGCGAAGCGCGGAGATTCGGAGGTCATCGACGCCGGGTGCGAACGATCAGCGGGCAATGCCTCGCTTGGCCGTCGCCAGGAACTCGACCGCCAGGCGAACGTCGGGCTCGGCCTCGGGAACCACGGCGGCGAGCTCGGCAATCCGCGCTCGCGCGTCGTCGAACGTCAGCCCGTCGCGATACAGCAGGCGATGGATCTGCTTGACCGCGCCGATGCGCTCGGCCGAGAAGCCGCGCCGGCGCAGCCCCTCGGCGTTGAAGCCGCGCACCTGCAGCGGGTGGCCGTCGACCATCATGAAGGGCGGCACGTCCTGCGAGACGTGGCTCTGGAAGCCGATCATCGCGTGCGCGCCGATGCGAACAAACTGGAGCAGCCCGCTCATGCCGCCGACGATCGCCCAGTCGCCGAGCTGGACGTGGCCGGCCAGGCCCGAGTAGCCGGCGATGATGGTGTGGCTCGCCACCTGGCAGTCGTGGGCGATGTGGACGTTGTTCATGATCCAGTTGTCGTCGCCGATGCGGGTGATGCCCGCGTCCTGGATCGTGCCGACATGGATCGTGCAGAACTCGCGGATCGTGTTGCCGTCGCCGATCACGAGCTCGGTCGGCTCACCCGCGTACTTCTTGTCCTGCGGCACGCCGCCGATGGCGTTGAAGGGCGAGATCTTGTTGCCGCTGCCGATCGTCGTGCGCCCTTCGATCACGCAGTGCGCGCCGACGACGCTGCCGCTGCCGATTCGGACCGCACCGCCGACGAGGCTGTAGGCGCCGACCTCGACCTCCTCGGCGAGCTCTGCGCCGGGGTCGACGATCGCCGTCGGGTGGATCCGCGCCATCGGCGGAACGCTACTCGACCGTGCGCACCGCGCACATCAGACCGGCTTCGACCGCAGTCTCGCCGTCGACGCTGGCGCGGGCGCTGAACTTGAAGATGCTCGACTTCATGCGATCGAGCGTGACGTCGAGGATCATCTGGTCGCCGGGCTCGACCGGCCGCTTGAAGCGCGCCGAGTCGATGCCGGCGAAGTAGTAGATCTGCTTGTCGTCGGGGCTGGCGTCGAGGGCGTCGAACGAGAGCAGCGCCGCCGCCTGCGCCAGGGCCTCGAGCATCATCACCCCCGGCATCACCGGCCGGTGCGGGAAATGGCCGAGGAAGTAGGGCTCGTTCGCGGTCACGTTCTTGAGCGCCTTGATCCGCTTGCCGTGCTCGAGCTCGAGCACCCGATCGACCATCAGGAACGGGTAGCGATGCGGCAGCTTCTTCAGGATCTCGTGGATGTTCATCGTCATGGCGACTTCTTCTCCAGCGCCTTCACCCGCTCGCGCAACGCGTGCAGGTTGCGCAGGGTGGCGGCGTTCTTCTCCCACGAGGCATTGTCGTCGAACGGGAACGAGCCGCTGTAGACGCCGGCCTTGGCGATCGAGCGCGACACCTGCGTCGCGCCGGTGATGGTGACGCGGTCGGCGATCGTCACGTGGCCGCTGATGCCGACGCCGCCGGCGAGAATGCAGTGGGCGCCGATCGTCACGCTGCCGGCGATGCCGACGCAGCCGGCGATCGCGCTGTGCTCGCCGATGCGAACGTTGTGTCCGATCTGGACCAGGTTGTCGATCTTGACGCCGTTGCCGATCACGGTGTCGCCGAGCGCGCCGCGATCGATGCAGGTGTTGGCGCCGATCTCGACGTCGTCGCCGATCACCACCGAGCCGAGCTGCTCGATCTTCTCCCAGCGCCCCTGGGTCGGCGCGAAACCGAAGCCGTCGGCGCCGAGGACGACTCCCGGGTGGACGATGCCGCGGGCGCCGATGGAGGTCTCGAACAGGAGCGTCGTTCGCGGCCCGAGCCGCGTCGCAGCGCCGACCCGGCAGTCGCGGCCGATGAAGGCATGCGCGCCGACGGTCACGCCGTCGGCGAGCTCGGCGCCGGCTTCGATCACGGCGAAGGCGCCGATCGAGACGTCGGCACCGATGCGCGCGCCCGGGTCGATGACCGCACTCGGGTGGACGGCGCGCGGCGGCGGCGGCCGGGTCCGCTCGGCCCACCATTGGGTCAGGCGGGCGAAGTAGAGATAGGGGTCGTCGCTGACGATCGCCGCGCCGCGCGCGGCGGCGACGTCACGGAACGCCGGCGCGACGATGACGCAGCCGGCGGCCGAGCCGGCGAGCTGCTTGACGTACTGCGGATTCGACAGGAACGCGATCGTCGTCGCTGTCGCCGTCGCGAGCGGGCCGATCGCGGTGATCGGCGCGGCGCCGTCGCCGATCAGCTCTCCGCCGAGCCGCTCGGCGATATCGCGAAGCGTGACTTCGCTCAAGGGATGCGGCGGGCTACTTGGCGCCCTGGGCGTTGAGCGCCTTGATCACCTTGTCGGTGATGTCGACCTTGGGGCTCCAGAACACGGCTTCCTGCAGGATCAGGTCGTACTTCTCGGTCTCGAAGATCTGCTTGATGACCCGATTGGTGCGCTCGACCACCGTCGCCAGCTCCTCGTTCTTGCGCTGGCTCAGGTCTTCCTGGAATTCGCGCCGGCGCCGCTGCAGCTCGCGGTCCTGGTCGACGAGCTCGCGCTGGCGCCGGGTGCGCTCGCTCTCGGCCAGCGTCGGCGAGTCCTTGTCGAGCTTCTCGCTCGCCGCCTTGAGCCGATTGGCAAGCTCGGCCAGGTCCTTCTCGCGTTTCGAGAATTCGGTCTCGAGCTTGGCCTGCGCCGCCTTGGCCGGCACTGCGTCGCGCAGGACGCGATCGCTGTTGACGTAGCCGATCTTGAGCTCCTGCGCCGATGCCACCACCGTGCTCGCCAGGAGCGTCGCCGCGAGCAGCGATTTCAAGGGGAGGCGGTTGCTCAAAATGCGGTCCCGATTTGAAACTGAAGGCGCTGGATTCTATCTCCCTGCTCCTTGTGAATGGGCGTGCCGTAGCTCAGCTTGAGCGGGCCGATCGGCGAGATCCAGCTGACGCCGACGCCGGCCGACGCGCGCAGGCTGTCGAACGTGACCTGCTGGTCCGCGCCCCAGACGTTGCCGACGTCGAGGTACAGGAAGAGACGCAGCGTCCGGTCGGCATTGGCGCCGGGAACCGGCAGGTAGAGCTCGTTGTTGATGTTCAGCCGCCGGTTGCCGCCGATGAACGCGCCGGTCACGTCGATCGGGCCGAGCGAGCCCTGCTCGAAGCCGCGTACCGTGCCGAGGCCGCCGCCGTAGAAGTTCTTGAAGATCGGATACGGCAGGCCGCCGAGGCCGATGCCGTAGCCGATCTCGGCGTTCAGGCCGTAGGTGAACGAGCGGCTGATGGGGATGTACTGCTGGCCCTGCAGGTTGATGCGCAGGAACCTGGCATCGCCGAGCGGCGCGTACTCGATGTTGACGCGAACGTAGCGTCCCGCCGTGGGCACCAGGGCGCTGTCGCGGTTGTCGCGGGTCCAGCCGATCGTGAGCGGGATCGAGCCGCTGGTCTCGCCGAACTGCTCGCGGTAGAGGAAGTAGCTGTTCGGCAACGCGGTGTCGCCCTTGATCTCGGTCCGCTCCGCGCCGATGCCGAAGTAGACGACGTCGTATTCGCTGAACGGAACGCCGAAGCGCACCGCCATGCCGGGCGTGACCAGCTCGTACTCCTCGCCCTGGCTGTTGATCGGCCGGCTGGTGCGGTAGTAGAGGTCGATCGCGCGCGAGATGCCGTCGATGGTGAAGTACGGGTCGACAGTGCTGAGGACCAGCGTCCGGTTGTACTTGCTGGTGTTGATCTCGACACCGAGATAGTTGCCCGAGCCGAAGATGTTGTCCTGCTTGATCGATGCCGTGAGCGA
>Ga0190274_10002985_pt1 | contig 10040 bp, 10 predicted proteins | sample Popmic531T_FD_133002 | JGI IMG/M metagenome (GOLD analysis project Ga0190274, IMG submission 133002) | Populus adjacent soil microbial communities from riparian zone of Yellowstone River, Montana, USA - 531 T | ecosystem: Environmental > Terrestrial > Soil > Riparian zone | place: USA: Montana...
AACAGTCGAAATGCGGGAACGCCGGCGGCTCGCCCGGCCCCATATAGGCGAACAGAATTCCACTCTTCTCGACGACCGGATAAGCCTTCTGGCGGATGTTGGCGCAGAGGTTCGAGCCCTGCGGCTCGGCCGGCGTCTGCAGGCATTGGCCCGCGATGTCGAACAGCCAGCCATGGAACGCGCAGCGCAGACCGCCGTCCTCCAGCCGCCCATAGGCGAGATCGGTGCCGCGGTGCGGGCATTTGCGATCGATCAGCCCGTAGCGGCCCGTGTCGTCACGGAACAGCACCAGGTTCTCGCCCATCAGCTTGATCGGCTTCACCGGGCGCTTGGCATCGAGTTCGTCAACCAGCGCCGCCGGCTGCCAGTAGCGCCGCAGCAGCGCCCCGGCGGGGGTGCCAGGTCCGACACGGGTGATGAAGTCGTTCTGTTCCGTGCTCAGCATGGGGCGGGTCCTTGTAATATCGTCGTGATATTGTCGTACCGAATTTTACAGCCTACCGCCGCGACGCGCCATGTTCCGCCGTGATTTTTTGCCGCAAAGCGAATGCCTTAACGCACGCGATTTGAAGCGCTAGGATGAGTTTGTGGCGAGGAAATGCATGAGGCGGCGCGAATTCATCACGCTATTCGGTGGCGCGGTGGCATTGCCGCAGATCGCCCGCGCTCAAAGCAGCCCGAAAATTTCTCGTCTCGGATTTTTAGGCGTGACAGCCGCACCGAGCTGGGCAAGCCGACTAGAGGCCTTGCGATCGGGTCTTCGGAATCTGGGTTATGAGCAAGGCAAGAACATCGTCATCGAGGACCTTTGGGCTGAAGAGCACTACGACCGGCTTCCGAATTTGGCGGCCGAGCTGGTTCGTCGCAAGGTCGAGGTCATTCTGACCTATGGCACTCCGGCGACGCTGGCCGCCAAACGGGCGACCAGGGATATTCCCATCGTTTTTGTGTACGCGGGCGACGCAGTCGCGGCGGGCATTGTCACGAGCCTGTCCCGGCCGGAGGCCAACGTCACCGGGAACACGTATTTTCTGCCGGAGCTTATGGCAAAGCGGCTGGAATTGCTGAAGGACACCATTCCACACATCGCGCGCGTGGCGGTCCTTGTAAAACCCGACAATCCGTTGTTTGAGGCCACGCTGCCCGTTATTCGGCGTGCCGCTGATACGTTGAAAATTGAGTTGCAACAGTTCAACGCGAATGGCCCGGCCGAATTTGAGCCGGCCATCGCTGCGATGGTCAAAAACCATGTTGAAGGGATCGTCATCCAGGAGGATGCAGTCTATTTGACCAATCTAAAACAGATCATCGACCTGGCTACGAAACAATCGCTGCCTATCGCTTCATCTGGCGAGTTTGGCGAGGCAGGCGCGCTCATTACCTATGGCGCGGATTTTCACGCAATGTGTAGACACGCGGCGTTGTACGTGGACAAAATTCTTCGCGGCGTTAAGCCTGCTGAGCTTCCCGTTGACCGGGCCACCAAGTTTGAAACCGTGCTAAATATGAGAGCCGTGAAAGCGCTCGGTCTTTCGGTTCCACCCTTAGCGTTGCTGCGCGCCGACCGCGTCATCGAATGACGCGGGGGTCCGCCTTGGCAGAACACACATCGGCGCGATGCGGCGGACAACACAAAGAAACTCCGGGAACGCGGAGGAAGGCGCCATGACAATCGCTCGCACCATCAGCGCGGCGCTTTTTCTCCTGACCGCCCAACCCGCCCTCGCCCAGCCCGAGGACGCCGCGTCCTATCCCTCCCGGACGGTCCGGATCGTCGTGCCTTCGGCGCCCGGCGGGCCGATCGACGCGGTGGCGCGCATCATGGCCGACGCCTTCCGCGGCGCGTGGCCGGTGCCGGTCGTGGTCGAGAACAAGCCCGGCGCCGGCACCTCGACCGGCGGCGTGTTCGTCGCGCAGTCGGCGCCGGACGGCTACACGCTGCTGGTCAATCCCGACTCCATCGCGGTCAATCCAAGCCTCTATCCCAATCTGGCTTACGATCCGATCAAGAGCTTCGAGCCGGTATCGCTGCTGATGACGGCAACACAGGTGCTGGTGGTGCGGCCCGACCTCGGCGTCAGCAGCCTCAAGGAGTTCATCGAGCTGGCCAAGAGCAAGGACGGCGGCCTCAACATCGCGTCGGCCGGCGGCGGCACCATCAGCCATCTGACCGGCGTGCTGCTGGAGCAGCGCGCAAACTTCAAGACCACGCATGTGCCGTTCCGCGGCGCCGCGCCCGCGCTGTCCGCGTTGCTGGGCGGCCACGTCGACGGCATGTGGGTGATGCTGGCGCCCGCGGTGCCGCACCTGCGCTCCGGCAAGCTCAAGGCGGTCGCGGTCACGGCGGCGCAACGCGATCCCGAATTGCCGGCGGTGCCGACCGCGGGCGAATCCGGCGTCAGCGATTTTCAGGTCGAGAACTGGCAGGCGCTGTTTGCGCCGGCCGGCACGCCGAAGCCGATCGTCGACAAGATCGCGCAGACCGTTGTTGAAGTGCTCAAAAAGCCCGAGGTCGCGGGCCGCATGCGCACGCTCGGCTTCGAGCCGCGCGGCGACGGCGGGGCGGTGGTGACCGAGCTGATCCGCTCCAGCATGCCGAAATGGGCCGACGTGGTGAAGCGCGCGAACATCCAGGCGCCGCAGTAGATATCCCCGCCGGTCGTCGACGGACTGGGCCGCTGAACGCGATCAGAGCTTGGTTGCCGCGCGAGATAGCAGCTTCCAGTCCCCGCCCTGTTTTTGCCAGTTCATCAGGATGTGGAGTTTGTTGGCGCTTTTTTTGCCATCGGCGACCGCTTCACTTTCGCTCACCCAGTTGAACCGCACGATTGCCGCATTGCCGACGACACGAATTTTGGTGTCCTGGTAGGTAAGCGACAAAAATTTCGTTTTTCTATTGGTGGCGTTGGCGATGAATGTCGCCTTGTCCTCGATCCGAGCGTCGGAGTGGCCGTAGCTAAGCTCGGACGCGCAGAGCGCTTCGAATGCTTTGGCATCGGTCGCCACCTGCGCCGCGCGGAATGCCTCGACGCTCTTCGCCACGGCATCTTCGTCCGCCGAAGCCGCGATGGCCGGAACGATGCTCACGAGTCCAATGGCGAGAGCCGGCAAGACCAACTGACGACGATCGATATTCATCTTTTCCTCCCATTGTTGGTTGAGGAGGAGTCTTGCAGTCACGCTCGTTCTTGTCGAGCACCCGGCCGAGCCACGCGACGATGCCGGTGGCTAAGCACGCACCGATCTCGGATCGCGCGCCGGCCATCGCCCCGCTTCCACCCGCGCGATGAAGTCGGCGACCGCCTCGTTGAACATCGCCGGCTCCTCCTGATTGCAGACGTGGCCGGTCTTCGGGAACACCACCAGGCCCGAGGTCGGGATCCAGTGCTTCATGAGGAAGCTCGGCTCCAGGCACGGCTCGTCCTCGTCGCCGACCACGATCAGCGTCGGCACCGTGAACTTCTTCATCTCGGCCTCGAAGTCGTAGAGCGAGGGCCGCTCGCCCTGGAAACCGCGCATGGTGTTGGCCGATCCCTTGGCGTCGTGCTCGCCGAACATTGCGGTGAATTCCTCGAAGCCGCGCGGGTCCTTCACCAGAAACGGAATGCGCGCCTGCCCCATGCCGTAAGTGCGAGCGACGTGCTCGGACCCCTTCGTCTCGAAAACGCCGGCGGTTTCCAGCGCGTTCTTGCGGAAGCTTTCGATCTCCTTGCGCTCCGAGCCGGAGCCGGCGCCGGCCGCGGTGAGCGACAGCGCGCGCTGCGGATACAGCATGCCGATCGCGATCGTGGTGAAGCCGCCCATCGACAGGCCGACAATATGCGCCTTTTCGATCTTGAGATGATCGAGGATCGCGATCGCGTCGCTCGCCCAGTGCTTGTAGCTGTAGGCGACCGGATCGGGCGGCACGTCGGACGGCTTGTAGCCGCGCGCCGAGTAGGTGATGCAGCGGTGCCGCCTCGAGAAGTACCGCATCTGGAGCTCCCAGTTGCGATAGTCGCCGGCGAATTCGTGGATGAACAGGATCGGCGAGCCGTGGCCTGCCTCTTCGTAGTAGAGGCGAACTTTGTCGGTCGTGGTGGCGTAGGGCATTTGTTGTCCTCAGAGCTTCTTCGATAGCGATGGGATCGTATCTGCTTGCGCCATGCAAGACCTCGTGTTCTGGCCAAGCGAACGCATTGAGCGCGAGCCGGGACACGAGGTAAGGGAGCGAAAATCAATCCTCCTCGAACGGCAGGCCGACGTAGTTCTCCGCAATGGTGGTCTGCGCGGCGTGCGAGCCGAACACGTATTCGAGCTCGGCAAGCTGGATTTGGCGGTCGAACGGCGTCTGGTCCGGCGGGCGGTGCAGCAGCGTCGTCATGTAGGTCGAATAGCGCACCGCCTTCCAGATGCGCTTGAGGCAGGTGTTGGAATAGCGCTCCAGGCGATCCGGCCTGCCCCTGAAGAACTCGATCAACGCGCGCGACAGCACGCGCACGTCGGCGACCGCGAGGTTCAAGCCCTTGGCGCCGGTCGGCGGCACGATGTGGCAGGCGTCGCCCGCCAGAAACAGGCGGCCGTGGCGCATCGGCGTCGAGACGAACGAGCGGCACGGCGTGATGCCCCGTTGCAGAATGCGGCCTTCCTTGATCTCGGTGCGCGCCGCGTCGTCGAGACGGATGTGCAGCTCGTCCCAGAGCTGCGCGTCGGACCAGTTGGCGACGTCGTCGTCGAGCGAGCACTGCACGTAGAGCCGCGATATATGCGGCGAGCGGCGGCTGGCCAGCGCAAAGCCGCGGTCGTGGTTGGCGTATGTCATGTCGGGCAGCGGCGGCGATTCCGACAGGATGCCGAGCCAGCCATAGGGGAATACGCGGTCGTGGGTTTTCAGCAGGTCGGCGGGAATCACGGCGCGGCAGATGCCGTGAAAGCCATCGCAGCCCGCGACGATGTCGCAGGCCAGCGTCTCGTCCTTGCCGTCGTGCTTGAAGCGGATCGTCGGCTTCTCGCCGGTGAGCCCGTCGAGGCCGGTTGCTTCCGCCTCGAACAGGATCGGCAGGCCGTGCGCGAGGTTTGCCGCGATCAGATCCTTCACCACCTCCTGCTGACCGTAGATGTGGACGAGCTTGCCGCCCGAGAGGCCGGGCAGGTTGAGGTGGATCAGCTTGCCCGAGAAGCGGATGTCGAGCGCGTCGTCGATCATGCTCTCGCGGCGCAGGCGGGCATCGACGCCGAGCTCGGCCATCAGGTCGACGGTGCCCTGCTCCAGCACGCCGGCGCGGACGCGGCTTTCGACGTACTCGCGGCTCTTCGCCTCAAGCACCACGCAATCGATGCCGGCTCGCTGCAGCAGCAGCGAGAGGAAGAGCCCTGCGGGTCCCGCGCCGACGATGCCGACCTGCGTGCGCATGATATGCGCCGCGTGAGCGGCGGCTAGTCCTTCTTCTTCAGGAAGGCGGCGAGCGCGCCGGTTTCCTCGTGCGGGCCTTCGTGGTCGGCGGCGATGCGGGTGTAGAATTCGGCGATTGCCTGGTAGGCATCCTGCGCTGCGCCGTCCTCGCTGACGAAGTTGGAGATTTCCTCCATCTCGCCGACGAAGCGGTATGCCTTGTCGAACATGTCGGGCACGGCGCGCTGGAAGCTTGCCAGATACGTCGGATAGCTGCGCCCCAGCTCGACACGCAGCTTGTCGGCCACGCCGGCGCGCGTCGCGGCCAGCATCATCATGGACGCCACCGCCGTGACGCCCTTGGTGATGCCGGCAAAGGACATCTTCAGCGCGGAGGCGGCACCGACCGGCCCCTCGACCACGTTGACCTTGATGCCGAACTCGTTGAGCGCCGCGACCTTGTCCGCCTCGGGACCGGAAACATGCAGAAACGGGCTGTAGCCCTCCTTCGGCGGCAATCCGATGATGCCGCCATCGACGAACGGCGCGCCCGATATAGCAACGACCTCACCGATCCTGACCTTGGTCGGCGGGCTCACGGCGTTGCAGTCGACATAGATCGGCTTCTTGTTGCTCGGCTTGATCAGCGCCGACATCTTCTCGGCGAGCGCCATCGCCTCGCTCGGCGGGCAGATTGACAGGAAGAAATCCGCCTGCGCGCATTCCGCGTCGGAGGCCGCGACCATGCCGGCCGCCCTGGCACGCTTGGCGCTGGCTTCGCTGCGTCCTTCCAGCGAGGTGATGACGGTCAGCCCGCGCTCGACCAGCCGCGCACCAACGCCCGCGCCCATGGCGCCCTGTGCAACCACCGCAACAGTCGGATTCATCGTGACATTCCCTATTGGCCCGGACCGCTATTATAACGACCGGAGAGCCATGCGGGGAACGAAGTGAGCGGACAACAAGACTGCGCGGTCATCATCGTCGGCGGCGGGCCGTGCGGGCTGGTGCTGGCGATCGAGCTGGGCCGCCGCGGGGTGCCCACCATCCTGCTCGAGGAAAAGACCGCGCCGGCCCGTTTCCCCGCCGCCAACGCCACCCAGGCGCGCACCATGGAGCACTACCGGCGGCTCGGTTTCGCCCACAAGCTGCGCGCCCAGGGCCTGCCGGCGGACTATCCGACCGACATCACCTATTTCACACGCTTCTCGACCTACGAGCTGGCGCGCTTCAAGCTGCCGTCGGCGCGCGCCGCGACTGACATGATCAAGACCATGACCGGCTCCTGGAGCGCGGCCGAGCTGCCGCACCGAGTGTCGCAGATGTATGTCGAGGACACGCTGCGCAGCGAAGCCGCGGCGCAGCCGAGCGTGTCGATCCGCTATGGCTGGCGCATGACCGGCGTGAGCCAGGATGACGGCGGCGTCACGATCGAGGCCGAGCGTGCGGACGGCGGCGAGCGCAAGACACTCCGCTCCGCCTACGCGATGGGCGCCGACGGCTCGCGCAGCCCGGTGCGCAAGGCGATGGAGCTGAGCTTCATCGGCGAAGGCGGCGCCATCCGTGACTTCATGGGCGGGCCGATGTCGTCGCTCTGGTTCCGCAGCGGCAAGCTCTACGACCATATTCCACATCCGCGGGCGTGGACCTACTGGACCGTCAACGCCGACCGCCGCTCCTGCCTGTTCGCCATCAACGGCCGCGACGAGTTCCTGTTTCACACCCAGCTCCGCCGGGGCGAGCGTCACGAAGACATCTCCGACGCCGAGGCGCCGGCGCTGTTTCACCGCGCGCTCGGCAAACCGCTCGACATCGAGATCATTTCGCGCGCTACCTGGAACGCCGGCTACACGCTGGTGGCGGACAAGTTCGGACGCGGCCGCGTGTTCCTCGGCGGCGACGCCGCGCATCTGTTCACACCGACCGGCGGGCTTGGCTACAACACCGCGATCGAGGATGCGGTCAATCTCGGATGGAAGCTCGCTGCGGCGCTGAAAGGCTGGGGCGGCCCCGCATTGCTCGACAGCTACCAGACCGAGCGGCAGGCGCTGGCCAAGCGCAACACGGGCTACGCGCGGGGCTTTGCGGATTCGGTCGGGCTGTTCGTGCCGGCGCCCGAGATCGAGGACGACAGTCCGGCCGGCGCGGCGGCGCGCAAGGTTGCCGGCGACCACCTCAATTCGCACGCGCGCACCGAGTTCAACATTCCCGGCATCACGTTTGGCGGCCGCTACGACGGCTCGGCAATCATCGTGCCCGACGGCACCGCGCCGGCGGCGGATTCGGCGAACACCTACGTCGCCACCGCCTGCCCCGGCGGACGCGCGCCGCATATCTGGCTTGGCGACGGCCGCTCGCTCTACGATGCGTTCGGCTTCGAGTTCACGCTGCTGCGGCTCGGTGCGCGTGCCAACGACGCCGCTCCGTTCGCCGCTGCGGCGAAGGCGCAAGGCATGCCGCTCACCATCGTTGACGTGCCGTCAGACGCAGCGCGCGATCTCTATCAGGCCGACCTGGCACTGATCCGGCCGGATCAGATCGTGGCGTGGCGGGGGAACTCGGCTAATGCCGCTGCGAAAGTGCTGCGGCAGGCGGCGGGACACTAATCCAGTAGAGTTCTGTTTTCCGCACTTAGCCCAGCCGCATCAGTGCTAGGCTCTGCTGCGCAGGATGCGTCTTCTGAGGGCACATGCGACGGCGCAAGTTCATCACGCTTGTGGGCGGCTCGGCGGCAATCTCGCTCGCGTGGCCTGCGGTCGCGCGGGCGCAACAGCCGGCGATGCCGGTTGTGGGGTTTCTCGACAACAGATCGTCGGACGCCATGACGAGCCGTCTCGCGGCATTCCGCCGAGGCCCGAAAGAGGTCGGATTTGCCGAGGGCGAGAATGTTAGTCGAATTCCGGTGGGGGGAGAACAAGGCAGACCATCTAGCGGAGATGGCGGCCGAACTCGTCCGCTTGCGGCCTGCAGTGATTATCACGACGGGAGGCCCTTCCGCCGCGCTCGCGGTCAAAGCAGCCACCACCACGATACCCGTCGTATTTCTGATCGGCGAAGACCCGACCCGCCTCGGTCTTGTCAGCAGCCTTAACCGCCCAAGCGGCAATCTCACCGGCATCAATCTGTTCGCCAACGAGTTGGAGGCCAAGCGATTGGCGCTGCTGCATCAACTGGTGCCCCAGGCTGCTGGCGTTGCCATTCTGGTCAACCCAGCCGATATGGTGAACACCGAGACCACCTTGCGCGAAGTAGAACCTGCCGCTCGCATGATCGGCCTGCAAGTCCAGATTCTGAAGGCTCGTACTGCTCGTGAGATCACCGATGCCTTCACAACGATAGGGCAGGATCGGCCCGATGCCCTGTTGGTCGGCGCCTCCGCCTTCTTCAACACCCGGTATTCCAATTGGCCCAACTGGCGGCGTTCCACCGGGTGCCGGCGACGTACAGCTTCCGTGAAGCGCCGGAAGTTGGTGGATTGATGAGCTATGGACCCAGCATTGCAGATGCCTATCGCCAGTGGGCTGTCTATGCGGGACGTATTCTCAAAGGTGCGAGGCCTGCGGACCTGCCGGTGATGCAGGCGTCGAAGTTCGAGCTCGTCATCAACTTGACGAACGCGAAACTGCTCGGCCTCACCCTGCCGCCGTCGCTGCTCGCCACCGCCGACGAGGTGATCGAGTGAGATTCGGCTGACGGCAACAATCGCGTGGCGGGGAAACTCGGCGGGCGACGCAGCGGAAGTGCTGGAAAAAGCGACGGGACGCCAACCCGGGCATGCGCTCCCAAGGCAGTCGAGTTGTGCTAAAAAGCCGACAGCTGGATTCGCTACAAGAGGGCCAGGATGCCTCCAATCTCAAAAGTTTTTCGAGCGGCAATGACCCTGGTGTCATTGGTTTTTGCCGATGTTTCATTCGCTCGCGAGGCCGTGAATTTCTCAGGCTCAGAGCCGTCAGGCACCATCGTTGTGCGAACGAACGAGCGTCGTCTTTATCTTGTCACGGGGCCCGGCAGGGCTCTGCGATATCCCGTGGGCGTTGGACGCGCCGGCAAACATTGGTATGGGTCCACGTCCATTGTCCGCATGCAGCTTCAACCCTCATGGTCGCCGCCGGCCGAGATCAGAGGCAACCGGCCCGCATGGGTCGTGCCTTCCGGTTCGCCCAGAAATCCCATGGGTGCGGCGGCTCTCGTCCTTGCGGACAACGAGCTTGCGATCCACGGCACAAACAATCCGGGCTCGATTGGCGGATTTGTCTCGTGGGGATGCATTCGCATGAATAACCGAGACATCATGGAACTCTACGCGCGCGTCGGCGTCGGAACCCGGGTCGTGCTGACGAAGTGATCGCGCCGCAGGGTCAGCGGCTCAAAGCCCGTGCGGCGGTGTTTCCGCAGGCCGGCTCAAGGACACGCTGGTCGAGTTGTTGATCTGCCTCAGATCGTCGATGAATTCCTTGGGCATCTGCAACGACGACGGCGTCTTCAACCCGATCGACTTCGCGATATCGGCAACGAAAGCGTTGCAGTTGTAGAGAACCGCGTGCCAAACCGGCGAACTGTCCTGCAGCTTCTTGATCGAGCTGGTCAGCGCTCGGTATTCGGCCTCCGTCAGCAACACCCGGTAACGCGCGACGATGTACTTATCCTCGGTGTCGCCGTCGCTTGCTCC
>Ga0190274_10002986_pt1 | contig 10039 bp, 13 predicted proteins | sample Popmic531T_FD_133002 | JGI IMG/M metagenome (GOLD analysis project Ga0190274, IMG submission 133002) | Populus adjacent soil microbial communities from riparian zone of Yellowstone River, Montana, USA - 531 T | ecosystem: Environmental > Terrestrial > Soil > Riparian zone | place: USA: Montana...
GGTCGGGCTGCCTGCCGTGCTGACAGTTCAATACGGAGCGAACCAACCTCGCTATGCATCCCTTAAGGGAATCATGGCCGCGAAGAAGAAGCCTTTTGTGGTTTGGTCTGTCGAAGACGTAGGACTTTCACTGAGTGAACCGCTGTTCGATGTGAAAGAAATTGTCCTTCCTGAGAAGAAGAGCCACGTGGAAATTTTGTCGGGTACACCCGAAGAAGCCGTGACACACCTGGTGGAAAAGCTTCGCAAAGAAGCGAAAGTTTTATAGGAGATCCGATGATACTTGTTGTCGCAGAACATCAGGACGGCACACTGCGAGCAAACACCGCCGAGTTGGTGGTATTCGCTCAACGGGCTGGACGCGACCTGGGGATGCCCGTCGTGGTTGCAGCCGTTGGCAGTGTGGACGTGGCGCCACTCAAGAACGCAAAGATTGATCGAATTGTTTCTCTCGACGTTGCCGAAGGCTACGATCCGAGTTTCTACGTTGAAGCGTTGAAGACTCTGATCGGGCGCGAGCAGCCGGCTCTTGTGATAGCGGGGCATACGACTCAGGGAATGGACTTCATGCCGCGGCTCGCGGCCACGCTACGGAAGCCGTTCGCACCTGCGTGTGTGGCCTACGAGAAACATGGAGATCGACTGGTCCTCACCCGCCAGGTCTTCAATGGAAAGATGAATCTGAAGACGATGCCACGAGGCGAGGGGCCTTATCTGGCCACGGTGGTTCCGGGATCCTTTCCCGCCGACGAAATGGAGTCGGGAGGTTCTCCTGAGACAGCGACGATCCCCATTGATCTGGCCGGTGTGGTCAGCAGCCGGAAAATTCTCAACAGGACACAAGCGCCGAAAGGTCAGGTGGACCTGACGTCCGCGCCGGTCATTGTCGCGGGGGGCAGGGGTCTCAAGGCAAAGGAAAACTTCAGCATAATCTCGGAACTCGCTGATGCGCTTGGAGGTGCGGTCGCTGCCTCGCGTCCTGTCGTGGACGCCGAATGGCTGCCGCGGGAGCACCAGGTTGGCAGTTCCGGCCAAACCGTCTCTCCAAAGCTGTATTTCGCGATTGGAATTTCAGGTGCAGTTCAACATCTGGTGGGAATGCAAACCTCTCGGTGCATCGTCGCGATCAACAAGGATCCGGAGGCGCCGATTTTCAAGGTGGCTCACTACGGGATCGTGGATGACTTGTTCAAGGTCGTTCCCGCTCTAACGAAACTCGTACGAGACCTAAAAGGCTGAAACATCAATTGACTAGGGGTTGTGACTTTCTTATAGTAGCCGCAGTCAAACCTGACAGGTTAGTGGACTCAAAATACTTAGGAGGGTAAATGCGCAAAGTTTCCATGTTCATTGCAGGCTGTTTCGTGTTTGCAATGGCGATCAGCATGTTTGGCCAGGCTCGCAATCTCGATACGATCATGAAGGAAATCGGGCCGCTCTGGCAGGGTGCGGCCGGCGCACCTGCGTTGGGATCGCGCGGCACCGCGATTCTTGATTCCGCCACACCGGATCTGGCGAAGGTTGCGACCGACGCCGGTAAGTTGCAGGGCCTGTTCACTGAAGCAGCGGCCGAATTCACCAAGTTGAACCTGGCTGAACCTGCGAAGATGTCCACGGATATTGCTGCCGCGGCCGGAGACCTGGCGAAGCAGGCGAAGGCTGGAAAGCTGACGGATGCCAAGGCTTCCAAGGCGGCAATCGGTCAGTGCGGAGCTTGCCATATGAAGTATCGCGAAGCGGATCCCGCTGGCGGATTCAAGCTCAAAGCTCAGTAGTCAGAAATCGGTTCTGTAATAAAAAGGGGCGGTTTACCGCCCCTTTTTATTTTTGTTAACCGATTGTCGGTTTCCGTTGTCTATAGCTAAGTACGATCCTAACAACTCTCCCCCTCCCCGTGGCAGGGAAGCCACGGGGAACTTTTTAATGCTGGCGATCAAGGTTATGATTTCCTCATGGTAAGGCTTTGTCTGGCACTCCTGCTGGCGGGCCAAGCTGCCGGCCCCTCCTTCATTTATCAGGATCCCGCTGCCGATCAGGCGATTCGCCGCGCCATGCACGCGACCTACAGCCTGGATCTGGTCGAAGCCCGCAAGACCGCTCGCACCCTGCAGAAAAGCCTGCCGGACCACCCCGCAGGATTCCTCCTCGATGCCGAGACCTACTGGTGGGAGGCCCAAACGGATCCCACGCGCGAGGACATCGAAGACGAGTACTTCAGAGTGCAGGATAGAACCGTAGATATCGCAGAAAAGGCACTGAAGTCGAAGAAGTACCCGGTAGTCGAGATCAAGGCCTATCTGGCCTCTGCGTGGGGCAGCAAGGCGCGTTTTCGTCTAACGCAGGACGGTGTCGGTTGGAGCACGGTGAGAGATGGGATGCACGCCCACGGCTACGCTGAGGAAGTCTATAAAGCCGCTCCGGATTACACGGACATTCTGGTGGGCATTGGAGCCTACAACTACTTCACCGGCAAGATACCGGGCATCCTCAAACCATTCGCTCTCCTGTTCGGAGCTCGCGGGAACGCGCCACTGGGTTTGCAGCAGATTCGCACTGTCATCGAAAAGGGGCGGTACGCACAAACGGAAGCCCGCATCGTACTTTTTACTGCCCTCATGAAAGACGAGCAGTACGAGAAGTCCCTGGAGGTCGTGAAGCAGCTGATGGCGGACTACCCCGGCAACTATACTCTTTACCCCTGGGTTACCGAGTGGCACCGCGACCAGGAAAAGTTTGTCTCCGGGATAGAGTATTTCGAGAAACTCGCGGCCCAAAAGCAGCCGTCATCGGTAAAGCTCGCCCAGTACGCGTTGTACGAGAAAGCCGTGCTGCAGAGCGAGCAGCGCCGCCCCGCCGACGCCCGCGCAACCCTCGCCCGATTGAAAGGCCTGGCCCCTCCGGATGCCGCGCTGGCGCGCACCATTCGTTCTTTCGAAAGCAAGCTAAAGAGCTAGGGCTGCTTCGCCGATATAGGGCAACATGAAGGGCCTGTTGCTCCAGTTTCTCCTCTTTGTCGGGGTGCTTTATTGCCTCGAGCGACTCAGCCTCATGATTGTTATCGTGGGACTTGGTTTGGGGCTGGCATGCATGGCCGTTCTTCACATCCTGGCGAATCCGGATTCGCCAAACGCCGCTTAGGACGTTGCCTTAGATGTGAATTGTCCGTTGATTGTTGTACGTTGACTGTTGCGCTTGAAACTTATGAATTCACAGCGAAAAACAAGCGCCAAGGACAACAGTCAGCGTACAACAATCAACGGACAACTCACATCTAGGGAAAGCTGCCGCGTAGCTATTTCTTGACCTCCCGCACGATGACCCCCAACATGACGTAGTCTTTTGCGGTCTTTGTGCCGTCCGCTCCCAGTTCATAAACCCGGAATGCAGGTTTGCCTCCCTGTTGGCTGACCTCGAGTGGATAGACACCCCGCACGTCCCGCTTCCGAAACGCGGTTTCGTAACGGTGCTTGCTGGTGTTCCAGGTAAACACGCGAATCCCGTTGAAGTCGAGATTGGGATCGACCGGGGGTTTGCGTTCTCCGACGACATACCAGCGAATTGTTCCAGCGATAGGATCTTCGATCTGGTGCACTGTCTTCACGGCCGAGTAAGCGAGGTCTTCCGTGTACTGAGCGATCTCTTCCGGGACATTGAATTCCACGAAGCTCGATAGCACCCAGCCCACTTCTTTAGGACTGGTTCTCACCTTGAGCCAGACGTCGCTACGGCCGGGCAGGTCGTCACGCGGCAGTGTTTTTCGTTCGAGGATCTCGACGGGGTCACGCGCCGCAAGCCGCTTCAGGATCGACGTCGCTCGGCCCGGTTCGAGACGGAGGTTCGCGCCCTGCACCAGAACGCCGGTGTTCTGCGGAATCTGATTGCGGGCGGAGTCGACCACTTCCTGCATCTGTTTCCGCTGGGCATCCGTGACGATTGTGCTTACTTCCATCCAACCTTCGATATCCGCAATGCGAACCCGGTACCACCGGTCCTGCTGCTCAAGGATCTGAACGTGGTCCCCGGGCTCCATAACCTGGATCGTTCGTGAGGTTGAACTGTTCTTGGCACGCAGCGACGCGTGCTCCGCGTTTACCGTTGCTTCTCCGATAGCAGGTGCCGCATTGGGTTCACACCCGGACAATCCGATGACCGCAACCAGCAGGAGCACGAGAGCGAGCAGAATGATCTTCATAGCGCCGGCCTATTATAGCGGTTAAAATTCGTTTCGATGGCGGATGCACCTCAAAGCCCGGCCGCGCCGAATTTTGAAGCGGCGCTCAAACGTCTTGAAGAAATCGTCAAGAAGCTCGAAAGCGGAGACCTTGCCCTGGATTCCGCCCTGGAGCTTTTCGAAGAAGGGATCAAGCTCTCGCGGTTTTGTCATACGACTCTCGGGCAGGCGGAGCGGCGTGTGGAGATTCTGTTGAAAAATGAATCGGGGCAGGTTCGCCCGGTCCCATTCGAGACGGAAAATGAAAACTGAAGTCCGTTCATTCTTCGACACCGTTCGCCCCGCTATAGATTCCGCTCTCGATCAACTGCTTCCCGCCGAAACCATTTCGCCTGCCGATCTCCACCGGGCCATGCGGTACAGCGTCCTTGCGGGCGGGAAACGGCTGCGGCCGGCGTTGTGCGTGGCGGCGTATTCCATCTACCACGAGGACTATCGGCCGATCTTGCCCGTGGCTTCAGCCCTGGAAATGGCGCATACGTATTCCCTGATTCACGATGACCTCCCGGCAATGGACGACGACGACTTTCGGCGTGGCATGCCGTCGTGCCATAAGAAGTTCGGTGAAGCGATGGCCATTCTCGCCGGCGATGCCTTGCTGACACTTGCCTTCGAGACGGTTGCCGCGTGTACACAGTTTGATGCGAGCCGCCTGAACGCCGCAATCGTCCGGTTGGCCGGCGCGCTCGGCACGCGGGAGGGGATGATCGCAGGCCAGGTTTGTGATCTCGCGGCCGAGGGCCAGGCGCTCAGCGCGATTGAACTCGAATCGATCCATCGGGCGAAGACGGGGGCATTGCTATCCACTTCGGTTTGGCTTGGCGGTTGGCTTGGCGGAGCCGCGACTGCCGAGTTGGACGCTCTCTTACAGTTCGGCCGGAAGATCGGCCTCGCCTTCCAGGTTGTCGATGACGTGCTTGATGAAACGGAATCGCGAGAGGTGCTCGGCAAAACCGCCGGTAAAGATCGCGAGCGGGGCAAGGCCACTTATCCCGCTCTTCTGGGAATCGACCAGTCCCGGCGCCATGTGCGCGATCTCACCGAACAAGCCCGCGAGTGTATACGCCCTCTCGGGCAACGCGCCGCGCTTCTCGTCGGCATTTCGGAGTTCCTGGAGACACGCGCTAATTGAAAAAGCGCATCGACCGCCTGCTTGTGGAGCACGGCCTGGCACCGACCCGAGAAAAGGCACAGGCGCTGATCATGGCCGGTCTCGTCCTCGTCGATGGTCGACCCGCGACAAAAGCGGGGATGTCGGTTGACGATACGCTTCCAATCCAACTCAAGGAGAGCGGCTCGCCTTACGTGGGGCGTGGCGGCCTCAAACTTGAAGGCGCTGTGAGGGCGTTTGGGCTTGATCCCGCCGGATGGACTTGCGTGGATGTCGGTTCATCAACCGGCGGCTTTTCACAGTTTCTTTTGATGGCCGGCGCAGGGCGCGTGTATGCCGTCGATGTCGACGTTAAGCAACTCGATTGGCGCGTACGGCAGGACCCACGCGTCGTTCCGGTCGAAAAGAATGCCCGGTTTCTTGAGCCGGCAGATATCGGCGAACTCGCCGATCTTGTGACCATCGACGTCTCATTCATTTCTCTGACGATGATTCTTCCGCAGATTCCCGCTATCCTGAAGCCCGGCGGGCGGTGCATCGCTCTCGTAAAACCCCAGTTCGAAGTTGGCCGTGAACGCGTGGGCAAGGGCGGGATTATCAAAGATGAGGCGGACCAGCGCGCCGCCGTAGAGAAGTGCATCCGGGCCGGTCAGGCCGTCGGCATGGCATTTGTCGGCGAATCGGAGTCGCCGATCACGGGACGGGAAGGGAATCGGGAGTTCTTTATCCTTTTGCTGCACCCCGGAGGGGTGCGAGGAGGGTAGCCAGGGGTTAAGCGCGAAGCGCGCAACCCCTGGTAAATGTTCAAAGGTTTTATCCGCACCCCTCCGGGGTGCAAACGTTGGTGGACCGCATACCGGGGTTAAGCTCGCACTGCTCGCTAACCCCCGGCTATATATCCTTGCACCCCTCTGGGGTGCTGAAAAACATGAAGATTGCCAGAGTCGTCATAGTTACGAAGCCTCTCCAGCCGGATGTCGCGAATGTTGCCGCGGAACTCGTACGTTGGTTCGAAGGCAAAGGTGTTAAAGCTTCGCTCGACCCGTCCTTTGCGGCCAAGGCTGACTTGTGTGTCGTTGTCGGCGGTGATGGCACGTTGCTGGCGGCGGCAAGGCTGATGAACGATCGCCAGGTGCCGATACTCGCCATCAATTACGGAGGGCTTGGCTTCCTCACGGAAGTGACGCGCGACGAGATGTATCCGGCGCTGGAGGATGTACTGGCCGGGAAGACGGTCACCAACAACCGGATGATGATGAACGTGGCGGTTCATCGTGAGGGCAAGCTTGTTGAGACCTACCAGGCGCTCAACGATGCCGTGATCCACAAAGGAACGCTGGCGCGGATCATCGAACTCGAAGCGAGCGTGGACCACCACTACGTTTCTCGGTTTCGCTCTGATGGCTTGATTCTCGCCACGCCCACGGGCTCGACGGCTTACAACGTGTCCGCCGGCGGGCCGATCGTTTATCCAACGATGGGCGCGATTATCATGACGCCGATCTGCCCGCACACGCTGACCAACCTGCCGCTGATTTTGCCGCCTGAATCACACGTCGAAATTGTGCTGCGCTCGACGCAGGATGAGGTTTACGTCACGGTGGACGGCCAGGTTGGCCTCAAGCTCGAGTCTGGCGACAGCGTTCTGGTCGAGAAATCGGAGCGCCTCGTCTATCTTGTCGCTCCCGCGGGCAGAGACTTTTTCGACGTGTTGCGGGGCAAACTGAAGTGGGGTTAGATGCTATACTGCGAAAACTTTTTTTGAGAGGAACCGCCTGACGTGAAAGCCAAGCAAGCCCGACAGACCGTTTGCAATGAACCCAAGGATGATCCTAAAGAGCCGTATTGCGGTGGCAAGCTCAAACGGGTGACCGACTTGGATCCTGCAGCCAAGAAGGCGGCGGGACAAGGGAAGGATGCTTACAAGTGCCAGGTCTGCAAGACGCTTTACGTCGAAGATAGCCCTTACGCCCGGAAATAAATCTAGCCCGGAGTACCTTCCATAATGTCCCGCAGAGTGCGGGCGACCGCGATTTCAATCAGGGTCTGTTCGTAAGGGTTCTGCTTGTCGGCATACGATCCGATTTCTTCTGCAGCAACCGATGCGGCACCCTTGATTGAAGCTTCTGATGCGGCTTTCCCGGCGATTTCCTTTTCCGCATTTTTCGATCGCAAGGGAACGACGGTCAGGCTGGACACGACGATTTCCGGATCCAGCGCCGTGTTTCTGACAAACCGCATGCGTGTCGCTGCCGATACGGAGCCTTTTCCACCTGTTCTCGCAACCCGGAAGAATCCCACTTTCTGGGTGGCGGCCAGCTTCGAGAACTCTACCGCGACGGCGATCTCGCCTTTTTTCAACCCTTTGGTTGCCTGATCAAGGAAATCACGAATGGACACCGTTCGCTTGGCGGTTGGGCTTTGCATGCGCACCTTGGCATCAAGCAGAACCAGGGGCGTCGTGATGTCGAAATAGGGGGAATCCGGATCCAGCGCCTGGGCTAACGTAACGCGATTGCGCACCAGCGGGTTTGCAATCAGCGACGCTGCCTGGCGAAGCAATCCGTTCTCGCCGACGGCTTCACGGGAAAGCCGGCCGAGATTAATTCCGACGCCGATGACGACGCGGTCTTTCGCCACGGAAATCTCGTTCAAGGCGGTGATTTGATTCACATCTACCATTACTTTCCCCGCCACCGGACGGTCCGCAGGATCGACCCCGGATACCAGCACGGCGCCTTTGCCCTTTCGGGCAACGATCTTTACCAGCTCTGAAATTGTCTTGGGGGTCAGTACCGAATTACTCATTTTTTTGAAGACTCAGAAAAAGGGGGTGAGTCTAAGAGACGCGTCCAATCAAAGTCAATGACTATGTTAGACTGGTCGCCCTATGGATGCGGATATCTTCGAGGAAATAAGGCGTTTGCGCCGCGAAGGACGTAAGGCCGTGCTGGCCACCATCGTCCAAATCAGGGGCTCGGTGCCCAGTTTTCAAACTGCCAAAATGCTCGTTCGCGACGACGGTTCCACGGTCGGTTCCGTGGGTGGCGGTTGCGTTGAGGCCGACGTCTGGGCTGCAGCCCAGGATGTCCTTCGCGAGGAGAAGTCGCGCGTGATGCAGTTCGACTTGACCGAAGAATCCATGGCCGAAGGCGGCTTGATTTGCGGCGGCAAGGTGGAGATCTTTGTCGAACCGGTGTTACCCATTCCCGAAATGGTGATCTTCGGCGCAGGGCATATTTCGACCCAGGTTTCGAAAATTGCGGTCATCGCGGGGTTCAGGACGACGATCGTCGACAACCGTCCCGTTTACGCGAACAAGGAACGTTTCCCGGAGGCGGAGGCTGTCTATTCCGACAGTTTTGAAGAATCCTTCCAGGCGATTGCCCCCACCGAGAACACGTACCTCGTGATCGTGACCCGCGGTCACCAGGAGGACGAGAACGTGTTGCGCTGGGCTGTGGGAACCAGCGCACGCTACATCGGCATGATCGGCAGCAAGCGCAAGATTCGGAGCATTGCCGACAATCTGGTTCGGGAGGGCATCGATCGGGAGCGCATCGAGCGCGTCTACATGCCGATCGGTCTCGAAATCGGCGCGGTCACACCCGAGGAGATCGCCGTAGCAATCGTTGCGGAGGCGATTCAGGTCCGCCGTGTGGGCTTCAAACACCCCATGAGCAAGAAACTGTTCCAGGGCAGCCAGTCTTAAGTGACGCCGGCTGCCACGAAATCCATGAAGATTTACACCAGGACCGGCGACAATGGCGATACGAAGCTCTTCGATGGAACACAGGTTCGCAAGAACGATACTCGAGTCGAAGCGTACGGCCAGGTTGATGAGTTGAATTCGCTGATTGGCGCGGCCGCGTCGTTTCTTGCGGACCACGAATTGAAAGAGCTGCTGTTCGCTATCCAGCGCGACCTGTTCTCTCTGGGCGCGCAACTTGCAGATCCCAATCAGCACGGAAAGAAGCAGAAGTCGCGGTTGGACGCGGCGCGTATCACGGCACTGGAGGAATCCATCGATCGCTTTGAAACGGAATTGCCTCCGCTCCGTCAGTTCATTCTTGCCGGCGGTGCTCCTGCCGGCGCCATGCTTCATGTGGCGCGTACCGTCTGCCGCAGGGCAGAGCGCCGTGTAACGGCTCTGGCCGAAAGCGTGGAAATCGATTCCCTCAACATCGAGTACTTGAATCGATTGTCCGATTTTTTATTCGTGCTCGCGCGTTTGGTTAATCATCGACAAGGTCAACAGGAGATTCCATGGTGAAATATTTCGGTGTCCTGCTCATCGTGATGGCGCTTGCCGCGCCTGCCTTCGCTCAAGATATTCCGCAGATCGAACTGGGTTTTGGATACGGAAATGTCAACGTCAAGGACGTGGTTTCCGGACGCCACTCCGGCTTTGCCACACACCAGACCATCAACCTGAATTCGTGGCTCGGCGTGGATAACTATCTCGGATACTACGGTCTTGGGCAGGAACTCGGTACCAAGACGCAATTGTTGACAACCATCTTCGGCGGGAAATTTACCTACAGGGCGGAGAAGATTCACCCTTACGCAGTTGCGGGTATCGGCGGCGCCTGGTTGATGTTTCCGGATAGCGGACAGGGAACAAACAGTGTGATGGCTTTCCGGTACGGTGGCGGCATTGATATTCCGTTCAAAGACAACTTTGCCTGGAAAGTCGA
>Ga0190274_10002987_pt1 | contig 10037 bp, 9 predicted proteins | sample Popmic531T_FD_133002 | JGI IMG/M metagenome (GOLD analysis project Ga0190274, IMG submission 133002) | Populus adjacent soil microbial communities from riparian zone of Yellowstone River, Montana, USA - 531 T | ecosystem: Environmental > Terrestrial > Soil > Riparian zone | place: USA: Montana...
GCACGAACCGCATCGCGTCGGGCCGGGCGCCGAGGTCGAGCACCGGGTACCCGACGAGTTGTCCGGGCCCGTGGAACGTGAGCGAGCCGCCGCGATCGATGAACCGGAGCTCGGCCCCCGCGGCCGCGATCCGTTCCTCGGTCCACACGATGTGGTCGGGCCGCCAGCGCCGGCCGGCCGTGTAGACCGGCGGATGCTCGAGCAGGATCAACGTGTCCTCGGCGACGCCGGCCAGGCGGCGCTCGGCCAGCGCGTGCATCTCGGTGTTGACCACGTCGTAGTCGACGAGACCGTCGGGCCGGATCAGGTGTGCCATCGGGCTAGAGCGCCAGGTCCTCGGCGAAGTCCCAGGTCTCGAGGTTCTGTTTGACCCTCGCGAGGAATTGCGACGCGAGCGCGCCGTCGATCACGCGATGGTCCCACGACATCGAGATGTAGACCATGTGCCGAATCGCGATCGTGTCGTCGATCACGACCGGACGCCTCTCGACGGTGTCGAACCCCAGGATGCCGGTCTGCGGCTGGTTGATGATCGGGACCGAGATCAACGACCCGAACGGTCCCGGGTTCGTGATCGTGAACGTCCCGCCGTGGACCTCGTCGGGCAGGAGCTTCTTGGCCCGTGCCCGCGTAGCGAGATCGTTGATCCCTCGCGCGATCCCCAGCAGGTTCATGGTGTCGGAGCCCTTCAGGACCGGGACGATGAGCCCCTCGTCGTAGCTCACGGCGATCCCTATGTTGACGAAGTGCTTGACCGCGATCTCGTCGCCGCGGAGCTCGCTGTTCACCATCGGATGGGCCAGCAAGGCCTCGCTGACCGCCCGCGTCACGAACGGCATGTACGTGAGGCCGAAGCCCTCGCGCGCCTTGAACGCGTCCTTCGTGCGTTCGCGCAGGCGGGCGACGTTCTCCATGTTGACCTCGACCGCGTTCCACGCGCGCGCCGAGATCTCGAGCGAGGCCTTCATGTGCTGGGCGATCGTCCGCCGGATGTGCGAGACCGGAACGATCTCCTCCGCACCCCCCATCGCCGCGGCAGGCTGCGCGACCGCCGCCGCGGCGGCGGGCGCGGGTTGCGCAGGTGCGGTCGCGGGCGCGGGCGCGGGTTGCGCCGGCCGGGCGGCCGGGGCGGCCGCAGGCGTGCTCGGCGCCGGCGCCGCCGCCCCCTGCGTTTCCACGAAACCCAACACGTCGTTCTTCGTGATCCGCCCCCCCGTACCCGTCCCACTCACCTGCGAGAGGTCCACGGCGTGCTCGTTCGCCAGCTTCCGAACCAGCGGCGAGAGGATCTGCGACCGAGGCCCACGGTCCGGCAGCGCGGTCTGCGTCGAGGCCGCCATCCGCGAGGGCGCGGTCTCCGCCGGCTCGGCTGGTGGCGACGCGGCGGCCGCAGGAGCCGGCGCGGCTGGCGGTGCCGGAGCAGCGGGCGGTGCAGGAGCAGCGGGTGGTGCCGAAGCAGCGGGTGGTGCCGAAGCAGCGGGCGGTGCCGGAGCGGAGGGAGCATCGTCGCCACCTGCGGTTGCCGACGAGGTCTCGGCTTCTCCGGAGCCATCCGCAGCGAGCTGCGACGCAGCTCCCGGAGCTTCGGCGCCAGCCGCCCCACCCTCCGAGATCTCCGCGAGCTCCGTCCCCACCGCGACCGTCTCGCCCTCCGGCACCAGGATCTTCGTCAGCGTGCCCGCCGCCGACGACGGCACCTCGGTGTCGACCTTGTCGGTCGAGATCTCGAACAGCGGTTCGTCCACCGCGACCTGGTCGCCCTCCTGTTTCAGCCACTTCAGGATCGTTCCCTCGATCACGGTCTCGCCGAGCTGCGGCATCTTGACGGCGGTCATCCGGCCTCCAGGCTCACCATGCGGACAGCTTGCGGATGGCGTCCTCGATGTCGGCCACCTGCGGCAGGTACGCGTCCTCGAGCGGCGGTGAGAACGGCACCGGGACGTGGGGCGGCGAGAGCCGGACGACCGGTGCGTCGAGCGACTCGAACGCTTCCTGGGCGATCAACGAGGCGACCTCCGCGCCCGTGCCCAGGTACCGCTGGCTCTCGTGGAGCACGACCGCACGGCTCGTCTTGGTCACCGTGGCGAGGATCGCCTCCACGTCCAGCGGTTGAACGGTCCGCAGGTCGAGCACCTCGACCTGGATGCCCTCGTTCGCCAGGGTCTCGGCCGCCTCGAGCGCGAGGTGGACCATCATCCCGTGCGCGATCACCGAGACGTCCGTGCCCTCGCGCTTGACGTCGGCCTTGCCGATCGGGACGAGGTGGTCGGGGTCGTCCGAGACGATCTCCTTGATCCGACGATAGATCCACTTGTGCTCGAGGAACACGCACGGGTTGTCGTCGCGGATGGCCGCCTTGAGCAGGCCCTTGGCGTCCGAGGGGAACGAGGGGCAGATGACCTTCAGACCGGGCGCCTGCGAGAGCCACGGCTCGGGGTTCGTCGAGTGGAAGCTGGAGGCCCTGACCCCGCCGCCCGACGGCCCGCGCAGCACCACCGGGACCGGGACCCCGCTCCGGTAGTGGTAGCGGGCCATCGCGGTCGTGATCTCGTCGTAGCCGCTCGACATGAAGTCGGCGTACTGGAACTCGGCGACCGGACGCAGACCCTCCATCGCCGCGCCGAGCGCTGCCCCGACGATCGTCTCCTCGACGATCGGGGTGTCCATCACGCGCGAGGGGCCGAAACGTTCGATGAACCCCTCGGTCACCTTGAACGCCCCGCCGTACACGCCGATGTCCTCGCCGAGCAGGAACACCCGCTCGTCCCGCTCCATCTCCTCCCACAGCGCCTCGGCGATCGCGACGAGGTAGGTGGCCTCCCCCTGATCGGTCCGCTTGCCCCGCGGCTCGGCACCGTGGCCGGCGGCTCCCGCCTCGACGGCTCGCGTCGCCATCAGGACTCGGTCCCGCCGCTCCGGCCGGGCTCGGCGGCCCAGTAGCCGTCGTCGGTGAACAGGCCCTTGGTGACGTCGCCCGGCTCCGGGAACGGCGAGGACAACGCGTACTCGTAGCCGGCCTCGAACGCCGCCCGGATCCGCTCGTCGAGTTCGGTCACGTCCTGCTCGCTGACGATGCCGCGCGACCGGACCAGGTCCTCGAAGCGCTTCACCGGATCCTTGTCGCGCATGTACTCCTCGAGCAGCTCCTTGGGGACGTACTTGGCCGGGTCGTGGCCGGCGTGCCCCCGCCAGCGCAGGGAGACGCTCTCGATCAACGTCGGGCCGCCGCCCTCGCGGGCGCGTTCGACCGCGTCGTGCGCGATCCGGTACACGTCGAGCACGTCCTGCCCGTCGATGCGGACGCCCGGCATCCCGTACGCGCCGGCGCGCTCCGCGATCGTCGAGACGGGGAACTCGAGAGGGTTCGGCGTCGAGTACGCGTACAGGTTGTTGTTGACGACCCACACCACCGGCAACTGCTGGATCGCCGAGAGGTTCAGCGCCTCGTGCCAGCGGCCGTTCGAGGTGGCCCCGTCGCCGCAGATCGCCATCGCGACCCGCGGCTCCCCGCGCATCTTGTAGGCGAGCGCCGCCCCGCAGGCGACCGGGTAGGCGATCGGGAGGTGGGACATGACCGTCCAGGTCCGGTTCCCCTGCCAGTCGCCCACGTGGCTGTTCCCGTCGCGGCCCCGCGTGTAGCCGTCGATCCGCCCCCAGAACTGCGCCATCACGCGATTGAGGTCCAGCCCCTTGGTGAGCTGCGCCGATAGGTCGCGGTGCGTCGGGAACAGCGAGTCGTCCTTGCGCAGGGCGGAGGCGACGCCGACGTGGGTGCCCTCCTGACCGCGACCCGAGTAGATGGCGCCCGGCAGACGCCCCTGCCGGTACAGGGCCTCGATGCGCTCGTCGAAATACCGGCAGAGCTTCAGCATGTGGAGCAGGTTTTTCAGCCGCTCGTCGGACAGCCCGACGCGCCAGTCGTCCGCGGCGAGCTTCTGTCTCTCCACCTTCGTCGCCATGTTCACGCTCCGTGGAGGGGCTTGCCGGCGAGCGCCAGGAACGCCTCACCGACGCCCTCGGACAACGTCGGGTGCGGATGGATCAGCGCGGCGACCTCGGCGGGAACGGCCTCCCACGCGACCGCGAGCATGGCCTCGGAGACGAGGTCGGTGACGTGTGGCCCGACCATGTGCACGCCGAGGACCGGTCCCCCGTCCTTGCCGGCGACGATCTTGACGAGCCCACCCTCCGCGACGATGTTGGCCTTGCCGACCCCCTGGAAGTTGAACCGCTCGACCTCGACGTCGTGGCTGCGCTCGATCGCCTGCGCCTCGGTGATGCCGACGGACGCGATCTCGGGCGAGCAATAGGTCACGCGCGGGATCTGCGTGTAGTCGATCTCGGGCACCGGGATGCCGGCGATGCGCTCCGCGACGGCGTAGCCCTCGGTGAACGAGACGTGGGCGAGCTGCAGCGGGGTCGCCGCGACGTCGCCGATCGCCCAGACGTGGGTCGCGGTGGTCCGCAGCTGGCCGTCGACCTTGACGAACCCGCGGTCGAGCTCGACACCGGCGTCCTCGAGCCCGAGATCGTCGGTGACCGGTCCCCGGCCGACGGCGACGAGGCAGACCTCGGCCGGGACGGTCAGCTCCGCGCCACCCGCCTCGAAGGCGACCTCGACATGGTCGCCCGTGTCCGACACGCGGGTCACGCTCGCGCCGGCGTGGGCCGCGATCCCGCGCTTTCGGAACGCGCGCGCGATCTCCTTCGACAGGTCCTCGTCCTCCAGCGGCGCGACTCGCGGGAGCGCCTCGACCATCGTCACGTCGGCGCCCATCGAACGGTAGAAGCTCGCGAACTCGAGCCCGATCGCCCCCGCCCCGATGATCACGGCCGACGAGGGGATCTCGGCGTACCACAGCGCCTCGTCGCTCGTGATGATCCGGGGCGTGACCTGCAACCCCGGCAGGAGCCTGGGGCGCGACCCGGTGGCGACGACCACGTCGGTGGCGCTGATCGTACGATCGTCCACCCGGACCCCCGGCCCCGCCCGCAGGACGGCGGAACCTCGGATCACGTCGATCTTCCGAGCCTTCACCAGGCCCGTCAGCCCGGAGACGAGCTTGTCGACGATCTTGGTCTCGAACGCCTGCACCTGCGTCCAGTCGGGCTCGCCGGAGGCCTTGATGCCCCATTCCTCGGAACGGTTGACGGTATCCAGGACCGCAGCCGATTGCAGGAGCGCCTTGGTGGGGATGCAGCCGCGCAGCAGGCACGTGCCTCCAAGTCGCTCGTCGCGCTCGACGATCGCGACCCGCTTGCCCAACTGTGCCGCCCGCAGGGCGCAGGAGTAACCCCCTGTCCCCGAGCCGATCACGACGATGTCGTAGACGTCGGACATCCGAACGGCCATGCTACCGCGGTTCCGTGCGACGACTCCTCGAGCGTAGGATGACGCGGCCGTGATCGACGCAACCAACCCCGATCCGGTCACGCGGCACGGGCCCCTGGAGGAACTCCACCGAACCCTCGGAGCCAAGCTGGGTCCGTTCGGCGGGTGGTTGATGCCGATCGAGTACCGAGGCGTCCTGTCCGAGCACCGCGCGGTCCGAGAGCGCGTGGGTTTGTTCGACCTCAGCCACCTCGGCAAGGTCGACGTCGTGGGCGCCTCGGCGTTCGACGCGTTGCAGGGAATGTTGACCAACGACCTGCGGAAGGTCGACGTCGGCCGGGCGCAGTACCACCATCTGCTGAACGAGGGCGGGGGTGTCGAGGAGGACCTGTTCGTCTACCGCCTCGCCGGCGATCGGTGGTTCCTGGTCCCGAACGCGGCCAACAAGGACAAGGTCGTCGCGGCGGTGCGATCCGGGGGGGCCGAGGTCGTGGACCACGACGGCTGGTGCTTCCTCGGCGTGCAGGGGCCGAGGGCGCATGCACTCGTGAGCGAGCTCTGGCGGAGCGCGCTCGAGCTCTCCTTCCGCGGGGTTCTTCTCGTCGACTGGCACGGGACCGAGGTCGTGCTCGCGCGGACGGGCTACACGGGCGAACGCGGGTTCGAGCTGTTCGCCGACGCCCGGATCGCCTCCGAGCTCTGGGATGCGATCGTCACCGCGGGTCGGCCGTTCGACCTCGAGCCGTGCGGGCTCGGGGCGCGCGACGTGCTGCGTCTGGAGATGGGCTACCCGCTCTACGGTCAGGACCTGGGCCCGGACCGGACGACGCTCGAGGCCGGCTTGGGGTGGGTGGTGTCGTTCGACAAGGGTCCGTTCGTGGGACGCGACGCGCTCGAGCGCCAGCGCGAGCAGGGGTTGCCGAGCCTCCTCCGAGGCGTCGCGACCGCCGACCGCCGCTACATCCCGCGCGCGCACCAGCCGGTGATCGCCGGCGGCCGTGTCGCAGGGGAGGTGACGAGCGGGACCTTCTCGCCGCTGCTCGGTCACGGGATCGCGCTCGCGTACCTCTCGCCGCCGGACGCGTTCGAGCCGGGCGTCGCCGTCGAGATCGACATCCGCGGCCGCTTGGCACCGGCGACCGTCGTCACGACACCGTTCGTAGATCGCTCCCCGCGCTGAGCGGGGCTTCCTCGGTGAGCGCGGGACCGGGGGAGATCAGGCCAGGTCGCCGGGCGCGGGGACGGCGGCCGCCTCGAGCATGTCGGCCACCGACGACCCGTTGAACTCGGTGCGTCGGAGCAGCCGGTTGAGCAGGAACGACGCGCGGGGGGACGCGGGCATGACGGCCACCACGACGTACAGGCCCGAGCTCGGGATCCCGACCTCGCGCAAGGGCCCGTAGCCCGGCGCGGCCACGAAGTAGGCCCAACGGGTCGGTTGGTCGCGCACCGTGCAGGTGCCGAGCCCGTGGGCAACGTAGTCGCCGGGCGAGTCGGGGGCTCCCTGCGCGAACGCCGGCAGGTGCTTGGCCACGACGTACCGGCGGGTCGCGCGGCACTGTTCCGAACCCGTGAGGACGTCCAGCGCCGGACCGGTGGCCGCGAGGTAGTAGTAGTCCGACGGCACGCCGATGGCGGTCCCGTCGATCCACATCGCGGCCAGCCCCTCGAGCGGCGGCCGGTCGACCCTCCACGCCTGTGGTTGCGGTCCGGCGACGATCCCCTGGCGCGGGTCGTCGATGGGCCCGGCGAGGCGCGGCTCCCACGCATCGGGGATCAGCGCCGAGACCGGTCCGGCGGACACCTGTTGGAACGGGCTCGGCGACTGTCGGATCATCAGGTCCGAGGTGTTCGGGCCCGGTGGCGGCGTCGCTCCAGCCTCGCCGCACGCCACAGCGGCGAGCGCGATCACGAGACACCCGATGAGTTTCCGCACTCCGACGATCCCGACCGCAGCATAGACCGGGTGTTCGCGCTCCCGCCACCCGCGCTCGCGCCGCTCAGCGAGCGGCGAGGACGGCCACGAGCGCGAACGTCTCGCCGAGCTCGATCGCCGCCCCGAACACGTCGCCGGTCGCGCCGCCCAGCCGTCGGTTCGACCACCAGCCGATGAGGGTCGACGCGACCACGACGGCGACGATCATGCCGATCGTGGCGAGACCGGCGCTCGGGATCGCGATGGCGAGGGCGATCATCGACGCGATGGCGACCGCTCGGGCACCGATCCCCTCGATCCACGTTCCCGATCCGCCGCCCGCGTAGGGAAGCCGCGAGGCCATGGCCACCGGCGCGACGCGCGAGAGCGTGCCCGCGGCGATCACCGGCCACGGGAATCCGGTGACCACGAGCGCGGACAGCGTCGACGTCCTCAGCAGCAGGTCGAGCACCACCGCGGCGAAGCCGAACGTCCCCAAACGAGGGTCGCGCATCGCACGCGCCGGATCGCGTCCGGCCAGCGACGCCCCGACGCCGTCTGCGACGTCCGCGAGCCCGTCGAGATGGAGCGCGGCGGTCACCGCCACGCCGGCCGCGATGCCGAGCACCGCGGCGACGGATGCCGGCAGCATCTGGGCCGAACCCCAGGCCACGAGCGCGACGAGCGCCCCGACCATCGCACCGACCGCCGGCAGCAGCGCCGCGCTGCGTCGAAGGTCGCGTGGGCCAAGCTCGACGGCCCGGCCGACGGGGACCGCGCTGAGGAACGAGAGCGCCGCGAGGACGGGTCGGATCCGCTCACGCATCGGCGGCAGCCGACATGGGCTCGATCGCGGGAGCGGGTCCGTTGACGCCGGCGGCGTCGAACGTGGCCATGTCGGTCAGGATCGCGATCGCCGAGCGCACGAGCGGGAGCGCGAGCGCGGCGCCGGTGCCCTCGCCCAGGCGCAGTCCGAGGTCGAGCAGCGGTTCGAGCCCAAGGTGCTCGAGCACCGGCGCGTTACCGGGTTCGGGCGAGCGGGTTGCAGCGATGAGCGAGGCGGCGGCCGTCTCCCGAAACCCGACCGCGACCAGCCCCGCCGCGCTCGAGACGAACCCATCGAGCAGGACGGGGATCCGGCGCGCCGCGGCGCCCAGGGTCACCCCGACCAGGAACGCGATCTCGAGGCCGCCCACCGCCGAAAGCACGTCGGCAGGATCGGCGTCCCGGCGCGGGAGTCCGTTCGCCGCGAGTCCCCGGCGAACGGCGTCGACCTTCCTCGCGAGGCCCTCATCGCCGATCCCGGTTCCGGGGCCGCACACGAGCGATGGATCGGCCGGGAGCAGGGCCGCGATGAGGGCACTCGCCGAGGTCGTGTTCGCGATCCCCATCTCGCCCAGGCCGAGGATCTGGACGCCCTCGGTCGCGAGCTCGTCGGCCAGAGCGATCCCGCGTTCGATCATGCCGATCGCCGTCGAGCGCGGCATGGCGGGCCCCATCGTGAGGTCGCCGGTGCAACGGACGCCGTCCACGACCTCTGCGCGAACACCATCGACCGCGGCGCCGCCGGTCACGCCGGCATCCACGATGACGAGCCCGGCCCCCGCCTCGCGGGCGAGCACGCAGATCGCGGCGCCACCGCCCGCGAAGCTCGCGAGCATCTGCGCGGTGACCTCCTTCGGGTAGGCGCTCACGCCCCGAGCCGCGACCCCGTGGTCGGCCGCCGCGACGACGATCGCGGGGCGCAGGGGTCCCTCCGGCACGCGGCCGATGATCGCCGCCAGCCGGCACGCGAGCTCCTCGAGTCGTCCGAGACTGCCCGGTGGCTTGGTCTTCGCGTCGAGCAGACGCGCGGTCGCCGCCGCGACGTCGTGATCGATCGGGGAGATGGATGCGATCGTCCGTTCGAGGAGGTCGCCGCGATTCACGTCGCCCATACCTCCTCGAGCGGCAGGCCGCGGCCGGCGACCACGAAGAGCGATCGCGACGCCTCGGCGGCGAACGACGCGTTCACACGCCCGAGCACGTCTCGGTACGTCCGAGCCAGGGCGTTCGCCGGAACGATGCCGAGCCCCACCTCGTTGCTCACGACCACGGACGAGGTGGGGCGACCGGCCAGGATCGAGGTCACCGCCCGAGCCTCGGCGTCGATCTGTTCCCCGGAGGCGCCAACCTCGATCGCGTTGGACACCCAGAGCGTGAGGCAGTCGAGGACCACGCATGCGTCCCCGTTTGTGCCGTCGACCGCGTCGAGCAGCCCGATCGGTGCTTCCACGGTCTCCCAGCCATCCGGGCGAGACGCGCGGTGAGCGCGGATGCGTTCGGCCATGTCGTCGTCGCGAGCCTCGGCGGTGGCGACGACCACCACCGGCCCGTCGACGGCCGAGGCCAGGCGAACGGCGAGCGACGACTTCCCGCTGCGCGCGCCGCCGATCAGGAACGTGTACGGCATCAGAACTCGATCCCACGCATCGCGGAGAGACCCTGGTCGAACGCGTGCTTCTCGCTCACCATCTCCGTGACGGTGTCGGCGACCTCGCGCAGCTGGGCGGGCGCCTCCCGCCCGGTGGCGACGATGCTGACGTCATGGGGGCGAGATCCGATGGTCTGGACCACCTCGGACGTGTCGATCCAACCCCAGTTCATCGGGTAGGTGGTCTCGTCCAGGCCGACCAGCCGGTGCGTGCCCGCCCGGCTGAGCTCGGCTGCGGCGAGCCACGCCTCGCGCGCGATGGCCTCCGTCCGGTCCATGTCCGTGGAGTCCCACGTGAAGCCGTCGCCGAGCGACCA
>Ga0190274_10002988_pt1 | contig 10037 bp, 8 predicted proteins | sample Popmic531T_FD_133002 | JGI IMG/M metagenome (GOLD analysis project Ga0190274, IMG submission 133002) | Populus adjacent soil microbial communities from riparian zone of Yellowstone River, Montana, USA - 531 T | ecosystem: Environmental > Terrestrial > Soil > Riparian zone | place: USA: Montana...
ACCGCCATCGCATGCGCGGGCACGAACAACGGATGGACCAAGCCGCCTGGAAATCCGCCGATACCGAGCGGTGCCGGATGCGTGAAGGCCGGTTGCGCCGACAGCATAAACGCCGTCACGGCAAGCAGCCAAGCGCGCGCGGTCATGCCAGCCGCGCCAGGAAAATAACTCCGGCGAGCGCGATCAATCCGCCGGCGCCGCGCACCGCCAGGCGGCCGGCGGGCCAACGCGCCAGCAGTCCGAGCGCGATGCCGGCGAGATGCAGCAGCCCGGTCGCCACCACGAAGCCGGCGCTGTAGGCCAGTGCGTCCGCCCCCGCCGGCAATTCCGCGCCGTGGGCATGGCCGTGGAAGATCGCGAACACGCCGACCAGAACGGCGGCCATCCAGGTCGGCGGCCGCACCGCGAACACCACCGCGAGACCCAGCAGCACCGCCGAAATTGCGATGCCGATCTCCGTGCCGGGCAATGGCACGCCCAGAATGCCGAGCGCGCCGCCGAACGCCATTATCAGAGGGAAAACGACCGGCAGCAGGAAGATCGCAGGCGGCCCGAGGAAGGCGCCCCACAATCCCACCGCGACCATCGCCGCGACGTGATCGGGCCCCACCACCGGATGCGCCAGCCCGCCCACGAAGCCGCCAACGACGTCGCCGGTGTGCGCCAGGGCGGGCGCCGCCGCCAACAGGCAGGGCAGCATTGCAATGAACGGGGTTACACGCCGCGTCATGTCGGCCACTATAGCGCCGCCGCGCATAAGCGGCAGCGAGGGAGTGAAATGCCGGCCGTCACCATCGACAAGATCGATACCTTTCCGCTGCGGATTCCGCTCGACACCTGGGCGCCGTCGCCGATGTTTGCCGGCCGTCCGCGCACCCACGTCGAGATGTTCCTGGTGCGCGTCACATGCAGCAACGGGATCGTCGGCTGGGGCGAAAGCTACGGTAGCAGCCTGCCCTTGCTGGAGGGCGTGTTCGACGCCTGGGTCAGGCACCTCGCGGTCGGCCAGGACCCCACCGACCGGCAGCTCACCGCGCGGATCGAGCGGCTCCTGCATGGCATGGGCCGTGCCGGCTCGACGGTCCACGCCATAAGCGGGCTCGACATCGCGCTGTGGGACATCCGCGGCAAGATCGAAGGCGTGTCCGTCTCCACGTTGCTCGGCGGCGCCAAGCGCAAGCGCGTCGAGACCTATGCGTCGCTGCTGCAATACAGCGGCAATGTCGATCACGTCGCCCGCAATACGACGCGCGCGCTGGAGCGCGGCTACAAGCACATCAAGCTGCACGAGCGCACCGCTGGCGCGGTCGCGGCCTCACGCAAGGCGGCGGGGCCGGACATCCCGATCATGGTCGACACCAACTGCGCCTGGACGCCGGCCGAGGCCGAGAAGCCGGTCGCGGCGATGGCGCCGTCGAAGCCGAAATGGGTCGAGGAGCCGATCTGGCCGCCGGAGGACTTCGAATCGCTGGCGAAGCTCCGCAAGGCGACCGGCGTGCCGCTGGCGATGGGCGAGAACGCGACCGGCGTGCTCGATTTCGGCAAGATGGTGGCGGCCGGCGCCACCGACTTCGTGCAGCCCAGCATCGTCAAGATCGGCGGACTGACGAACCTTTGGCAGGTCGCCACGGAGGCCGAGAAGGCCGGCGTCAACTGCACGCCGCATGCGTTCTTCTTCGGCCCCGGCTATCTCGCGACGCTGCACGCCATCGCGTGCAAGGACAAGACGAGCGTGCTGGAACGCCTGTTCGCCGACGTCGGCTTCGTTGCCTATTCGAAGACGATCCCGGACGCGAACGGCGGCGTCGACGTGCCGGATCGTCCAGGACTTGGCGCCGATCCCGAGACCGAGCTGCTCGAACGATTCAATATCTGAACGAATAGCGGGAGAAATAATATGCAATCACTCAACAGGCGCGCGCTGCTCGGCGGCGCGGCCGCCCTCGCTGGTTCAGCACTGCTGCCGCGGCACGCCGCCGCACAGGCCTATCCTCAGCGCGCCGTGCGGCTGATCGTGCCCTATGCGCCGGGCGGCGGCACCGACGTGTTCTCACGTCTGCTCGCGGCACGGATCGAAAAAGAGTTCGGCCAGACGCTGGTGATCGACAACCGGGCCGGCGGAGCGAGCGTCATCGGCACCCAGGCGGTCGCGAACGCGCAGCCCGACGGCTACACGATCGGCATGATGGATTCGGCCTTCTTCACCAATCCCGGATTGCTCAAGGACAAGCTGCCCTACGACACCCGCAAGGACTTCATCACGGTATCGCTGCTGTCGCGCACCCAGCTTGTGCTGTGCGTGCATCCATCTTCGCCGTTCAAGACCGCGAAGGAGCTGGTCGACCACGCCAAGGCCAGTCCCGGCAAGCTGACCTTCGCATCGGCCGGCATCGGCACCGGCATCCATCTCGCCGGAGAGCAGTTTCGCCAGGTCACCGGCATCGAGATCGTGGTCGTGCCCTATCGCGGCGGTGCGCCGGCGCTGCAGGACTTTTTGGCCGGCAAGACCGACTTCACGTTCGGCGCGGTGCCGACCATTAAGCCGCACATCGAGGGCGGCAAGGCGCGCGGCCTCGGCGTGACGCGCGGGCGGGCCCCGCAGCTCCCCGGCATCCCCAGCATGGAGGAGATCGGCTACGGCAGCGTGGATTCAGCGAGCGAGATGGGGCTCATCGTGCCGAAATCCACGCCGGACGAAGTGGTGACCAAGCTGCAGCGGATCAGCGCCAGCGCGGTCAAGGATCCCGAGTTCGCCAAGAAACTGATCGAGCTGGGCTTCAACCCGATCGGCACCACGTCTGACGAATACCGCTCCCATGTCGACCGTGAGATCGAGAAATGGATCAAGATCATCGCCGCCGGCAACGTGAAGATGGAGTAGCGGTGCGGCGGGCGTTCCTGTGTTAGCCTTCGGGCAAAAGCGCAGGGAGGCACGGGATGACAACGGCACTTCTCGCCATCGCTTTGGCGGCGCTGTTCGGCGCTACGCCCGCGCAGGCGCAATCCTATCCGTCGCGGCCCGTCACCATCGTCGTGCCCTACCCCGCCGGAGGGCCGACCGACCTGGTGGCACGCCAGTTGGCTCCTAAATTCTCCGCCAAGTTCGGCCAGAACTTCATAGTCGAGAACGTCAGCGGCGGCGGCACCAACATCGCTGGCCAGCGCGTCGCACGCGCCGCACCCGACGGACACACGCTCTACATCCCCAATCTGCAATTTTCCGCCAACGTCTCGCTCTACAAGACGCTGCCGTTCGACACCGAGAAGGATTTCGCGCCGATCGGGATGATCAACAACAACCCGCTGGTGCTCACGGCGCGAAAGTCGCTCCCCGCCAACACGCAAGCCGAGTTCGCAGCCTGGATGAAGGCCAACAAGGCACGGATGGCGCATCCCGGCACCGGCAGCACCGGCCATCTTGCCACGTTCCTGATGGCGCAGGCGCTCGGCGTCGAGGTCACGCACATTCCCTACCGCGGCGCGGCTCCTGCGTTGCAGGACATTCTCGGCGGCCATGTCGACCTGTTCTTCGCCACGCCGCAGCAGGTGGTCGGGAATGTTACGGCCGGCGAGATCAAGGCGTTCGGCATCACGTCGCGCGCGCCCTCGCCGCTTTTGGCGCAGGTGCCGAGCTTCGTGCAAACCTATGGACCCAAGCTGGAAATCCTGTTCTGGCACATCATGCTGGCGCCGGCTGGCACGCCTGCGCCGATCATCGATGCGCTCAACGCCGCGCTGCGGGAAGCGGTCGAAGATCCTGCGATCCTCGCGGCCTGGGCCAAGACCGGCGTCAGCGCCTATCCCAAGGAACAGCAATCGCCGGCAGGGGCGGCCGCTTACCTGAAAAAAGAGATCGCGCATTGGGGACAGGTCGTGCGCGACAATAATATCGAGGCGCCGGCCAACTAGCTGGACTAGCAATGCGGGAAGCCAATGAGGGGAATTCAATGAAGAAGCTTCTGCTCTCAATCACGCTCGTGGTGGCTGGCATCGCGTCCGCCCAGGCGCAGAGCTATCCGGCGCGTTCGGCAACCGTGATCGTCCCGTTCGCGGCCGGCGGCCCCGCCGATATCACCGGGCGCATCGCCGCGGACATTTTTTCCAAGGCGTTCGGGCAGCAATTCGTGGTCGAGAACGTCGGCGGCGCCGGCGGCACGACCGGAAGCACCCGTGTCGCACGCGCGGCTCCGGACGGCTACACGCTGGGCCTCGGTCACGTCGGGACGCATGCGGCGGCGATCACCCTGGTGCCGAACCTCGCTTACAAGCCGCTCGAGGACTTCGAGCCGATCGGCCTCATCAACACGCAGCCGGTCATTCTTGTTACGCGCAAAGGCTTACCCGCGGCCAATCTCCAGGAATTCGTCGCCTACGCGAAGGCGAACGCAGGAAAGCTCAACCCGGCCCATGCCGGCATCGGTTCGGTGTCGCACACGACGTGCCTGCTGCTGAACCACGAGATCGGCATCAAGCCGACCTTCGTCCCGTTCACCGGTACCGCGCCGGTCTTGAACGCCATGCTCGGCGAGCAGGTCGACTACGTCTGCGATCCCATCCTGGGGCCTGCCGGGCATATTCGAGCCGGCACGCTCAAGGGTCTCGCCATCGCGAGCGGCAAGCGTCATCCGCTGTTGCCGGATGTGCCGACCTCCGCCGAGGCCGGCCTGCCGGGTTTCCAGGCTGCACCGTTCTACGCGATCTATGCGCCCAAGGGCACGCCGCAGGCCGTGGTCGACAAGCTCGCCGAAGCGCTCGACAAGGGACTCGACGACGAGGCCGTGCGCAATCGCCTGACCGACCTCGGCGCGGAAGTCACCGAGAAAAAGGATCGGGGGCCGAAACCGCTCACCGCGCTGATGAAAAGTGAGATCGCGCGGCTGACGCCGATCCTGAAGGCAGCGACGTCGCAATAGACGGCATCGCCTCATGGACATCACCGCGGCTGTCGTGCCGGAGAAGTTCAAGGACTTTGAAATCCGCAAGGTCGTTCTTGACGATCCGCGGCCCGACGAGGTGGTGGTTCGCATCGTTGCGAGCGGCATGTGCCAGACCGACCTGCATGCCCGCGACGGTTATTATCCGACGCTGAAGTATCCCGCGGTGTTCGGCCACGAAGGCGCTGGCGTCGTGGCCGCAGTCGGCTCGGCAGTGCGCAAGGTCGTGACCGGCGATCACGTCATCCTCTCGTTCCCGTGGTGCGGCGCGTGTCCGAACTGCCGTCAGCACGCGCCAGCCTATTGTCTCGATGCGCGCATGCTGAAGTCGAGCGGAACCCGCGCCGACGGCTCGACGCTGATGTGCGTCGGCGACGATCCTGTTTACAGCGCGTTCTTCCAGCAGTCGTCGTTCGGCACGCATGCGATTTCGAATGAGCGTTTCGTCGTCAAGGTCCGGAAGGATGCGCCGCTCGACCGGCTCGGGCCATTCGCGTGCAGCATCCAGACCGGCGCCGGCGCGGTGCTCAACGTGATGCGGCCGAAGCCGGGCGACTCTTGCGCGGTGTTCGGCGTCGGCGCGGTCGGCCTGTCGGGGCTGATGGCGGCGAAATACGCCGGCTGCGACCCGCTGATCGCGGTCGACGTGCACGACAGCCGGCTCGCGCTCGCCCGCGAACTCGGCGCGACCCACGTCATCAATCACGGCAATCGCACCGACGTGGTGGCCGAGATCAAGCGCATCACCGGCACCGGTGCGCGCTTCGCGCTGGAAACCTCGGCACTTCCCGCCGTGTTCCGCGAGGCGGTCGAGGCGCTGATGCCGGTCGGGATGTGCGTGCTGGTCGGCACCGCGCGTTCCGGCACCGAGGTGACGTTCCCGATGCCGATGATGCAGAACGGCCGCACCGTGCGCGGCGTCATCCAGGGCGACAGCCAGCCGGACGAATTCATCCCCACGCTGGTCGACCTGATGATGGGCGGCCGTCTGCCGGCGGAACGGATGATGACGTTCTACGAGCTCGGCGACATCAACCGCGCGGCAAAAGACTCCAGCGAAGGCAGCACCATCAAGCCGGTGCTGCGCATGCCGCATTAGCCCCAAGTGGTACAATTGCTACAATCGGGCGAAAACCGCCGCGGGAGCCGTGTAGCGGCTTGAGCGGCTGGCCGTTTGGCCGCCTATTGGCCGCGCATCCGTTCCAGCTCAGTCGCTGTTGCTTTGGAGTTTTTCATGCGTCCGCTGTCGCTCGCGCTTGCCGCCAACGCGCTCGTCTTCGCGCAATCCGCCCTCGCCGCCGACCTGCCGCGCGCCGTGCCCGCCAAGGCTCCGGCCATGGTGGTGCCGACCGCGACCTGGACCGGGTTCTACGCCGGCCTGAACGCCGGTTACGGCTGGGGCAGCGAAGCGATCGGCATCTCCGGCGACCCCTCTGTCCTCACCGTCGCCATCCCCAACGGTATCGTGCCGGCCAGCATCGCCGACAACCCGAAGGGTTTCATCGGCGGCGGCCAGATCGGCTACAACCATCAATTCGGGCAGTGGGTTCTGGGCGTCGAGGCCGACCTGCAATGGTCGGACATCAAGCGCAGCCAGACCGTCCTCACCGCGGCGCCGGGCGGCCTGCCGCCGTTCCGCACCTCCGACGAGCAAAAGCTCGAGTGGCTTGGCACGCTGCGTGGACGCGTCGGCTTCGTACCCGCGCCGCAGTGGCTAATCTACGGCACCGCCGGTCTCGCCTATGGCAGCGTGAGCGTGAGCGGCTACAGCGCGCTCAACCACCCGGTTTTTCCGCCGTGCTTCCTGACCTATTGCGGCGCGGCCTCGATCTCCGACACGCAGGTCGGCTGGGCCGCCGGCGCCGGCTTCGAATTCGGCTTCGCGCACAACTGATCGGTCAAGGCCGAATATCTCTACTACGATCTCGGCACCACCTCGCTGTTCATGCCTGATCTGCTCGGCCGCGTGCCGCCGACGTTCCAGATCCACACCGTAGATTTCAAGGGCAACATTGCCCGCGGCGGCGTGAACTACAGGTTCGGCGGCTAAAGGCAGCGCGCTACGCCGCCTTGGCAGGCTCGGCGAGGCGCACCAGGTTGCGCAGCACCGCCGTGGTGCCGTGCAGCCGCTGGCTCGGCTTCTCCCAGTCGTAGAAAAACACCACCTTCTGGTCCGGCCGCACCCGTGCCGCCGCGCCCTGCTTGGCGATGAAGGCGATCAGCCCCGCCGGATTGGCGAACGTGTTATCTCGGAACGACAGCACCGCGCCCTTCGGCCCCGTCTCGATGCGCTCCACGTTGGCGCGCCGGCACAGCGACTTGATGGCGACGATCTTGAGCAGGTGCTGCACCTCCTCGGGCAGCGCTCCGAAGCGGTCGACCAGCTCGGCGCCGAATGCCTCGATCTCCTGTTCGTCCTCGATGTCGGCGAGGCGGCGATAAAGCGCCAGCCGCACCGAAAGATCGGCGACGTAGTCCTCGGGAATGAGGACCGGCGTGCCGATGGTGATTTGCGGCGACCAGCGGTCGGCAACCGGCGCGGCGATGCCGGATTTCAGCGCGAGTACCGCTTCTTCCAGCATTTCCTGGTACAGTTCGAAGCCCACTTCCTTGATGTGGCCGGATTGCTCGTCGCCCAAAAGGTTGCCGGCGCCGCGGATGTCGAGATCGTGCGAAGCGAGCTGGAAGCCGGCGCCAAGCGTGTCGAGCGATTGCAGCACCTTGAGGCGGCGCTCCGCCTGGCCGGTGATCTTTCGCACCGCCGGCAGCGTGAACAGCGCGAAGGCGCGCAGCTTCGAGCGCCCGACCCGGCCGCGCAACTGGTAGAGCTGGGAGAGCCCGAACATGTCGGCGCGGTGCACGATCAGCGTGTTGGCGGTCGGGATGTCGAGGCCGGATTCGATGATGGTGGTCGACAGCAGCACATCATACTTGCCGTCGTAGAACGCCGACATGATGTCTTCCAGCACCGTCGACGGCATCTGGCCGTGCGCGACGGCGACGCGTACCTCCGGCACGGTCTTGTCGAGAAAATCCTTGACGCCCGCGATGTCCTCGATGCGCGGCACCACGTAGAACGACTGCCCGCCGCGATAGCGCTCGCGCAGGAGCGCCTCGCGCACGCTGAGCGGATCAAACGGCGCCACAAAGGTGCGCACCGCCAGCCGGTCGACCGGCGGCGAGGCGATGATCGAGAGATCGCGCACGCCGGTCAACGCCAGTTGGAGCGTGCGCGGGATCGGCGTCGCGGTCAGCGTCAACACATGAACTTCGGCGCGAAGCTGCTTGAGCTTCTCCTTGTGCGCGACGCCAAAGTGCTGCTCCTCGTCCACCACAACGAGGCCGAGATCCTTGAACCTGATCGCCTTGCCGAGCAGCGCATGGGTGCCGACCACGATGTCGAGCGTGCCGCCGGCCAGCCCCTCCTTGACCTTCTTCAGGTCCGCCGCGGTGACAAGTCGCGATGCCTGACCGACCTGCACCGGCAGGCCGCGGAAGCGCTCGGTGAAGGTCTTGGTGTGCTGGCGCGCTAGCAGCGTGGTCGGCACCACCACCGCGACCTGCTTGCCGTTCATCACCGTCATGAAGGCGGCGCGCAACGCCACCTCGGTCTTGCCGAAGCCGACGTCGCCGCAAATCAGCCGGTCCATCGGACGGCCGGTGTTGAGATCGTTCACGGTCGCGTCGATCGCGGCCTGCTGGTCCTCGGTCTCCTCGTAGGGGAAGCGCGCCGCGAATTCGTCGTAGAGGCCGTGCCCGACCGCCAGCCGCGGCGCCTCGCGCAGCTTGCGTTCGGCGGCGATCTTGATCAGCTCGTGGGCGATCTCCTGGATGCGCTTCTTGAGCCGCGCCTTGCGGGTCTGCCAGCCGGAGCCGCCGAGCCGGTCGAGCTCGACATTGGTCTCCTCCGAGCCGTAGCGCGAGAGCAGCTCGATGTTCTCGACCGGAAGGAACAGCTTGGCGTTCTCGGCGTAGTGGATCTCCAGGCAGTCGTGCGGCGCGCCCGCCGCCTCGATGTTCTGCAGGCCGACGAAGCGGCCGATGCCGTGATCGACGTGAACGACGAGATCGCCGGCCGACAGGCTCGTCACCTCGGCGATGAAATTCTCGGAGCGCTTGACGGCGCGGCGCGGCCGCACCAGGCGGTCGCCCAGGATGTCCTGCTCGCTAATGACGGCGGCGTCCGTCGTTTCGAATCCGGTTTCCAGGCCCAGCACCGCAAGCGCGATCTGCGGCTTCGGCAGGGCCAGCGCCTCCGGCCAGGATGCGACGTTGGAAAGGTTGGCAAGCCCGTGATCGGACAGCACATGGCCCATGCGGTCGCGCGCGCCGTCGCTCCACAGCGCGAACGCGACCCGCCTGCCCTGGCCCTGCAAGGCCTGAGCGTGCTTGACCACGGCGTCGAACACGTTGGCGTTCTCATCGGTGCGCTCGGCCGCGAAGTTGCGGCCGGTGCGCGCGCCGACGTCGATCACGTCCTGCGCCTCCGGCACCGCAAACGGCGTCAGCCGCGCCAGCGCCGACGCCTCGAGCCGCGCCTTCCATTCCTTGTCAGTCAGGTAGAGCCGGGCGGGCGGCAGCGGCTTGTAGATCGGGCCGCCGCTGTCGCCGACGATCTCCTTGCGGGCCTCGTAGTAGTCCGCGATCTGCGTGAGCCGCTCGCCGGCCGCCTCCTCGTCGAGCGGCTCCAGCACAACCGGCGTGCCGGGCAGATAATCGAACAGCGTGTCCATCCTGTCGTGGAACAGCGGCAGCCAGTGCTCCATGCCGGGATGGCGGCGGCCTTCGCTCACCGCTTCGTACAGCATGTCGTCGCGCTCGGCGGCGCCGAACGTCGCGACATAGCCAGTGCGGAACTTGCGGATCGTCTCGGTGGTGAGCTGGAATTCGGAGATCGGCACCAAGTCGAGCCCGCGCATGTCGAACACGGTTCGCTGAGTCTCCGGATCGAAGCTGCGGATCGTCTCCAGCGTATCGCCGAAGAAATCGAGCCGAACCGGCAGGTCCATGCCCGGCGCGAACAGGTCGAGGATGCCGCCCCGCACCGCATAGTCGCCCGGCTCGCGCACGGTCGAGGCGCGGATGAAGCCGTTGAGTTCCAGC
>Ga0190274_10002989_pt1 | contig 10036 bp, 10 predicted proteins | sample Popmic531T_FD_133002 | JGI IMG/M metagenome (GOLD analysis project Ga0190274, IMG submission 133002) | Populus adjacent soil microbial communities from riparian zone of Yellowstone River, Montana, USA - 531 T | ecosystem: Environmental > Terrestrial > Soil > Riparian zone | place: USA: Montana...
CGCCCGTACATCCCGAAGATGACCGAATCGGAGCTGATCACGATGATGATCGGCGGCATGGCGCACATCGCCGGCGGCGTGCTCGCTGCGTATGTCGGCATGCTCGGCGGCGGTGACCCGGTGCAGCAGGTGTTCTATGCCAAGCACCTGCTCGCGGCGTCGATCATGGCCGCGCCGGCGACGCTGGTCATCGCCAAGATCCTCATACCGGAAACCGGCGAGCCGCTCACGCGCGGCACGGTCAAGATGGAAGTGGAGAAGAACACCGCCAACATCATCGACGCGGCTGCGGCCGGCGCCGGCGATGGCTTGCGCCTGGCGCTGAACATCGGCGCCATGCTGCTGGCATTCATCGCGTTGATCGCGCTGCTCAACTGGCCGCTGACCTGGTTGGGCGAAGTCACCGGGATCGCGGCTGCGCTCGGCAAGCCCACCGACCTGGCCACGATCTTTGGCTACATCCTCGCGCCGCTTGCCTGGGTGATCGGCACACCGTGGCAGGACGCGCAGGTCGTCGGCAGCCTGATCGGCCAGAAGATAGTCATCAATGAATTCGTCGCGTATCTGCAGCTCGGCGATATCGTCAACGGGAAGGTCGCCGGAGTGTCGTTGACCGACCACGGCCGCCTGATCGCGACTTATGCGCTATGCGGCTTCGCCAACTTCAGCTCCATTGCGATTCAGATTGGTGGCATCGGGGGGCTGGCGCCGGATCGTCGTCAGGACCTCGCGCGCTTCGGTCTGCGTGCGGTGCTCGGCGGGTCGATCGCCACTTTCATGACGGCGACCATCGCGGGCGTACTGACCACGTTCGGCGGCTGAACTGGAACGGCCGCAGAAAGGGGCGCTGCCCTCCCAGCGACCGCTCCGCGCGCGATCGGACCGCGATCTCACGACGGAGTTCGAACGCGCGCTGGCGGAGGGCGACGGCGTCACCGGCGCGCACTGCATCCACGAACGCTGGATGCGTGGCGACTTCGCCGCGCACATCGAGACCGCGCTTGCGCTGCTGTGGAAACGTGCGGGCGCCTCGGTTCCTGAATGGCTTCCCATGCGCTACGTCAGCTGGTTGCCCACCGCGTACGAAGTCGCGGCGCGCTTCACCGCGAAAGGCCGAGGCCGCTCGAACGTCTATCTCATCCTGCTGGACTATGCCGATCGCCGCGGCGATGACCACGGCGTGTACGTCGGCATGAGTCGATACGCGCCCGCGCAACGCTTCGATCAGCACAAGGCCGGCATCCGCGCCGCCGGGAGCGTGCTCAAGCGTGGCATCGAGGTGCTGACGGGCCCGACGCTGCATCTCCAACACATCAAGCGAGCGGAAGCTGCGCGCATCGAAGTGGAGTTGGCGGCGGCGCTCGCGGATGCCGGCATTCGCGTCGAGGGCGGCCACTAACCAGTAGCGGATATCGCCGCCGAGGGTAGCGATATCCGCTACCAACAGCGGGATGATTGTTTCGCGAAGAAACCCGAGTAGAAGTTCGCCGGCAAACTAACAATCGCCTGGCCACTTTTCAGGAGAGCGGGCAATGCAACAGAACTCTTGCTATCGAACGCTGGGCCTCGCCGCCTTGGTCACGCTGCTGCAAGCCTGTGGCGATCCAAAAAGCAGCTCCACCAGCGGGCCTGACGGCGGAGCTGTTCCCACCAGCAGCATGATCATCGATCTGCGCGTCGAGTCCGACGAATCGGGCATCGCGGTGGTGCGCGCGAACCTGAACGACGGTCGCGCTCTCGGCAAGTCCTACCGGCTGGATGGCGGCGACTTCTTTCGCGCCTGCGTCAGCGGCGCGTGCCGCAATATGGCCGACAACGATTCGTTGACTTCGCCCGATTACATTGCCCGCTTCAACTATCAGTCCGGTGTTGATTTCGTCGTGGCGTTCAATCGTCAGCAGGATCGGAACGCTCCGGACTCGCGCGTTACACTGCCGCCAGCCTTCACCATCGTGACGCCGGCGAACCACCAGCAGGTCACCGACGGCGAAACCGTGGTGGTCTCGTGGACCCCAACCGGCGCGCCCGCGCGTGCGACTCTGGGCTTCGACGCGGACTGCCCGCTGTCTTCCGGTTCGCATGTCTTTTCGAGCGGCACGCTGAGTACCGACTCGAACGCCGATGGCCGTGAATCCGTTCGCATCGACGACATCCTGGAAATTGTCCGCTCCGGCGCGACCTCGGCCATCACTCGCTGCAGCATCGACGTGACCGTGAGCCACGTGCTCCAGGGGCGAATCGATCCGGCATTCCGCAGCGGCACGGCGATGGGTATCGTGTCGCGCAACGTGAATCTGGACTACGTCGCGCGTTGAACTGCAAATCAGGCGAGGCCGTCGAGTTCCCGTCGAATGAACTTGGCTTCCGCCACCGATTTCGCAAGCGTGATGGCACGGTTCAGCGCTTCCCGCGATTCATCGAGTCTGCCCCTCTCCCGGAGCAGCGTGCCGCGCAGCGCGTGGAAATAGAAGTAGGCATCCAGCCCGGTTTTCAATGGAGCGATCATCGCGAGTGCCACCTCCGCGCCGTGCAGCTTCCACACTGCGACGGCCCGATTGAGCGTCACCACCGACGAGGGCTGCATGGATTCGAGCGTTTGATACAGGGAGTCGATCTGCTTCCACGCGGTGTCCGAAGGAGTCGCGGCATGGAGATGCAGCGCCGCGATGGCTGCCTGAAGTTGATAGGGGCCCGGACTCTGGCAGACGGCCGCTCTCTCGAGCAGCAGCCGCCCTTCATCGATGAGCGCGCGATTCCAGTGGCTCCGATCCTGCTCGTCGAGCAACACGAGTTCGCCATTCGTGTCGAAGCGCGCTGCCGCGCGCGACTGCTGAAGCAACATCAGCGCCAGGAGTCCGAACATCTCCGGGTCGGCGGGAAACAGACTCAACAACAATCGCCCCAACCGAATGGCTTCTTCCGCTAACGGTTCGCGCGCCGCGGCGGAATCCGGCGTGCTGCCGTACCCTTCGTTGAAAATCAGATAGACCATCGTTGCGACAGTCTCGAGCCGCGTGCGCCGCTCGGCGGGACCGGGTGTCTCGAATTCGACGCCGACTTTCGCAATGGTTCGCTTGGCGCGAGTGATCCGCTGTTCCATCGCGGCGGGAGACACCAGGAATGCGGCCGCTATCTGTTCGACGGTGAGCCCGGACACGATGCGCAGTGCGAGGGCAATCTGCTGGGTCGCTGGCAAGGTGGGATGACCGCACACGAACAAAAGCCGCAGAATGTCGTCGCGATAATGACTCTCGTCCAGACTTTCCGGCGTCGAGTGATTTTCGTCCGGGAGGGCATCGGCGTCGGCCAGGGGCGAGATGCGACGGTCACGGCGGCTGATGTCCAGCGCCGCGTTGCGCCCGACCGTCACCAGCCACGCGGTGGGGTCGAGATGAAAGCCTTTCTGCGGCCAGGTTTGCAAAGCGCGCAGGCAGGCTTCCTGAAAAGCCTCCTCGGCTGTGTCCAGATTTCGGAAATAGCGAAGCAGGGCGGCAACGGCCCTGGGTCGTGACCCCGAAAGCGCCAGGTCGATGTGCGCGGGATCGTGCATCTGTTTTCGAGGACGATCGATTACCCTCATGGCAGACACCCTACCAATTTATTTTCCTGCCGTTGTCGGTTGCGGGCTCTTTCCGGCGTCCTTGAAGGTCAAGTACACCGCAACCGGGAGATGTTCGATGAAAGTCATGATTCTGACCAAGTTGTCCGAAGCGCCTGAAAACATGGTGCCGCCCACTGACGAGGCGATCCTGGCCATGCACAACTACAACGAAGCCCTCATCGCCGCCGGCATTCTGAAAGACCCGATGTACGGTGGGCTCATGCCGAGCAAATTTGCCAAGCGCCTTCAATACAAGGGCAAGAATCTCACGGTGACTGATGGGCCATTCACCGAGACGAAGGAAGTAGTCGCGGGCTTCGCGCTCTGGGAGGTCAAATCATTCGACGAAGCGCTCGAGTGGGCCAGGAAGTGTCCCGTCATGATGGACTGCACGGTGGAAATGCGGCCGGTGTTCTGCCCGGAGATGTTCGATCCCAAGTAAGCGGGGCAGTGCCGGCTGTCCGGCGCCGTTCAATTCTTTCGCAACACGTATTCGATCGCCGCACACATCGCGGCGACCTGGGCCGCGTTGCATTGTTCGGGCGTGGCACGAGGACTGTCGGGATACACCTCGGTCGTCGTCGTGTAGCGCGCGCCGCTGATGCCGGTGCACAGTCCGAGCTTGCGGACGGGATAGTCGATCACGCCCGGCGATGAGACCTTCGAGCCGATGATCTCATTCTTGTCATCCGCCGGCGCGATGTGCGTGACCCTGCCGACTGCTTCGATGATCGCGCGCTGCAATTCCGGCTGCGGATTTTCGCGGTCGTCGACCAGATAGAAGCCATCCGGGATCAGCCCGGGCTCGAACGGCTTACCGTCGCGCGCGGCGAGTGCCGGACGGAATTCGCTTTCATCCGAGTCCGTCGTCTCGTGGAGATCGACGTGGAGCAGGAAGCGTCCGCGCAGCGGCGCAACCAGACGCAGCAACGCCGCCGCTTCGGCGGCGGCACCGCCTTCCTTGAACGAGCGATTCGGATCGACGGCATTCGCATTCCAGCGATTGATGCGTTCGTACGCCCAGGGACTCACGCAGGGCACGGCGAGGAGATTGACAGGATATTCCACCGCGCGCTGTTCGAGGAATTGCAGCGCGCCGTGCACGCCGCTCGTCTCGTAGCCGTGCACGCCGCCCGTGACGAGCACCCATGGGCGATCCACTGGCGCCTCGCTGCTGCGCAGCGCGAGCAGTGGATAGTGGTCGGGTGGATAGTCGAGCTGGCCGTATTCCTCCACGTCGAAGCGTGCTGCGAGGCGCTCTATGCGGGTCTGGACATCGTCGGCATGACTGCGGCGCTTGTGTTGTCGCGAGAGCCATTGCGCTCGCTCGGCCGCGCCCCAGGCCACGCCGGGTGTGCCAATCGGATATGGAGTCACTAGTATTTCCAGCTCTCGAGATCCGCACCGGCAGGTGCGGACTTGCGAATCCGCTCCACGATCTTCGGCAGGAACATCTCGTGATAGCGCAGGCGCGAAATCGCGTTCGGCTGATCCGGATCGCCGTTCCAGCAATGCTCGAATCCGTGTCCGTACGCGACCTCGCCTTCGTACGGCGGGTTTTTCGTCTTCGCGAGGAACTCTTCGGCGAGGCGCACCGCGCCGTCGAGGAAGTAGTTGTCCATCGTGCCCACATAGATGTGTAGTTTGCCGCGGAGCTTTTCGCCGAGCCCGCGTTCCCAGTCGCGGCGCACGAGCTCCATCAGGTCATAGTGCTGCTTCCAGTACTCCGCGACCTGGTGGTCGATCACACCCGTGCGTTTGTCCCAGATCGGCGCGGGGTAACCATCCGGACCCACCGGCGAGTAAACCGCCTGCCAGATGTCCCACTGATCGCCGCTTCGCCCGTGGGTGCCCATCACGAGCTCGCGACGCGAGCTCTCCGCCACGGTCGTTTCGGTGCGGCCGAGCCCATCCCGCTTTCCCGGTCGCGGTGTGTGCTTCCAGAAACTCTCGGTGTAGTACGCGTTCGCATCCTTGTAGATGTCCATGACGGTGTACGCGCGAAAGTCGACCGGGTCGGGACAGGCGATATACGCGCCGTTGTAGAAGTCCGGGTAAAACAGCTGCACCGCCATGGCTTCCCAACCGCCGGTCGACCCGCCGTACACGAAACGTGACCAGCCAGTGCCGAGCGCGCGATATTTCTTTTCCAGGTACGGAATGAGTTCGGTCTGGATTGCCGCGCCGTACGGGCCGAGGTTCGCCGAGTCGACGGCGTAGGAGTCGTCGTAGAACGGATTCGCGTGCTGGATCTCGATGACCAATGCGCGCGGAAAGTCCGGGCCGGTCCAGATCTTGTAGAACCGATATGCCTCTTCCTGCTGTGTCTTGTTGTAGCCCTTCCACTGGAAGCGCTCGCTGAAGTCCGGTTTCAGGTCCGGATCGGGCGGGGTCTCCCTGAATCCGCCGAAGTCATCCGGAAAGTGACCATGATTGATGATGAACGGATAGCGTGCGTCCGGATGCGTATCGAAACCTTCCGGCAGCAACACGTGCGCACCGAGATACATGGGCCGGCCCCAGAACTTTGTCAGTAGTTTGCTCTGGATGCGTTCGTGCCGGACGTACTTCGTGTCCTTGGGCGGGACGATCTCGGGGATGACCTGGTCGAGCGCGAGCTGAATCGGCGCGTTCGATTCTGGATCCCACGTGATCTCGACCGGCTTCGAGTACAGATTGCCCGGTGCACGATTCCATTGCTGGCCCTCGCCACGATCCATCGGCAGCCTGATGGTGTGGCCGTTGCGCTGAAACGTCTCGTAGCGGTGGAACAAGGCCTGCACGCGATACGTGCCGGCCGGCACTTCGCGCAGACTGTCGCGCGGGTAGCCGAGCACGGCCGCATCGACTACCTGTGGCTTCGCCGGCGACCATTGCTCGACGTCAATGCCGAAGAGTTGCTGCGTCTTGGTGCTGTCGTTGACCTGCATGCGCGGCTCTTCACTCGGGTCATTCGAGAGAATGACGAACAACCTTCCCGCCGGCAGCGTGTTGGCGAGCTTTGCGTCGTATTTCACGGCGAACTGCGGAGTCGCGAACGCAGCCGTCGTCAGCGCGAGCAGGAAAGTGGCGGTCAGTATCGGGCGCATGGGCTTTCCTTTCATTGCTGACGCGATGTCCGGCGCACGAAATCCGCCACCGTGTCGTGCAGGCCGGCGAGCGCGGGCTCGTTCAGGTACACCATGTGGCCGGACGGAAAATATTTGTATTCGATGTTTGCGCGCAGCGAGTCGGGGATCGGCAGGTGCTCCATCTCGTACACGCCTTCGAAGTACGGAGTCGCCAGGTCGTAATAGCCACCGGTATTGAGCACCTTGAGATTGGGGTTCTGCTTCATCACCGTCGCGAGATCGAGCATGACGTTGGTGGTCTGGCCGGTGAACGGCATCGGCATGCCGGGCGCCTGGTGGGCCATGTCCCAGGCCGGGAACACCGGCGCGAAGATCTTGAAGCCGTCTTCCGCGGGGAAACGCAGCGTCGAGCGGGCGTAGTCGTTCCAGGCCGCGACGTAGGCCGCGCCCACCGACGTGATGAACGGATCGTACTGCGCTTCCTTGCTCAATACGTCGAGGCTCGGGCCCGAGAATCGGGTGTCGATGCGGCCGGTAGTTAGACCGCCGGGCATCTGCAGCTGCTGCGCGAACTGCCCGCCACTGACCCGGAGGTCGGACTTGAGCAGGTAGTCGACCGGCAATCCCAGATAGCCGGAGAGCCGCTCGGCTGTCTTCTGGCGCGCAGGCCCATCCAGTCGCCCGCCTTGCTGCAAGGCTGCGGCATAGTCGCTGAGCGCGAACTGCTCGACCTCGCGCAGGAAGGGTTCGAGCTCGGCCGGGCGCGTGCCCGGCAGGCGCTTGTGGTACCAGGCGGTGGCGGCCATCGTCGGCAGCGCGGTGACGTAGGCGGAATCGACGCCCGGGTTGAAGCTCGGGCTATCTACCGACAGGTCGAAGTTGAGGATGGTCGACAGCAGGATCACGCCGTTCAGGTCGATGCTGAAGCTGCCCGCCAGCTCGTTGGCCAGAACCGCGGAACGCGTGGTGCCGTAGCTTTCACCGAACAGGTACTTGGGCGAATTCCACCGGCCGTACTTGTTCAGGAACTGCTGGATGAAGCGGGCGAACGCATGGGAATCGTTGTCCACACCCCAGAAGGCCTTTTCCTTGTCCTTGCCGGCGATGCGCGAAAAGCCGGCGCCGGGGGCGTCGATGAACACCAGGTCCGCGACGTCCAGCAGCGAATACGCGTTGTTGATCACCGGGTAAGGGGCGGGTGGTGTGTGCCCGTCTTCGCGCACCACGACCCGGCGCGGGCCGAAGGCGCCCATGTGCAGCCACAAGGTGGCCGATCCGGGGCCGCCGTTGTAGATGAAAATCAGCGGCCGTGTTCCGCCACCGCCTTGTTTGCCATTGCTCGATTTGCCACCGTCTTGTTTGAAATATGCGGTGTAGAACATGGAGGCCTCGGGCGGCACACCCTCCTTGTCCTTTTCCGGAGAGGGGGCGGCGGCTTGTTCGCGCCACGCAACGTCATCCCAACCCGGGCCGTGAACCACGAAGGTTCCGGCGATCGCCTGGTAGGCAACCGCCTTGCCACCGATCGTGACTGAACCGGTGCTGCTCATTTCGGAAGGATGGAAGATCCGGTCTGGACCCGTGGGCCTGATGAGTTCCGGAGCTTTTTTTTCTTCGGCGGCAATACCCGGTCGAGCCAGCAGTATCAATACAGCCGAGCCCAGGATTGCCTTCACTGCGCGCCGTCCGATCATGGTTGTTCCCACCCGTGAGTTGATGGCCGCCAAGATGTTGGTTGTCGCGCGACTTGGCAAGAGCCTGCGCGCCGTAACGACCGACATCGCAGGCAAGCCGCTGGCGACAAACGAATGGGAGTGAGCTAGCGCTCGTCTTCGCGCTTTTCCTGCGCTTCGAGCTCGCGGTTTCGCAACTTCGCGCGTTCGAGCGCTTCCGGAGATCCCATGGGATCGCGACGGCCGCGCAGCAGACCCATGAGACCGCCGACCAGCAGAGCGGCCACCACGATCATTGCGATGACGAATTTGGACATCAGCTGCTGAAGGTGATCTTCACCGACTCGGCGGACTTCTTCGCCGGTCCGTGAAAAACCACTTCGATGTTGTTGCCGTCGGGGTCGATTACGAACGCGCCGAAGTAACCGGGATGATAGGCGCGTTCGCCCGGTGCACCGTTGTCCCGTCCGCCTGCTGCCAACGCGGCCTTGTAGAACTTCTCGACCATTTCGCGGCTCTTGCCCTGAAACGCGAGATGAGTCCGGCCGGTTACCTTGCCTTGTGCCGCGTCGCTTTCCTTGGTCGAGATGAACAGTTCATCCGCCCAGAAGTAATCGTCGCCTTCTCCAGCCAACGGGATCTGGATCACCTCGAATATGGCGGAATAGAAACGTTTGCTCGCCGCAAGGTCCTTGACGACCAGCTGAAGATGATCGATCAGTCGGCCGCGATGCAGTTCCTGGGTTGCCATGACTTGACGCTCCTCAGCAAGGTCGCAAGGAAATTACCACCGCCGTTGCTAACAAGAAGTCAGCGAACGCCCACTGCACGAAGTTCCTCGATCGCGTCCCGCTCACGGGCCGGGCGCTGTTTGCCGTATCGTTCGCGTATGCCGGGAACCCCCCATCTACGCACCCGGCCTTTGGGAGAGTCATGAGATTTCTGATATGCATCATCACCATCGCGCTCGGCGCATGCTCGCGCCCCGCGGAAACTCCTGCGCCCGCAACTCCTGCACCCCCGGCTCCCGAGGCCGTCGTCGCACCCGCGGCGCCGAGCGATGTGCCCGCTCCTTTGACGCGCGAACAGGTCGCGCGCCTGGTGCGGCCAACATCGCCGGTGTTCGGCGCGGCGAATGCTCCCGTGACCGTGGTCGAAATTCTCGACCCGGCCTGCGCAGCCTGCCGCGCTTTCGCGCCCGTCGTCGAACAGTTGTTGTTCACGTATCCGCAAGACGTCCGCGTCGTCGTGCGTTACGCCGACTTCCATCCCGCGTCGCTGCAGGCTTTGCGCCTGTTGGTGGCGGCCCAGGCCCAGGGCAAGGTTCACGAGCTGCTTTCGGCGCTGTTCGAACGGCAAGAGGAATGGGCTGCGCACACAGGACCGGATCCGGCGCGCGCGTGGAAAATCGCGGGCGAAGTCGGGATCGATGTACCGAGAGCGCAGAAAGATGCACTCGCCGCGAGCGTTGACAACATCCTGCAGGCCGAGGCCGATGACCTCGTCGCCCTCAAGGTCGACAGCACGCCCACCTTCTTCGTGAATGGCAAGCCCCTGCCCACGTTCGGGGCCCAGCAGCTGGTGGATCTCGTGGCGAGCGAAGTGCAGGCGTCGAAGTCGAAGAAGTGATTCGGCGCCGCGCCCGTGGCTACTCGTAGAAGACCGGTCCGTCGCCGTGAATCCGGAACCAC
>Ga0190274_10002991_pt1 | contig 10034 bp, 7 predicted proteins | sample Popmic531T_FD_133002 | JGI IMG/M metagenome (GOLD analysis project Ga0190274, IMG submission 133002) | Populus adjacent soil microbial communities from riparian zone of Yellowstone River, Montana, USA - 531 T | ecosystem: Environmental > Terrestrial > Soil > Riparian zone | place: USA: Montana...
CATCTCGGCAAGCCCGGGACGATTGCGGAAGCGGTCAAGATCGTCCACGCCGCCATCGACGCCGGCATCAACTTCCTCGACAACGCCTGGGAGTATCACGACGGCGAGAGCGAGAAGCGGATGGGGCGCGCGATCGCGAATCGGCGCGAGTCAGTCTTCCTGATGACCAAGGTCTGCACGCACGGCCGTGACGCGCGCGTGGCGATGCGTCAGCTCGACGCGTCGCTGCGGCGGCTGCGCACCGACTATCTCGATCTCTGGCAGATCCACGAGTGCGTCTACTACAACGATCCCGAGCGCCACTTCGCGAAGGGCGGCGTCGTCGAGGCGCTCGAGCTGGCGAAGGAACAGGGGAAGGTGCGCTACGTCGGCTTCACCGGCCACAAGGATCCGGAGATCCACCTGCGGATGCTGTCGTTCGAGTTTCCGTTCGATTCCTGTCAGCTGCCGTTGAACGGGTTCGACGCGCACTTCAGGAGCTTCCAGAAACTCGTGCTGCCGGAGCTCGCGCGCCAGCAGATCGCCGCGATCGGGATGAAGAGCCTCGGCGGCGACGGCCGCGTGATCAGACAGAAGGCTGCCGCGGTCGGCGACGCGCTGCGCTACGCGATGAGCCTGCCGGTCTGCACCACCATCTCCGGCATCGACTCGATGAAGGTGCTGCGGCAGAACCTGCGCATCGCGCGCGAGTTCGCACCGATGAGCGAGCGGGAGCGGAAGGGCTACGAACGCAGCCTCGCAGAGTACGGACCCGACGGGCGCTACGAGCTGTACAAGACCAGCGCCGAGCACGAGGGAGAAGTCGGCCGCAAGCAGCACGGCTTCCCGTCGCCGGAAGAAATGGCGGGCTAATCGTAGCCTGATCGATCGTAGTGTCCGGCTTTAGCCGGACAGTGAATCGTAGTGTCCGGCTTCAACCGGACCGTGATCGATCGAGGTGGGCGATGTAGAGGCCGCGATCGCATAGACCCACCGGATCGTGCTCGACGGAGAAGCCGGCGCTGCGGAACGCCTCGACCATCTCATCGTTCGTGAAGAGCCCGAGGTGATGCACCTCGCTCTCGTGGCGCGTGCCGGTGGCGTCGGTGATCTCGTAGTCGAAGAGCAGCCGCGAGTCGCGGCCGTCGACTTCGACACGAGTGATGCGGCTGACGGTGATGCCGTTCGCCTCTCCGATGTGCGACGCGACGCGCGCTGTATCGAGGACGCCCGGCGGCATCCACGGCTCCACCAGCAGCACCCCGCCGGGAGCCAGGTGTTCGCGAAAGCAATCGAATGCGGCGCCGACGCGATCGAGCGTGCGCAGGTAGCCGATTGAGCTGAAGAGGCACAGGACCGCGTCGTATCGCCGTCCGAGATGGAAGTCGCTCATGTCGCCGGCGGCGAAGCGGCCGGCGGGATTCTTCCTGCGCGCGATCTCGACGAACTCAGCACTGAGATCGACGCCGTCAACGGCGAACCCGGCCTCTGTCAGCAGCCGCGCGTGCTCGCCGCTGCCGCAGGCGACGTCGAGCACGGTGCGACAATCAGGCCTGTTCTGCCGCAGCAGGCTGGCAATCTGCGCCGCTTCGCGCGGGTAGTCCTTGAAGCTGCCGTAGATGAGATCGTAGTACTCGGCCGAGGCGTCGAACATGGGGCGATAGTATCGCGCTCACGGTCCGGGTGAAGCCGGACACTACGTGCGACGCGGATCACGCCTCCGCTTCGCTGAGAAACATCGACGCGTCCGCCTCGGCGATCACCGGCCCGTCGTCGGTATCGAGCCGCACCTCGGCGCGCGCCTTGACCAGGCGGCCGCGGCGGTCCGTGGTCCACGCACGGACGACAAGGCTGGCGCCGATCGGTGTCTGCCGGCGGAAGCGGGCGTCGAACCGCGCCGTCATCCCGCCGGGGCCGTGGAAATAGAGCGACCAACCGAGCGCCTCGTCCATCAGCGCCAGCAGCACGCCGCCGTGCAGCACGCCGGGCCACCCGCCGTGCTCGTCGCGGGCGACGTAGCGCGCGCGGCTGCCGTTGTCGCCGACCGGTTCGAACGCCACCTTCAACCCGGCCGGGTTCCCGGGCCCGCACACCCAGCAGCGATCGGTCTTGGTATCGAGTGCCACGTCTCTCCTCCGCCGCCACCGCGGCGACATGTGATCCTAACCGACGAGCCGATCCGATGAGTCTGTGGCCGCGTCGCTTGACCGATGGTGCGGATGTCGATAAAAGACAGGCGAGGTGAGAAGCGAATGGATGAATCTGCGCGGATCTCTCAGCCGGTGGTCGCGCCGGACAGCTCGCTGGTCAGCTGGACACAGTTGATCTACGGCTTGCACGCATTCAGCCTGCTGACCGGCATCATCGGCGCGGCGACAGTCGTCGGCGCGTTTCTCACCGGTTGGCCGTCGATCATCGCCGTCATCCTGAACTACGTGAAGCGCGGCGACGTACGCGGCACCTGGCTCGAGTCGCACTTCCGCTGGCAGATCCGCACCTTCTGGTTCGGCCTGCTGTGGATCTCGCTCTGCGTGCTCTTCGTGATCTTCACCTTCGGCATCGGCATCGTGATCGCCTGGCTGCCGATCGGCATAGTTGGGCTGTGGTTCATCTACCGCGTCGTGCGCGGCTGGATGGCGCTGAACGATCGTCGGCCGATGTACACGTAGCGCAGCCCTTCAGGGCTGCTGGCGCGGCCGTTTGGCAGCCCTAAAAGGGCTGCGCTACGAGCGGCCGCTACGAACGAGCGGACCACGAGCGCAACACCCGATCCAGTTCGTCGACGTCGGCCGGCTTGACCAGGTGCGCATCGAACCCCGCCGCGGCCGTGCGCTGCCGATCGGAGGGTTGGCCATATCCCGTCAACGCGATCAGGCGCAGCCGCGAGAGCGCGCGGTCGTCGCGGATCCGCGCCGCCAGCTCGTAGCCGTCCATCCCCGGCAGGCCGATGTCGAGCAGTGCAATTGCCGGCGTGGACTCGGCCAGCAGCGCCAGCGCCGACGGTCCATCCGGCGCAATCCGGACGCGATGTCCCTTCAGCTCCAGCGCCTCGGCCAGCAGCGCCGCGGCATCGTCGTTGTCGTCGACGATCAGGATGTCGCTGCCGCTCAGGGTCGAACTGCGCGTGCGCGTCTTCAGCCCGGCGCTGGGCGGGACGCCGCGGGCATCCGCCGCCGCCGGCATCCGCAGCACGAACTCGCTCCCCTTCCCCGGGCCGGCGCTCGTCGCGCTCGCCGAGCCGCCGTGCAGCGCGATGATGCTCTGTACGATCGTCAGCCCGAGGCCGAGCCCGCCCTGAGACCGGTCCAGTGCCTGACGCTCCTGCACGAACATGTCGAAGATGCGCGGCAGCATCGCCGCCTCGATGCCGATGCCGTCGTCGCGGACGGCGATGCAGACCTCGTCGCCGCTCCGCGAGGCGCGAATGACGATGTGGCCAGTGTGCTCGGTGTACTTGGCGGCGTTGGTGAGCAGGTTGGCGATCGCCTGGGCCAGCCGCGACGGATCGGCGTCGACCATTAGGCCGGTCTGCGGCACGTCGATATCGAGCCGCTGACCGCGCGATTCGAGCAGCGGGCTTGCCAGCTCGATCGCCCGAGCGACGACGCTCGACACCTGGACGCGCTCCTTCTTCAGATCGATCTTGCCGCGCGCGATCCGCGAGACGTCGAGCAGGTCGTCGACCAGGCGCACGAGGTGCTTGGTCTGCCGCTCGATGATCCGCCGCTCCTTCCCGATCTCGGGCGCGCCCTTCAACTGCATCAGCTGCAGCGCGGTCAGGATCGGCGCGAGCGGGTTCCGCAGCTCATGACCGAGCATCGCCAGGAACTCGTCCTTGGCGCGGGTCGCCTGTTCGAGTCGATCGCGCGCCGACTCGAGCTCCGCCGCGTGCTCCTCGAGGCGCTTGCGCGTCCGTCCCAGGCCGAAGTGCGTGGCGACGCGCGCCACCAGTTCCCGCGCGGCGAACGGCTTGACCAGATAGTCGTCGGCGCCGGCCTCCAACCCCTCGACCCGCGCCTCGTCGCCGGCGCGCGCCGACAGCATGATCACCGGCAGGTACGCGATCGCCGGATCGGCGCGGATCGCGCTCAACAGGCCGAGCCCGTCGAGCGTCGGCATCATGATGTCGGTGAGAAGCAGGTCGGGCGGCTGGCGGCGAATCGCCTCGAGCGCATGCTGTCCATCCGAGACGGTCTCGACGTCCCAGTACGGACGCAGCAGCCGCGCGGCGTAGTCGCGCATGTCGGCGTTGTCGTCGGCGACGAGGATACGGCCCGCGGACGCGCCGGTTGAGGCGGCGGCCGCCGCGGGCTCGGCGACCTGCGGCGCTGACGAAGTCTGCGGCAGCCAGCGCTCCGCTTCGGCGACATACGCAGCCGCCGCCACAGCCGTGGCGCCCGGCGACTCGGCCGCGCCCACGCGCTCGGCCGGCAGGTGCGCGCACCCGGTCTGGAGCCAGATGGTGAACGTGGTACCGCGTCCCGGTTCGCTCTCGACCGAGATCGTGCCGCCGTGCAGCTGCACCAGATCGTGGACCAGGGCGAGGCCGATGCCGGATCCTTCGTGCGTCCGGGCCCGCGTGCCTTCGATGCGGTGGAAACGCTCGAACACGCGCGAGAGCTCGTGCGCCGCCATGCCGACGCCGGTGTCGGACACGCGCAGCACGGCGCGGCCGCCCTCGAACCGCATCGTGACGCCGATCTCGCCGTCGAACGTGAACTTGAACGCATTCGACAGAAGGTTGAGCACGACCTTCTCCCACATCTCGCGGTCGATGTAGATCGGCTCCGGCAGCGGTGGAGCGTCGACGCGCAGCTGCAGGCCGCCGCGCTCGACGGCCGAGCGGAAGACGCCGGCCAGGTCCCCCGTCAGCCGCGCGAGGTCGACGGGCTCGAAATGCGCCTGCACCCGCCCCGCCTCGATACGCGAGAAGTCGAGCAACGTGTTCACCAGCTTGAGCAGGCGCACTTCGTTCCGATAGACGGTGTCGAGGTCCTCACCGCGCAGCGCGCGGTCCTCGGAATTGCGTGCGTCCTCGGTCGGCCCGAGCATCAGCGTCAGCGGCGTCCGGAATTCGTGGCTGACGTTCGAGAAGAACGTCGTCTTCGCCCGATCGAGCTCGGCGAGCGCTTCGGCGCGCCGCCGCTCTTCTTCGTAGGCGCGCACGTTGGCGAGCCCCGCCGTCACCTGGCCGACGAACAGGCTCACGAAGCTGCGGTACTTGTCGTCAACCCGGCGATACGGGTTGACGCCGCCGATGAAGACGCCGGCCGTGCCCGCCTGCGCCTGATGACGGATTGGCGCGATGAACAGCTGATTCGACGGCTTGTCCCACGGCCGCGACGGCCAGTCGACGAACGCGGGCGCAGGGACCACCTCCATGGTTTCCCAGCCGTGCGACGCGTCGAGTCCCCAGCTCACCGCGAGCTGGCCGAGGGTCGTCTCCTTCTCGAACGGCGTCGACGCCGGCAGTCCGGTCGTCGAGACCAGCCGCGCGCTGCCATCCGGCGCGAAGAGGTAGACCAGCGTAAAGGGGAGCGGCCGTGCATCGGTGGCCACCGAACGCCGCGCCGCGCGAAAGACGTCGTCAGCGGTCTTCGCGGCGGCGAGTTCCGCGCCCAGCTCGTTCAGGAGCGCGAGGCGCCGCTCGTCGATGACCCGCGCTGTCTCCTCCGTCACCACGCAGAGGTTGCCGCGGATGACGCCGTCGTCGTCCGCGATCGGGCTGTAGGAAAACGTGTGGTAGGTTTCCTCCTTGTAGCCGCTGCGCTCGAGGAAGAGCAGCAGGCGCTCGTCCCACGTCGCCTCGCCGGTCGCGAGCACCTTGTCGAGGCGCGGTCCAATCTGCGGCCAGATCTCAGCCCACACTTCCTGCGACGGCCGCCCCAGCGCCCACGGATGTTTCGCGCCGAGCGACATCTGGCCGTAGGCGTCGTTGTAGAAGAACGTGAGCTCGTGTCCCCATCCCATCCACATCGCGTAGCGCGATGTCAGCAGGATCCGGATCACGGCGCGGAGGCTCTGCGGCCACTGTTCGGGCGGACCGAGCGACGTCGCGCTCCAATCCTTGGCGCGCATCAGCGCACCCATTTCGCCGCCGCCAGCGAACAACGTCACGCTGTTCCGAGCGTGTTGTTTCAACGGCGACGACCCCGAACCGGCAGGTTCATCAGGTGGGTACCGACTACGACCAGCGTCGGCAAGATGCGTAGTTTACAACGCTGCGAGAATGATTCGCAGCTCAGCTGTCGCCGCGGGTTGAATATTTTTGTCTTGTTGCTAGATGAAAACGGGGGAGGGTTTTGTAGGGGACGGTCTTCAGACCGTCCCCTACGAGCCGCGATGAAGGCGCGCTATCGGCGCTGTGGCCAGACGACGCCCTGGCTGGCCTTGGTCACTGGTCCAACACCCTTGTAGATGAACCGCTGCACGCGCGCGCCGGTGTAGGTCTCGGCGGTGTAAAGGTTGCCTTTCGAATCGGTCGCGAGGTTGTGGACGCCGAAGAACTGTCCCGGCTGCCGGCCGCCGTCACCGAAGGAGGTGAGCACTTCGAGCGTGCTGCGGAGCAGGACGTTGATCTTCTCGTCGACGCCGTTCGCGGCGTAGATGTAGGTCTGCTGCGGATCGCGCGAGAAGGTCAGATCCCACACCGAGCCCGACCGGTAGGTGTTCTTGTCGATGAACGCTTCCTTGACGAAGCTGCCGTCCTTGCGGAACACCTGGATGCGATCGTTCACCCGATCGCAGACGTAGACGAAGCCATCGTCCGAGACGATGACGCAGTGCACGGTGCTGAACTGCTTCGACGGCGGCGCCGACGGGCTGTACGGCGGCATCTTCGCATCGTCCGGCTTGTTGCCGTACGCGCCCCAGTGCCGCTTGTAGGCGCCGGTCTCGGCGTCGAAGACGATGACGCGCCGGTTGCCGTAGCCGTCCGAGATGTAGACCTCGTTCGCCGCCGGCTCGTGGAAGATCTTCGTCGGCTGCCAGAAGTTCTGCGTGTCGTTGCTGCCGTTGTGCACGCCGTGCTTGCCGAGCTGCAGCAGGAACTTCCCTGCCTTCGTGAACTTGAGGACCTGCGTGTCCTTGCCGCCGTTGCCGGCAATCCAGACATTGCCTTTGTGATCGACGGTGACACCGTGGTTGCTGTCGGGCCACTCGTAGCCGGCGCCCGGGCCGCCCCAGTGGCTGACGACGTTGCCGGCCGCGTCGTAGACGAGAATCGGCGGCGCCACCTTGCAGCAGGCGCCGATCGGATCCGATCCGCTCACGCGCCCCGGTGCGCCGGGCTGCACCTCGTCGTCGACGGCCTCGCTGGCCTTGAGGTCCGCCGCCTTGAAGTTCGCGTCGACGGTGTTGGGACGGTGGATGGTCCAGACGTTGTCCTGATCGTCGACCGAGAGACCAATCGTCGAACCGGTCACCCAGTGGTTCGGCAGTGGCTTCGGCCAGAACGGATCGACTTCGAAGATGGGCGCCTGTTTGCCGCCGGCCGCCGCGGCCGGCTTTGCCGCGCCCTGTGCGCCCGCGTCCTGGATGTCCTGCGCGGTGACGAACCCGAGCACGAACAACGCCACGCCGGCAACACGAAGCTGGTTTGCAGTCGGTAGATGCATCGCGTGTCCCGTCCCGCTCTCGAGGTAATTGCACGCCCGCACTGACGCCAGGTCGAGGCGCGGGCAGGCAAGGCTACTACAAGATGAAGGCGGCGGTGTCGACGGGGACCCGCGTACGCGTGCAGCGCCTTCTTACTGGCGCCGGCGGTACTCGGAACTCTTCCGCAGCTCGCGCTCGACGTCCTGCTGCGTCCAGCGATCGCGCATGACGCGGTCGACGAATGGCTGGCTGCCCGGATCCGGCTCCCGGTTCAGTACCGAGAGATAGGCGCGGCGGACGATCTCCTGCGCCCGCGCCACGGTCATCGACCCCCGCTCGCGGAACTCGGGACTGCGCCGCAGATCCTCGCGCACCTGCGCCTCGGTCCAGTTGTCGTCGAGGATCCGGCTGCGGTAGGTGCGGAGCCCGGACGCGTCGGGCTCGCGTCCGAGGATGTCCTGGTAGGCGCGGCGAACGATCCGATCCGGGTCTTCGGTCGGCCGTCCGTAGCCGCCGCCCGGGCGGCCACCGCCCGAGGTGCGGCGCACGCGGAACGACGAGATCAGATCGTTCCAGCCTTCGGCTTTCAGGTTGTTGACGTCGTAGTCGAATCGCGACGACTTGCCCGAGAAGCGCACGTCCCTGAAGACGGTCACCTCGGTGTCGCCGAAGACGCGCATCGACGAGATCTTGTCGTTCATTCCTTCGGAGACGGCGGTGATGTTCTCGCCGCTGCGGGCGCAGAAGTAGTCGCCGCGGAAGTTCGGATCCTTGAAGAAGCAGACGCCTTCGCGCGGGAACCCGGACTGGCCCCAGCGCTGCGCGAGCGCCGGAGAGGCGCCAGCGACGGCGGCGAAACACGCGATGAGAATCGCCTTCTTCATAGCCATGCGAACGGCTCCTTATGACTGGGTCGCCACGGCGTTCCCACAAAATTCATTTTAACGCAGGCCACAGCTCGGCCGGCGGATCGGGCCGATGACGCTTCACGATCCCATGGCGTTCGCGTTCGCCGGCGCCCTCGATGCGTGCGCTGGTGTATGGTGGCGCTGATGAAACGACTCGCCGGTCTCGTGTTCTTTGCCTTCGTCCCCGGCCTTGCCGCATGCTCTGGAGCTGTGCGCCCCACGCCGCCGCCTGAACTGCCGGCGCTCACGCGAGACAGCGCCTCGAACTTCGCGCGCATCACGCTCGCCTGCGTCAGCAAGGAGTATCCGAACTCTCCGCAATACGTCCTGAACGCCGAGGGCGACGTGCAGCCGCCGCAGAAGGTGCACCCGGCCTTCTATGGCTGCTACGACTGGCACTCCTCGGTTCACGGGCACTGGATGCTCGCACGGCTCTTCCGGCTGTTCCCGGATCTGCCGGAGCGGGATCGGATCGTCTCCGCGCTCGACGCCAACCTCACCGCGGAAAACATCCTGACCGAAGCGGCGTACTTCAAACGCCCTGGCACGCAGGCCTTCGAACGGATGTACGGGTGGGCCTGGATATTGAAGCTCGCTGAGGAACTACATCTCTCGAGCGCGCCCGAGGCGAAACGCTGGAAAGAAAACCTTCAGCCGCTCGCCGACGCGCTCGTGCAGCGGTATCTGGACTTCCTGCCGAAGCAGACCTATGCGATCCGCACCGGGCTCCATCCGAACACGGCATTCGGGCTGGCGTTCGCGCTCGACTACGCGAACACCGTCGGCCACACCGCGCTGAAGCAACTCCTGGTCGCGCGCAGCCTCGACTACTTCGGCGGCGATACCGACTACCCGGCGAAGCTCGAGCCGAACGGCTCCGACTTTCTCTCGCCGGCGCTGGCCGAGGCCGACCTGATGCGCCGTGTCCTGGCGCCGGCGCGCTTCGCGGAATGGTTCCACAACTACCTGCCACGCTTGAACCGCGGCGAGCCGAAGAACCTGCTGGAGATCGCGGTCGTGACCGATCGATCCGATCCGCAGCTCGGACACCTGGATGGGTTGAACCTGAGCCGCGCGTGGTGCATGCGCCACGTCGCCGCGGCGCTTCCCGAGGGCGACGACGCGCGCGCGGTGCTTGCCGCGGCGGGCGCGACGCACGCGCTCGACGCGCTGCAGCACGTCGCCACCGGCCACTACGAAGGCGAGCACTGGCTGGCGTCGTTCGCTGTCTACCTGCTCACGGAGAAGCCGTAACGACGGCAGCCCTGAAGGGCTGCGCTACGTTTTGGGTATGACGGCAGCCCTGAAGGGCTGCGCTACGTTTTGGTATGTAGTGTCCGCCTTCAGGCGGACTGTCACGGTCCCGCTAAAGCCGGACACTACGAGAGAAGCCAGCGCTCAATCGTCGGGTGTTGTCTGCGGGAGCAGCGTGCCGCCGCCGAAGCTGAGACGCTCGGGCGGCGTTCCGCCTCTGGTCACGTGGACCGCGCAGTACTTGAACTCGGGAATCTTGCCGAACGGATCGAGGACCGGGTTGGTGAGCTTGTTGGC
>Ga0190274_10002992_pt1 | contig 10033 bp, 4 predicted proteins | sample Popmic531T_FD_133002 | JGI IMG/M metagenome (GOLD analysis project Ga0190274, IMG submission 133002) | Populus adjacent soil microbial communities from riparian zone of Yellowstone River, Montana, USA - 531 T | ecosystem: Environmental > Terrestrial > Soil > Riparian zone | place: USA: Montana...
CCCCTTTGTCCTGGTGGGAGAGCAGGACCTGACCGCCCATGTGGACTTCACCGCCTTGCGCCGGGCCGGCGAGGCCGCCGGGCTCATCACCTTCGCCTTCACCCGGCAGGCCCTCTGGCTCGCCGCCTGCGGCCTCTTCGAGGATCTCCAGGAGGCGCCGCCCGAGACCCGCCTCGCCGCCATGGCGCTCCTCGACGGCGAAGGGATGGGGGAGGACATCCGCGTGCTCGTGCAGGCGCGGGGGATTGATCCGGCGGAGGTGCTGCCGGGGCTAAGATGAGCCGGCGGAGGGAGGGGAGACTCGACTTCCGATTTCCCGGAAGGAGAGTTCCGGCCGGGCGGCCTAAGAGAAGCCCAAGATGCGTCTCGCTCCTGTGAACATCTAGACGACGGAGGCCTGGCATACTTTCTGCTCTCTCTCCCTTGCGACACATGAAAGACACCGAGCCCGAGGGGAAAGGAAACCGCTGATGATCTCCAATAAAAGCCCCCCCAAGTTATCCTCAAACCTCGGAAGGGGGGTTGTAGCGACACGGCAGGGTCCTCTACCCCCCTTCTCCTGCCGCCCCGAAAAGGAGCGGCCGTTCGGAAGGCATCCAAGGGACCGCAAGCGGAGTAGAGACAAGCCATGCAAGAATACAGAGGACAGTATCTTCAGGTTTTCTCGGCTCTCCGGGCCTATGAGGATGACTTCTTCCTTCTCGGCCGGGAAACCTCGACTCAGCTTGTTAAGGAGATTCACAAGACTCCCGTCTCTCGCGATCCGTTCCTTCCACGGCTCGCAATCGTGCTCTTCACACAGACTGACGGCGACCCGGGCGAGATTGCCGACGAACCCCCACCCCCACTGAAGCAACTCTGCGTTGGACTGAATGAAGGTCTTGGCCACTGGGGCGAGAGGGAGGAGGGGATGCCACTGATCGGTTGTTCGGTGGCTTCGATCCCCGACCCCAAGAACCATCGGCTCGTCAAGAAGGGTTTCAGCCTCACTCTCCTGGTGACCAGACCACGTGATCTCACGGTCCGAGTCGGTGGCTCAGCCGGTTTCATCGACAAGGAAGACGGACACGAGAGGGCCTGGTCGAAGTGTCTCCGCGAGATCGACGAGCAGTACCTGGCATCCAGCGCGGCGGACGGTACGATTTCGGACGACGGATTTGTTCTGGCGTTTTTCCCGGGTCTCATCGAAGGTGCGACCGACTTCAAGACCCGGACCCGGGCCTCCTATCGATTTCTGCGCGGCAAGATCAACGCCGACCTACCCATCTATGGAGCCGGTGCCGGCGAGTTCTCCGACGCCCAGCGACAGTGCCAGGTCATGGCCGGACCGGATCTCATCGCCAATGGCTATGCTTGCGCGAAGGTCCAGACGACCTTGCGCTTCAAGATGAGCATGGACCACAGCCTTAAAACGGCGCCCGACGTTCTCATTATCAAGGAGCTGAAAGAAGGAGATCGCGGACGGTCTATCGTCTCCTTCGCGGTGCCACCGAACTATGAAACTGTGCCCGCACGCGACGTGCTCGCAGGCCTCCGGGATAAATACAAGGTCCAGCGCTTTGCATTCCGGGCCATTGAGTTGGGAGAAAAGAGAGAGGACCTTTCTTTCATATCAGTGAATCCGGGGGACGAATCCCTGAAGCTGCTGGGGCCTGTCCAGGAGAACACGCTTATCAGGCCGGCCTTCGCGGATCTCTCGGAACCACTCTTCTCCCAACAGATCACAAAACGGCTGCCAGAAGATGTTCCCATAGCTGTGATTTTTTCATTGACTTGCCACGGGTGGTTCTTGATGATGGGGGCTCAGGAAGCGGAGCGTGAAGCGACGGTGCTACAGGTGATGGAGAACACGCAAGCGCCCAACTGCTTGGTTATACCAGGTTTCGTCTTTGGCGAGTGGGGGGTCGGACCGGACATGAACGGACAGGCCCAGCACTATCACTCGACGAGGCTCGTCATCGCCGACGAATTGACGCCCCGTCATCACCAGAGACGGCAACTCGAGGTGATCGACCAATGCTCCCGCAACATGTACGCGGCGCTCCTGCGCACGGAGGGGAGCTCCGGGCAACGTCTCACCGTGCGGGAGGCGGCAGCCGTCCTCACAGACCCGCTCTTCGAAGCGATCGTCGATCTGGGTTACGAAGGCGGGATGATCTCCTTGGTTAACGAAACGGATCAGACCCTTGTTGGAGCGGAGGCCTATGGCGACGTTTGGCAGAAGCTGAAGAAAGTTACGGTCGTCCGTCTGGACGAGCCAGATGTCCTGGCCCAAGTCTATCGTGACTCATTCCAGGAACAGATGCACCGCCACATCGCCGATTCTCGTCGGGAGCCGGCCTGCCGTCGCGAGGCTGCGGCGGGGATCGTTACCCAGACTGTGCTGCCCCTGTGGGATGGAAATCTGTGTCTCGGTACTTTACAGGTGGGGCATCCGGTGCCGCACAATTTGCTCCCCAACCACGAGCGGAACGCGCTCTCGGCGATCGCCCGTACGGCGGCTCTGCACCTCGGGCGTGTCAAGGTGCAGTATACCATCCGTGACCTCGATGAAGCTGTGCGGTATGCGGTTTCCTGTGAGGACCAAGAGAAGGGTTGGTGCCATCTCGCGCGGGTTGCCGCCCAGGCGGTAGAGGTGCCTTTCTGCCTTATACGCGTCCTGGATCGAACCGGAAGCTTTCTCAAGCTTGTGGGAGGCAGCCAGGAATTGCTCGATCTTACCCGGAGACATGGTCGTTCCTACACCTCGATCGGTGAGGGTCAGGGGCCAGTGGTCCAATGGTTCCGTCGCTTTTCGAGCCAGGGGCGTCAAATGGAGCCGAGCACCGAAGTGCATGTCGTGCCGGACACCACGAGAGATCGTGGTCTCATCGCCATCTCCGGTTCTGTCGGCGAGCTTGCAAATTTTTATCAAAGAATTCTTTCCTACGCACTGGGAGCCCTCATCTCTCCGCAACAGGGGCTGGTCGGCGTCATCTCGTTCCTCAGCTTTCGGCCCGAGTTCTTCACTCCAGAGCGAACCGAACTGGTACGAAAGATCGCAGCCGACGCGTCGATCGTCGCCAGTGTCTACAAATCGGTCACACGCGAGCAGTTGATGCTGGAGACAACCCTTTCTCTGACAAACATCCAAACGCAGGTTGACCACATCCTGCGCGTGTCCGATGATTCCAAGGCAAACTTCAAGGCTGCCGCTGAGTTACTGGTGACGGAAGCGGTGAAGATCCTTCCGTGCGAAGCTTGTACACTGCATCGAATCGAGGAAGGGCACTATCTTCGCCTTCAGGCCGCGGCACCCGACGAGACCATTCACAATAAGCGAGAATGGGATATTCTGAACCCGAAAGACTACGGCTTCCTTCTGTATCTGGCGACCCAGAAAGGCGTCTATCGCGCAAGCGGCCAGAAATTGCGTGAGAATCCGCGGATCCTTGTCAAGACAGGGGTGTGGAGCTGGCTCCCGAAGACGAACAAGCTTCATTCCATCCTCGCCATCCCTCTCGTCGCACCGGATGGCCTTCATTACGGCCTCCTTACACTTTACAACCGTCTCAATGAGGAAGGCAACCCCGCCGATTCGGTCGACTTCACTGATGTGCCAACACGAGTAAGGAGCTTCCTACAGGAAATAGCCACCAATGTTCTGGAGGTGCTGGAGTCGCGCAGCCGCTTCGCGCTCTTGGCCGGCTTGTCGGAGGAGTTTCAGACTCATTTGGACAGCTATGCCAACTCACCTCTCATCTCCGATAGAGTGTTTTGCCATTTGGCGGCGAGCCTGGCAAAGTGGCTCGACGCACAGATCTGCTCGATCTTCCTGATCCGACATCCAGAGAAGAACTTGGTGTTGCGCGGCTGCTATGGCTGGGTGTCGGGCGATCAAATGCTTTACAGGGCATCCTACGAGGTCGGCGAGGGACTGACGGGACGGCTCGCACAACTTCCCGAGCCGGTAATCATCTCGAACGTCTTCGCTGATCTGCGGCATACCGGGAAGTATTTTTCGGAGATGTACGGCCCGCCGGATCCGGACCGTACCTACGAAATGATCACTCTTCCTCTGAGAGCACGGCAGGGTGATGAACCTCTCGGTATCATCACTGTACATCGAAAACTGCCGCGCGAGTTTGCTCACCTTCTCGGCTTCAGCGAGCGGAATGGACTGGCTCTGAAGCTCGCGTCGCACCTTGCACGGATGGCGGTTGTGGCGATCGAAGAGGGGCCGCAGACCGAGGAGGCGCTCGAGCATGAGAGACCGGCTATCGCGGAGATTCTTAGCGTTGCTGCTAACGAACGATTGCGGGCGCTGAATCACACACAGCTTGCGGAGAGAATAGCGGAGTACTTCAAGGCCCGCTTGTGCGGCATCTTCCTGACGCTCAACCAAGATCCGAATTTCGTCAATCTCAGCGGCGCCAACGGTGATCTCAGACGCTTCGTGGACAAGATCCGCATCGAGAAGTACGACGGACCGGTCGGTGAAGCTTTCGGATCACGGGTGACTCAGTCTCGCGACCTTCCGGAACAACTAAGCTACACCGGGCTCGATCAAACTCTGCGCGCCTGTCTGAAGGAGCCGATGCTGAATCTCATGGCGGCTCCCATGAATCTCGGCGAGGAGTGTGGGGGTGTGATACTTCTCGTCAACCGGCCATCGACTTCGCAAGGCGAACAGAGGGAGAGGTCCCTGCGAAAGTATCACCTCGAGGCCCTTGGAACCGGCATTCTTCTTGTGCGCCGTGACATCGAGTTTGCAGCTCACCTCCATGCCTATCAAGAGGCCATGGCGGAGCAGCTCAAGGCGACCGAGCTCGCTTCCGCGGCTCAGACTCTGGCTCATGCGGCGCGTAACCGCCTGAACACCATCGCATCGTGCCTGACCGTGGTGCGAAACCCGAAGGCGTCGTCGGCCTTGAGAGAGGAACGGTTCCGCTGGATCGAGTCGACATACGAGGACTTTGCCAAGAACGTCGAAGAGCTTCTGGAGCCCGTTCGCCGCGCCTCGACAGCAGAGCTGGTAGACCTTGCCAATGTTGTTCAAAAGGCCGTTGAGCTGAACAACGCAGCCGCGGTGGAACGCCAGATCGAGATCGTCAACGAGGTGAAGGTGGAGACCTGGGTAAAGGGGCGCTGGATACAAATCATGGGAGCGGTGAGCGCGATTCTCGAGAACGCAGTCGAGGCATGTGAACGAACGACGGGAAGGATTTGCGTCACTCTCGTTCGATCCCCGGAGAACCAGATGATTGGCATTTCGGTTGTTGACAACGGGGTCGGAATATCTGCTAAAAATTTGCGACGTGTATTCGCGGAAGGTTTTTCGACGAAAGACAGAGCCAATGGGCGAAAGCGGGGCTATGGTCTGCATACTGCGAGAATCGCACTGATATTCCATGAAGGTGAGATCGAAATCGAAGGCCCACCGGGAGGCGGTACTCGCGTGACGGCATGGCTGCCAGGAGATATCTGAGATGCTCAATGCACTGATCGTTGACGACGACAAGATGTTCGTCGACAACCTGAAGTTTCAAATGGAAAACCCTCCGGATGAAGGGACAATCCTTCGCTTCCAGCGCGTGGACGGCGTGTACTCCTGTCGCAAGGCCGTACACCTGGCGAGGACCGGCGGCGACTATGATCTGATCATCTACGATCTCAAGCTATCCTGGGAGGAGGGAGGTGCCGATGCGAAAGAGAACGGGATGGAACTCGTGCGGCAGATTGGTCCCCTTCAGCCCATGGCGTGTGGCCTTCTCGTTTCTGGGTACGCTGACATCCAGGACGCCTTCGAAATTGGTAGACTCGGCGCCGTACACCGGTTGATTCAAAAGCCGGCTCGCCCTGAGGCAATCCTCCTCGTCGCGCAGGAGGCGATCCTGGAAGCGGCGGAGAGGCCGAAGGCGACATTCGACAGGCTTAGTGCGAGCTACCACCTGCAGGCGAAAATTCACGAGGCGATGAACTGCCTCAACAACATCCTGGCGGCAGCCAGTGAGATCGAGAGGGTAAGGGTGCAGGAGGACAACTTTGTGCCCTCGCGCGATCTCCGGCTGATTGGCGAAGAGATCAGACACATCCGGGGATTCCAGAGAGCCGCGGAGGAATCGCTGCGTTCCATCCCTGCCGATTCGGCGCGGCGCGAGCCGTGTGACCTTCGGCGGCTCGCCGAGTGGTGCGTGCGGTACCTGCAAATGCAGAATCCCGAGTGGGAGGGGCGCATCGGGCTCATTGGCGCCACCCAGATTCCCAGGACGCTGGGCGTCCAAGAGGAGCTCCAACAGATGGTTCTGCAGCTCGCCAGGAATGCCCTGCAGGCGACAAGCGCTGGCGGACGAGTAGAGATAGCGATCCGTTACGAGCCGGAGGAAAGCCCGGAGATCGTCCTTGCAGTCCGGGACAACGGCAAGGGGATCCCCGCCGCGGACCGGGACCGGATCTTCGATCCAGACTTCACGACACGACCGGGCGGAACGGGAAAAGGTCTCTTCCTGGCGCGGGCATTCGTCTGGAACCATGGGGGCAGAATCCAGGTGGAGAGCACGGAGGACGTAGGGACTACCGTGACCGTGAGGCTTCCATTGCGTGGAGTTCAGGCCGGTGAGTAGCGAGCGGCGGATTCTGGTCCTGGAGGACGACGACTACTATCGCCGCCATCTCCAGCGGCTTTTCGAGGCCGAAGGCTGTGAGGTGGTCGCTCTTGCTTCCGCCGAGGCAGCGATTTCGGGTCTTCGCGAGCAGCGCTTCGCCGCAGCAGTTCTGGACTGGCAACTCGGCGGGAATTACACAGGTACCGACGTCCTGCGGGAGATAGCGCGGGTCTCACCGGACCTTCCGGTGATCATGATCACCGCGTACTTGAACTTGCCGGAGATCGCGTCTGCCTACAAGATCGGCATTCTCGACTACCTGCACAAGCCGGTCCAGGAGGAGAAGCTCCTGAACTTGGTCCGGCGGGCTCTCGAAAAGCCCTTGGATACAGCGATGGAGAAGGCTGACCTGGAAGGCCCTTGGCCCGAGGGCGAAGAGCTCCTCGGGGAGTCACCCGTCATGCAGGAGGTCAAGCGGGCCCTCCGGAAGTTCGGACCGACCGACGCGATGATCCTTCTGGAAGGAGAGAGCGGTACCGGGAAAGAGGTTGCGGCCCGAGTCCTGCACCGGCTGCGCAATGGTCTCTCGGCACCGTTCGAAGCGGTCAACTGCGGGGGGATTCCCGAACACCTGATCGAGAGCGAGCTTTTTGGCCATGCCAAAGGCGCGTTCACCGGTGCCCAGGCGGCGCACCGGGGGATCTTTGATCGGGCCGCAGAGGGGACTGCCTTTCTCGATGAAATTGGCGAGTTGCCGTTGGCCATGCAAGCGAAGCTGCTGCGAGTCTTGGATATCCGGGAATATCGTCCCATCGGGGGAGAGACCACTCGGCTTTTCAACGGCAGAGTGATCTTTGCCACGAATCGGAATCTCCGAGTCGAGGCGGCCGAAAAAAGATTCCGCGGCGACCTCTACTCGCGAATCAGCGAGATCGTGATCACCATGCCACCGCTGCGTTGGCGGGGGTCGGCGGACGTCGAGCTCCTGGCACGGCATTTCCTGGCGTTCAAGGATGTCGAAAAATGCAAGCAGTTCTCGGAGTTGGCGCTCGACATCCTGCGGAGCTATCCGTTTTCGAGTGGAAACGTTCGGCAATTGCGGCGTTATGTGTTTCGTGCATTCCATCACTCCGAAGGAAACGTCATTGAGGCGAACGATCTGCCGCTCGGGGAGATGGCCGAGATGGAGTCGGCAGCAATGGAGAGCGGTTCGTGGTTGACCAGCCTCGAGGCGCTGCTGGCCATGCCTTTCAAGGAGGCCAAAGCCTGTATCATCCGGGAATTCGAGCGCCGCTACGTCGAGCATCACTTCCGGATCGCCGGATTTCACATCGGAAGAGCAGCAAGAGGAATGGGGCTCAGCGAGAAGCAGCTCAGCCAGAAGCTTTCCGAGTACGGCCTGCAGAAGCCGGGCTTGGATGACAGACAAAACCATGACGAAGAATGAGGGTCCTGTGAGCCACGATCAACCATCGATCCTTGTGATGGACGATTCGCCGCACTCCCGCCGCTACCTGAGTCTCCCGTTCTCGCGGGCGTCTTGGTCCGTGCAGGAATTGGACCCCATGGGAAAGACTCTGGACTTTCTCGAGCGACTGCCCTGCGAGGGCCTGACGGCGGCGATCGCCGACTGGCACCTGGCGGAAAGCCCCTTCAGCGGTCTTGAGGCTCTTTCAGCCGTCCGAAAAGGGAACGGTCTCGTGGCCTGTGTGCTCTACACGATCTGGGCCAGAGGGGAGGAATGGATCTCGGTACGCGAGGACGCCCGAAAGACCGGAATCCTGGCACTCGAACCCAGGAACGTGAACCCGGAGGTCATTTTCAAAAAGGTGCTCGAGGAGGTGAAGCGCCTACGGCCGGGATTCCAAGAGCCGCGCCAGACATGGGAGGACTACGAGGCCTGGATTCGGCCCGAGGACCATGCGCCAGGTTCCCGCTTGGAGCAGGCCATCGAGCTCGTGGGCAAGGGAAACTTGGTGCCTATACTCCAGGGCCTGTTCCCGGACCGCGGACCGCAACGCCCAATCCACTACGATTACTTGAAATCCGGCTTTTCTGGTTCGCGAGTGTTCCTGCTGAACGACCCGTCGGCGTCGAACCCAGGTCCCCGTTACATTGCGAAAGTTGCACAGGGTGACAATGGGCACTTGACGTTGAGCAAAGAGCACACGCTCTTTCACAGGTCGATCCTCGGGGATAACCCAAATCTTCAGAAGCTGGTGGGGTATGTCGCCGAGGAGCTACGGCCGCCCATGGATCAGGGTGGGCCGGTGAGGGGAAATGACTGGTTTGGAATCGCTTACCGGGAAGTGGGCAACGGCACCGGCCAGGTCACGTCCTTTCGAGAGCTATATCTCGGAGATCCGGAAACCGGCCCTGAAGAGAAGCGATATCGTCAATTGAAGCTCTTTCTCGATCGGCTCTATAGTAGTTGTCTGGGGAATTGGTTCCAATGTAAGGCAACGGCGAGCAGGCGCAAGCTCTGGGCTGCCAGCCTTCCGCCCACAGGCTCCAAAGCGGAGGCCTGCTATTATTTGGACCAGAAAAAGAAGCTGGAAATCTTCATCGCGCTGGCTGAGCTACGGCCCCGGGCCAGTATTCTGCTCGATCGCCTTTGCGGCGCCAGGGCTGTCAAGACGTTTATTCACGAGGTCAAGGAGTTCGTCGAACTGGGTTGGTGCAACAGCGGTCTCGCCGAGGCAGTTCTCTTTCATCGCGAGTTTATGGTTCTAGAGGCTAGCACGCATGGTGATCTCCATGCGGGAAATGTCCTCTCCCTGGACCGGAAAGGCGAGATGTATCCGTTCCTCATCGATTTCTCCGAGTTCGAGGAGAAGGGGCATCCCTTCTACGACTACGCCCGCTTGGAGAACGACATCCGGCTGCGGCTGATGGGCTACGAAGACGGCTCCGACATTCTCGACGAGTTGCTCGCCGAGTGGCTGAATCGGGAGGAGCGTTTGAAAATGGTGATCGAAGAGCGGCACGACAACGAGCTGCCGGCCTCACCCGGCAGCGTTGGTTTCATTGACAAGGCGTACAAGCTCATAGCGGAGATCCGCGGACTGGCATATCAGAACCTTTCCATCGGATTGAAAGACCAGAGCATACGGCCGTCCAAGGAGAGCTTCAGCGCCCAGTACACGTCGGCCTTGCTCCATCGAACCCTGATCTCTCTGGCCTCCACGGACATCGTCCCTCAGAAGAAGATCTTGGGGCTCTGGCTCGCGCACAGCTTGATTTCACGTCTCGGCACATTGGTGGGCAAGATGACGTCGTGACGGGCTCTGGTGTCTCGTTGACTGATGGCCCCATCGCGGTGACGATCCGGATGCACGGCACCCTCGCCTGCTACAGCCGCCACCGCGTGCACCGCAACCCCTTTGTCCTGGTGGGAGAGCAGGACCTGACCGCCCATGTGGACTTCACCGCCTTGCGCCGGGCCGGCG
>Ga0190274_10002993_pt1 | contig 10032 bp, 10 predicted proteins | sample Popmic531T_FD_133002 | JGI IMG/M metagenome (GOLD analysis project Ga0190274, IMG submission 133002) | Populus adjacent soil microbial communities from riparian zone of Yellowstone River, Montana, USA - 531 T | ecosystem: Environmental > Terrestrial > Soil > Riparian zone | place: USA: Montana...
CAGGGGCCGGCTTCGTGCCTAACGAGGTTACGTACCCCCGGCCCGCTCTCGAATCCCCTGTGCATGTACGCTCGCTGGGGCGCAACCGTCACCGAACCGCGTCCCCTTTCCCCGCTGGCTTTGAAAGGAGAAGAGGCGCAGGGATCCAGGTCTTCTCTTCCCAAAGCCGTGGGGGCACGCCTCATTTTCCGGCGAACGGAGCCGCGGATCGTTGGAGAAGTTCGAGCGAGGCGTGTCCATGCAGGCGTGAGAGAGTGGGCCGGGGGTACCTGACCTCGTTAGGCAGGAAGCCGATCTCTGCGCCTTCAGGACTCTTCGTTAACGCCAGAATCAACCACTGACCAGATGTCTTCGCGTGTGTCGGCGGCCCGCAATCTGGCGACGCTCAACTAACGAAGGGCCCGGCGAAAAGCGAACTCACGCCTGCGTGGGCGCGGCTCGCTCGATCCTTTCTAACAAGGTGCGGCCCCTTTTGCTAACAAATGGGGAGTGTCCCCATTAATTCGCCGTTATTTGATCGAAGATCCCGCCCGTGGCGAAATGCTGCTTCTGCACGAGCTTCCAGCCGCCGAAGTGTTCGATGTCCACCAGCTCGACGGTGGCGAACGTGGCTGCATATTTTGCGGCGATGGCCGCATCGCGAGGCCGGTAGAAATTCTTCGCGGCGATTTCCTGGCCCTCGGGCGTATAGAGGAACTCGAGATATGCCTGCGCCGCGGCGCGCGTGCCCCGACGCAGCACCACCTTGTCGACCACCGCCACCGACGGTTCCGCCAGCACGCTGATGGATGGCACGACGATCTCGAGCACCGCGCTGCCGCGCTCGCGCAACGCCAGGTGTGCCTCGTTCTCCCAGGAGATGGCGACGTCGCCGATGCCGCGCTGGGCGAATGTAGTTAGCGAGCCGCGGGCGCCAGTGTCGAGTACCGGGACGTTCTTGTACAGCTTGCGCACGAATTCCTGGGCGCTCGCTTCACTGCTGCCCGGCTGCTTTTCGGCCCATGCCCACGCGCCGAGGTAGTTCCAGCGCGCACCGCCTGAGGTCTTGGGGTTCGGCGTGATCACCTGCACGTCGTCTCGAACGAGATCGCCCCAGTCGCGGATGTTCTTTGGATTGCCGGCGCGCACCAGGAACACGATGGTGGAAACGTAGGGCGCGCTGTTGTACGGCAGTCGCTGTTGCCAATTGAGCGGCAGCAACTTGCCCTCCGCGGCGATCTTGTCGATGTCGCCCGCCAGGGCCAGCGTCACCACATCCGCCATCAATCCGTCGATGACGGCGCGCGCCTGGCGGCCGGACCCGCCATGTGACTGGCTGATACGCACATCCTGGCCGGTGGTTTCCTTCCAGGACTTTGCAAAGGCGACGTTGATGTCTTCGTACAGCTCTCGCGTCGGATCATAGGACGCATTGAGCAGCATCACTTCGCCCTCGGGACCGCTGCTGCAGGAGCCCAGCAGCAGGGAAGCACACACAGCGAGTGCGGCGGCGCGAATTCTGCCTTTCAACATGAGTCCCGGTCCTCGAATGAGCGGGACGGGAGACTAGCAGTTCAGGGGGCGCCCGGAGCAATTGCCGCGGCAAGTGGTCAGGGACTAGCGGCTCTGCGCACGGGCTTCGACGAGGTTGCGTTGCGTCAACGATCGGGCCAGCGTCGCTGCGTGTTCGCGCAGCTCGGGCACCGCGGTGGCCTCCCAGTCGCGCGCCCGTAGCCACGGCCCGAGGTAGTACAGCCTATCTACCGGAGACCCGTCGCGCGAAATCGGCCGGCCGTCGTCGGCGATGTCGATGCCGAGCGACAGCGGGTCCGGGCAGATGATCCCGCTCGACAGCAGGGACTGCACGAGGGGGTCGGGCAGGCGATCGACGCGACACTCGGGGCCGGTGCAATTGATGATGCGGTCGACCAGCCAGGCGCGCGTGCGCGCCGCGCCGCGTGGGCGCCAGATGACTTCGACGGCATCATCGAGCACGTTCACTTTCTCGAGGCGGCCGGCGTGCACGTCGAGTACGCCTGCTCGCGCCAGGGTTCGCACCGCGCTCAGCGGTCCGGCCGGCACACGGTGACGATTCACATCCCACGCCGAACGCGCGTGGCGCAGGAACCGCGCGCGCTGCGCCTGATCGAGAGTGCGCCACTGCGCGACGAACTGGCCGCGCGCCAGTGCCAGCACTTCGCGCCAATCGCCGCCCGCATCGTCGACGGCGCTGGTCAGCCCGCGAAAGGCCCTGGCCAGCCGGCGAGTCGAGCCGCGCGCGGCGTCGAGCGCCCGGGAAACGTCGGGCTTGATTGCGGGCTTTGGATCGCTGGCCTGAGACTGCGGCATCCAGCCATGTCGCGACAGTACGTGAATGTGCCGCACGCGCGGGCGAAGCGCGGCGAGCCGCAGGGCCGCATCGACCATGGTGAGTCCGCTGCCCACGAGCAGCACGCTGCCGATCTCCTGGTTCGAAAGTTCGCCGATGCTCCACGGATCGCGAACGTATCGTTCACTGTAAGTCAGGTGCGCGAGCTCGGGCGGCGTCGTCGGCGGTGAATTGCCCAGCGCCAGTACCACGTCATCGGCCGCCAGGGCGCTGCCGTTGTCGAGCCACAGGACCCAGCGGCCATCATTGCGTCGCAATTGCCAGGCACTGGCGCGGTGGTGTACGAGCTCGACGTTCGGTGGAGCCGCCGCGCGCGCCGCGGCGAAGCGGGTGCGTAGATAGTCGCCGTATACCTGGCGGGGCAGGTAGTCGCCGGCCGCGGCATGAATGCCCTGGCTCCTCAGGAAGTCGAGGAAGTCTCCGGGGCGAGTGCCATCAACCGACATCTGCCCGGCCGCCACATTGAGTGGATAGGGGTAGTCGCGCGTCGCATAGGCCACGCCCGCACCGATCTCCGGGTGAGGATCGATGAGCGCGATGCGTAGCGTCGTAGGCGAACGCGCGGCAGCCGCTTCGCTAAGAAGATGTATGGCCACCGCGGTTCCGGAGAATCCCGCGCCTATGATGGCGACGCGCCATTCGCCTGGTTCGGATATGGTGGCGTTGACCACTTCTTGGCTTCTGGCCTGCATGAGTCGCAGTATCGGAACCCGGTGGTCACGGCGTCGATTGTCTGAGGGTATGAATGTGGTTACGCCGCGCGATGGTGCCGTGCACTTTTCGCCGATTGGCCGGTCTCATGGCCGTCACCGGTTCATTGGTGCCGGTGCACATCAATAAGAGGGGTGTTTGATGCGTTCATTCTTGAGTTTCGTTGTCGCACTGTCGCTCAGCCTGGCCGCGCAAGCTGCGCCCGAAAAAATGCAGGCTGCGGAAGTTGGAGAGGGCGGGACACTTACCGTGCAGACGCGACCCGTGCCGCGCCCGGCCGCTGGCGAAGTGCTCATCAAGGTGCGTTCAGCCGGCGTGAATCCTGTCGACTGGAAATCGGCGCAGCGCCGACTTGGGATGGTGCCGGGCGTGGACGTGTCGGGAACCATCGACAGCCTGGGAGAAAGCGTCACCGGCTGGAAGGTGGGCGACCAGGTGCTCGGTTTCGCGCGCCAGAGTGGCGGTTATGCCGAGTACGCCGTGATTCCGCTCGACAGCCTGGCGGCAAAACCAAAGTCCATGACCTTCGAACAGGCCGCGGGTGTGCCTATTGCCGCGGAGACGGCATATCGTGCGTTGCACGAGGCCGGCAAGATCGCTCGCGGCCAGACGGTGCTCATCCATGGCGCCGCCGGCGGTGTGGGCTCGGCCGCCGTGCAGATCGCCAAGGCTGCCGGTGCACGTGTCATCGGTACTGCCTCACCTAACAACCATGAATTCCTGCGTTCCCTCGGCGTGGACCAGGTCATCGACTACAAGACCCAGAAGTTCGAGGACGTGGTGAAGAACGCCGACCTGGTGCTCAACACCGTCGATGCCGACACCAACATGCGATCCATCGCCGTGGTGCGCGAGGGTGGTGTACTGGTCTCGATCGTCGGTCCGCCGGACGCCAATGCTTGTGCCGCCGCGAAAATCCACTGCGCGCGGCCGGATCGCCAGACCGGCGCTTCGAATGCCGACATTCTGGCGCGCCTCGTGGAACTGGCAGACACGGGAAAGTTCAAGGTGTTCGTCGACGCCACCTACCCGCTCGCCGACGCGTCGAAAGCCTGGTCCAGGAACCGGGAAGGCCACACGCGCGGCAAGCTCATCATCCAGGTGTCGGAAGGTCCGACGATGAAGCACCAGTGAATCGGGGTATCGCCTGACCGGGAAGGCGAGGGAATAAGGGTATAAGCAACGAGCAGTTCTGGAGGCCGGCAGTGGCGCGTACGCTGCGCCTCCATGGTCCCGACACCTGACAACAGTTCCGCCCGAATTTACGACTTCGCCGCGCATCGCATGCTGCGCATGGCGGAGCAGCGACGCGCGTCCGGAGCGACACAGCGGTTTCTCTGGGGTTATCCGGGCGCAGGGGTGATGCAGGCGGTGGAGTTCGCCACCGCCAGGCGAAGCCTGCCGTCGTTGAACGCGCAGGCGCGCTGACGCACGTTTGGCCGCTGAAGCCGGCGTGGCCGGCCTCAGCTCATGCAGACCATGCACGGCGTCTCGCCGCACATCATGGTCATCGGCATTCCGCAGGCCATCATCCGCTTCATCATTTCGCAGCACATTTCGAGCATTTCCATGCTCATCATGCCGGTGGGCATCATCATGCAGTTCATGCCGGTCGCGGTCATCTCGCAGCTCATCGTCGGCATCATGGCCATGCCGCAGCAGCTCATCATCGGCTTGCCAGCGCACATCATTCCGACCGGCGTGCCGCAGCTCATCATTTCCGTGAGCATGCTGCACATGCTCTTCATCATCTCCATGCTCGTGCCGTCTGCCGGCATCATCGTGCACTTCAGCCCGGAGTCGGTCATGGCGCAGCTCATCTGACACATCATTGGCATCATGGATGCCACCGGCGCGCCGCCGGACATCATGGACGGCATGGACATCGAAGGCATGGACATGGGCATCTGCATGGCGGGTTTCATGGTTATTTCCTGGTTAGATAACGAACCGTGATCTGACTATAACCGCGAGATATAACAGATCAATGGCAAAACGCCGCTCATTCCAAACTGGAATGAGCGCGCATGCCCGCCGGCCCGCGGATCCCGCGGTCCGCGGTCACTAACTACCTATGGTTGGGAGGCGGCGAGCCCGGCGGCGGCCGGCTGCGCCACTGCGGATAGCCTGTTGTCGTCCGCGCCGTCGAATGAAGCAAGAAATGCCAGCACGCCGAGCGCCACGAGCACGCGCGCCACGTCGGCGCCAGTGTCGGCACGGTCCCGCGCCTGCTTCGCCGCGCGACTCTCGGAATGTAGTGTCGAACTGATCTGCGAAGTCATGGCAGGAAGCCTAGAGCTACGGGTCACGCGCGGGGAAATCGCCGGATCGCATTCACTTATGCCGATCGAATCGTTCCGTCGCGCCGGCTCACATGATGAGGTACGCGCCTCCTGTAAAGCTAGTTAGGCGACGAGCAGATGTCGAAGGTCGAGACGCGGTTTCATTGCCGTAACCGCGTGGTCATGCGCGCGCAACCAAGCGCGCGATTTGCGAAGGTGCTGGCCGTCGTGGCCGCCTTGTGCTTCAGCCCATGGGCAATGGGGCAAAGCGCGCCGCGTCCCGAGTCGCTGATCAAGTGGCGCCAGTCCGCCTACCAGGTGATTGCGTGGAATTCCGGGCGCATCAAGGCAGCGTTGTCCGGGCAGTACGCGCCGCTCGAGGTTCAGGCCGCGGCCAACGCGCTGGCTGCCGTGGCCAATTCCGGGCTCGCGACGCTGTTCGCGGCAGGCACGGCCGACGGCAAGGGCTGGCGTGAAACCACGGCGCGCGACGAAGTCTTCAGTGATGCCGCGAAATTCCGCGCTCTCACCGAGGAGTTTGCGCGCGAGGCCAGCACCCTCGCACGCCTCGCCGCCGCGGGTGATCGCGCCACCGTGCACGAACAGTTTCTGAAAGTCGGGCAGGCGTGCAAAGCCTGTCACGACAAGTTTCGACAGACCGATTGACTTCAAGCCACGTCGACAGCGGCGCAGCCAACCCGAGGGAGATTCACAGATGAACCGGTTCAAGAGTTTTTACATGGCCACTGCAATTGGCGCGCTGACGCTCACGGGTAGCGCGATGCTGATGGCACAGACGCCACCAGCGGCGGGCGCCGCGCCCGCGGGTCCCACGCCGGCGGAGCGCGCCATCGAATATCGGCAGGCGGTCTACAAGATCGTCGCCGGCAATTTCGGCCCGCTGTCACAGGTCGCCCAGGGCAAGGCGGAGTTCAAGGGTGAGAGCGCCAACAAACAGGCCACGCGCCTGGCGCAGATCGCCACTTTCGTCGGCGATTCATATCCGGACATTTCAAAGGAAGGCAAGACGCGCGCATTGCCGGCCATCTGGAGCAACCGCAAGGAGTTTGACCAGATCGTGGCGGACTTCACCGTGCACACCAAGAGTCTCGCCGAAGTAGTGGAAAACAGCAGCAGCGCCGGCGAAGAGCTCAAGGCCGCGGTGGCGGCGGTGGGCAACGATTGCAAGGCTTGCCACGACAAATTCCGTTCGAAGTAACACGCAAAGATTTTTTTTGAGGAGACCGCAATGATGTTCAAGAGACTTTTGATCCTGGCCGCCGCGGGCAGCGCGATGTCCGCGTTCGCGGCTGAGCCGGCCGCGAAGCCGGCGGCGCCGCCCAAGCCGCTTTCGCACGAACTGACGCGAGCCGAGTTCGAACAGTTGCTCACGAAGCCGAACGAACTGCTCATCATCGACCTGCGTCGGCCCGATGAGCTCACGCGCATCGGCGGCTTCCCGGTGTACCTGAGCATTCAGGCCAAGGATCTGGAACAGCAGCTCGCGTGGATTCCGAAGGACCGAACTATCGTGACGGTGTCCAACCATGCCGCGCGCAGCGGCCGCGCCGCCGATCTGTTGACGGCGAAGGGATTCAAGGTGGCAGGCCTCCTCGGAGCCCAGACCTATGAAGAGCAGGGCGGCAAGCTGACGAAGATCGAGGTCCCGCCGCCGCGCACGGGAACGCCTGCGGCGGCTGCTGCGAGCAAGTAAATCAAGATGGGCGAGCCCGCGGTGACCCGGCGCGTCTGGGATCTGCCGGTGCGAATCGTGCACTGGTTGCTGGTCTTCGGCATCGCGGGCTCGTACGCCACCCACAAGCTGGGAGTGGCGTATTTCAAGTACCACCTGTGGTTCGGCTATCTCGTGGTGGTCCTCGCAGCTTTTCGAATCCTCTGGGGTTTCGTCGGCACGCGTCACGCACGTTTCGCGAAATTCCTGAAGGGACCGCGCGCCACGTTTGCCTATTTCGCGGCGCTGCTGCGCGGCGCCGCGCCCGCGACGCCCGGGCACAATCCGCTTGGCGGCTGGATGGTGATCCTGCTGTTGCTCTCATTGCTGGCGCAGGGCGTCACCGGCCTCTTCGGCAATGACGAAATCTTCAACACCGGGCCGCTGTACGGATACATCAGCGATTCCCTGAGCCTGACGCTCACTTCCTGGCACCGACGTCTGTTCGACTGGATTCTCATTGCCGTCGCGCTGCACGTGCTTGCGGTCGTTGCGCATCGGGTGTTTGCCCGTCACGACCTCATCGGGCCGATGTTCTCCGGACGAAAACCCGCAAACCTGCTCGGCGAGCACGATGCCATCGCCTCGTCCCGGCTCTGGCTGGCGTTCGCGCTGCTGTCCGGGCTCGCGGGCGCGCTCGGCTGGCTGGTGCTTCGCGCGCCGGTCCCGGCGGTATTCGGCTTCGAATAGCCCGGTTACAGTCCTGATACCGGGGCTGTAGTTAGTCGCATTCATGCTCGCCCGGGCATATGTCTTCACTCAATCGTGATTGGAACGCCACGTGACAGCAATTGAGTATTCCCTTCGCACTCCACCCGGAATGGATCCAATGAAGACGACGAAACTGGTCTCCGCGATTTTCCTCTCAGCCCTGGGTTTCATGGCAGCGATCAGCGCGGCTGATGAGCCAGCCAAAGTCGAATCGAACAAGCCCGATTCGAAAAAACCATGGGTCTATCAACCCGTGCAGCGACCGGCGATTCCTGCCGTCGAAAACACGAAATGGGTCCGCACGCCGCTCGACGCTTTCGTGCTCGCGAAGCTCGAGGCCGAGAAACTCGCGCCTTCCAGGGAAGCGGATCGCGCCACGTTCATCCGCCGCGCCACGCTCGACACCTGGGGCCTGTTGCCCACGCCCGAGGAAGTTCGCGCGTTCGAGAAAGACCGTTCGAAGGACGCTCACGAAAAGCTGGTGGATCGCCTGCTCGCCTCGCCGCGTTATGGCGAGCGCTGGGGCCGCCGCTGGCTCGACCTTTCGCGTTATGCCGACAGCGATGGTTACAACGGCGACGGTCCGCGTCCCAACATCTGGCGCTACCGCGACTACGTCATCAAGGCCTTCAATGACGACAAGCCCTACGACCGCTTCGTCAAGGAGCAGCTCGCCGGTGATGAGCTCTGGCCCGACGACAGCCAAGCCCTCATCGCCACCGGCTTCCTGCGCAATTTTCCCGACGAGATCAACGCGCGTGACCTGAATCTCAAGAAGCAGGAAGTCGCCAACGATCTCACGGACACCGTGGGCACCGTGCTGCTCGGCAGCACCGTGGGCTGCGCGCAGTGCCACAACCACAAGTTCGACAAGGTTTCGCAGAAGGAGTACTACCAGCTGCAGGCGTACTTCGTGAATACGAGCTGGCGCGATGACGTGCCGGCGGCCAGCCCTGCGGAAGTCGCCGACTACGAAAAGAAGAAGGCGAAGTACGAAGCGGCCACGAAGGACATCCAGGCGAAGATGGATGCGATCCTGCAGCCGGTCATCGACAAGCTCGAGGATGATCGGGTGTTCGGTTTTGTTCCCGAAACGCGGGTGTCCATCACCAAGCCGGAAGCCGAGCGCACGGCCTATGACCGCTGGATCTATCACCGCAATCTCTGGACCATGCAGGGACGCACGCGCAATGCCGTGGTGCGTCTGAAGCAGAAGGCGCCCGAGAAGTATGTCGAGTACACGGATCTCGAAGCCGATCTCAAGAAGTTCGACAAGCTGAAGCCGAAGGAGCTCGGCCAGATCTCGACGGTCACTGAGCTCGGTCATGCGGACTCGCCGCCGACCTACGTGCTGTTCAAGGGTATCTACGATCGCAAGCTCGACGAGGTGCAGCCGGGAGTCCCCGCGCTGTTCTCCGATTCGCAGCCGCAGATCCAGGCCACCGCGACGTCTTCTGGCCGGCGTACGGCTCTCGCCAACTGGATCGTCAGTCCCGAAAACCCGTTGACGGCTCGCGTGTTCGTGAACCGTGTGTGGGGCCAGTACTTCGGGCGCGCCATCATCGAAACGGTGGGCGACTTCGGCAAGATGAGCGCCAAGCCGACGCACCCGGAACTGCTCGACTATCTCGCCGATGCCTTCGTGCGCGATGGCAATTGGAGCATCAAGGCGCTGCAGCGGCAGATCCTGCTGTCCGCCACGTATCGGCAATCTTCGGAATACCGCGAGGACGCCGAGAAACTGGACCCGCAGAACAGGTTGTTAGCCGTGTTCCCGCGTCAGCGTCTCGATGCGGAGCAGATCCGCGACTCGTTGCTGCAGGCCGCGGGCCTGCTCGATGAGACCATCGGTGGGCCGCCGGTGTATCCGCCACAGCCAGCCATGGCCAACCAGGCCGGCTTCAACGAGAACACCTGGAAGACCTCGGAGAACCCGCGCGATCACAATCGCCGCAGCGTCTATATCTACGTGAAGCGCAACAACCCGTATCCGTTGCTCGACACGTTCGACTGGGCGAATCCGCAGAGCGTGCACGGCAAGCGCGAGGTGACGACCACCGCGCCGCAGGCGCTCGCGCTGATCAACAGCGACCTGGTGTACAGCTGGTCGCAGGTGCTGGCGGGGCGGGCAATCCGCGAAGGCGGAGACAAGGACAGCAAGCGCGTGGCGCGGCTGTTCGAGATCCTCTACGCACGTGAACCGAGCAAGGAAGAATCGAAGACGCTGC
>Ga0190274_10002994_pt1 | contig 10030 bp, 7 predicted proteins | sample Popmic531T_FD_133002 | JGI IMG/M metagenome (GOLD analysis project Ga0190274, IMG submission 133002) | Populus adjacent soil microbial communities from riparian zone of Yellowstone River, Montana, USA - 531 T | ecosystem: Environmental > Terrestrial > Soil > Riparian zone | place: USA: Montana...
GCCCAGCTCATCCACCTGGAGAGCGAGGACCCGGACAAGGACATCCAGCTGTACATCAACTCGCCCGGCGGGTCGGTCACGGCCCTGCTCGGCATCTACGACACCATGCGCTACATCCGCTGCGACGTCGCCACCACCTGCCTGGGCTGGGCGGCCTCGGCGGCGGCGGTGATCCTGGCCGCCGGGACACCCGGCAAGCGCTACGCCCTCCCCCACTCCACCGTCCTGCTCCACCAGCCCCACGGCGGCGCCCAGGGCCAGTCGGTCGACATCGACATCCAGGCCCGCGAGATCCTGCGCCAGCGGGCCCTGGTCGACCGCATCCTGGCCGAGCACACCGGCCAGCCGGTGGAGAAGATCGCCCGCGACACCGACCGCGACTTCATCCTCGACGCCGACCAGGCCCTGGCCTACGGCCTGGTCGACGAGGTCCTGACCGGCCGCCGGGTGGTCCCCGAGCTGGACCCGGCCGGCGCCGCCCGGTGACGGCGTGCTCCCCGAGCGGTCGCGCACCCCGGACCGGCCGCGGCTGCCGGCCCTGACCGACGCCGAGTGCTCGGTCATCGACCACTACCTGGCCGTGGTCGACCTGCTGGCCCGCATCAACCCGGCCCGCAGCCGCGGCCACACCTACACCGCCCTGCGGGCCGCCCAGTCGCTGGCCACCGAGGCCAGGGACCTGCTGGAGGCGCTGGAGCTGATGTGGCAGCGGGGCGAGCGCGAGCTGCACGTCCCCACCCTGACCCAGGCCCTGCGGGCCCTGGACGGCGAGCGCCGCGCGGCCCGGGTCACCGTCCCGCCCTGAGCCGGCCGGGCCGCGCCCAGGCCAGCAGCAGGCCGGCGGCGGCCACGGCGGCGCCGCCCAGGAACGCGCCCGGCCGGCCGGTTGAGGCAGCGACCAGGCCGAGGGTGGCCGGGCCGAGGCCGAGGGCCAGGTCGAGGAAGGACGAGGTGGTGCCGAGCACCGCGCCCCGCTCCCGGGGCCCCACCGCCTCCACGGCCAGGGTCAGGACCGCCGGGGTGAGCAGGGCGATGCCGACGGCGAAGACGGCCGTGCCGGCGAGCAGGCCGGCCGGCGTCCGCCAGGCGCCCGCGACGGCCAGCCCGGTCGCCGTCAGGGCCATGGCGGCCCGGGTCGCCCGGGCCGCCCCCAGCCGGTCGGGCAGGCGGGCCCCGAGGCTGCGGATGCCGACCACGATGGCGGCGAACAGCAGCAGCACCCCCCGCGACCCGTCCAGCCCGAGGTCCAGGGCGTACAGGGGGACGAAGGTCAGGAACCCGGCCATCCCGGTGATGCCGGCCAGCAGCAGCAGGCCCGGCAGCAGGCCGGCCGGGTGGACGAGGCGGTGGCGGGCCGGCGGGCCACCCGCCTCGGGGTTGTCGGGGCGGGTGTCGGGGACCCGCAGGGACAGGGCCACCGCGACGAGCCCGCAGCCGGCGGCCAGCGCCCAGGCGGCGGCGAACCCGAGCCGGTCGATGGCCAGCTCGCCCAGCAGCGGCCCCACGCCGATGCCCAGATACAGGGACAGCGAGGCCAGGCTCATGGCCTCACCGCGGCGCTCGGCCGGGGCCAGGTCGGCCACGGCGGTGAGCGCGCCCACCCAGAACAGCGCCTCCCCGGCCCCGGTGAGCAGCCGCAGGCCGGCCAGGGCGGCCGGGCTCGAGGCCAGCCCGTAGGCCAGGGTGGAGGCGGCGAACAGCCCGGCCCCGGCCAGCATGAGCGGCCGCCGGCCCCAGCGGTCGGCGACCCTGCCCGCCCAGGGGCGCAGGAAGAAGGCCGACAGGCTGAAGGCGGCCACGACCAGCCCGACGGCCACGTCACCGGCCCCCAGCGGCCCGTGGGTGTACCTGGGCACGGCTGGGATGAGCACGCCGTCGCCGGTAAAGTAGGCCAGCGCGGCCAGGGTCACGGTCACGAACGCCGGCGTGAGCAGGGCGGGACGGGTCGGGGCCGGCCGTCGCGCCGTTCCTGTCCGGATCATCGGCAGCCTCCTTCGCTCCGGGCCGAACCCAGCGTGGCCGCCCGGGCCCGGCCGAAGCATCGGTAGGCCTGCCCATTCCGCCGGCCGGCCGAGGAGGTCGAGTGGGCGACCACGATCTGCGGCTCGTCGACCTGCTGGCCGCGCTGTCGGTGGCCACCGACCTGGGCATGGGCCAGGAGCCGGAGAAGGCGGTGCGCGGCTGCCTGGTGGCCACCGGCCTGGCCCGGGCGATGGACCTGCCCGACCGCGACGTGGCCGACATCTTCTACACGACCCTGCTCCAGCACGTCGGCTGCACCGCCCCGGCCCACGAGATCGCCCACTCGCTCGGGGACGGCCCGGCCATCCTGCCCCTGGCCGAGCGGACCGACCCCGCCAGCCGGCGCGAGAACCTGGCCTTCCTGGCGGCGGTGGGCCGGGGCACCGGCGCCGACCGGGTCCGGCACCTGGCCCGGACGGTCGCCGCCGGCAAGCGGGGCAGCCGGGCCGTGAACCGGGCCGTCTGCGAGGTCGGCGCCCTGATGGCCGACCGCCTGCGGCTGGGCGACGGGGTCCGCCGGGGCCTGCTGCAGAGCCTGGAGCGCTGGGACGGCAAGGGCGACGCCCACGGGCTGGCCGGCGACGACATCGCCCTGCCGGCCCGCTTCACCGCCCTCGCCACCCAGGTGGTGATCTTCGACCGCCTGGGTGGCCCCGAGGCCGCCCTGGCCATGGTGCGGCGGCGGGCCGGCGGCTGGTTCGACCCGGCCCTGGCCGAGCGGTTCGAGCGCGTCGGGGCCGAGGTGCTGGGCCGCCTGGCCGAGGCCGACGTGTGGGCCGAGGTGCTGGCGGCAGAGCCCGCGCCGGCCCGCCGCATCCCCCCGGCCCAGCTCGACGAGGTGGCCGGCGCCTTCGCCGACATGGTCGACCTGATGACCCCGTTCACCCTGGGCCACTCGGCCGGGGTGGCCCGGCTGGCCGGCGACGCCGCCGGGCTGCTGCGGCTCCCCGCCGGCGAGATCGACCTGGTCCGGCGGGCGGCGCTGCTCCACGACCTGGGGCGGGTGGCCATCTCGGGCAGGCTCTGGGAGCAGCCGCGGCCGCTGACCGCCACCCAGTGGGAGCAGGTGCGGCTGCACCCCTACCACAGCGAGCGGATCCTGGCCCGGTCCGAGGCCCTGGCCCCGCTGGCCCGGATCGCCGGGATGCACCACGACCGCCAGGACGGCTCCGGCTACCACCACGGCGCCTCCGGGGCCGAGATCTCCGCCCCGGCCCGGCTGCTGGCCGCCGCCGACGCCTACCAGGCCATGACCCAGGACCGCCCCCACCGCCCGGCCCTGGCCCCGGCGGCCGCGGCCCGCGAGCTGGAGGCGGCCACCCGCGCCGGCCGCTTCGACCCCGAGTGCGCCCGGGCGGTCATCCAGGCCGCCGGCCAGCGCCCCTCCCGCTCCCGGAGCCCCTGGCCCCGTGGCCTCTCGGACCGGGAGGTGGAGGTGCTGCGGCTGGCCGCCGGCGGGCTGTCGAACCGCCAGATCGCCGACGCCCTGGTCATCTCCCCGCGGACCGCCGAGCACCACATCCAGCACGTGTATGCCAAGATCGGCGTGTCGACCCGGGCGGCCGCGGCCATGTTCGCCATGGAGCACGGCCTGCTCCGCTGAGCGGCGACACGGTCCGTAACGATCTCGGGACGGAAGCCGGGCATGCTGCCAGGCGATCTCCGAGACCGGCGAGGTGGCGATGGCGCGAGTGCGGTGGCCGTTCGGGCTGGTCTGCGCCCTGTGGGGACTGACCGTGCTCGGCCTGGCCGCGACCCTGTGGCTGGACCGCCTGCTGCGCCAGACCGGCTACCCCGAGCTGGCCTACCTGTGGGGCACCGGCAATCTTCCCCTGCTGGTGGGGGCGGTCAGCGCGGCCACGGTGGGCACGGTGGTGGTCGGCCGCCGGCCGGCGCACCGGGTCGGCTGGCTGCTGGTCCTCCAGGGCCTGTTGATCGCCGCCGCCGGCTTCACCTTCTCCTACTCCCGCTACGGGCTGGTGGCGCGGCCGGGCGCCCTCCCGGCCGCCGACTGGCTGGCCGGGCTCGCCAACGGCGGCGTCTTCACCTACCTCTCCTGCACCGGCTTCATCCTGCTGCTCACCCCCACCGGGTCGCTGCCGTCGCCCCGCTGGCGCTGGTGGGCCCGGGTGGCGGCGGCCGGGCTGGTGCTGGCCTTCCTGACCGCGCTGCTGAGTTCGCACCCCCTGTACCCGGAGTACCCGGAGATCGGGAACCCGCTCGGGGTCGCCGCCCTGGACAGGGGGCCGCTGGCGCTCGTCTTCCCGGTGGGCGCCCTGGTCATCCTGATCGCGCTGGTGGTCGGGGCGGTGTCGCTGCTGCTGCGCTTCCGCCGGGCCCGCGGGACCGAGCGGCTGCAGCTGCGCTGGGTGGCGCTGGGGGCGGCCCTGGCCGCCGGGTTGTTCCTGGTCGCGCTGGCCGCCCTGATCCTGGAGGAGAGCGACGGCGTCATCTTCCAGTCGGCCCTGGGGGCCAGCGTGGCCGTCCTGCCCCTGGCCACCGGGGCGGCCATCCTGCGCTACCGGCTGTACGACATCGACCGCATCGTCAGCCGCACCGTCGCCTACGCCCTGCTCACCCTGCTCCTCGGCCTCGGCTACGCCGCCGTGGTCCTGGGCCTGGGCCGGCTGCTGCCCGAGGGCTCGACCCTGGTCGTGGCCGCGGCCACCCTGGCCGTGGCGGCGGTGTTCTCACCCCTGCGCCGCCGCGTCCAGGCCCTGGTCGACCGCCGCTTCAACCGCCGCCGCCACGACGCCGCCCAGACGATCGCCGCCTTCAGCGCGCGCCTCCGCGACCAGGTCGACCTGGACACCCTCTCGGTCGAGCTGGTAACCCTGGTCGACCAGACCATGCAGCCCACCCAGGCGTCGCTATGGCTGCGGCCACGCCAGAAGGAGGAAGCATGAGCGAGCGTCAGGTGGTCCTCCGCCGCGGCCGGCGCGCCGGCTGGTGGGTCGAGGGCCGCTCGTCCGGGGGGCGCCTGTTCATGAAGACCTGGTGGCCCACCCAGGGCCTGGCCCGGGCGGTCGCCCGCCTGGTCGGCGGCCCTACTGCCTGAGCGCCACGGCCAGCAGGTGGGCGCTGGCCCCGAGCAGGCTCGGCTCCGCCTCGACCCGCCGGATCGCGGCCAGGACCTGCTCCCGGCGGGCCGGGTCGGCCAGCCGCTCCTCGACGTCGGCCAGCAGCCCGGCCGGGCCCTCCACGGCCAGCAGGGCCCGCGGCGCCAGCCCGGCCTCGGCGACCTCGGCGCCCAGCTCCTCGGGCCGGTGGAAGTAGGCGGTGGTGAACCACTCCGGCCGCCCGGTCGGGTTGCGGTGCTGGCCGTCGCGGAGGTCCCGCTCCACGATGGCCGCGAAGGCCGGCTCGTCCAGATGGCCGCGGACCAGGCCGTCCAGCAGGGACGCGAAGCGGGTGATGGCCGCCGCGACCACGACCCCGCCCGGGCGCAGCACCCGCCGCGCCTCGGCCAGCGCCGCGACCCGGTCGGCGCGGTCGGTGAGGTGATACAGGGGCCCCAGCAGCAGGACGGCGTCGACGCTGGCGTCGGGCCGGTCCAGCTGGCGGGCGTCGCCGACGGCGGCCCCGGCCAGCGGGGTCGCCGACTGCCCGGCGGAGGCGCGCAGCGCCTGCTCCACGTGCCGGGCCAGCGGGTCGACCAGGTGGACCTGGTAGCCGCCGGCGGCCAGGGGCAGGGCGTAGACGCCGGCGGCGCCGCCGACGTCCAGCACCACCGCCGGCGGGGGCGGCAGGTGGCGCGACAGCAGCTCCCAGGTGCGGACCCGCTCCAGGCTGAAGGGCCCCAGCCGCCGCTGCTCGGGCACGCCGGCGTAGTGGGCGGCGATCGCCGGGTCGAGCCGCTGGTGGTCGCCCATGGGCTGGTCTCCCCCGCCCTCAGCCGGTGAGGCGCAGGCGGTGGGCGACGGCGGCGGCCTCGCCGCGGTTGGTCACGCCCAGCTTGGCCAGGATGTTGGAGACGTGCACGCTGGCCGTCTTGACGCTGATGAACAGGGCCTCGGCGATCTGGCGGTTGGTGCGGCCGTCGGCCAGCAGGGCCAGCACCTCGCGCTCCCGGGGGGTGAGGCCGAGCTCGTCGCTGGCGTCGGCCGGCTCCGGCGCCTCGCCGTCCGGGGCGCCGCCGTCCGCAGGGGACGCGACCTCGATCCTGGCCCGGCGGGCCAGCCCGTCGATCTCGGCGGTCAGCCGGCGGGCGCCGAGCCCGCCGGCCAGGGCCCGCGCCTCGGCCAGGGCGGCGCCGGCGGCGGCGCGGGGCGCCCCCTGGGCCAGCAGGGCCTCGGCCTGCCGCCAGCGGGCGTAGCCGGCCGGCCAGGGGTAGCCGAGCGCCCGCCACGCCTGCGCGGCGGCCGCCCACCGCTCGTGGTCGCTGGGGCCGGCGGCCCGGGACAGCTCGGCCTCGATGGCCCGCAGGCTGGCCCGGACCACCGGCGTCGGCACCACCTCGGGGGCGGTGACCGCCGTCCGCGCCCGCTCCAGCAGCTCGGCCGCCCGCTCGCCGGCGGCCCGCTCGGCGGCGCCGTCCTGGCGGGCCCGGGCCTGCTCGGCCGCGGTGGCCTCGACGGCCGCCGCGGTGCGGCACAGCTCGGTGATCCAGTACGGCTCGTCCGAGGTGGCCAGGGGGGCCAGCCCGTCGGCCACGGCGGCGCGGGCGTCGGCCAGGCGGCCGTCCCAGAGGGCGATCTCGGCCAGGCCGGCGAGCACGGGGATGGCGTTCTGCGGGTCCAGGGGCGCCACGGCCTGGTCGAGGATGCGCTGGAGATCGGCCTGGGCGCCGGCGAGGTCGCCGGTCCGCAGCCGTAGCGTGCCCCGGACGGTCAGCGGCCGGACCCAGAGCCCGGGCGACCGGAGATCCAGGTCGAAGACCTCGTCCAGCAGCCGCTCGGCCTCCTCCCGGCGTCCCAGGCTGAGCAGGGAGTTGGCGGCGTCGGCGAGGAGATAGGGGCCGTAGCGGCCCAGCGCCCCGTACCGCCGCGTCATCTCGACGCCGGCCAGGAAGACCTCGGCGGCCTCGGCGGAGCGGCCGGCCATGTCCAGCACGGTGGCCAGGTTGGCATGGGACCGGCCCATGTCGTCCACGTTGACCAGCTCGGTGGCGATCTGCAGGCCCCGCTCCAGGTTGGCCCGGCCCTCCGGCAGGTGCCCGAGGATGCCCACCGAGGTGCCGAGGCTCGACAGGGCGTGGCCCTCCACGGCCCGGGCGCCGACCTGCCGGGCCACGGCCACCGCCTCCTGGCAGCGGGCCTGGGCCTCGGCGTGGTGGTCCACCAGCATCAGCAGCTGGCCGTGGGCGGCCAGGGCGCGGGCCAGCTCGGGCGTCGGCGGCTCGCCGGGGATGGTGGCCACCGCCCGCTCGACGGCGGCCATCGCCCGTGGGCTGTCGCCGGCGATCCAGTGGTAGCGGGCCAGCCGCTCCAGCAGCGTGCCGGCCCGCAGCGGCTCGGCGGCCGCGTCGACCCGCTCCAGGGCCAGCTCGGCCAGGGCGATCGCCCTGTCGTCGTGGCCGGCCAGGTTGGCCGCCTCGGCGGCGCGGTACAGCAGCGCCCCCCGGTCCAGGGGGCTGCGGGCGGCCGCCTCGGGCGCCTGGTCCCACAGGGCCAGGGCCCGCTCGTAGTGCCCAAGGGCCTCGGCCAGGGCCGAGGCCGACTCGGCGGCCTGTCCGGCCCGCACGCTGGCCAGCAGGGCCTGCCCCAGGTCGTGGGCGGCGTACCAGTGGTAGGCGAGCTGGCCGCGCTCCACCACGCTATCGCTGCCGGCGCCCGAGCCGTCCCCGCGCCGCTCGATGCGGCGCTCCAGGGCCCGGGCGTAGGCGGCGTGCAGGGGGCCGCGCTGCACCGGCAGCAGGTCGTCGTAGATGGCCTCCTGGACCAGGGCGTGGCGGAAGACGTAGGCGTTGGCCTCGTCGACGGCCAGCACGTGGCGGGTCACCGCCTCGCGCAGCAGCCCCACCAGCTCCTCGGTCTCCTGCTCGACCACGGCGGCCAGCAGCTCGTGGTCGACCCGGCTGCCGGCCACGGCCGCCACCTCCAGCACCCGCTGGGTCGGCTCCGAGAGCGCCTCCACCCGGGCCAGGACCACGTCGCGCAGGGCCGACGGCAGCCGGGTGCCGTCCAGGTGGGCAGCCAGCAGCTCCTCGGCGAAGAACGGGTTGCCCTCGGAGCGGCCCAGGATCTCCGCGACCAGGGCCGGCGCGGCCGGCTCCTCCAGGATCGCGGCCAGCAGCTCGGCCAGCTCGCGGCGGCCCAGGCGGCCCAGCTCCAGCCGCTCGGCCCGGCCGCTGCGGTCCAGCTCGGCCAGGAAGGGCCGCAGCGGGTGGCGGCGGTGCAGCTCGTCGCTGCGGTAGGTCAGGACCAGGGCCACCCCGCCGCGCAGGTTGCGGACCAGGAAGCCCAGCAGGTCGCGGATGGACTGGTCGGCCCAGTGCAGGTCCTCCACCACCAGCAGCACCGGGCCGCGCTCGGCGAGGCGGTGCAGCACCCCGAGCAGCAGCTCGAACAGCCGCGTGGGGGCCAGCGGCGCCTCCGCCGGCCGGCCACCGTCGGGCGAGCCGAGCTCGGGCACCAGCCGGGCCAGCTCACCGCGGGCCCCGCCCAGCACCCGCTCCAGCTCGCCGGGGTCGAGGACGCCGACCAGCGGCCGCAGCGCCTCCACCATCGGCGCATACGCCAGGACGCCCTCACCGACGTCCAGGCAGCCGCCGCTGAGGGCGACGGCGCCGCGCTCGCCGGCCCGGCCGAGCAGCCCGGCGACCAGCCGGGTCTTGCCGACGCCGGCCTCGCCCGCCACCACCAGGATGGCGGGCCGCCCGGCCGCCGCCCGCTCCAGCGCGGCGTTGAGCCGCGCGACCTCGGCGGCCCGGCCGACCAGAACCGGACTGGAGACTCGCCGCGCCACGCCGCCGATCATCCCAGATCAGCAATCACCCTGTCCGGGTGATTACGGGTCACCCGGCGGACCGGGAGACTTGGCCGCGGCCGAGCGGCCGGTTGCCGGGGCGGGAGCGGAGGTACTGCGGTGAGCGACGGGAGCAAGCCCAACATCCTGGTCATCTGGGGCGACGACATCGGCATCACCAACCTGAGCTGCTACAGCGACGGGCTGATGGGCTACCGGACGCCCAACATCGACCGGATCGCCAACGAGGGCATGCGCTTCACCGACTCCTACGGCGAGCAGAGCTGCACGGCCGGCCGGGCGGCGTTCATCACCGGCCAGAGCGTGTTCCGCACCGGGCTGAGCAAGGTCGGGATGCCAGGGGCCGACGTCGGGCTGCGGGCCGAGGACCCGACCATCGCCGAGCTGCTCAAGCCGCTCGGCTACGCGACCGGGCAGTTCGGCAAGAACCACCTCGGCGACCGCAACGAGTTCCTGCCGACGGCCCACGGCTTCGACGAGTTCTTCGGCAACCTGTACCACCTGAACGCCGAGGAGGAGCCGGAGCTGCCCAACTGGCCGCCGGCGGCCGACTTCCCGCGCTTCCGGGAGCGGTTCAGGCCCCGCGGGGTGCTGCGCAGCTGGGCCACCGGTTCCGACGACGACACCGACGAGCCCCGCTGGGGCCGGGTCGGGCGCCAGCGGATCGAGGACACCGGGCCGCTGACCAGGAAGCGGATGGAGACCATCGACGACGAGATCCTGGAGCACGCCCTCGACTTCATCGACCGCCAGCACCAGGCGCAGACGCCGTTCTTCGTCTGGTTCAACACCACCCACATGCACCTGCGGACCCATCCCAAGCCGGAGAGCGTCGGGCAGGCCGGACGCTGGCAGTCGCCCTATCACGACACGATGATCGACCACGACAAGGTCGTGGGGGCGCTGCTGGACAAGCTGGACGCCCTCGGGATCGCCGACAACACCATCGTCGTCTACTCCACCGACAACGGGCCGCACATGAACACCTGGCCCGACGGCGGCATGACCCCGTTCCGCAGCGAGAAGAACACCAACTGGGAGGGCGCCTTCCGGGTTCCCGAGATGGTCCGCTGGCCGGGCC
>Ga0190274_10002995_pt1 | contig 10028 bp, 10 predicted proteins | sample Popmic531T_FD_133002 | JGI IMG/M metagenome (GOLD analysis project Ga0190274, IMG submission 133002) | Populus adjacent soil microbial communities from riparian zone of Yellowstone River, Montana, USA - 531 T | ecosystem: Environmental > Terrestrial > Soil > Riparian zone | place: USA: Montana...
CTTACATTTGCAGCGATTTGGTTCCCGGCTTAATAACCGGGATTAAAAGGGAAGTCAGTCAAAATCTGACGCTATCCCCGTAGCTGTAAGGCCGGGGAATGGGGTTCGGCAAGTGGCAAGTGGGAAACCGCTTGTTACCAGCCTCACACATTCTCCAATTGAATCTTCAACCACTGTCCGCCAGCTGGCGGATGGGAAGGTGTTCAACAAAAGGCTAAGCCAGAAGACCTGCCAGGTTAATTAAACAACATTCAGCTTTCGGGTGAAAGGCGTGAGATGTAAAAGTCGCAGGACGTTTATATTTCCATCTCTTTTTGTTACCGGAAGCAGTCACACAAAAATTTCAGTAAAATGAAAAAACATTTTTTTGTCGTGGCTGCTGTCATTATCGGCAGCCAGCTACGTGCACAACTTGTCCCGGCCCCTCGGGAGGACTCAACGGGTAATTCCCTGGAGGAAGTAATTCTAACTGCTAACAAGTATCCAAAAAAACAAAGTGAAACGGGAAAAGTAATTACCCTTATCACCCGGCAGCAGTTAGACAAAAGCGGCGGTAAGACAGTAAGCGAGTTATTAAATACCGTGGTTGGCACAACGATGATCGGTGCAAATAATAATTGGGGGACAAATATTACCGCAAGCATCCGGGGTGCCTCGGCAGGGAATGTTTTGATCTTATTGGATGGCATCCCCGTCAATGACCCTTCCGTGATCAGCAATTACTTTGATCTGAATTTAATCAGCCTTGACCAGGTAGAGAGGATTGAAATACTAAAAGGAGGACAATCTTCCCTGTATGGCTCAGATGCGGTGGCTGGCGTGATCAATATTATTTCAAAAAAAACGGCGAACAAATCAATAAGTGTAAATGGAAACCTTACCGGGGGAAGCTACAAGACATTTAAACAATCGGTTGGTTTTGGTGGGCAAGGAAAAGTTGCGGGTTATTCGGTGAATTATACACATATCAGTTCAGCTGGCTTTTCAGCGGCAACGGATAAAGATAATACGGGCACATTTGATAAAGACGGCTATGATCAACATGCGGTAAATGGAAGGTTCAGGTTTTCAATTACCAAAAAACTAACAGCATCTTTATCCGGAACTTATAGCATTTATAAAACAGATCTTGATGCTTCTGCGTTTACGGATGAAAAAGATTATACAGTAGAAAACAATAATAAGCAAGCCGGCGCAGGACTAGTGTACACTTTTAACAAGGGAGCTTTGCACGCAAACTATAATTACAACCGGGTAGAGAGGGATTATCTCGATGATTCAACATTTAAAAGCAGTCCTTTTGTCGATTATTCAAAAAGCAGTTACATCGGGCGCACTCATTTTCTTGAGCTGTATAGCAATTGGGAACTAAACAACTGGGAATTATTGGTTGGAGGTGATTACCGGTTCAACAATACCGATCAGTATTCTTTCTATGTTTTTCCCGGTTTCCCGTCACCACCCACGTTGCTTAAGGCAAAGATGAACCAGGTCAGTCCTTATGCATCGGTTGTTTACAGGGACAATAAGGGGTTCAACCTGGAGCTGGGTAGTCGTATAAACATTCATTCGGAATACGGCACCAATCTCACGTTCACTTTCAATCCTTCTTATTTAATAAAGAATAAAACAAAGATCTTTGGTAACCTGTATTCCTCTTTTAAAACACCAACCTTATATCAATTGTTTGACGGGTATGCCGGCAACAAAGACCTGACAGCTGAAAAAGGGATCATTGGTGAAGCCGGTGTGGAGGTACTTCCTGTGAAAGACTTTACTGCAAGATTTGTCGGGTTCTATCGCAACACGAAAGACGCAATTGTTTACACTTCGGATCCGGTAACTTTTGAAAGCAAATACCTGAATGCTGCAAAACAGACAAATTATGGTGTAGAACTGGAAGCAGGATACAATCACAGCAAATTAAATATTGCTGTAAATTATACTTACACGAATGGCAAAACAACGGCTGCATTTGATGGTACCGGTGCTCCCTTAAGCAAAGACACTTCTTATTATAATTTATACCGCATACCTAAACATGCATTTAATTTAAACATTGGAATACAAGCAACAAAAAAACTATTTGTCAGTACGCAAATGCATATGGTGAGCAAAAGAGATGAATTTGTCTATGCAGGAGCTCCTGAAAAAATGGGAGGATACACAACAATTGATCTATATGGGGAATACAAATTTTATAAGACGTTCAAATTGTTCCTGGATCTAAAAAATATCACCAATAAAAAATATTTTGATTTTGTTGGTTTCAATGCCAGGAGATTCAACTTTAATACCGGTATTAGTCTTCAATTGTAACCCATGTTATATGTCGCAGCATGAAACAAAAAACTGTGCCCGTTGCAAAACAGCCTTTGAATGTAAACCCGGTAATATAACTCAATGCCAGTGTTTTGGCATTGAGTTATCCGCCGAGCAACGGGCCTATATCGAACAGCGCTACAATGATTGCCTGTGCCGGGACTGCCTGCGATGGCTCTCGGACGAGCTGAACTTATTTAAAGAGAAATATATCTTCAGATAAGTACTTTTGTAAAAACAACCGTCATGCAATTTGATGTCCAGGAATTCCTGACACTGGCTTTCACTCTTTTTGCCGTCATTGATATCGTGGGTTCCGTACCCATGCTGATCTCTATGAAGGAAAAGATGGGAGGCATCAATGTATGGAAAGTGACGCTGATCTCGGGTGCCCTGATGGTCCTGTTCTTCTTTATCGGAAAACCTTTCCTGAATTTGCTGGGGGTAGACATTAAATCCTTTGCCGTAGCGGGTTCGATCGTCATTTTCATCCTGGGACTGGAAATGGTGCTGGGAATTGAATTTTTCAAAGCCGAGAAAGGAGCAGCTTCCGGTACAGTAGTGCCGATCGCCTTTCCCCTGATCGCCGGGAGTGGCACCTTAACGACGATCATGTCTTTAAAAGCCACTTTTGAACGGACGCAAAAGAATGAATACATGATCCTGCTGGCCATCCTGGTGAACTTAATAGTGATCTGGCTGGTGCTCCGTTCATTGAATCTTATCGAAAAAGCGCTGGGTAAAGCAGGTTTATTAGCCGTGCGAAAATTTTTTGGTGTAATTTTGCTGGCCATTGCTGTAAAGGTGTTTGCCACCAATGCCAGTGGGTTGATAAAATGATACTGGATTCTGGATGCTGGATTCTAGTCGCTACCATCCAGCATCCAGCCAGGCCTCGTCGTACAATGGATAGTATAAGAGTTTCCGAAGCTCCAGATACAGGTTCGATTCCTGTCGAGGCTACAACTTCTCTAACAAAACAAAAAAAAGCCGCTTAAACCGCAGTGTCTAAGCGGTTTTTTCATTTTGGGGCTACCAATTTCAATCAAAATAAACCAATCCTCAGGTTACCTTTTCGGTTACCTGTCTGGTTACCTATTTTTGAGAACTGATCCGATTTAAAGCCTTACCGGTAACGGTTTGTAGTGCTTTTGGATAGTGAGCTAGGATAAAACAAATCAATTTCGGTAACCTTTAAATCACCACTATGAAGGTCAACACATCTATGTCAATTCTCTTTTGGCTTAACCATCAGAAAATTGATCCCACCGGCAAAGCGCCGATTTACTGTCGTATTACTCTCGATGGAAAACGAACCAATCTTTCAACAGGGAAAAAAGTTCATCCAAATCATTGGAATTCCACTGCGGCCAAAGCCGTGAATAAATGTCCTGATGCTGCTGTGATCAATGAAGACCTGGAATCCATAAAGGGGGATCTCAGGAAGATATTCAACCAGCTCACAGCCACTAATGATCATGTTACAGGGGAAATGATAAAACGGAAATTCACCGGTGATGACCAGGTCAAAAGAACAGTCCTGGATCTCTTTAAATTCAACACCGTATTTTGGACCGAAAAATACAAACAACAAAAGGCAGCATTAAAAACAGTCCAGCGTTTTAATACAGTCACCATTAAAATGACCCGGTTCTTGCAAAAAGAATACAAGGCAACTGACAAACCTCTTTGCTCCATTGATGGCGCCTTTGGAATAAACTTTCAGCATTACTTGACAATATATGAGACCCTTACCGAAAATACACTGAACATTTACCTACGGTTTGCAAAACAAGTCTTCAAATTAGGAGTTGGAAAGAAGTGGTTAGCCGAAAATCCATTGAAAGACATAAAAACCCCGTATCGCCATCCTCCCCGGGAAATTCTCAACATGAATGAACTAAAATCCCTGTCAACAGTTTACTTGCCAAAAAAGCGCCTTGACGAAGTCCGTGATGTGTATGTCTTTTCCTGCTATACCGGATTTGCTTATATAGATGCTGCCAACCTAACTCCTGATAATATAGTGATCGGAATGGACGGTAATAAATGGGCCAAAACACAACGTCAAAAAACAGGTATGCCCGAATTGGTCCCATTACTTCCACCTGCATTAGACATTATTGAAAAATACAAGAACCATCCATACTGTGTCGCCAACAATAAGTTGCTCCCAATATTAAGCAATCAGAAATACAATAAGAATCTGAAAGAAATTGCAAAGTTTGCGAGAATCAAAAAAAACCTGACAACCCACATTGCCAGGCATACATTCGCAACTACTATTTTACTGGATAATGATGTCCCACTTGAAACAACAAGCAAACTTCTTGGCCATAATTCAATTCGCAGTACGCAGATTTATGCAAAGGTCTCACTAAAAAAACTAAGTAATAACATGAACGAGCTGAGAGCAAAGCTTTTTGAGGTTGGACAGACAAAAAAATTAAGCAACAAGTAGTAGGCTTAAATTATACTAGAATTTTGGCCCCCTCACCTAATAATACATCCTGCAATTCAGTAATTTTTTCTACAAGCGTTGATTTTGTGTGACCAAATCCGTTTGCAATAAGAACATCTGTAGAATTGAATATTTTCTGTAAGTTCTGACAATATCCATCCTTGCAACTTGCTTTGACCGGGAATACATAATTATATGCACCTATTTTAGAGGATCCTGTAGCATAATCGATTCGATTTGAAAAATACCTTATGCCATGGGTGAATCTATTATTATCCCGAAACCACTGCAACAATATTTGAGGCACGACATACTCTATCTTGAAAGGTGCATGCATTTTACTATAATCGATCTTAGTATGGCATGCGGCAATTATGGGATACAAAAGCGCATATTCAAATATCTCCAAAATCACTGAGTCATCTTTCCCCATAACAAATTTGGACTTGCCTGCGAGTAGCGTGCTGATATCCCGCGCAGCAACATCTAGGTATCTAAGTTTGGCATTATTTGTTAATCGAACCGCTTTAATAGATTTCAATTGGTTAGTTGAATCATCAATATCCATTTCTTTACAAGCAATATGCAACGAGTCTGAAACATATAGGCACGGGAACCCGGGTATGCTATATCGTTTTGTGTCTATTTTAAATCGAAGTTCAAATGGTACATGAAATAATTGCAAAGGAGTTATTGGAGTTGTAAAACCACCATCACTTCTCAATCTATAAAATGAGCTATTCCTATTAAGAATTTTTGTTCTATTTGTAAGAAGGTATTTTAGCTTGTTGATTTTTATGGTTTCATCAAAATGACTATACGCCAATGCTGGAGAACCATTAAGATACAAGGCGATTACTTTTAATACTCCATTTGTGATACTCTCAATATCTTTTTTGAAAACATCTGCGTCAATTTCTTCTTTTCCTCCGGAAGAGTAATATTCTTTAAATATTCCCTGAAACAATTCGCCAGAGGCCTGTATTTCTTGATTAAAATTGTGGAGAATAGTATTCAGATCATCAGACGAAAGTTTTCCCGATATGCTAATCAGGTATGGCAGGTCGAAGCGGCGGCTCTGTAATATACTTTCTAATGTCACTTATGTTCTTTTAATTTTCCCTTCGAATGAAAGAAGGCTAAAATAATATAAGCGCCATGTTTGTGCGTTGGAAATTATTGGAAGTTGAACATCTTGCTCAATATTGCACAACCATTGTATATGTTCTTCATAAACCGTTACGATTTTACTTGTGTCGACATCAGGGATCTCTTCTTTATAGTCTCTTAAAAACTCGGCCGCTTCGTCGCTAATTGGAGTTTCACTAAATGAACTCAGAATTGAGAAACCAACAAACCAGCCAAACTCAGCATTTAATCTCTTTTCTTTATGTTTATCTTCTTCCAATGCTATGGGCTGAACATCTATAATTGTTAATTCACTCGCAGATATTATTTTAAACCTGCTGATTTTACTTTCGTCTTTAATATTTTCAGGCTCCTTCAGATCATCAATTATCGGTCTTATATAACTCTCCGCATATTCCCAATACCTATCATTTAATATTTCAGCAGCATTATCAATAAAGACAAGATCGATCCCAGATTTTATTTTCTGAGCAACAGCAAAACCATTTATCCAGTCCTTAAATTCGGACAGGCGCTTTTCTTTTTTGTCCATTCGATTTAAATAAGAAAATGAGGATAAGGATGCAAATTACTTGGTCAGCATCTTTGATAACAATTTCTCATCGATGTCTTTATACATAGACTTCAATGCAGAAATCATTGCCTTGAGGGTAGACAATGGAAATGTTGAGGCATCTTTTTCATTATTAGGCATGCTTCCTTTGGATTCATCATTTATGAGAATCTCGTTTGTAGACCTGGGGCGACCTATTAGCGTCGTGCCGTCTGCCTTTTTCGTATAGTTTTTTTCGCTAGGCATATCACATCAGTTATGTTGGTTTGGTTCAAAAATAATTCGTAGGTGTGGGGATCAGGTGGGCTTTCATGGGGAAGGAAAATATCAACATTTAACAACCAATCAGCCTGAATTATTTTGCGTTAAAGGTTAAACAATTGGTAAACAACCACTTAAAACCAATTCGTTTGTTACGTCCGCAAAGGTAGAAGTTTTACTTCTAATCCAATTATTACGCCACGATTATTTTATCTCTGCAAGATTGGCATTTTCAGCTACAATGTCAATCGTACTTTTTCATCTTAAAGACGACCTGCCTAAACTAAGGGTGGCATGATTTATCTAATTTATGCTATTTATGAAGGCTCCAACTAATTGATTTTTACACATTTTATGGCCAGATTCTGAAATTATGTGAATAAGCCCGATAAAATCGCTCATTTTAGCCTCATAAAATCACCCGTTTTCCCCCTCATCCACTCCAAAAACCCCACCCCCCGATACTTACACGTCTGCGCCACGCTCAGCATACTCAGGTAGCACTTCAACCCACCTTTAGTCACCTGGCCATTCACCCCCCGCCAGTGGAGAGCAAACCCTTTAATAGCAGCTTCCGCATTGTTATTATTCCAGGGCAGACCGTCATGCTCCAGGAAGGTCCAAAGCTCTGGCCAGTGTTTCTTAAATCGCTTGGCATACCTCCCAGACAACTCACTTTTATGTTCCTTGTCCACGAATTCCTTGTAGAATTTCGCGGTATCCCGGAGGTGCTTTTTTAAGAAGTATTTCTTCAATCCACGTCGATCGACAGTGGCCACGACCTTGCGGAGCAGCTGGCTAAAACCGGTCACCATAGCTTTATATTCTTCGTCAAACGGTGTCTTGAAAAGATCATCGTTCAGATCCCGGATCAGGTGGATTAAACATTTCTGCCGCTTCACCGGGACCGTTTCATACCCGGCATAAAAATCAGAAACAATAACCCCTTTGTAATCTTTCAGCCACTCCTGCAGGAAAGCAGACTCTCGTGACAACGTCAAATGATAATAAACCGTGTGGGTAGTAGCAAATGCCCAGACATATCCTCTATCCTGTCCTTTGCCCAGGCGTACCGCTGTTTCATCAATATGGATCACCGGGCTGTTGAGAATGATCTTCCAGCAAGAATCAGTTTCATCTTTGAATTTCTCCCACCATTGATAAAGCCTTTCATTGAAATAAGTCGGATTTGCCCAAATGCCGAATTGCTCCTTAAGCAGCCGGCCGATCATCGCAAAGCTGATATGGTAGTTTACATAGAGATTGGCAGCCCATGCGTAGAGATTGTCACCAAAATGTGGCCCCCTTAAGACCGCATCATTATACTTCATTCTGCACCTTGAGCAAGTGCCGCCTGATGCATGATATTCCACAACCCATTGCTTAATGCCTCGCGGGGTAAATTTTAAATCTGTTTTACGGGATTTTCTTTGCTTGACCGATCGATATAATTTTCTGCACCCGCAATGCCGGCATTTTTTTATTGGAGGGAGCTGGATTATTTCATTAACCCTCTTTGGCTGCCAGACCGGGTGTCCACGACCGAAGTGTTTTACACCGTCGTCTTTCTTTTTTACCGAAACTGGAGAGGATCTGCTTCCATCTCTCCAGTAAATCTTAGTTTGCTGGTAATCGAAATAAGCCGCCTTACTGATATATTGAAAATCCTCTCCGTATTCTGTGTTATTCTGTAACCGGTACGGGCTATGTTTCTTCATCTTAGAAACCCGCTGCACATCATCTTTCTCCCCATCAACTGAAAGCTGCTGAAACCATTCATGCACCCGGGCCAGGGCATGACAATCCTCTATATTATACTGTATCAACTTTGTTTTCCATTTCTCACCGGCCGTCGCTTCTCAGTTCTTCGCCAATCAATACTCTGCAGACCATCCGTACCGGCCTCTGTCCAGCTAAATCCCAGGAACCCGGCCACTTCTTTAAGTCCGTTTGTGTAGGTTGGAGGATAAACATGCGTCCTCAAATATCCGAGCAGGTTTACCATTCGCTTTTCAATACCGGCAAATTGCTCCTTATAGATTCTCTTCCACTTTTTAAAGGCTTTTGTTTCGTAGCTCCCATAATGAAAAATATTCGCTTCAGGATATTGCTCTAACAACTGAAACAGTTGCAGAAAAATTGCTTCTTCATTTTCTTTATCGTTTGCCCAATATGAAAAGGTTTTGTCTGCCTCTCCTGTTTGCCTGATCACTATCCCGGCCAGGTATATGAGATCTTCTTCCGGTAAACCTTCAAAGTCCAGGTATATCGCAACCGGACCTCCATTCATCTCCGGCACCTGCAATACATACGTTTTCTTTTCCCGGATAGCAAGTGCTTTCAATTCATATAAGTATCTACTAGCGGTATTGGGATAACTGCGCTTCCGTCGTAGCCTGAAAAGATGGGATAGTTGAAGAATAGTAAAGATTCCTTTCCTATGATAATCCGCTACCGTTTTCGGTGGCATATTCGCAAGCAAACTGATACAATCCTTTTCGATCAGTTGTTGGTGGCAAGTCTTCCAGAATTGACATTCTTTACAGTGACTTATCTTGTAGAAAGCAGGAGCAGTTTCTTTCTGAAGAATTGTATTAATGATCCCCGCCAGTTTCTTTGATTGCTCCGGTACTTCCATAGATTCACCCTGCGCCTGCATCATTGAGTAATGCCAGGCTGCTATCGCTAGCTTATCTTGTTTGGATGGATTATCAGGTATAGGGGATGACGAATGATCGCCCGTCTTAGTTTGTACCAACTGCCATGCTTTATACTCGCAATCAAAAGCGGTCCGGAATATTTTCCCGTCTGGTATTATTAGTTCCTTTCTAGTTTTCATTCTTATTCAACGAATGATCATTTCCCCCCTGATTTTATCGAAGGGCTTCCAGCTGCATGACCCCCGGCAATTGCTCTAACAACTGCCCCGTTCTGCTGATCCTGTCTTTCTCGATCTGGCAATGTATGATCACAGAAGCTTCTCCATTGCGATATCGGTGGAGGTTTAGGTTATCTACAGGTATTTTCCGATCCTGGAAGAATTTTGCCAGGACATTTAATGTTTCAGTGGGATTATGAATTTGTAAAACAAACGCACAAGGTTTTTTGTCTATCTCAGTAGGCAAGTGATTCATAGAAATCTTAATCTTTTTTACTTGTCTCCTGTCCCCGGACTTCGGACTCCTGACTTTCCTCATCCATTTGTCTTCTTACATAATTCTCATACTTCTCCAGCGCAATGATCCTCGCCACCATCCAATCCCGGCTGGTCAAGGCCCGCAC
>Ga0190274_10002996_pt1 | contig 10026 bp, 4 predicted proteins | sample Popmic531T_FD_133002 | JGI IMG/M metagenome (GOLD analysis project Ga0190274, IMG submission 133002) | Populus adjacent soil microbial communities from riparian zone of Yellowstone River, Montana, USA - 531 T | ecosystem: Environmental > Terrestrial > Soil > Riparian zone | place: USA: Montana...
CCAGTAAGGAATCAGCGGGCGCCTTCGTATAGAAATCGCCGCGGGGGCCCATCAACTGGATATGAATATTACTTTCGGGTGCTCCTCCCCAGGGGAAATTTCCCCAGTCATAGCTACGGGCATTGGAATAGGATATCTCGAAAAGAGATTCCTGGCCGAATTCGCTGTTAGGAGAGAACGCGGCAGCCACACTGGGTGCTACACTATATACGCCCGAATTGATCACGAGGTCAAACTGGACAGCAGCTTCTGCATATTTCTGCTGGTACAATAAAGCTTTACCGAGCATAGCTTGTGCTGAACCTTTAGATACACGGAACTTGTCCCCGCTTGAATAACTTGTTTTTAATGGCAGATCGGTAGCGGCTTCGGTAAGATCCTTTTCGATCTGTTTGTAAATATCTGCTTTGGCCGCACGGGGGGTGGTTGTAAACTGGGAAGGCAGCAGATCGTTTAATATCAATGGCACATCTCCCCACAAGCTGACCAGTTCAAAATAGTTATAGGCGCGTAAAAATTTCGCTTCCGCTCTCAGCCTTTTCCGTAAGGGAGTAAGATCATCCGACAGGTTGATCACTTTGTTGGCGCGGTAGATCGTGTAATAACACATTCTCCATGCATCCCTGACCTTATCATTGGTCGCATCGAATGTATAATCGTCCAGGGTCTGGTAGCCCGGCTGGTCACCTGCATTGCTTCCCCCTGCATTACTTTCATCCGATAAAAGACTTTTTATCATGAACAGGCTTCCCCAGTTATTATTATAATGTGCCTGCATCATATCATATACACCGGTAACGGCCTGGGTCACGTCGTTATCAGTTTTATAAAAATCATCCTCCGCGTACGCGCCGGGTATCTCATTGGTAAGAAATTTTTTGCATCCTGTAGTACCAACCAGCAGCAGGAAACAAAACGCTGTTTTTATGAATAAACTTTTCATTGTTATATATTTAAATAGTTACCAGATTCAGTTAAAATGTAACGGATATCCCGACCATTGCTTTGCGGGGGATCGGGTAGCCACCACGATCTATCCCTATACTGTTCCCGTTATTACTCACTTCCGGGTCAACGCCGGGATACTTGGTGAACGTAAAGAAATCATCCAGGGATACATAGATCCTTGCATTCTTGCCTTTTATTTTATTCATGATACTGGCGGGTAAGGTATACCCAAGCTGCAACTGTCTTATCCGTAAAAAGCTTCCGTCGAAAACCATCAGGTCGCTGTTGTAGATATAAGGATTCGACGTATTCGACGCAAACCAGGTATTCGTACTGCCCGGCCCTGTCCAGCGATTGTTATAAAAGAATTCCGGTTTGTTGGCAGTCTGGCGATCGGTACGGTTGAATCCCATCAGCATATCATTCCCGTATTGACCCTGGGCGAAGACGGCCAGATCAAATCCCTTATAAGCAACATTGGCCCTTGCACCATAAATGAATTTAGGATGCGGATTGCCGATCTTCACCATGTCAGCAGGAGAAATAAGTTTGTCGCCATTCACATCGATCACGATCGGCTCGCCGGGTTTGGGCGCATAGCCTGTGATACCTGTCTTGAGGAGATAAGCCGCAACTTCTTCCGGCGTCTGGAAGATACCATCTGTCTGGTAACCGTTCAAATACCAAAGTGGTTCACCAAGTGTCGTATTGGAAGCAGTCCAGCCCGTTCCGATCCCGGCACCCGGTACTACGGGCGAGTTAGGATCAAGAAAAGTGACCTCGTTATTATTGAGCGCTATATTGCCACCGATTTCATACTGGATTCCACCCCGTTTGGGCTGGTTCTTATAGCTCAGATCAAATTCCCAGCCTTTATTTACAATATTACCTGCATTGACCCTGTCCAAATCATTACCTACATACAAGGGAGGAACACCCTTGATCAACAGATCCTTGGTTGTTTTTTTGTAATAGTCAACGGTGAAATTTAATTTGTTACCGAACATGACCAGGTCAAGACCGACATCAAATTGTTCTCCATTTTCCCATACCAGTTCATTATTGGGCAGTCTGAGCGGGTAAGCAGCAACGATGAAATTACCGTTGCCATCGGGATAGATGCCACCAGCCCCTATGGCGTTCAGGTAGTCAGCAAGTCCAAGACTTCCTACATTACCATTCTGTCCCCAGCTTGCACGAAGCTTACCGAAATTTATCTTACGGGCAAGCATCTCCGGGAAGAAGTGTTCTTTTGTGAATACCCACCCACCTGAGACCGCCGGGAAATTCCTCCAGCGGTTATTGGGAGGAAGTTGGGAAGAGCCATCCCTTCTAAAAGAAGCACTGAATAAATATTTGCCGCTGAAATCATACAAAACCCTTCCGTAGAAAGAAGCCTTTGTCACGTCAAACGCAACACTCCCTATACGATCGAGTGCATCCGGAACAAAATCCGCATACGAAAATTTATCTTCTTCCTTAAATAGGCCGGAATAACTTCCTCCTATATGAACTTCATGTCTTTTTTCCTGGGAAGCGCCCGCTAAAATGGTGAAATTATGTTCCCGGATGCTTTTAGTATACGTGGCAAAATTTTCGAGTAACCAGGTGGTCCAGGTATCGCTGTAGTCATAACCATTGGCTATCGTGTTCTGGCTTTCATCGGAGAACCAGAAAGTAGGTGTCCAGCCATGGCCGGTCTGGAAAGCTGCATCTACGCCAAAACGGGAAGTGAATTTTAGACCCCTGAAAAGGTCAGCATCTGCATATACATTAGCGAAGATCTTATTTTGCACATTCTGCCCCTTTGCCATATCGATCCTGGCCAGCGGGTTGCCATATTCACCTTTCAGGTATTGAGAAATACCATAATAATTTCCATTCGCATCCCGGCGCAGTGGTTTGCCGGCTGCTATCGCTGCCTGGACATGCGCGGGTAAACCAGCGGTATAAACAGTAGGTGTAACAGGATCCATTACGGTAGCACTGCTTAATATGGAACCAAATTCCGTGTTATCAGAAATGGCTTTTCTTTCATGATGCGAAAAGGATATCCGCTCTCCAACCGAAAGCCAGTTCTTTACTTTGTGTTCGCTGTTGATACGAGCCGTATAGCGCTTAAACTGCGCTTTTCCTCCACCTACAATCCCATCCTGGGTAAATATATTTCCTCCTAAATAATAAGTTGACCTTTCACTTCCTCCACTGAATGATAAGGAGTGATGTTGTTGTGGCGCGGTCTGGATCACTTCTTTGATCCAGTTCGTACCATTCCCCACAGCTGCCACATCCGACGGAGTAGGCCCGGCAACTCCCGCTTCAGCCAGGTATTGCTGGTACTGTGGCGCATTCATCATTTTAATATAGTCTTCCTTCACGGATTGCACTCCGTATTGCGCAGAATACGTGATCTCACCTGAATTTCTTTTTCCTGTTTTCGTGGTAATAAGAATAACGCCATTGGAACCCTCGGAACCATAAATGGCTGCGGCAGCCCCATCCTTCAATACCTCGATAGAGGCAACCTCGGCAATGTCGAGCGATTCAATACCACCCGACTTAATACCATCAATAACATAAATAGGGCCTGTGCTACCAGTAGAAGCAGTGCCCCTTATCTTGACACTTAAACCAGCGCCCGGCTGACCTGATTGTGGACCGACAGAAACGCCGGGAACTCTTCCCAGTAGCGCTGTTTCCAACCTTGTATTGGAAACCGTGACCAGTTGGCTGCCTTACACAGAAGAGATCGCACCGGTGAGCAGGCTTTTCTTCTGCTGACCATACCCGATCACCACCACATCATCAAGTGAGTCGTTTCCCGTAATAAGACTAACGTTTTGAGTGCCAGCACTGCTGACCTTAATTTCCTGGCTAACCATCCCTACATAAGTCATCCTAAGAACAGCCCCTCCTTTGGGAACGGAGATGCTATAATTCCCTTTGGCATCGGTAAGAGCTGTCACATTGGTACCTTTTACAGTAACTGTGACCCCCTCAAGAGGAGCGTTAGATGTCTGGGAAAGCACTTGTCCGGAGACCGTAAAGTTTTGAGCATGAACAGAAAAAGTAGCGGATAGCGTAAGCAATGCACAGAGCAAGAACCTGCTGAGTTGTTTCATAATGCAATCGTTTTGTAAGTTTTCAAATGTAGAAAAACCGTCAAGTAAATATATGGGCCGATTGCTCAGATTGCTAATAAATGCCTACGTCACTACTACTTCACCAGTTTGTTTACAGCCATTTAAAGCTTTTTTGGGTACATCATTACTACATCATTTTGATTTTTGTACTTTCACAGTCTGCTTTGACCAAATGATGACAAAAAATCTTTTATTATTCTATTTATTATTGGTTGTTTCCAGCATCCGGGCACAGAACACTATCGGCCTGCCTGATATTCTCAACTATTCCAAACGTCAATACCAAGGGGGAGCACAGAACCGGCAGATCCGCCAGGACAAAAGAGGTGTGTTGTATTTCGCCAACAGTGAAGGGGTCATGACATTTGACGGGATCAACTGGAAAACATATCCTCTTCCGAATAAAAGTATCGTCCGGTCACTTGAATTTGGCCCGGATAACAAACTGTATGTTGGAGGACAGGATGAGTTTGGCTATTTCTCCCCCTCTTCCAATGGAACCCTTGTCTATCATTCCCTGAAAGATCGTTTGCCTGTCGCGGAAAGATCATTTACTGATGTATGGGAGATCTTTTTCTTTAAGAACTCGATCTTCTTCCAGACCAGTAATAATATCTACCAGATCGGTGATAACTACCGCAATATTTATAAAAGCACACACTGGCGGTTCATCAGCCTTTGTAATAACAGGCTGATCGCCCAGGATTTTACCAGGGGTTTACTGAGTTTCAAGGACGGTGTATGGACCCCCTTTCTTGAAAATTCCGAATTACCCGAAGATTATTTCGCCTCTTCTTTAACGTCGATCGGGCAGGACAGTGCGATCATGACAACGGTAAAGAATGGTGTGTTCCTTTTGAGCGGAAATAATATCACCCGTATGCACTCCCCTTTCCTGGACGGTATTACCGAGATGCATATTTCCGCTTCTGCCATGGTCAATAAAGACCATATTGCGCTTACCACCAACCTGGATGGCTGTTATATCATTGACAAGAAAGGAACACTGATCCAGAAGTTCTCCATGAAAGAGGGGCTGCAGAATAATAATATCCTGGGTATCTATCTCGACAAGGAAAAGAATCTATGGCTGGGTTTGGATAACGGGATCGATTTCGTTGCCTATAACAATGCCATCAAACATATCTACCCGGATTACATGAACGAAGGTTCCGGGTATGCCGCCTCTATCTTTGACAATGAATTATATATTGGTACATCGAATGGTCTTTATAAAACAACGCTTACCGGGGAAAAGGACCTTAGTTTCGTAAAGGGTTATTTCCTTCCCATCAACAATACCAAGGGGCAGGTCTGGAATTTGTCGCAGGTAAACGGTAAACTGTTGATGGGTCACAACGAAGGGGCTTTTGCCATAACAGGGAATACGGCTGTCCCGATCGATAACACTTCGGGCTTCTGGACCTTTCTTCCCTACTCCAACGTATTGCCTTCTTCCACGATGATCGCCGGTACTTACCAGGGCATCAATTTTTATAACTACGAGAATGCTGTGTTTGTTTCAAAGCAGGTAGTAGCGCATTTTGAATCCGCCCGTTTTGTAACCATTGATAATAATAATATATGGGTATCCCATCCGTATAAAGGTATCTACCGGGTCAGGCTGAACGGCAATACACCCGAAACAAAACAATACACACCCAAGCAGGGTGTCCTCTCCATCAACGGGAATTATATTTTCCGGATCAAGAACCAGGTCATACTCAGCACTGAAAACGGGATCTTCGTTTATAACGAGGCCCGGGACAGCTTTGAACCCTCGGCTTTTTACAATAAACTTTTTGGTGAAAAGAATATCCGGTACCTGAAAGAAGATGATTCGGGCAATATCTGGTTTGTCTTTGATAAGATCCTCGGCGTGGTGGATATGTCTGAACCAACCCCGCATATCATCTATTTCCCGGAGCTGACGAACAAACTGGTCAGTGGTTTCGAGCATATTTACCCGGTGAATAAGAATAATATCTTCCTGGGCGGTGAAAGAGGTTTTTACCATATCAACTTCGAACAATACAAAACGATCAAATATCCCCTGCGGGTGCTCATTACTTCGGTCAAAGCGATCAATAAAAAGGACAGCCTGCTTTTTGGCGGTTATACGGGTGAAGCCAATGAAGAGAATGTGGCGGTAGAAAAGAAAACAACGAGTGTGAGCCATTCCTGGAACTCTTTTCATTTCGAGTATGCTTCCCCCGTATATGCCCAGCAGTCCAATATCGAATACAGTTATTTCCTGGAAGGGTTTGATAAAAAATGGTCTGAATTCTCCCGTAAATCAGAAAAGGATTACACGAACCTCCCCACAGGTGAATATACTTTTAACGTGAAGGTGAGAAATAACCTGGGCAATGATTCGGGGACCAGCAGCTATAAATTTACCGTAGAACCGCCCTGGTACCAGAGCAACTGGGCCTACGCCATCTATATCTGTCTTTTCTTATTTGGCGCTTACGGGCTCTACCGCTACCAGAAGAATAAATTCAGGAACCAGCAAAAAAAACACGAAGAAGAACAGAAGCGGCTCTTATACCTCCACCAACTGGAAATCGAGAAAACGGAAAAGGAGATCGTAAAACTGAAGAATGAGAAACTGGAAGCCGAGATCCAGCATAAGAATACCGAACTCGCCTCGGTAGCCATGCACCTGGTGCAGAAAGGGGAAATGCTGGCCAAGATCAAAGAGCAGATGGAACACCTCAAAAAGAACCAGGGGAATCCAAAGGACTCCGATGACCTGAAAAAGATCATCCGGGTATTGAGTGATGAGGATAAGATCGACAAGCAATGGGAGCAGTTTACCAAGCATTTTGATAATGTACACAGCGATTTTCTTTCTTCCCTGAAGAACAGGTACCCTGCTTTAAGCCCCAACGAACTAAAACTGTCGGCTTACCTGCGAATGAACCTCAGCACCAAGGAAATGGCGCAATTGATGAATATCTCGGTAAGGGGTGTTGAGATCAGCCGCTACCGGCTCCGGAAAAAACTGGGCATTCCCACCGATGTGAACCTCTTCGATTTCCTGACCCGGATTTAATTATACTAACATTTATAAACTTGCTAAAACGAGCCCCGGTATATGCTGTTGGGAATGAAATTTGTTTTACTTTCAGTACTTCATCTTACTAACTAATAATAAACGATTGTCATGAGTCAACCCAAACAGCCAACGAATTACGGCGCTTTAAGTACACTAATTACAGTGTTTTTCTTTTGGGGTTTTATTGCAGCAGGGAATAGCGTATTCATTCCTTTTTGCAAACATTATTTCCATCTTGACCAGTTTCAAAGCCAGCTGATCGATTTTGCTTTTTACCTGGCCTATTACCTGGGTGCCCTGGGTCTTTTTTGGTACGGGGCTTTTGGAGGAAAGGACCTGGTGGGTAAGTGGGGCTATAAAAAAAGTATTGTATACGGCCTGCTTTTTTCCGCCATCGGCGCTGCAGCCATGATCATCGCGGTCAATGCAAATACCTTCGCCGGGATGCTGGCGGGTCTTTTTATCGTAGCGCTTGGCTTTTCCCTGCAACAAACAGCCGCGCAGCCTTTTTCGATTTCATTGGGAGATCCTGCCACCGGTAACAGCCGTGTGAACCTGGGCGGTGCTGTGAACTCTTTTGGTACGACCATCGGGCCACTGGTAGTTGCCTTTGCACTCTTTGGCACTACCGCTGCCATTACAGACGACAAGATAAAAGCACTTGGGTTGTCCAAAGTGATCATCCTCTATGCCTGCGTGGGGTTCCTGTTCCTGGGAGCTGCCGCTTTGTTTGGTTTTTCAAAAAAAGTACCTGCTGGTATCAATGAAGAAAAAACAGAGAAGGCCAATAAAGCATTAAGTTCATTGCTGATCATCACCGGGCTGCTGATCGTAATGTTTGCACCGGTGTTCAGCAGTTACAACAGTAAAGCGGCAAAGGATATAGAAAATTTTGACGGCCAGATCGCGATGGCGCAAACACAGGTAGATTCTCTCAGTAAACAATCAGCGGTATTGCTTGAACCGGTCTCTTCCTCAGAACTTGCCGCCGCACAAACAACTTTGCAACAAACAACCGAAGCCCGCGATGCGATAAAACATCCGCTGGAAAAGAAGCGCATGTACTGGCTGATGGGAGCATTAGCTGTAATTATACTGGGCTTGTTGCTGGCTAATTCCATGGCCGCAAAAAAACCCGATGGATGGGGTGCGATGAAATACCCGCAATTAGTTTTAGGCATGCTTGCCATCTTTGTCTATGTCGGTGTGGAAGTAGCTATCGGGAGTAACCTGGGAGAACTCTTAAAACGAAAAGAATTTGGTGGTTACCAGGCATCACAGGTTGCACCGTTCATCTCGATGTACTGGGGAAGCCTGATGATCGGGAGATGGGCCGGGTCGATCAGCGCCTTCAATTTCTCCAGTAAAACAAAACAGTTATTGACCTTTATAGTCCCGTTGTTTGCATTTGGGGTAGTACTCGGTGTAAACACCCTCGCTAAATATGATGTAAAACCCTTGCTCTGGTACTTTGTATGTGTAATAATGCAGATCATTGTCTTCTATGTAAGCGGTAATAAACCAGCCAGGACACTGTTGCTTTTCAGCATCCTCGGTATCACGGCCATGCTGATTGGATTATTTACGGAGGGTAAAATAGCCGTCTATGCTTTCTTAAGCGGCGGTCTTGCTTGTTCGATCATGTGGCCTTCCATCTTTGCGCTGGCCATCGCTGGTCTTGGCAAATACACCACACAGGGTTCAGCGTTCCTGATCATGATGATCCTCGGAGGCGGTATCATACCGCCGATACAGGGCAAACTGGCTGATATCATTGGTATCCACCAGTCCTTCCTTGTACCCGTTGTCTGTTTTGCTTACCTGGCAATATTCGCCTTCGTGGTAAAAGGAATTTTAAAGAAACAGGGAATTGATTATGATGCGGAGGTAAGTGCTGCCCATTAAAATATCTTAGCACCTTATTCAAAGCCCCGGTAACCGGGGCTTTTTTATTCCATTTATTTTATTCTTTTTAACTGTAGCGCATTCAATACGGGCTCCCCTTCGAGCGATTGAAAATCCAGGACTATGCCTTCTTTATTTTTTACGATGACCGTATATTTTTTGACCACTACAGTTGTGATACCATATTGCTGAGCTATATCAAAATTTTCCAGCAACGATTTGCCATTCAGGGATACGTTGAACCTGCGATGCGGTGCTTCCTGCCTGGCGACTGAATCAGAAAGATTATATACCAGGTTTTTACCCACACCTCCCTGCAACTCTGCAAAATGAAGTGTCAGCTCATATTCACCGGCAGGCACATCGATACGATAACTTTTAATACCTGCCAGTTGAGTTTGATAAACAGGATCATTATCTGTACCTAAAATATTCTTATCACTGCCATATGGTAAACGGGTATTACCTCCCAGTTTAAACGGTTGCCCGCCAATATGCCCGAAACTCCCGGGGCGGTAAGGTTGATCTGGTTGCCAGGTCATATTTTTTTTCTTATCAAAAAAATACCTGTCTGCACCGAGTATAACATTCAGCTCCTCAAAACGAGAAGCGTTACCCGGCAAATAATAAGGCTGAAGCCGGAATTCTATGTTGGCCTGGTCGCTAAACCATTTCCCGTTGTTCTTTGCTTTTGCTTCTATTATGTTTGTTTTATTTTTCAATGGGATAGACCATGCACACAATCCTTGCAAAGGTTTTTTCCATCCCTGTGATCTTCCATTTACGATCAATTCAACTGAATCAAAATTACTAGCCACCTGCAAAGGCTGGTAGCGTGTATTGTTGCTGTCTGCATTGCCGCTCCTCGTGGACCAATAAGCAGAAGTGATTTTTAGAAATGGTTCTTTAGTTAGCAGTGCCTTATAAAAATAATAGAGGTCTTTGGGTGTCCTGTCCCACATCAGCATC
>Ga0190274_10002997_pt1 | contig 10025 bp, 5 predicted proteins | sample Popmic531T_FD_133002 | JGI IMG/M metagenome (GOLD analysis project Ga0190274, IMG submission 133002) | Populus adjacent soil microbial communities from riparian zone of Yellowstone River, Montana, USA - 531 T | ecosystem: Environmental > Terrestrial > Soil > Riparian zone | place: USA: Montana...
AGATCGGAGATCAGGGCGTTGCCCGACCAGGACGATGCGCAGCTGCCGGTCGCACAAAGAAGCATGCGCTCGGCGAAGGCCGAGGCGCTGCGGGATGTGACGCGATTCGAACAGGATCCGTCGACGGTTCACGACCCGGCAGCCAACGCGCGATGGGTGAGATACACGATCGAGCGCTACGACCGCTGGATCGCGCGCCTCGCTCAATAGACCGTTCACATCGTGGTCGCGCGGCCCTTCGGGGCTGCCCGCGTCTGGTAGCGCGCGCAAGCTTGAAACCCACGGCCACGCTTCGGCGTCATTCCGATCAGCATGACTTTCGCCAGACGTGTCTTCCAGATCGCGGCCATCTATGGCCTGCTCGTTCTCGTTCCGCAGTACTTTCTCGAGGGCAAGACCGGACGCGACTTCCCGCCGGCGATCACGCATCCCGAGTACTTCTACGGCTTCATCGGCATCGCCGTGGCGTGGCAGCTCGCATTCCTCGTCATCGCGCGCGATCCGGTGCGCTATCGGCCGCTGATGCCAGTGGCGGTCGTCGAGAAGCTGGCCTTCGGCGTGCCGGCGATTGTGCTCTACGCGACAGGACGCTTGAGCGGGCAGATGCTCGGCGCGGGGCTGATCGATCTGACGCTGGGCGTCCTGTTCGTCATCGCCTTCATCCGGACCGGAACCGCGACCGCGTCCCCCCGTCCGTAGCGCGCCGCTTCAGCGGTGCCGCGAGGCGGCTGAAACCGCGCCCTACGTTCCTCGCAGCACCTCCGCCGGATCGACGCGCGACGCGCGATACGCCGGCACCCAGCCGGCGAGCACGCCAATCGCCGCGAGAACGATCGCGGACGAAATGAGCGTCGCCGGATCGCGCGGCCCGAGGCCGTAGACGAGCGGCGCGACGAATGCCGACGCCCAGAGGCTGATCGCGCCGCCGGCGACGAGACCCAGCCCGACGAGGATCGACACGCGAACGAGCACGAGGCGGACGACGAGCCGCGGCGCCGCGCCGAGCGCCATCCGGATGCCAATCTCGGTTCGCCGCCGGTTCACCGCGTAGGAGGTGACGCCGTAGAGTCCCAGCCCGGCGAGCAGCAGCGCCAGCGCGCCGAAGAATCCTGCGAGCATCGCCACCAGCCGATCCTGCGCGAGCGAATCGTCGACCGCCGTCGCGAGCGGACGAAACGTCATCGTCAGGTCGCGGTCGAGGGCGGTCAACGCCGCGGTGACGCTGCGCGTCAACTGCATCGGTGAGCCACCTGCAGAGCGCACTGCAAGGTAGAAGTAGGTGAACAGAATCGGGTCGCCGCCCCGCTGCGCCATCGGCGAATACAGGGTCGGGCGCATCGGCGATCGAATCGATCGATACGCCGCATCGGCGGTGATGCCGACCACCGTTCGCGTGCCGAGCGGCACGTCGCCGAACATCGAGTTGCGGTAGGTCAGGGCGAGCGTCTTCCCCACCAGGTCGCGTCCTGGAAAGAACCTGCGGACGAATGCCTCGTTGACCAGCATCACCCGCGGCGCCGCGTCGGTGTCGCGATCGTCGAAGTCGCGGCCGGCGAGGAGCGGAGTTCCGTACGCCGCGAGCCCTCCTGGCGTGATGTCGCTGTACTGCGAGACCACTTCTGCGTCCGGCGGCGGCGCGACACCCGGCTCGGTGACGACGATGTCGCCGACGAGCGTGCCGACGATCGGGGGGTTGAGGCTGCCGCCGGCCGCCTCGACGCCCGGCACGGCCCGGGCCGCGGCCACCAGCCGGTGATAGAACAGGTTCCGCTCGGCCGCCGGCACCGTCGGCGCGGCGATCGTCACGAACATGGTGCGGTCGCGATCGAGACCCAGCGGGGCGTGTGCGAGCCGCTCGAAGGTCTGCACGAAGAGACCCGCGGCGACAACCAGCGTCAGCGACAGCGCCACCTGCGCGACGACCAGCGCGCTCGACCAGCGCCCCCCCAGCGCACCGTCGCCGGTGCGCCCGTGCTCCCGCAGCGCGTCCATCGGTGCGACGCGCGTGGCGCGAAGCGCGGGGCCCACCCCCACCAGCAGCGCCGTGCCGGCCATCGTCGCCACGGTGAACCCGAGGACGCGCCAGTCGAGCGAGGTATCGAGCGACACCGGCTCCGCCGAGGTCGAGAGCTGCGCGACCAGCAGCCGGCTCGCCCAGTCCGCGAAGACCAGGGCCAGCGCCGCGCCGCTGCACGCCATCACGGCGCTCTCCACCAGCGCCTGGCGCGCGATCCGCCAGCGCGACGCCCCGAGCGCGCGCCGCACGCTCAGTTCGTGGCGGCGCGCGGCGCCGCGCGCCAGGAGCAGGTTGGCGAGGTTCGCGCAGGCGATCAGCAGCACCAGCGCGACGACGATGAGAATCGCCACCAGCGGCTGCGCGAACCGCTCGCGCAGCGTCGATGTGCCGGTGCCGGCCGCCTCCAGCAAAAAGGGCTGGGTCAGAAACGTCGACTGGAACTGCTTCGGCAACGAGCCGGCGCGCACCTGCTGCTGCACCGCGCGCAGCGCCGCGGTGCTCGAGGCGATCGACAGACCCGGTTTCATGCGGACGATGATGTTCAGCCAGGCGATGTCGTCGTCGAACGCGATGCTCGGCAGCACGATCGGCTCGATCCGGATCGGCATGATGACGTCGAACGGGCGCCCCACCTCGATGCCCTTGAACGCCGGCGGCGTGACGCCGACAATCGTGATCGGCTGCCGTTCGAACGTGACGCTGGCGCCAATCGCCGCGAGCGATCCGCCGAACCGCTGCCGCCACAGCCGGTAGCTGATCACGGCGGTCGGCCCGGCCGCGCCACCGCCCGGCAGATCGTCGGCGGGCTCGAGCATCCGTCCAGCGAGCGCGGCCACGCCGAGCGTCTGGAAGAAATCGCCGCTGACGAAGAGGCTCTCCACCGGCGTCTCCTCGCCGGCGATCGTCATCGACGCGGCATCGCAGCAGTCGCTATAAGCGAGCGCACCGTCGAACGCCTGGCCGTAGCGGCGAATCTGGTCGAACGTGGCGGAGCTGAAGCTGGCGCGTGCGCCGCTCATGCGGCTGCCGCCGACGATGGCGAGGCGCTGTGGCTCGGCGGCCGCCAGCGTCCGCAGAGCCAGACTGTTGACGATCGAGAAGATCGCCGTGTTCGCGCCGATCCCGAGCGCGAGCGAGAGGATCGCGACGGCGGTCACGACTGGCGTCGCGCGAAGGGTGCGAAGGGCGAGACGCAGATCCTGCATCGGCGTGGACGCAGCGTGCCTCAGTTGCTCCGATGCGTGTTGAGGAACGCCGCCAGCGGCGCCGCCGCCGCGCTCATGGGCGCAGTTTACGCCGTGGCGGCCATGGTGCGCATCCGTTCCTCCCCCCCTGGAAAACACATGCGCAAATCGACGACGATCGGCTCGGTCACAAGAGGTCAGCATCGCGAGGTGAGCCGATGAGCACGACTGGATCCGAACCGCCCGACGAGGTGTATCGCCCCCCGGCCGTACGGCCTGAGCCGGGCCGATGGTTCAATCTCCTGCCGGTCGCGTTCAGCGGTCCGATTCACTGGCTCCTCACCGCGCCCCAGCGTCTCGTCCAGCTCCAAAGCGTTGCGCAGGTTGCCGAGGATCGGCGGACGCGGGAGATCGCCCTCGAATCACTCGACAAGGCGTACGAGCTCGCGCCGCCGCACGCGAACGCCGCGGCGCTGCAGACGGTTTGGGACCAGCGACTGCCCTTCTGCCTCTACCTGCGTTCCTACGATTTCACCACCAGGGTCGTCGGCACCGCCGCACCGACCGTCGAGCCGCCGTTCGGCGAGATGATCGCCGTCAACCCGGTGCACGACCTTCAGCTGCGGTACCTGGTCAAGACCACCTTGCCCGGCATTCCCGTGATTGCGGTCGTCAACCCGCTGGATCCGCCGGCGGAAGCGGGCGACTTCCGCTACCACGACAGCGAATGGCGCGCACGCGTCGGCGAGCTGGTGCGCGCGGCACAGATGATCGTGATGTATCTGCGCGGCGAGGATGCTGGCGTCGCGGAAGAAATGCAGATGATCCGCGACGCGCGGCGCGGCGACCGCACGATCGTCATCGTCGGGAACAGGGACGTCTTCTCGTTCGCCGGCCACATCGGGGGCATCGCCGCGGCCGACGCGAACTGGGAGCGGAAGCGCACGATGAAAGACGCCGTCGCGCCGGTCAACGTCGACGGTTTTCCGCACGTGCTGGCTCAGGAGATGCCCGGATTCGATCAGGCCGTCGCGACGTTAGCGACACAGCTGGTGAAGGAACCTGCGCCGCGCGAATTTTCCGCGACCGCGCCGCTCCCGCACGTGCCGCTGCTCACGGCCGCGGAGAGAGATGCCGTCATCCAGTCGGGCATCGTCGCGGTCAACGTCGCGCGGCATTGGCTGGCACAGAACAGCGTGCTGCGAGCCGAGGCGTCTTTCGACGAAGCGTGGGCGCGCTTCTTTGCCGTCGACGCCACACGCCATCGCGCGAGCGTGGCGCTGGAGATGGGGACGCTCTACCTGACGCGGGCGAACGAGCCTGGCAATGCGGCGAAACGCTTTCGGGAAGCGTCCCGCCTCTATCGCCGGCTCGACGTGCCGACCATGCTCCTGACCGCGTCGCAGCAGCTGGCGTCGGCGCTCCTCGGCATCGATCCACCGGCGCTCGACGCAGCACGCGCCGCACTCGAAGAGGCCGAGCGCCTGCAGCCGTCGAGTCCCGACGCGTGGACGGCGGTCACGATCGCGCACGTGCGCGAGTGGCTCGAGCGCCTCTCCCGAAACGAGGCGGCAGCGCGCGACGCCCGTGCGCTCGGCGTTCGCATCTACGGTGCGTATCGCGACGCCGGCGGTGTGCCGCAGAGGCCAGACGCGCTCACGATCGCGCAGATCCACGATGAGTACGTGCGCGCCGGATCGCCAGACGCGAGTACGTTTCTACGAACGAACCAGCGGATGAGCACCCTGCCGCAGGTGCGCACCGCCTTGATTGCCGCGGTCGGCGATCGCCAGGGGCGGAGCACGCTCCTCGAGCAGACCACGACCGCCGATCTCGAATGGGAGCTTGCGCGTCTGTTCGACGCGCTGGTCGATCGATCGGGGTGACGCGGGCTACGGTTGCGCCGTGCCTTGTCCCTTCGAATCCGGAATCAGCCGCCGGATCATGCCGTCCTGCCTCGACGTGACCAGGAGCTCGCCGTCGCGGCTGCGGCTGATGTGCAGATCGGCCCGCGTCATCGTCGCCCCCATCGTCCGCTCGACCAGCTCGCGGAACGTCACGTAGACGCGGTTGCCGGCGGCGTCGCGCGTGTAGAGCTGAATCTCCTCCACCGGCGCCACGGTCTGCGGCACGCCGTCGTCGGCCTTCTTGATTGCCGCGAGGTCGGAGGCGAACAGCCGCCCGCGTACGATGTCGCCGAAGACGAACTTGTTACGCAGCGCGGCGATGCGCCCGTAGTAGGCATAGCCGCCGCTCACCGCCTGCCCCTCGTTGTGGTCGTACATCGCGACCGGATAGGTGAAGCCGTCCTTCTGCCGGCCGTCCATCACTTCGGGCGGCAGCGCGAAGAGCTGGTTGAGCGCACCGCCGGGCCTGGTCATCCCGTTCTCCCAGTAGCCTTCGCGCTTCATCCAGCCGTAATTTCCGCCCTCGCGCACGATGTTCACTTCCTCGATGTGGTTCATCCCGATGTCGGACGCGAACATCGTCCCGTCGTTGAGATCCCAGGTCAGCCGGTGCGCGTTTCGGAAGCCGTAGGCGTAGATCTCGCCGAGCGTCTTCGGATCGCCGTCGGCGGCGAACTTGTTGATCGCCGGGACGGTGTAGTCGCCGAGCCCTTTCGTGCCTTTCGACACCGACGGGCTGCGCGGATCGAACCTGAGAATCGCAGTGATCACCGAATCGAGCCGCTGCGTCTGGCTGGGGTTGTTCGCGTTCGGCCCGCCGCCGTTGCTGAAGCCGAGATCGCTGCCGCTGGTGTAGAGCAAGCCGTAGTCGGGCGAGCCCGGTTTCGCGGTCGGGTTGAATTCGAGATCCCCGTACGGATGCGTGAGGTTGGTGACGACGTGCGCCACGCGCAAGAGCTCCCGCCGCGTGCCCTCGAAGGTGTTCGCCGACGGATTGGTCGCGTGCCACTCGGTGATGATGTTGTGGTGGGTGACGTCCGTGCTCGTGTACCCCGGCGGGATGAAGTTCGGCGATGCCGGGTTCCCGGCCGCACGCTCGCCGTGGACGGAGTAGAACAAGCCGTTGCGCGCGAACTCCGGGTGGAATTCGAAGCCGATGAAGCCGCTCTCGAGCCGGTTGTAGACCGCGTGCGGGAAGAGCGCGCCGATGTTGGCATAAACCGACGGCTGGTTGTTGCGATCGAGCAGATACAGCAGCCCGCGCGAGTCGTTGACGAAGCGGCGGCCGTCGGGCAGATCGCGCACGAAATTGATGCGGGCCCAGCCGGCCGGCGACACGTCCTGATCGAGCGGCCGCAGGCCGCGCGTGTCAGGCAGCCGGACGAGGTCGGCAATCTCGACCTGGAGGCCGCGCTTGTCGACCGGCGCCGGCACCGGGTTGGCGACCTGGGCATGAAACGCACCAGCCGCGATCAGCGTCATGAGTACTACGGCGATTATTTGCAACGGCGTGCGCATGAAACCTCCCCTGTCTCGCGTGTGCAGAACGCTTATACCAGATAGTTCGCCGTTCGCCACCGCGGCGCGCGCGGCCGGGCCGGTTGTTGGCTCGGGGTATGATCGAGGTTTCAGCGTGCCGGAGAGACCAGCCGACCCAACACATCGGGGGCCGCTGCGTGCGTTCTACGAATGGCTGGCGGGAGCCACATCCCCGCCGGAGCCCACCCCGGAACGCGTCGCGGCCATTCCAGACACCCTGCCCGCCCGCTTTGCGCACTACTCAATCGCGCGCAAGCTCGGCGAAGGCGGGATGGGCGTGGTTTACGCGGCGCGCGACGAGCGGCTCGAGCGCAGCGTCGCGCTGAAAACGTTGTCGTCGCTGGCCCACGACGACACCGCGCGCCGCCGTTTCTGGCGGGAAGCGCGCGCGGCGGCAAGCGTCAACCACCCGAACATCTGCCAGATCTACGAGATCGGCGAGGACAGCGGCCAGCTCTTCATCGCGATGGAGCTGCTCGAGGGCGAGGCGCTCGCCGATCGCCTGAAGCGCGGCCCGATGAGCGTGTCGGAGACGGTACCCATCGGGCTCGCCATCCTCGCGGCGCTGTCGGCGCTGCACTCACGCGGGATCGTTCACCGCGACCTCAAGCCGTCGAACGTGTTCCTGACGCCCAACGGCGTGAAGCTGCTCGACTTCGGCCTCGCGCGTCCGGAGTCGGAGCAGGCGCTGAACACGGTGAACGGGCTGACGCAGACCGGCATGGTGATGGGCACGCCGCGCTACATGGCGCCGGAGCAGATGACCGGCGATCCAATTGACGCGCGCAGCGACATCTTCGCCGCCGGCGCGATCATGTTCGAGATGCTCGCCGGCCGCCCGGCGTTCAACGGCCGCAACATCATCGAGATCCTGAACGCGACGCTGCAGGAGCAGCCGCCGGCGCTGACCGGCTCACCGGCCGTAGCCGCGGTCGACCGCGTGATCCGCCGCGCGCTGTCCAAACGTCCCGACGACCGTCCGCTCTCGGCCGATTCGATGGCCGAGGAACTGCGCGCAGTGCGCGGCGCGGAGGGCGGCGACACGACGGCGATGGCGCGCGCGCTGACGCGGCTGGTCGTGCTGCCGTTCCGCGTCCTGCGGCCGGATCCGGAGACCGACTTCCTCGCCTTCAGCCTGCCTGACGCGATCGCGACTTCGCTCTCCGGGATCGGATCGCTGGTCGTGCGCTCGAGCGTCACCGCCGCGCGCTTCGCCGGAGAGGCGCCCGATCTCAAGGCGCTCGCGGCGGAAGCCGACGTCGATCGCGTGGTGATGGGCACGCTGCTGCGTTCGGGCTCCGAAGTGCGCGCCGCCGCGCAGCTGGTCGAAGCGCCGGGCGGAACGCTGCTGACCTCGCACACCGTCCAATCCTCGCTCGGCGATCTGTTCCGGCTCCAGGACGACATCGCCCGCCGCGTGGTAGATGCGCTGTCGCTGCCGCTGGCGGGCACGCCGGCGCCAACACCCGACAAGCCGCACGACGCCCGCGCCTACGAGCTCTACCTGCGTGGAAACGAGCAGGCTCGATCGTACGCCGGGCTCGCGCAGGCACGCAAGTCGTACGAGCGCTGTCTCGAGCTGGATCCGGCGTTCGCGCCGGCGTGGGCGCATCTCGGTCGTTGCCACCGTGTGATCGGCAAGTTCATCACGCCAACCGCCGACAGCGAAGTACGCGCGGAGCAGGCGTTCCGGCGCGCGCTCGAGCTGAACCCGCGGCTGTCGGTCGCGCACAAGTTCTACGCCGGCCTGGAGGCCGACATGGGGCTGTCGGTGCCCGCGCTCGCGCGCCTGCTTGGCGAAGCCGGCCGGCACGGCAACGATCCCGAACTGTTCTCCGGTCTCGTGCATGCCTGCCGCTATTGCGGCCTCTACGATCAGTCGATAGCCGCGCACGCCGAGGCGCGCCGGCTCGATCCGAACGCCTTCACGAGCTTCGATCAGACCCTGCTGGTGAGCGGCAACGTCGATCGGTTGCTCACAATCGACCGGCCGCGCCACTACGAGGGCGGCGATCAGGGGATCGTGGTCATCGCGCTGGGGCTCGCCGGGCGGCGGGAGGAAGCGAAGACCGTGCTGGCCGAGATGCGCCGGGTGGGACCGGCGGTTCCAGTGTTTCAAACCTGGACCGAGTACCTGCTGGCGTGGCTCGACCGTCGTCCGAAGGACATGTACCTCAACCTCGGCGCGCTCAGCACCCTGAAGATTCAGGACGATCCCGAGGCGATCTTCCAGGAAGGGTGGCTGCTCTGCGACGTCGGCGAGCACGAGCAGGGCATCTTCCACCTGCGGCGCGGTGTCGGCAAGGGCTACTTCGTGGTGCCGACGCTGGCAAACGCTCCCGCGTTCGACGAGATTCGGGGCAGCGCGGCGTTCCAGCAGCTGCTTGCCGATGCCGACACGGGACGCGAGCGGGCGCTGGCCGCGTTTCGCGAGGGCGGCGGCGAACGATTGCTCGGCGCGTAGCGCGGAGCCTTCGCGCTCGAACCGGTGTCCAATGTCGTGATGGGACGCCGGGGCGTCCCGATGAAGGCGACGACGCTCGTGGCCCTGGCGCGGTCCGGCTGAAGCCGGACTCTACGAGCGCGCGCGAACTCTACTGTGGCAGGTAGTCGTCCTCGACCACTTCAATCGCGACCGCGTTGCCGTCAACTCCCGGCTGATCGCCGGCACGGAACGTCACCAGCACCGGGAAGAGCGGCCGCTGCTCGCCGCAGGCGACGCCGTTGGGGCCCTTCTTCCGGTACGAGATGAACTCGACCTCGTCGAAGCTGCGCGCGGACAGACGGAGGACGCGGCGCTCGCTCTCGATTGTCAGCACCAGGCCGCCGGCGGCGCACTCCACCGCGGCGAAGACACCAAGTACGCGCGTCTCCCCCGCCTTGATCTCGCGCAGATAAGGCGTCGATCGCATCCGCCGCGCTCGAGATCCCGCGCGGGCGTCCACCGCCATCGGATCCGACCGGTCCGGCCGCTCGGGCGGAGGGGCGGCGCCCGCCGGCGGCGGATCATCGCGATCGGCGGCGCGCGCCTCGACAGCCGGCGCATGCGCGGCCGCATCTGCAGCCGCCGCATCCACCGCCTCCGCGCGGCTCCGCTCGGTGTTCTGCACGCGGCTCATCTCCCCGAGCAGCCGCCGGGCGTAATCGCGGATCTCTGGCTGGGTAGCGCGCGCCAGCAGCGGGCCGAGCTGCTCGGTCGCGCGCGCGTACTCGCCCTGCAGCACGAGCGCGTGTGCAAGCAGCGCGCGGTACTCGTCGCGGCCGGGCACGAGCTTCGCCGCCCGCTCGAACACGACAAACGCGAGCTTCGGATCACCGCCGTCGAAGAGGTGCGCGCGACCGAACGTCGACAGCGTGTGCGCGAACGCATCGTCGCGA
>Ga0190274_10002998_pt1 | contig 10021 bp, 8 predicted proteins | sample Popmic531T_FD_133002 | JGI IMG/M metagenome (GOLD analysis project Ga0190274, IMG submission 133002) | Populus adjacent soil microbial communities from riparian zone of Yellowstone River, Montana, USA - 531 T | ecosystem: Environmental > Terrestrial > Soil > Riparian zone | place: USA: Montana...
CCCAGCAGCGCGACCGCCATCGCCGAGCACTCGATGTGCCAGCCCGGGCGGCCCATGCCCCACGGTGAATCCCATGCGGGCTCGCCGGGCCTGGCGTGCTTCCAGAGCACGAAATCGAGCGGATCGTGCTTTGCCTCGTCGACCTCGACGCGGGAGCCGGCACGCAGGTCGTCCAGCTTCTTGCCGGAGAGACGGCCGTACCCCGGGAAACGGGCGACCGCGTAATAGACGTCGCCGTTCGCGCCGACGTAGGCGTGGCCGCTTGCTACCAGCCGGCCGATCATCGACACGATCTCGGGAATGAACGCGGTCGCGCGCGGCTCCCGGTCCGGCTTCTCGAGTCCGATCGCGGCGAAATCCTCGTCCATCGAGGCGATGAAGCGCGCGGTGAGCGTCTCGATCGGCTCGCCCCGCTCGCGCGCGCGATCGATGATCTTGTCGTCGATGTCGGTGATGTTGCGCACGTAGGTGACTCGGTAGCCCTTGGCCCTGAGCCAGCGCCGCGCGACGTCGAACGCGATCTGCGAGCGCGCGTGGCCGACGTGGATGTGGTCGTAGACCGTGATTCCGCACACGTACATTCGGACATGGCCGGGCTCGAGCGGATCCAGCGCTTCCTTGCGGCCGCTCATCGAGTTGTGGATGCGCAGCGGCAATTCAGGCGTCCTTGAGGTGCGACGCCGATTCGAGGCGGTCGCGCACCAGCGCCTGCGGCATCGCCGCCAGCAGCGCCGCGAGGTCCGGGCCGTCGTGGCGTCCGGTGAGCGCGAAACGGAGCGGCATGAAGAGCGCCTTGCCCTTGCGGCCGGTGCGTGACTTCAGCCGTTCGGCCAGCGCGCCGAGGTCACCGCCGGATTCGTCGAAGGACGCGAGCGCGGCGCCGAAGAACGCCGGACCCGCCTCCGCGATCGCGTGCGCGGCGTCCGCAGGCAGCGGCGGCAACGTGCCACCGAGGACCGCGAGCCAGTCGCGTGCGTCGCTCGGCAGCAGCAAGTTGCCCTGCAGCAGGGCTGCGACCGCATCGCGCCGGTCCTCCGGCCAGTCCGCCGGAAACTCCGCGGCCAGCCAGCGTGCCGCGTCCCGTGCGTCCAGCCTCATCACCGCCTCGCGCTGCCAGTGATCGAGTTGCACGGAATCGAAGTGCGCGGGCGCGCGGCCGAGCTTGTCGACGTGGAAATGCCGCGGCAGGTCCTGCGGGTCCACCCAGTCGTCCGGCGCGCCGTGGTGCCCGAGGCGCAGCAGGTGGTTGCCGAGCGCCGCGGGGAGGTAGCCGCGCTCGCGCAGCGCTGCAACCGTCACGCTGCCGCGCCGCTTCGACTGAGGCGCACCGCCCGCGTCGAGCAGCAGCGGAAGGTGGCCGTAGCGCGGCACCCGCAATCCCAGCGCGCGCAGCAGGAGCAACTGTCGCGGCGTATTGCTGAGGTGATCGTCGCCGCGCAGCACGTGCGTCACGCCCATGAGCGCGTCGTCCACCGCGTTGCAGAAGAAGAACACGGCCCCGCCGTCGGCGCGCCGCACCAGGAAATCACCGATCGCTTCCGCCCCGACCGCCTGCGGGCCACGCACGAGGTCGTCGAAGCGCAGCGTCTCCGCGCCGGGGATCGCGAAGCGCAGCGCGGCCTGGCGCCCGGAGGCGACACGCGCCGCGCGCGCGGGGCCGTCGAGGCCGCGGCAGGTCCCGGGATAGCGAGGCGGCGACCCGGCCGCGACCTGCATGCGGCGCGTGACCTCGAGTTCGGCCGGCGTGCAGAAGCACGGGTAGGCGTGGCCCTCGCGCTCGAGGCGCTCGAACAATCCCGCGTAGAGTCCGGCGCGTTCCGACTGGCGGTAGGGACCGCGGCCGTCCTCGCGGTCCGGCCCGGCGTCGAAATCGAGGCCCAGCCAGGCGAGGTCCGCCAGCTGGCCGGCGACGAACGACTCGCTGCCGCGCCCTCGGTCGGTGTCCTCGACGCGCACGATGAAACGTCCGCCCGCACGGCGCGCGAACAGGAAGCTGAAGAGCGCGGTCCGGGCGTTGCCCGGATGCAGGGCGCCCGTGGGGCTCGGCGCGAACCGCGTGACGACTTCCGGATCCATGCGGACAGTCTAAGGGATCGCGCCCTCCGCCTCACGCGGCGTAGGCTAGAATCGCCGCGAGGAGAATGCCATGACGCGCGTGATCACGATCCTGCTGGCCCTGTTCTCGCCGCTCGCTGCGCTGGCTCAGGCGCAGACGTCGCTGGCGCCCCGGGTGCGTTTCGAGACCACGGCCGGGAATTTCCTCGTCGAACTCGATACAGTGCGGGCGCCGCTCACGGCGGAAAACTTCCTGCGCTATGTCCGCGACGGCGGCTACGACGGCACGGTGTTCCATCGCGTGATCGCGAACTTCGTGATCCAGGGCGGCGGCTACGACGACAGGCTCGCGGCACGGACGCCGCAGGCGCCGATCCCGAACGAGAGTGGCAACGGCCTCTCGAACCGCCGGGGAACGCTCGGCCTCGCACGCGAAGACTCGCCGCATTCCGGCAGCTCGCAGTTCTACATCAACCTCGCCGACAACGCGGGACTCGACCCGTTGCCGAGCCGCTGGGGCTACGCCGTGTTCGGCCGCGTCGTCGAAGGCATGGACGTCGTCGATCGCATCGGCTACCTGCGCACGGAAACCGTCGCATCGTTCGGACCGGATGTCCCGGTCGAGCGGCCGCGGGTCCTGAAGGCTTACGTCGTCGAGGCCGATGCGGCGGCCGCGCCCGCGACCCAGCCGCCCGCGGAAGCGAAGGCGGAACCCGCGCAGTGACCGTCTGGTTCGCCTCGGACCTGCACCTCGACCCTTCGACGCCCGATATCGCCGCCCGCTTCCATCGATTCCTGGACGGCCCGGTACAGGGCGCGCGCTCCCTGTTCCTGCTCGGCGACCTGTTCGAGGCCTGGATCGGCGACGACGACCCGGAGCCTGCACACCGTGAAGTGATCGCAAGGCTCGCGGCGCTGGCGGCCACCGGCACGCTCGTCTACGTGATGCGGGGCAATCGCGATTTCATGCTCGGCGACCGCTTCTGCCGCGAGGCCGGGGCGACGCTGCTGGACGACCCCGCCATCCTGACCGTCGCGGACGAGCGGATCGCGATCAGCCACGGCGACGGGCTCTGCATCGACGACCGTGCATACCAGAAGCTGCGCGCGCTGGTGCGCGATCCCGCGCTGCGCGCGGGGTTCGCGCGGCTGCCGATCGACGCGCGGCGCCGGCTCGCATCCGAGGCGCGTGAAGGCAGCCGCGAGCACCTCGCGAACGCCGGCAACTACATCACCGACGTCAACCCGGCTGCCGTCGAGACCGTGTTCCGCGGCGCCGGCGTCGGCGTCATGATCCACGGCCACACGCACCGTCCCGGCGTGCACCGGCTGCCGGTCGATGGCCGCGAACGCACGCGCGTGGTGCTCGGTGCCTGGCACGACGACGCCAACGTCGTCCGCTGGGACGACGCCGGCTGGCAGCTCATGCCCTGCCCCGCGTGAGGCCGATGCCCGGCGCGCCGTCTGGCGGCGGGCGGGGTCCTGAGCGAGCGAGTGTCTGTTCTTCCGAGCGAGCGAAGGAACCCCGCCCGGCCAGGCAAGCGCGCCGTGCCTGCGAGCTAGCGTTCGCTCTCGTCGCGCTCGAGTTCGCGCGCAGCGTCCAGCAGCTGCTCGGCGCTCGCATAGCGCCGATTCGGGTCCTTGGCGATGCAGTTGTAGAGGATTCCCTCGAAGCGCTTCAGCTCCGCCTTTAGCTCCGGCAGCGGCGCGTGGGCGTGCTTGTAGATCACCTGCATCGGCGTGCCCGCGACGTACGGCTTCCGCCGCATCAGGAGCTCGTAGAAGATGATGCCGATGCTGTAGATGTCGCTGCGCTCATCGGTGTCCCGGCCGTGTCCCTGCTCGGGGCTCATGTAATAAGGCGTGCCGAAGATCTCGCCGTTGTTGGTAAGCGCCGCATCGAGTTCGACGTGCTTCGACAGCCCGTAATCGATCAGCGCAAGCGAAGATTCGTCACGCAGCATCACGTTTCCGGGCTTGAGGTCCCGGTGCAGCACTCCCGCGTCATGCAGGACCTTGAGCGCTTCCGCCATCTGCCGCAGGAAGGTCAGCGCGCGCAGCGGCTGGATGCCCTGCTTGATGCGGCCGCGCAGGTCCCCGAGCGGAAAGTATTCCATCGCGATGAAAGCGTGGTCGTCGGCCACGCCGAAATCGTGCACGCGCGCGACGTTCGGGTGCTCGATCGACGCCGCGATCTGGTACTCGCGCAGGAAGCGGTCGAAGTTGCGCACGCCCAGGCCCTCGTCGGGTGGCTGGTGCAGAACCTTGAGCGCGACCTGTGCACCGGTGCGCTCGCTCTGTGCGAGGTACACGCTCGAGACCGGGCTCTCGGCGAGCTGGCTCACGTAGCGGAAGCCGCGGATGGTGGCATCGCCGAAGCGCGCGGACCGGTCCGAGTCGTCGACGCGCGGCGCGGGCCTCGAATACTGGCCCCGCCGCGCGAGCGCGGCGCGCAGCGCCGCGACCAGGGCGGCATGGTCGACCTTGTCGCGGGACAGGCAGGCCTGGGCCCCGGCATGTATGGCGACTTCCTCGGTCTCCGGCGACGGCCGCGCCATCAGGTAGACGATCGGGGGAAAGCCGTTGCGGCGGCTCAAGTCGCGCAGCCAGTCGACGCCGAACTCTCGCCCGACCCTGTCGCCGAGCAGCACGGCGTCATACGCGCTGCCCGAGAAATCCGCCGGCAGGCGCCCGCGGGCGGCCGGTTCGTACTCGGCGACGGACGGATCGTCGAACGCGGTGACCACGTGGCGTGCCAGCAGTCGGCGGAATTCGTCCTCGTCGTCGATGATCAGAACCCGGACGGTCATCGTCGCATTCTACATCGGCCCATCCGGTGAAGGCGGCAGCCGCAGCCCCAGCACCACGTCGCCCACGTTCGTGCCGGTCGGCCCGGTGTGCACGAGGTCGCCCGTCGCTTCCAGCAGCGCGCCCGAATCCGCCGCGGCGAGCGCCGCGGCAAGGTCGACGCCGGCATCCAGTGCGCGCGCCGCGGTCGATCCGTCGACGATCGCACCGGCATCGTCGCTGGCGCCGTCGCGGCCGTCGGTGCCGGCTGCCAGCAGCACGTACTCCGGGTGGCCTGCGATCGCCCGGGCTGCCGCGAGCGCGAGGTGCTGGCAGCGGCCGCCGCGACCGCGGTGCGCGGGCAATCGCACCACGGTCTCGCCGCCGTGTATCACGAGGTCGGCATCGCCCACCGCGAGTTCGTGGCAGATGCGCGCCGCCGCGGCTTCGGCATCGCCTGACAGTCGTCGAGAGTCGCGCAACGCTTTCAGCCCGTGCGCCGCTGCCGCGCGGGCGACTGCGTCGAGAGCATCGTCGAGCGACCCGACCACGCGGCATGCGACGCGCGGGTCGTCGGCGAGCCCGGAGCCGAGCACCGCCGGATCGTCGCGCGGGACGTCGGAGATCAGCAGCGCTTCGATTTCAGCCCCGACGAAGAGACCGGGCAGCCGTCCGCCCTTGATCCGCGAGAGCGCGATGCGCTCGCGGTTCAGCTGCTCGATGTCGAGCCGCTCCGACAGCGAGCGCTCGAACAGCGCCACCAGATCGGCCAGGCCGACTCCGGGCGCAGGGACTTCCAGCAGCGCGGACGCGCCCCCGGAGACGAGCAGCAGCACCCGGCTCCCGGGCGGTGTCGCTGCGGCGAATGCGAGGAGGAACTGGCCCGCGGCGAGGCTGCGCGCGTCCGGGCGCGGATGCCCGGCCTCGAGGCACAACATGCCGGGGATGCCGGGAAGCCCGGCGGGAATCCCACCGTCCGGCGCGACGGCCAGGCCCCGCACGAGCTGTGCGCCCAGCGCATCGGCGGCGCCCTGCATCATGCTGCCCGCGGCCTTGCCGACGGCGAACGCGCTGACCGGGCCGCCCCCGCGGCTCCCGGCGAGCGCGGCGCGCACGCGACGGCGGCCGTCGACGGCCGCGACGGCGTCCCGGAACAGGTCAAGAAGCAATGCCCGCCGCGGATCGGGCCGGTCGAAGGGGTCGGTCCCCTTCAAGGGTCACACCGCGCGCGCAGTGCGTCCGCCCGGAAGATCGAGCAGCCGCTGGGCGCGCACGCCGTCGGAGCGCTCGTGCTCGATGCGCGCGAGGAACTCGCGCGTGACGTCGCCCGTGACGTACTCGCCGGAGAAACAGGAGGTGTCGAAGGCGGTGATGCGCGCGTCGTCGTGACGGCAGGCACTGACCAGGTCGTCCAGGTCCTGGTAGACGAGCCAGTCGGCTCCGATCGCGGCCGCGACGTCCTCTTCGCTGCGCCCGTTCGCCACCAGTTCCGAGGCGACGGCCATGTCGATGCCGTACACGTTGGGGAACCGCACCGGCGGCGCAGCCGAGGCGAAGTAGACCTTACGCGCGCCCGCTTCTCGCGCGAGCTCGATGATCTGCGCCGACGTCGTGCCGCGCACAATCGAGTCGTCGACCAGCAGCACGTTGCGGCCGCGGAACTCGAGGTCGATCGCATTGAGCTTGCCGCGCACCGACTTCTGGCGCAGGTCCTGTCCCGGCATGATGAAGGTGCGGCCGATGTAGCGGTTCTTGACGAAACCCTCGCGGTACTTGACCCCGAGCGCGAGCGCCAGCTGCAGCGCGCTGGTCCTGCTCGTGTCCGGGATCGGGATCACGACGTCGATGTCGTGGTCGGGCGTCAGGCGCTGGATCTTCTCGGCGAGCTTCTCGCCCATCCGCATGCGCGCCTTGTGCACGGAAATGTTGTCGATGATCGAGTCCGGCCGCGCGAAGTAGACGTACTCGAAGATGCAGGGCGTGTGCCGGCCCGCCGGGGCGCATTGCTGCGCGTGCATGCGACCGTGCATGTCGACGTAGATCGCCTCGCCGGGGCCGACATCGCGCTCGAGCGTGAAGCCCAGCATGTCGAGTGCGACGCTCTCGGAGGCGAGCATCCACTCGATGCCGCGCGCCGTCTTGCGCTTGCCGAGCACCAGCGGCCGGATGCCGTGCGGGTCGCGGAAGCCCGCGACCCCGTGGCCCACGATCATCATCACGACGGCGTAGCCGCCGCGGCAGCGGCGGAACACGCCTTCGATCGCGCGGAACACGTCGGCCGGCGCCGGCTGCACGGCCGTCGAGCGTTGCAGCTCGCTCGCGAACACGTTGAGCAGCACCTCGGAGTCCGACCGCGTGTTGAGGTGCCGGCGGTCCTCCTCGACCATGGTACGCGCGAGCTCGGCGGCATTGGTCAGGTTGCCGTTGTGGCCGAGCCCGATGCCGAACGGGGCATTGACGTAGAACGGCTGCGCCTCGTCCGCCCCGTCGCAGCCCGCCGTCGGATAGCGTACGTGGCCGATGCCGGCGTTGCCCACCAGCTGGCGCATGTGTTCCTCGTCGAACACGTCGCGCACGAGGCCGGCGTCCTTGTGCACGAACAGCGCGTGCTCGTCCATGGTCATGATTCCGGCGGCGTCCTGCCCGCGGTGCTGCAGCACGGTCAAGGCGTCATAGATGCGCTGATTTACCGCGGAAGTCCCGACGATGCCGACGAGTCCACACATCGTTCAGGTCTCCGGGGGCGCGATCGCCTGGTCGTACAGCTCGATGGCCGCCGGCTGTGCGTAGCGTTCGATCCAGTTTGCGACCGCATCCGCGGCCGGCATCGAGTTCGTGCGTTCCCACCACGGCTCGAGGTCGAGGTTGACGGCGCGGCCCGCGAGCACGAGCAGTCCGACGACGATCACGCCGCGCACCAGACCGAACGCCGCGCCGAGCGTGCGGTCCATCGCCGCGAGCCCGACCGTGCGCCGCGCGAAATGCGAGACGACGCTGCCGACGAGCGCGCCGAACAGCAGCACGAGCAGAAGCACGATCGCGCGACCGGTCCATTCCCGCACTCCCGGCTCCGAGAGTGCGCCGCCGAGCCAGGGGTTCACGATGTAGGCGAAGTGCCAGGCGAGCCAGAGGCCGATCAACCAGGCGGCCAGCGCGATGGCTTCACGGATGAAACCGCGGAAGAAACCGACCGTACCCGAGACGAGCAGGATGATGGCGAACAGGTGGTCGGCGCCGTCCATTGATCCCTGGGTACCCCGCGAAACGTGCGGCATTCTAGCCGATCACGGGTGCCGGGCGACGACCGGCTGGAACCCGTCCTTCTCGAGCCGGCCCGCAATTTCCACGGCGCGTGAGCGGTCCTGTTCCGGCCCCACGCGGACGCGGTACAGCACCTGCCCGCCGGCCCGGTACTCGAGCATGAACGCCGCGTAGCGCCGCTTGCGCAATTCCGCGACCAGCTGCTCCGCTTTCGCCTTGTTCGAGAAGGCGCCGAGTTGCACCGCCCATGCAGACGCCGGCGCGGGAGGTACCGATGCCGGCCCGGATTTCGCCGGCGCCGCCGTTGTCGCTTCCCGGGGCCCGGGCGATGGTGTGGGTGGCGGTGCAACCTCGGGAATCGCGGGCCCGGCGTCAGGGGCCGGGACCGGCGCGGGGGCGACCTCGGGCCGCTTCTCGGGGAGCGCAGGCTCCGGCACCAGGATCTGCTCCTCGGGCGCGGGCGCGGCGCTGTCGATCGGCACTTCGACCCGCTGCGTCGGTGCGGCGTCGGGCGGCGCTGCCGGCGCTGGGGCGCGACCCCGCAGGATGGCCGGCACGAACAGGACCACGATGGCGACCAGCACCAGCGCACCGACCAGACGTTCGCGCACGCGCACTTCCATGGCCGGAGATTGTAGCCTTTGGGGCGCCTAGGAACCGACGCCCAGCAACGCGAGCGCGGGCCCGACGGTCAGGAACGAACCGAATACGATCGCACGGTCAGCGGGCACCATCTCGGCGCGCGCCGCGGAAAGCCCCGCGCCTACGTCCGCTGCCGTCAGCACGGTCCCGGCGCCGGCGCGGCTGATGCGTTCGGCGAGCGCCGCCGGCGGCAACGCACGAGCGCCGTCGAGCCCGACGGCGATCCAGCGGTCGATCCGGCCATGGAGCGCGGCCACGATGCCGTCGATGTCCTTGTCGCCGAGGATTCCGCACACGGCCAGCGTCCGGCCTGCACAGGGACGCGCGGCGAGGCTCGCCGCCAGCGCCTCGGCAGCCTGCGGGTTGTGTGCGACGTCCAGGATCCACTCCGGCGATCCCGCCAGCACCTGGAACCGGCCCGGGAGTCGCACGCCCGCGAGCCCCGCGCGCACGGCCTCGTCGGGTACCAGCAGCCGGGGCTCCACCGCCTCGAGCAGGGCGAGCGCGACCGCGGCGTTGCCGAGCTGGGCCGAGCCGGCAAGACCCGGCAACGGCAGCTCGCGTCGCCGCGAGCCGAATCCCACGTAATCCCAGCCATCGGCGCGCTCGACGAAATCGAAATCCGTGCCGATGCGCCGCAGGCGGGCGCCGATGGCGGCCGCGTGCGCGACGATGCTCTTCGGCACCCGCCGCCCGCCGAAGATCGCCGGCCGGCCGGCACGGAAGATGCCCGCCTTCTCGTGGCCGATGGACTCCACCGTGTCGCCCAGCCATTCGCGGTGATCGAGTCCCACCGAGACCACGGCCGCGGCGTCCGCGTCGAGCAGGTTCACGGCGTCCAGCCGTCCGCCCATGCCGACCTCGAGCACCGCGACGTCGATTCCGGCACGGGCGAAGACGATGAACGCGGCCAGCGTGTTCCATTCGAAGAACGTGAGCGAGATGTCGCCGCGCGCGGCATCGATATCGGCGAACGCGGCCAGCAGGTCGGCGTCCGCCGCCTCGCGGCCCATCACGCGGATGCGCTCGTTGAAACGCACCAAGTGCGGGGACGTGAACCAGCCGGTCTCGTAACCGGCAGCCGACAGGATCGCGTCGAGGTAGGCGGTGACGGAGCCCTTGCCGTTGGTGCCGCCGGCGGTCAGCACGACGGCGTTCAGCGGCTTGCCGAGCCTCAGCCAGACCGCCCCGACCCGCTCGAGGCCCGGGTCGATCTCGACCGGATGCGCGGCCTGCTGCCACGCCAGCCAGGCCGCGACCGTCGCGAATCGCATGC
>Ga0190274_10002999_pt1 | contig 10020 bp, 11 predicted proteins | sample Popmic531T_FD_133002 | JGI IMG/M metagenome (GOLD analysis project Ga0190274, IMG submission 133002) | Populus adjacent soil microbial communities from riparian zone of Yellowstone River, Montana, USA - 531 T | ecosystem: Environmental > Terrestrial > Soil > Riparian zone | place: USA: Montana...
GCCGGCGTACCGGCCCGTCTCGGGCGTAGCGCGAGCGCCGCGCCAAGAACCGTAGCCAGGGGCAGGCTGATCAGCGCCCGCCTGATGCTTTCGAAAGACATAGCTGCGGACGGCTCTGCGGGAACCTCAGTAGGAAATGGCGACACCGGTGCAGGTGCGACCTGCGCCCAGACTACAGCGGCAAACGTCCCGACGAGCAAGGCGGCAGTTGAGAACTTGATGATCGTCGTGCTGGGTATGCGCGTCATGCTCGACAATAACTCTCAGCGACCGTTGCCGGGGGCCGCGGGTTTGGGATTAGCCGCCGGGGCTTTCGGCAGCGGCGGTGGCGGCTGACCTGGCGCGGTCGGCGCCGGGCACCGCATGCGCGATGAGCTCGATGACAGATCGGAGGATCGCGGGATGCAGCCAGCATCGAAAACCTTGCCAGTCTGGGTAACCGCCGAGAAGAACAGCGCATCGTCGGCGACCTCGGCCAAGAGGAATCCACGGTCCGTATCAAGACCGGAAGCCGTCAGCACGGTCTTAGTGATGTCGCCCTTGCGCAACTTGCCGGAGTTACCGACGACGAAGTAGTAGATGCCCTTCTGCGGCTTGATCCGTTCGTAGAAGTGATCGTGACCGGTGAAGACCACCTGCACGCCGTACTTCAGGAAGAGGGGCTCGAGCGACGTCCGAAGATCGGCGGAGGACCCATGCGTGCCTCCTGACGAGAACAGCGGATGATGGAAGTAGGGGATTTTCCACTCGGCCTTGGAGGATTTCAACTGGTCTTCGATCCACTCGATCTGCCGCGTGTCCATGTAATTGCTGTCGAGGGCCAGGAACAGAGCATTCTTCTTCGTGACTGCGTAGTAGCGCTCGCCGTTCATGTTGAACGGCTTGTAGAACCGCTGGTTCGGATCGTCGTGGTTACCAATCGACGCGTAGAACGTCACGCCCTTGTCGAGCAGACTCTTGAACGGCGTCTCGAACTTCACGATGAAGTCCTGTGGCCGCTCCGAGCCGTAGATGTTGTCGCCAACCGTGATCACGAAGTCGAAATCAAATGCCGCTCGCATCTTGGCCATCATGGCGCCGGTGGCGTATTCCGATTTACCGCCATCACCAAAGTCGCCAATCACTCCGAACTTCACTGAGCCCGCCCGGTTGGGCAGCCCAGGCTGCTGAGCAACGAGCGTCGCGATTCCGACAGTCAGCACAAAGGCAGTTGCGCGAATGAGACTCGTCACTTGCCACCTCCCGTTGGAGTCGGTGCCGGAGGAGTTGGCGACTCGCCGGCTCCACCCCCTGGCGGCGCAGGGGCGACATCAGGCAGGTAGTCAACAATCACGTTCGCGACCGCGTCCCTCAGTACAAGTGTGTGACTGAGAAAGCGGTATTCGATCGTCTCCGGCAGTTGGGGCAGGACCTTCAGCAGTCCGGGCGGAAAACTCGCAAGGGCTGTGGGTCCCTGAGGTGAGTCGGTCGGATACAGCCCATTGGTCTCGGGCATCTTGGACGGCACTTCGTCCATGATGTTCGTCCGGTCGGTTGCAGTCCGCGCCTTCGCGTCCTCCGCGAGAATCCTGCGGAACTCCTTGGCGACGACCGGGCTGAAGACGTTGCCCTGCTTGACTCCGGCACGAGCCTGCTGAATGCCCTTGGCCAGTGCCGCCGAGCGTTCGGCAATCTTCCTCGGATCCTGCGTCTCGGTCATCTTCGGCAATGAGGATTCGATTTTCTTGCGCAGCGCCAGGTAGTTGTCGAGTTCCTGTTTGAACTCTGTGAAGCTGGAGTTCGCCGGCGTCAGCGTGGTGGCGGCAGACGGATTGCTGCTGGATGGACGCAACTCTTGCCCTGTGGCCGGACTCTCTGGCGCCTGCGGCGTGGCCGGCTGAGGCTGGCTCTCTGCGGAGGCGCCTGGCGAAACGACCGCGCTGCTCTGGGAGTCCTTCGAGTCCTTCCCTCCACAGCCGGTAATACCGAGGACACCGGCAGACACGAGCAGGCCGATGGCCAATCGCGATCGCGAACGGCTAGATCGCATGTTTTCCTCCGTCAGTTATCTATTGCGGCACTCACGCAAATGACATGCCTGCCCTCGGTTGGGGCCGCCGCCACTGTTAGACCGTGAGGCAAATCCGCTAGTGCGGCACGTCTTCGCCGAGGGCGGTAGCCAGGTCCATTTGATGTTCCTGTTCCTGGCGGATGATCTCGCGCAGATCCTCGGCAATCCCGAACTCTTCGAGCGCCTCGCATTGTTTGAGGCGCTCTCGGTAGGCGCGAATCGTCTGGGTCTCGTTATCGAGGTCGGCGCGAAGCATGCCTGCGGCATCGCTGATGACCTTCACGGGCTTGGGTGTCACGGCTGGCGTGCCGCCGAGGTACTCGATGTGTTTCGCAATGGTGATGGCGTGGTCCAGTTCCTGGGCGGCGTGAGCCTCGAGTTCCTTCGCGATAGCCATGTACGCTGCGCCCTTCAGCGTCTGTGAGTACACGACGTAGGCGATGATGGCCTGATACTCGCGCTCCAGGTCGTCATTCAACTGCTCCGCCAGTTCCTTGCGGCCGGTCTCCTTCGATTGAGTCGCGTCCTGCGACGCGGCCTCCGCCTTACCGTTGTGCTTTTCTTCGCCACCGCGCTCATCCAGTGCGGATCCGGGTGGTTGCGCCGGGTACTGGTGAGCGTGGCTCGATTGAGCCTCCGGCTCGAGCGCGCCTTCATGGTCTGGCGGGGATGACTTCACGGGCGCCTCCGCGTGGTCTTAAGAACCGCTTTGTCAGTTGTAGTCGGAACGGTCGACCCTCGTGACCGCCGCCGCGGCCGCGGTTTCTTGGCCTCGGCGGTCTTGGCCGCATCGGTAACGGCCGCCGGTACGATCGGCGAACGGCCTTCTCCGGCCGGGACCTCTGGACCTTCGACCTCGAACGTCGGCAGATTGTCGCGCCGGAATGGCGCGTCTCGCTTCAACCCGATTTCCATCTTGTCGCGCCACGTCATGACCTTCTCCACTGGAAGCGCATCCGAGTTGCGAAGCAGTCGGACGAAGTAGCCGGCACGCGTGCCGAACGGAAGTGTCAGTCCCCTCAAACAGGCCGCCTTCCCTGAATTATCCGGATGAGCACCACCGCGATCGCCAGGAGCAGCAGCAGATGGAGAAAGCCGCCCATCGTGTACGTCGTCACCATGCCCAAGAGCCACATGATCAGCAGAATTACGGCAATCGTCATTAACATCGTCCACCTCAAAGTTCTGAGTGACCGGGGAAGTGCCCAGTTTGTGCTGAAGGCACTTGTTGCAGGAGTCGTGCCCAGCACGAGGCTGGCTGAGAGCGAAAGGCTTCAGTCGAGCAGTTCGTCGGCGCGGCGCTGATAACGGCCGTCGCCGATGCGGCTGAGGAATCGCACATCCTCGAGCGCCCGCAGAATGCCAAAGCAAATCTGCGGCTCGACCCCGGCCAGGGCGGACGCCTCACTCACCGATAGCGGCGAATGCGGCATCTCACAAAAGACGTGCTTCAGTCGATATAACGCGGGAATGATGCGCCGTTCCTGATCGTAGACAAGGCTCCCTGAAACCATGCATCCCTCGATTCCTGAACTTCAGATATGGGGCGTGTCTCAAATTTGCAAGCCAGGTGCCAGGCAGAGTTGGAATATGAGCGGCGATAGTTCCACGCCCTCGTCGAGGCTGTGGAGCCCGCTACTCAATCAGGGTAATCGGCGCCTGAGGGTTTCGACCGGACATTCACTTGGTCGGCAGGCCCGATCGGTCGTAGGCCGCTTCGAACCGGGCGGCCGCGCGGTCCCACCCAAACTCCCGTTTGACCCGTGCGCGCGCGGCAACGCCGAGAGCGCGGCCGATCTCAGGCGATTCGAGCAACGCACCAATTGCCGCAGCCAGCGCGGGCGCGTCCCGTTCAGGTACCAACCGGCCAGTAATACCATCTTCGATGGCCTGCGGCAGCCCTCCAACGCGGGTTCCGACCACGGGTGTGGCGGTCGCCAGTGCTTCGAGTGCGAAGTTTGGCAGCCCATCCACGTTGCCGGCTTCGTCATGAACGGACGGTACCGCGATGACATCGGCCGCGGCGGCGATAGCTGCCACTTGATCCTGCGTTCGATTCCCCAGTAGCAGAACTCGCGCGCCTGACGAGGCGGCGCGCCTGGCGAGCTCAGAGCGCAGGTCGCCGTCGCCAGCGATCGCGACCGACACGCGCGGTAACGTTCGCGCAAGGACCGCCACCGCGTCGATCAGCACATCGAATCCCTTCTTGTGCACGAGCCGTCCAGCGCTGAAGACGAGCGGCGTCGTCGCTTCGACGCCCAACTCGGCCCGGACGCGATCACGCGCCGCGGCATCAGGCGCAAAGCGCTCCGTATCAACGCCATACGGCACGGTCTCGGTCGAGCTGGCGCGCGAGCCGATTGCGACGGCGCGCGTGCGCAGGTCGTCGCTGCACGCGGTGACCCACGTCGCGCGCCGAAAGACGCGCCGGGCGACCGATCCGATCAGCGCATGGCGCTCGGCGACAAAGACGTCCGATCCATGCAGGCTCACGACGAGCGGCAGGCCGCCGGCGACCACCACGCCCATCGCCCCTCCTGGAATGACCCAGTGCGCGTGTACGACTGTCGCGCGTGTGTCGCGGACGACACGCCGCGCCACGATGCAGCCGGAGAGAAGAGCGGCGGGCGCTGCGGCCCACGCCGCCGCCCGAACCTCGGTATCAGCCCGCAGTCCCTCGGCGTAGCCGAAGACGTTCATCTTGCGCGTGAGTGCGTACTTATAGAAGTGGAAGGAGACTCCGTCTTCCCGCGCACCCCGCGTGATGGCCGGATGCCAGGGCGCCACGAGGTGGACATCGTGGCCGCGTGCGGCCACACCTTTCGCGATGGGCTCGATGAAGCTACCGACGCCATCGCCCACAAACCGTGGATAGGACGTCGTCAACATGACGACAACGTGGCGCGGCATCAGCGTGGGCGGCAGCGTCCGCCGCGCGCGATCAGGCGCCACGGCGTCAGAAGCGACTCGGCCAGAACCTTCCGGGAGACCTTGGAGTAACCCTCCTGACGTTCGACGAACACAATCGGGACTTCGCCAATACGCAACTGATGCCGCCCAGCCTCGTACAGCATTTCCGTCAGGAAGGCATAGCCGTTGGCGCGCGCCCGGTCCAGGGGCAGCCTCGCCAGCGCTTCGCGACGCCACACGCGAAAACCGCTCGTGCAATCGGTCGTTTGGAGTCCGGTGATCGTGCGAATGTAGCGGTTGGCGAAGGCGCTCAGCGCAATGCGGTGCAACGGCCAGTTGACGACGCTCACGCCATTCAGATACCGAGAGCCGATGACGAGGTCATGCTGCTCGAGAGCGCCGGCAAGGTCCGCGAGATAGACCGGATCGTGCGACAAGTCCGCGTCCATCTGGCCGATTGCATCAGCGCCCGTCGCCAGTGCCTGGCGCAAGCCGTCCACGTAGGCAAGGCCCAGCCCGCGCTTGCCTTGGCGGTGCAGTACGTCAATGCGACCCGGATAGCGCTGCGCGAGCTCGTCGGCGACCTGGCCCGTGCCGTCCGGCGACGCGTCGTCGACGACCAGCAGTCGCGTGAACCCGTGTCGCATGACGCCGTCGACCACGCGCGGCAAGTTCCTACGTTCGTTGTACGTCGGGAGCACCACCAGCAGCGTCATCGTCGTCGGTCCTTCGCGCTCACTGCCGCGAGCCCGACGCCAGCAGCAATGACCAGAACGGGATCGATGATAGGGATTCGGAACCGCTCTTGAGGAAAAAACAGCAGGCACACCAACACTGCTGATCCGGCGAGCATCCACAGTCCGGGCGTCGATGCTGCGCGCGATCTCATCGTCCGGACACCGATCACCGCGAAGACCATCACGACTGCGTACGACACCCAGGTCGCCACATAGTAGCGCGCTGAGTGCAGCGTGTAAGACGGTCCGATGGGTACGAACAGGTAGAAGAACTTCTTGCACTCGAGTCCGAGCCATCGCACGGGATGCGCCCTGATCCAGCCGAGCGCCTCGCGATAGTAGATCGGTTCCATCTGCTCCTCGGTCAAACCCGGATGTTCAGAGCGGAGGCGATCGTTGTCGAGCTTGAGCGCGAGGTTGGCCGCCATGTCGCCTTCGCCTATGGCGAGCGGGTGGTTGCCGGTCCAAAACGTCACCCCGCCGTCCGACGCGACGATCATCCAGCGGCCGTGCTCGCTGTAGTTTCTGAGCGTCCATGGCCCAAGCACGACCAGGACGCCAAGTGCCAGGGCGACCAGACTCGCATTTCGGCGAGCCGCCAGCAGGTATAGACCGGCGAGCGGCAGAAACAGAAGCAGGGCCGGCCTGATGAGAATGGCGCCGCCAGCGAGCAATCCGCACAGCAGGAAAGCGCCGTAGGCGGGGCTCGCGCGATCGCGGGCGCGATCGAACAACAACGCGACTGTGAGTCCAATCGGCCAGAAGAGCGCTTCGCTGAACGCGTACGCGGAGGTCCAGACGAGCGGCGGGTACACAGCCGCCAGAAGCGCGGCGCGCTCGGCTGACGGACGGCCGCCCAGGCGAAGGCCAATGAGCCCGGCGAGGACGACGCCGAATCCTCCAACGATCGACTGCGCGATCTTCACGCGAGTCGGCACATGATCGACGACCTTCGCACCGGCGCCGAGGAGCGCGAGAAAACCGGGATAGCCGGGTGCGCGACCAAAAGGCGTGAACGAGCCGGACGTCAATTCGGCGTCGTATACAAAGCCGTTCCCAGATGCCAGGCTCCGCGCGAGTGAGAGATACTCACGCTCGTCCCGCGTCAGCACCTGTTCCTTCCAGTAGAAGAGCCCGAACCCGAGTCGCAGCCCCACGCCCAAAACGGCGATGACGACCAGGCGTCGCCACGGCGGCGCGCTCGTCCTACTTTCGGCCATCGGCTCTCAGTGACGCGACCTGCTCGGATACCAAGCCGATAAGGACGATCAGCACCGCGAGCATGATGAGGAGAACCGACGAATTCGTACCGTCCGTCTCGTCGTAGATCGTCCAGACGGCGTACCCGCAGCCCAGCGCGAACGAGACCGCAGCGATGGGTAGAAAGATCCGGAGAGGACTGAAGATCGTCATGATACGCAGCATGATGATCAGAAATTTCGGACCGTCGCGCGACAGGCGGATCTTCGACGTGCCGACACGTTGGCGGGCCTGCACGGCTTCGAACGCCACGTTATAGCCCGCCCTCAGAAAACACATGGTCGTGGTCGTCGGTGTCGAGAAGCCGTTCGGCAGCAGATGCACGAACTCGAGCAGGTGCTCGCGACGCGCCGCGCGAAATCCCGACGTCAGATCGGAAATGGGATGGTCGGTGAGGAAGGACGCGATCCGATTGAGCACGCCGTTACCGACCCGGCGGACGGGTCCGGCCTGCGTGTCGCTCGTGCGCGCCCCGACCACCAGGTCGTATTCGCCCAGGCGCGCGATCAGCCGCAGCGCATCGGCGGGCTGATGCTGGCCGTCGGCGTCGATGATCAGCACGTAGTCGCCAGTGCCGGCGCGAATGCCGGTCTTGACTGCCGCGCCATTGCCCTTGTTGTAGGGATGACGGATCACGCGCGCGCCGGCGTCGCTGGCCGCGGCGCCGGTGCCGTCCGTCGAACCGTCGTCGATCACGAGAATCTCGTGCCACGGCCCGGCGCCGCGCAGATCGCGCACGACGCCCGCGATGGTCGCGGCCTCGTTCATCGCGGGGATCACGACGGTGACGTCCGAAGGTCCGGCCATCAGATGCCGGGCCTCCGGCTGTTGTCATCGGACCGGCCCCGATCGAGCTCCATGACACGCACGCGATAGAGCAGATCCTCGATGAGTTTGCGCGCGCCCGAGATCACGTCGGCAAGCAGTCCGATGAGTACCACCTGAAAGCCGACGATCATCAATACGGCCGCCAGGATCAACGACTGAATCTTGCCGTCGGACTCGGCCTTGCTATAGAAAACGTAGTAGTACACGAAGCGCAGACCGATTGCGACGCCGCCAGCGACGAGGACCATCCCGATGGTCGTAAAGACCTTGAGCGGCTCGTACATCGCGTAGATGCGCACGATCGTCGCCCCCGACCGCTTCATGTAGCCCCACATGCTGTCGAACAACCGTGAGGGTCTGGAAACGGAGTTGGTGGCCACTGCGACGTGCGCGATCGCCATACGCTTCTTGCCAGCCTGAATGATCGACTCGAGCGTGTAGCTGAACTCGGACACGATGGTCATCCGCAGCGCGGCCTCGCGCGTGTATCCCCGAAAGCCGCTCGTGGTGTCAGGCACTTCGGTGCTCGAGACCTGTCGCACTACCCAGCTGCCGAGACGTTGCAGTAACTTTTTCGAGAGCGACATGTGCCGGAGCTCGCGAATATTCCGATCGCCGATCACGATATCGGCTTCGCCGGAAATGAGGGGCGAGACCAGTTGCGCAATGCCCGAGCCACGATACTGATTGTCCGCATCGGTGTTGACGATGATGTCGGCTCCCGCCTTGAGGCTCGCGTCGATGCCCGCCATGAATGCGGCCGCCAGTCCTTTGCGGCGACGGAAGCGGACAATATGGTTGACGCCCAGTGTGCGCGCCACCTCGGACGTCCGATCGGTCGATCCGTCGTCAATGACGAGCGTTTCGATGACGTCGACCCCAGGGATCATGCTCGGCAGATCGGCCAGCGTCGCCGGGAGGGCGTCGGCCTCGTTGAGGCAGGGGATCTGAATGACCAGCTTCATCCTGTGCGTCTCATCTCAGCCAAACTGCACGAGCCGATCGATCACACCGGACCAGCTGATCGTCCGCGCACGGTCGTAGCCAGCCTCGCCGAGCCGCGCGGCGCGGAGGCGATCGCCCGAGAGCGCTGCAATGCCCGCCGCGAGAGCCTCGGGCGTGGGCTCGGTCACGAGCCCGTTTACCGAGTCGATCACGAACACCGTGGGCTCGCCGGCATCGGTCGTGGTCACGACCGGCTTCTTCGCGAGAAACGCCTCGAGCGTGACGTAGCCAAAGTCCTCGTCGAACGGCGGATAGACCACGCCAAGCGCGCCCGCGTACAACTCAATCAACGTGTCGTCGTCGACCTCGCCGAGAAACGACACCCGCGACTCGAGCGAGAGTGAGGCCACGAGCTGCTCGAACATCGCGCGTTGCGTGCCGGTGCCCGCGACGAGCAGTCGCACGTCCGAGGATACGAGCGCGAGCGCACGAATGATCAGATCGACCCGCTTGACCGACTCGAGCCGTCCGACCGACAGCACGTAATCGCCGAACGGCCCGCTCCGGAGTCGCGAGGCAAGCCGCGGTGGATGATACAGCGTCTCGGCCGTGAGGCCGTTGTACCGGGCGAGTCGATTGGTCACCGTGTCGGCAATGGTGAACAGTCGCCGGGATTCGCCGAGCATTTGCGTATCGAGCTCGAGGAGCTTCTGGCGCAACGCCAGGTGGGCGTCGGTGTGATCGAACTCGCTGTACATCGTGCCGGCCAGTTCGTACGCGGCGCGGTACTGATGGAGCAGCCACGTGACCTTGTGTGGGTGCCGGACGAAGTAGGTGGGGAACTTCGTCGCGATCACCAGATCGACGGCGTGCCCCGCGCTTTCCGACAAGTCGAGCAGCCGCCAGGCCGAGGCGTGCGTGAGGAGTTCCTCAGGCGGATACCACTTGAACGGCACGCTCACGAGATCGGTCTCGTAACCGTGCAGGCGGAGTTGGCCTACCAGTTCGCGCACCAGCGATTCGGCGCCGCCGCGCACAAACGGCACCTGCGCTTCGCAGACCAGGATTCGGCGCAAAACCGGGGCGAATCCTATCACGCCCAACACCACATCGATTACTGGTGTAGGGCGGAGTGCAGGGGCGGTTTTGATTCGTCTAACTTTCGTATTCAGGCGGCGAACATAAAGCGTAACCTCAATGCTTACATTGATTTGCGTTGACACGTCAAACGGTCGGTCTTACCATCTCGGTGGAGTTTTCTGGACCAAAGTGGAGTAAAGGGTGTTACGC
>Ga0190274_10003000_pt1 | contig 10019 bp, 8 predicted proteins | sample Popmic531T_FD_133002 | JGI IMG/M metagenome (GOLD analysis project Ga0190274, IMG submission 133002) | Populus adjacent soil microbial communities from riparian zone of Yellowstone River, Montana, USA - 531 T | ecosystem: Environmental > Terrestrial > Soil > Riparian zone | place: USA: Montana...
ATCCTTTGCATCGGGAAAAAAGGCTACGATTTTTTCAGGAAGAATTATAAAGATTGTACGATCATCAAGGACTATGTGACCTTATTTGAAGATTTATCTTTTGATCATACTGTAGTTGTCCCAAGATTGTTAATGGATCTTTTCAGCAAAGGAGAAACCGACCGGATCTATGTATCCTACAGCCGCTTTAAAAATGCAGCAACACAAGTTGCAGAGGCTATTCAATATCTGCCTGTTCCAAAGATTGAATCACCCGGAACACGGAGAGTGGATTATATTTTTGAACCGGAGAAAGATAAATTATTGGAGACTCTTGTCCCCAGCATCCTGGAAATTCAATTCCAGAAATTCCTTCTTGATACCCATGCTTCTGAGCACGGAGCCCGGATGACCGCAATGGATAAAGCGACCACCAATGCCGATGACCTGTTGTCTGAGCTCAAGATCAATTACAACAAAGCCCGCCAGGAAGCCATCACCAAAGAATTGAGTGAAATCGTTGGTGGAGCGGCTGCATTAGGTTCCTAAAAAAGAATGTGCATAAGTATTTGGAGGCCCTGACATTCAAAGTGTTAGGACAGTGTGGCACACCTAAGTGTGGCACACCTAAGTGTGCCACACTATCATAGCATGTAACATTCTGGAACTTCAGTGCGTCTTTCCATTGATTTGAGATTGTAATTCCTTTTTATCTGGCGTTGAAGACGGTTTCTTTATCGAAACTGTCATTAAATTGAATAAAAATGTTTCATTTTTAACGCTATGAATAAATTGAGATCAACTCTCCCTCTCATGTACTTTCTGATATGCATGATCATGTCAGGATGTAATGGTGAAAAAACACCCACTGTCATCACCAGGCATGAAGCCAAATATCCCGAGATCAGGAAAAAATACCTTTATCAAAGTGTGATTCGTTTAGCGAATATTAATCACGACCCTGCTTTTGATAAACTGATCAAAGACGTCCATAAGATTATTATTTATTTGCCTCCCCGTGAAGATTCCACCTACCAGATCACCGAGATGAGAAGCGGTATGAGGGCTGATGGTTATGAGCAACTCGTAGATGTGCGGACAAAAGATGAAGCACGTGTGAGCCTCTGGGTCAATGAATCAACTCCCCAACCACATTATATGGGATTATTGGATACCCCGGATGATGATTACATTTTTGAAATCGATGGTCAGTTAAACCTGGAATACATTTCTTCCCTGCAAATGGCTGACGAATCATCATTATTGAATTTCTTAAAAGATTAACTGGATGAGCGATAGTATTCTGCAAACACGTGAATTGACGAAGCGATTCTCGAAACGAATCCTTGCTGTCAATGAATTGGACCTGGATATTTCACAGGGTCAGATCTTTGGCATTTTAGGACCGAATGGAAGTGGTAAGACGACTACACTTGGGATGTTATTGGGTGTGGTATCCCTGACAAAAGGAAGTTATTCCTGGTTTGGAGCAGGTGACGATTATACACTTCGGAAAAGAATCGGTGCCATTCTTGAACAACCTAATTTTTATCCCTTTCTAAGTGCCAGTCAAAACCTTGCGGTTCATAGCAGGATAAAAAACATTAAGAAACCTGATACAGATGGGCTTCTAAAGCTCGTGGGTTTATTTGAAAGAAGGAATGATTCTTTTAAAACCTATTCACTCGGCATGAAGCAACGGTTAGCCATTGCATCTGCATTGATGGCTGATCCTGATGTATTGATTTTTGATGAACCAACAAATGGACTGGATCCACAAGGTATAGCGGAGATCAGGAAACTGATCATGGATATAAGGGATATGAATAAAACGATTATCCTGGCAAGCCATTTACTGGATGAAGTGCAGAAAGTATGTACGCATTTTGTCGTGTTGCAACGAGGGAAAAAAATTTATTCAGGTAGTGTATCCGACGCACTGCAGCAAACAAATACGATTGCCATTTCTGCTGATCAGTTTCAGTCTTTATTGGAGGCAGTTCTATCCTGTCCGGGTGTATTGTCACATGAGAATACCGGGGACCTGATAAAAGTCAATATTGCTGAAGGATGGACAGCTGCAGCATTGAATAAATATTTAGTGGACAGGAATGTAAATGTGAATTATATCCAACAGAAAACTTCAAGCCTCGAAGAAAAATTCTTGTCTATTTTGAAAGAAAACGAAAAAGCTGTTAACCCACCCTTAACACGATAAGCATATGAATCTCAGGAGAACCATAGAGCTGGAATATTTCAAATTCAGGCATTACAAACCATTTCTTGTCATATTGGGCTTGTTCGTTTTTTGTTTTCTTCTTTCCGGGTTGTCAATCAAAGGACTGCTGGATTGGTTTCTCAGACAACAAGAAGATGATGATGTACTAAAACATTTTGTAGAATCCGGATTGCCCCTATTTGATTTTGTAGATCTCTGGCAGAACCTGGCCTGGCTGGCGACCATTTTTAAATGGATCCCTGCATTCCTGATCATTATTTCCGTGACGCTGGAATATTCTAATAAAACCATTAAGCAAAATATCATTGACGGACTTTCCAAAAAGGAATTTCTTTTATCAAAACTATCCTTAGTGGTATTTATCAGTTTTGTATCAGCAGCTCTCCTGTTTTTATTGGGAATGATTTTAGGATTAATGTATTCTCCTGTGAAAGAGCTATCCTACATTGTCCAAAATCTTGAATTTGTACCTGCTTATGGGTTAGAAGTTTTTGCTTTCCTGTGTATGGCCATGTTTGCTGCTTTCTTATTTCAGCGAAGTGGTGTGACCATCATCATATTTTTATTGTACACCGCATGCATCGAACCGATCCTCACAGCCATATTGAATTACAGGTATGAATGGAAAGTTTGGTATTTCCCTGTGGAAGCTATTAACAGGATCATTCGTGTACCTTTTCAGAAATATGCCTTGAGTTTTGTACAGGATAGCATACTCATAGGAGACGTAATGGTTTCACTCGGATGGAGCACCATTTTTATTTTCTTGTCCTATTGGTTGTTAAAGAAAAGAGACCTGTAGCAATTTTGGATTTTAGAATTTGGATTTTGGATTTTGAATTGACGATTTTGGATTTTCAATTTTGGATTTTATCCCTTGTAATTTCTTCGAAATTATCATCTGCACTCACGACTCACGACTCACGACTCACGATTCACGATTCATGATTCATGATTCACGACTCACGATTGACGACTCACGATTGACGACTCACGACTCACGATTTACCCTTGGTTGCTGAGCTGCGTGAGAGCCCGGAATGAAGCCTTCGCAGCATGGGAGAGAATACAAAGTATTCGATGGGGCTAGTCAAAATGAACTCCTTTCTGATCTAATTTCAACACTTTAAGATCTGATGTTCGTTGGTGAATATCAACACTCCCGTTTTCAAGTTTTAGGACGCCTCTTGGACATACTGCAGCACAAATACCGCATCCGACGCATGATGCCCTGACAATATTCTGGCCACGTTGTGCATAATGTCGTACATCAATTCCCATTTCGCAATAAGTCGAACAGTTGCCACATGATATACACTGGCCTCCATTCGTAGTGATCCTGAATCTTGAAAAGAACTTTTGCTGGATACCAAGAATGGCCGCCATCGGGCATCCAAACCTGCACCAGACACGCGATCCCATCAAGGGATAAAATCCCACTCCAATGACTCCACTGAATATGCTTCCAATAAAAAAGCCATACCATTCTCTTAAAGTAAAGCTGTTCAAAAAAAGTACCTGGCTGTTTCCCGTGAAATAAGTATAGAGGACTAATAAAGTTACTATGACTATAAGAACCAAAACACTATGAACCAGCCATCGTTCGACCTTCCAGGCCTTTAAAGTTTTGTCTGAAAGATGACGGAATGGATCTCCTGCAGTTTCAGCCAAGCCTCCACAACCACAAACCCAACTGCAATACCATCTTTTTCCATAAAAATATGTGAGAATGGGGGAGATGATAAAAATCATAAGAATTCCCCAGCCCAATAAGAAAATCCCGAGTGTGCCACCCTGGATAAGCTTATCAAGGTTCCAATCAAAAAAGAAATAATAATTGAGAGGCCACATATTCTTCAGGTCCATTGAAGGCTGGTTTAACCGCTCCAATAATTCAGGAATGGTAAATGCAAAACACAACTGGAAAAACATAACAGAAAGTGTCCTTAATCGCTGATATTGATTGTGGCGATACTTCCAGAGAAATTTTATCCCAAATAACAAGATGGCCATCGTGTATAAGACACCGTATACAAACCATTGAGTTGCGGGTTTATGTTTTATCCATACACTCAAAGGATCAAAAAGGCCAACAAGCCCGGTATTATTTATTTTATTTAATCCTAAAGCTCCTGGGAAAAAATAGAGTAAAATGTAAAAGCCTGTAATGACTAATGCTGTGATCCACGCCCATAATCCCCGGCTTGTCAAACTCTTGAACCAAACCAGGTTGTTTTTTATACCATCCGATTCTTTTTTGTAGGACAACCAACTATAAGCTATCACACCAATACTTATGAACGAAAGTGAAATAGCGAGATTGGCCACTGTTCGTGCTTCTGTACTTGTGCTCGCTATTATTCCTATCATCAATCCTGTAATTCCGATGACGACGGAAATTTTCTGCCCTAACGTAAGATCCGGAAAGTGGTGAGGTGTAAGCGAAATCGATTTCTGTACAGTTTGATTCACGATGCTAAGGTTTTCGGGGAATTTAGAAATTGATGTACCTGGTTGTAGGTATGAATCATTTTCGAATGAATAGTTTGCCCGGTTAATAATTGATATTGTTCCCTGACTGATGATGAATAATGTTCAGAAAACTCTGGATCAAATTCAGCCAGCTCAAGTGATTGAAGGACCTCTTCAATGGAATACTTTTGTGTAATCCATTTTTCACATACCTCCTGCCTGAACCTGACCCCCATTAAATTAAAGCCAAGCACATTACCATCAGTTGCATAATTAATTCTTATGCTTTTCTTTTGATCCTGGCTTTGCCAAAAAACAGTTTTTTGATTCGGTGGCAGTTGAGTTTGAATGTCGCCATATACCTGGTATTCGATATCAAAAAATTTCGCAGAATTGTAAAATATCCCGGGTTGATAGGCTGATAGTTTGCCACAAATTGAAGAACCAACTGCCTCACCCATCATTCTGCCTGTATACCATATCGCTTCTATTGGTTTTCTTCCCGGAGAAGGTTGACGCAATTCTGCACAATCACCAATGGCATAAACATCATCCAGGTTCGTTCTCAGATATGTATCCACCAGGATGCCTTCATTTATTTCCAATGGACTATCCTTTAACCAATCGATATTTGGATGAACACCAATGGTCAATCCTGCAAAATCACAAGCTATTTCCTCTCCATCGATCGTAATGACACCATTCACATGCCCCTCCATGTTCTTTTTTATTTCAATCAACTCTGAATTGAGCTTCAAATCAATGTGATGTTCTCGAATATGATGATTGATCATTTCCGCTTCTTCTTTGGGTAGTACAATATTCCAGAAAGCAGATTCACGGATTAAAAACGTCACCGGAATTTTCCGGCTGCAAAACATTTCCGCAAGCTCAATTCCTATAAGTCCCCCTCCGATGATAACAGCCCGTTTGATATTTGGGCTCATAGAATTTATGGATTGAAGGTCCTGCAAGGAGTAAAGTGCATTAACTCCACTGGCATCAATTCCCGGGATGTTCAATGTATTTGAATCTGAACCGCAGGCAATGATGAGTTTGTCATAGCTGACTTCTTGTCCTGATGCAAGGATCAATCGTTTTTTATCGAATAGGATTTGTACTACATGATCATGGATCAGGTTGATCTTATTTTTATCCCAAAACCATGGTTCATAAGGTTCAATATCCTTTTGTCGCATGTGCCCCATGTATACATACATGAGCGCCGTTCGTGAAAAGAAATACTTTGATTCCGAGGAAATTACTGTGATGGCATGGTCACTCATTTTGCGGATTTGGCGAGCTGCCGTGATGCCGGCAATGCCATTTCCAATGATCACTATTCTTAATTGATTGCCTGAATCCCTCCCTGGTGTCATGAAATCCGAAATTTTTTCCTCTTATGAAGCTAACCGATAATCTAAAAATCAGGGAAAATAATTGGGAGAGGCCGTCTAAATCAGGGTTTTTTGGGGCTATAAGGGCCAATAATTATTGAAAACCTTCATGATTTATCCGATGTTCTAATTGAGATGATTTCCTCCATGGATCATGGCCTCCCGGGGAAACGTTAATTTTTTGCTAAGCCCTTGTCGTATAAACAAATAACTAATATCTTGCACTTCATATGGTGAGACTATTACTCTTCTTCTCAGCTATTTTCCTATTCTCATTGGCAGGCATCGGTCAGGTGACAGTCTCTGTTGATCCTACCAGCTTTGTCCTGACAGGAAATCCTCTTCAACATGATATCGCATATCATATTGAAGTGACCAATACTTCAAGCAGCACCGCTAGCATATTTTGGTCAAAGAGTATGACCAATCACCCGTCTTCGTGGACTTCCTGGGTTTGCGATAAGGCTATTTGTTATGGTCCAGAATTTAATGCAAACCCGGCAAATAAACCTAACGTATTGGCCCCGGGAGAATCTTTCGACTTACAAGTACATATGAACCCGGACTCTGTTGAGGGAACGGCCGATTATGTAATAAATATCCTCGATGACTTGGGAAATATCCTGACAGTGGTCAGCGGAGAGTTTGTAATCAACACCACCACCGGGATTAAAGAAAATAGTCTTTCAAAACTCACCGTATTCCCTAACCCGGCAACTGAATACTTCAAAGTCAGTGAAATTCCCAACCTGAAACATATTGAACTTTTCAATATTGTTGGCAATAAGGTAAGGTCATTCGATGCGATACCTCAAAAGCAATATTATGTGGGAGATCTGACAGATGGTATTTACCTGGTCAGGTTACTATCTACAAGCGGTAAGATCATTAAGACGATCCGCCTGAGTAAGAGATAAAACCCGCTTCATTTTCTTTGCTTTATTTCCTGATTTTCTTGCTTTATCATGGCTTATCCCGTTTCTATTTATCGCCTGGCACATTTCAATGCAGCCCATCAATTGGCTATTCCGGCATGGTCGATCGAAAGGAATCTTGAAACCTTCGGCAAATGTGCCAACCCTAATTTTCATGGCCACAATTACGAAGTTGAAGTCAGGGTGACTGGTCATGTGGATCCCGAAACAGGGATACTCATCAACCTTAAAGATTTAAAAATCCTGATTGAAAAAGAAGTAGAGGACCGGTTTGATCATAAGAATCTTAACCTGGATTGCCCTGAATTTAAGGATCGAATCCCTACAGTAGAAAATATTTGCATCGTCATCCATGAATTACTCAGGCCTCATATACCTGCTGATCTGGATTTGGGCATCCGTCTTTATGAGACACCCCGAAACTTCGCTGAGTATCCCGGGAAATAAAATTCTGATCCGTTAATTGACGGGAGTTTCATTTTTATATTTCTCAATGGCTTCTTTTATTTTTCCTCTCCTGTTCTCCGGACTTGGGTGAGTGCTCATAAATTCAGGTTGACCCTGTCCTCCACTAGCCTGTTCAAGAATATCCATTACACCTATTAATGCTTCTGCATTGTAGCCGCTCTGCATCATGAATCGCACGCCAAGATCATCTGATTCCAATTCCTGGTTTCTTCCATAGGACATATTGACAAGGTTTGCAATCATTTGGGCAGCCTGCGCTGTATTGTAATCACCTGAAGCAATTACAGCAGCACCGGTCAGACCCTGGGAAAGTTCCATTTTAGCAATTCTTTCAGCACCGTGACGGGCTACAACATGGCCTATCTCATGTCCCAGAACACCTGCCAGCTGATCTTCATTTTCCAGTTTATTAAATAGAGCCTGGGTGATGAATACCTGGCCACCAGGCAAGGCAAAAGCATTGACAACTTCAGCATCATAAAGCAAATGAAAATCATATTGATAAGGCGTACTCTTTGCTCTGCTACCGTTTACAATTCGTTGCCCAACTTGTTTCACGAATTTTTGTCCTTCAGGATCAGGATGGAGGCCTCCATATTGCTCGATCATAGCAGGTGTACTTTCCAGGCCAATGGCTATTTCCTGGTCCGGAGTAATGCTGACATGTTGTGTTTTACCGGTCACTTCATTTAGTTCAGAATTAGAATAATACTTGCATAGAGCAAATCCGGCTAACAACACACCTATAATAAGACCACCACCAATATTTCGTCTTCTTGTAGTGCCACCCCAGGCTGTTCTTCCCTGGGAAGTATTTTGACCATAAATAGACATAGTAATGCAATTTTGAATTGAAAAAAAAGAAAAGGAGTTATTATCAGAACACGAATAATCAAGAAGGGTTAAAAAAAAATTAAAAAATCAGAAAGACTGGTAATATTTCATTGAGAATATTTTGTTAGAATTCTGATGTAAAATGGAATCTGATATCCGGGAAAGTTTCGTGAGCCATTTTTAATCCCCAGGCTGATTCTGCCAGGTAGACCGGTTTTCGATCTTTATCCCAGGCGATATCTTTTGCTTTTCGTTTGATAAAGTTCTGAAGTGTAATCGCCTGATCAGCCTCAATCCAACATGCTTTATGAATACTTAAGGGTTCGTAATCACATTTTGCACCGTACTCATGTTCGAGTCTATATTGGATCACATCAAATTGTAATGCACCAACTGTTCCAATGATTTTGTCACCATTCAATTCTTTGACAAACATTTGAGCTACGCCTTCATCCATGAGTTGATCAAGGCCTTTGTTCAATTGTTTTGTTTTCATCGGATCTTTGTTGATGACTCTTCTGAACATCTCAGGAGAAAACCGAGGGATACCTTTGAAGTGAAGCTTTTCTCCTTCGGTCATCGTATCACCAATATTAAAATTGCCTGAATCGTAAAGACCTACGATATCACCAGGCCATGCATCATCGATCACTTCTTTTCGGGAAGCCATGAATGAAGTGGGATTTGAAAATTTCATCTCGCGCTCCTGTCGTACGTGGTAATAATTGGTATTGCGTGCAAATTGTCCGGAGCAAACTCTTAGAAAGGCGATCCTGTCCCTGTGACGCGGATCAATGTTTGCATGTATTTTAAATACAAAACCGCTGAATGATTTTTCTGTAGGTAATACAGTTCTCTCATCTGTATCACGTGGAAGTGGGGCAGGAGCAATGTCAATAAAACAATCAAGTAGTTCCTTTACACCAAAATTATTGATCGCACTTCCAAAAAAAACAGGGCACACATCACCTGATAAATAATGTTCCCGATCAAAAGAAGGATACACTGCAGACACGGTTTCTAATTCTGTGCGTAATTCATCAGCTGGCCTTTTACCAACATGTTCATCCAATGCAGGGTCATGTACATCTTTGATCTCGATGATGTCTTCATCCTCCTGTTTGCTATGCGGTCGAAACAGGACAAGCTTTTTCTCATAAATATTGTACACACCTTTGAATAACTGCCCCATGCCAATCGGCCAGCTTAATGGAGTGACATGAAGACCTAATTTTTTTTCTATTTCATCCAACAGGTCAACAGCGTCGCGACCTTCGCGGTCAAGTTTATTGATAAATACGATGATGGGAGTTCGTCGCATGCGACAGACTTCCACAAGTTTTTTGGTTTGTTCTTCAACGCCTTTGGCGACATCTACCACTACAATTACGCTGTCAACTGCAGTAAGGGTCCGAAATGTATCTTCAGCGAAATCCTTGTGACCCGGAGTATCAAGAATATTGACCTGGTGGTCCCTGTATGGAAATGCCATGACGGAAGTGGCTACAGAGATTCCTCGTTGCCGTTCGATTTCCATAAAGTCGGAAGTGGCAGCCTTTTTAATTTTATTTGATTTGACAGCCCCGGCTACCTGGATGGCACCACCAAATAGGAGTAATTTCTCTGTCAGGGTAGTCTTGCCGGCATCCGGATGGGATACAATGCCAAATGTTTTGCGTTTCTGGATTTCTTCAA
>Ga0190274_10003001_pt1 | contig 10013 bp, 6 predicted proteins | sample Popmic531T_FD_133002 | JGI IMG/M metagenome (GOLD analysis project Ga0190274, IMG submission 133002) | Populus adjacent soil microbial communities from riparian zone of Yellowstone River, Montana, USA - 531 T | ecosystem: Environmental > Terrestrial > Soil > Riparian zone | place: USA: Montana...
GGCGTTGGCAAGACCGCCATTGTCGAAGGCCTGGCCCAGAGAATTGTTTCGGGCGATGTTCCGGAGACGTTAAGAAACAAACGATTGGTAGGCCTCGATCTTGGCTCCATGTTAGCCGGCGCTAAATATCGTGGTGAGTTTGAAGACAGATTGAAGGCCGTTCTAAAGGAGATCGAGAACGCGCAGGGACAAATCATACTGTTTATTGATGAGCTTCATACGCTCGTGGGCGCGGGCGCGGCTGAGGGTGCCATTGACGCTTCCAACATGTTGAAGCCCGCCCTGGCTCGAGGCGAGTTGCGTTGCGTGGGCGCCACCACTCTCAATGAGTACAAAAAGTATATTGAGAAGGATGCCGCGCTGGAGCGACGCTTCCAGCAAATCTATGTAGGCGAACCCAGCGTGGAAGATACGATTGCAATCCTGCGTGGATTGAAGGAACGATACGAAGTTCACCACGGCGTCCGGATCAAGGATTCGGCCATCGTGGCAGCCGCGACACTTTCTCATCGTTACATTACCGATCGATTCTTACCTGACAAGGCAATCGACCTGATTGATGAGGCCGCTTCCAGGCTCCGCATCGAGATTGATTCGCTGCCGCAGGAGATAGATCAACTTGAACGCGAGATTCTCCAGTTGGAGATAGAGCGCCAGGCATTGCAGCGCGAGGAAGACGCGAAGTCCAAGTCACGTTTGAAAGAGATTGAGCAGCGAATTGCCGATCTCCGGGAAAAGTCCTCAGGCATGAAGGCGAAATGGCAGTCGGAGAAAGAAGCAATCGAGCGAATGCGCAAGGCCAAGGCGGAGCTGGAGCAGCTCAGGCTGCAACTCGATCAGGCACGCAACGCTGGTGATCTGGCACGAGCGTCTGAACTGCAATACGGGCAGATTCCAGAGTTGGAGCGAAAGTTTGCCGCTGAGCAGGAGAAGCTTGCCAATTTCCAAAAGGATGGGGTGACGCTCAAGGAAGAGGTTGATGAGGAGGACGTAGCCCAGGTTGTTGCCAAGTGGACCGGCATTCCGGTGTCCAAAATGCTCGAAGGTGAAATGCAGAAGTTGGTAACGATGGAAGATCGCCTCAGCAAACGAGTGATCGGGCAGGACGAAGCGCTTAAGGCGGTGGCTAACGCAGTTCGCCGCGCCCGCGCCGGCCTGCAGGATCCGAATCGCCCGGTGGGTTCTTTTATCTTTCTTGGCCCAACCGGAGTTGGGAAAACGGAAACTGCGCGGGCGCTTGCCGAATTTCTTTTCGATGATGAGCGGGCCATGATTCGTCTCGACATGTCTGAATACATGGAGAAGCATGCGGTGGCCCGCATGATAGGTGCGCCGCCGGGTTATGTTGGCTATGAAGAAGGCGGTCAACTAACGGAGGCAATCCGCCGCCGGCCGTATGCAGTGGTGTTGTTTGACGAGATCGAAAAGGCACACCCGGACGTGTTCAATGTCTTATTGCAGATTCTTGATGATGGCCGGCTCACCGACGCCAAGGGCCGCACGGTAGACTTCAAAAACACCGTCCTGATCATGACGTCAAACCTTGGCTCCCGGGAAATACAGGAAGCTGACGAAGACGAAAAGGTGATCCGAGAGGCTGTGATGGAAGAGTTGCGGGCAAACTTCAAACCGGAGTTTCTTAATCGCATCGACGACATCGTCATCTTCCATCAGCTTTCGCGCGAACAGATCGCCGAAATAATCGACGTGCAACTGGAACGGCTGCGCGCGATGTTGAAGGAGCGAGGCATCCAGTTGGCGCTGGACGATTCCGCGCGACAACTCCTGGCTCGCGAGGGTTACGACCCGAATTACGGAGCGCGTCCATTAAGACGGGCAATCCAGACGTTGATCCAAAACCCGCTGGCGGTGAAACTTCTGAACGGAGATATTGTGTCGGGTCAGACTGTGTTGGCTACGGCGGATGGTGACAAGATGGAGCTGAAGTCTGAGGCAGCCGCAGCCGTGGCATAGTTAACACCTATCTGACAAAGCGCATGACTTAAGATGAAAACTAAAACCAAGAACGATCCACTAAATCACACGAAGAAGCACGAAAAGAGACCCGAGTTTATGACGTTTCGTGTGTTTTCCTGGATCGTCTTTACGGTCCTAAGAATAGCCTCGACATTTTCAGCAGCTGGCTAAGAGAATCACGAAGGAAATAAGCATGGCACAGTGGAATCCCTTGAACGACCTGGTATCTTTGCAGGATCGGATGAATCGCTTGTTTGAGGATGCGACACAACGGCGCGGACAGGATCACACTGCCGACGAAGTCGAAGGCGCTGACTGGTACCCCGCCGCCGATGTCTACGAAAGTGAAAAGTCATACATCGTGGCAGTGGACGTTCCAGGTATCGATCGCTCGACACTCGACATCAGTGTAGACAACGACACCCTGGCAATTAGAGGCAACAGAGCCGACATCGCTGGGATAGACGCCACCCAACATCGACGTGAACGCCACCTTGGCAAGTTCCTCAGGTCCTTCAGCGTGCCCGCTTCAGTTGATCAAAAGGAAATTAAGGCAGACTATCGAGACGGCGTTCTTCAGGTTCACCTTCCCAAGCGAGCGGAGCGAAAGGCTCAGCGCGTGGAGATAAAAGTTCTATAGTGGAAATCTATCGAGAGTAGGGGTCGCATGGTTAAAGATTTTTTCGGCAGAGATCATAAGGGCAGGCATGTTGATGAGCCGGAGATTCGGGTAACAGACCGCCGTCGTATTCAGTTGGACGACGAGGCGGAAACCAACAACGACGCGCGAGTTGAGGGGCCGAATCTCAAACCCAGTTATGTAGAGGAGCTTGAGGGACGCACCAAAGCCGCAGAGCAGAAACTCCAGGAAGTGCAATCTCGTTTCGAGCAATTGCGTAAGCAGCTGCAAAGCGAAACAGATGAAACGCGCCAGCGACTCAATCGCGCAGCGGATGAACGCGCCCATCGTGAGAAGGCCAACTTCATCGCGGGGCTATTGCCGGTGCTCGACAATCTGCAACGCGCCACCGAAGCTGCCGAGACAGGCAATTCACCTGAGGTTATCGCCGAGGGCATCCGCCAGACGGCTTCGAGCTTTGAAAACGCACTTGCCGCTGCCGGGGTTGAGCCTATTGATGCGGTTGATCAACCATTCGATCCGGAGCTGCACGATGCAGTAGAGACGGTGGAAGTAGATGCTGAGGATGAGGGCAAAGTTGTTGCCGACTACGCCCGTGGCTACAAGATTGGTGACCGTCTGCTCCGGCCGGCGCGAGTGAAGGTCGGACGGCATACCGCAAAAGCAAACAAAGCGTAGAGCAAACTGTTAGTTTGCTAGCCGCTGGCTGGACACAAGCGACGTCGCAAACTAACAGTTTGCTATACAGGAAACTAAAGGAGAAACGAGAGTGGCTGCAAAACAGATTATGTTTCGCGAACAAGCACGCGAGGCAATGTTGAAAGGTGTGAACACGTTGGCAAACGCCGTACGGGTAACCCTTGGTCCAAAGGGGCGGAATGTCGTCATTGGTAAGAAATATGGAGCGCCGGTCATAACCAAAGACGGTGTCACGGTCGCCAAAGAAATTGACCTCAAGGACAAGTACGAAAACATGGGAGCGCAGATGGTGCGCGAAGTTGCGGTGAAGACCAACGACACTGCGGGTGATGGAACAACCACTGCAACCGTCCTGGCCCAGGCAATCTTTCGCGCCGGCATCAAGAATGTAGCCGCCGGGGCCAACCCGACTTCACTCCAACGCGGCATTCAGCTGGCTACGGATGCAGTGGTCGCAGAGCTTGCGCGCATTTCCAGAAAAGTGAAGAGCAAAGAAGATTTGATGAACGTCGCCAGCGTCTCAGCCAACAACGATCGTCAGATTGGTGAGCTCATTTCGGAAGCGATGGAAAAGGTGGGTAAGGACGGTGTGGTGACGGTTGAAGAGGCTAAAGGGCTCCAGACTGAACTTGATATCGTGGAAGGAATGCAGTTTGACCGCGGCTATCTGTCACCTTACTTCGTCACCAATCAGGACCGAATGGAATGCGGGTTGGACAGTCCGTTGATTCTGCTTCACGAGAAGAAGATTTCGGCTATGCGCGATCTGCTTCCCATCCTTGAGCAGTCTGCCGGCGGCGGACGGCCGCTGCTGATTGTGGCGGAGGATATTGAAGGCGACGCCCTCGCTACTTTGGTAGTTAACAAACTGCGCGGCACCATAAAAGTCTGCGCTGTAAAAGCACCTGCCTTTGGGGATAGACGTAAAGCTATCCTTGAGGACCTGGCGATCGTTACCGGCGCGCGAGTCATCACCGAGGATCTCGGGATCAAACTCGAAAACGTTCAATTGTCTGATTTGGGCACGGCCAAACGGGTCATCGTCGACAAAGACAACACGATTATTGTTGAAGGCGGCGGAGACGCCAAGGTCATCCAGGGTCGGGTGGCCGCAATTCGACGACAGATCGAAGAGTCAACCTCTGATTACGACCGCGAGAAGCTGCAGGAGCGACTTGCCAAACTAGCGGGTGGCGTTGCTGTCTTGAAAGTCGGCGCGGCAACCGAAATGGCAATGAAGGAAATCAAGATGCGCGTCGAAGATGCACTTAACGCAACCAAGGCGGCTGCACAGGAGGGAACTGTTCCTGGCGGTGGCCTGGCGCTGCTACGCGCTATTTCGGCTCTGGATAAACTTTCGAACGATGATCCGGATATTCTCACCGGAACAAAAATCGTCAGACGCGCGCTGGAGGAACCATTGCGACGGATTGCTGAAAATGCGGGCCTCGATGGTGCAGTCGTCATCGGTAGAGTCCTGGACCTGAAAGGCAACAAGGGATTCAATGCCGCAACCGGCGAATATGAAGATCTGGTGGCGGCCGGGATAATAGATCCGACAAAAGTTGTGCGGACAGCCCTGCAAAACGCGGCATCAATCGCCGGGCTCTTGCTGACAACTGAAGCGGCCGTTTGCGACGCTCCCGAGCCTAAGAAGTCTGGTCCACCAATGCCAGGTGGTGGCGAGGACTACGACTACTAAAACAACCAGCCCGAATATCCGGGCTGGGGCAATTCGCCCCGTCGCTGGTTTCGCGTGCGGAGTTGGCGATTCTCAGAACCACCTGCGTGAGTTGGCGGACAGTCTCAGCGACCACCCGCTGACGCAGGTGGTTTCAGACTTTTCGATGGCCGCAGATTTGCTGTACGCGGCGGCGGATAATTCTTATTGCATTGAAACGCAACGGCGAATATGCTCACGACATCCAACCTAGGGTTTTGGTTGGTTTTTTGAAAACTGCAAAGAAAAACCAGCAACTGGCTGTCGTGAAATGGTGCAGGCAAGTTCTTTAGGAAGCTAGCAGGTAAGAACATGGTTGATTTAGGGTCCTACAAAGACAAGTTTAGTGATAGCGGGCAACGAATACTCGAACACGCGCTGAGCGAGTCGCGTCAGCGAGATCAGAATTTCGTGGCAGTTGAGCATATTCTTCAGGCGCTCATCCATGAAGAACCTGATATGTTCAATTCAGCCATGCGCGATCTCTCGCTTGATCCCATTATCGTCAAAGTCGCGATCGATAGGCGCCTGGATACCACCCGCCAACAGCATGTAGGAAAAGGGTTCCGCATTTCTCCCGACACTACCGATCTCTTCAAACGGGCCATGGAGCGAGCTCGCGCTCAGGGCCGCAAGACAATCGAAGCCACTGATATTTTTTCGGCGCTTACCAGCCAGGACAGTCTGTTCGTTGAGGTTTTAAGAAATATGGGCGCGAATCCAGATGCCGTCGCTGAAAACATTCAGGCCCAGGTGCAAAAACGCGAGCGTGAAGAAGAGCAGTATCGAAAGAAATTCGAGCTGCCGCCTTACCTGAAGCATTTCGGAGTCTCGCTAAATCGTCTGGCTCGGGCGGACAAGATTGCACCCACCATCGGTCGCGAGAAAGAGATTCAGCAGATGGTTGAGATTCTCTGCCATCGCGAGCGCGCAAATTCACCAATGCTTGTCGGTGAACCGGGCGTTGGCAAAACGGCGGTCGTCGAAGGTCTGGCCCGCTTAATTGAAATGGAACCCGAAAAAGTTCCGGCACGTTTGCGGGGCTCCCACGTGGTTCAACTACAAATGGGCGGAATTGTCGCCGGCACTATGTTGCGCGGGATGTTTGAAGAACGGATCAAGGGCATCATCGATGAGGTCAAAGAACGAGACAATTTGATCCTGTTCATCGATGAAGCACATACGATCATTGGCGCCGGCGCCGCACTAGGCACATCTTCAGATGCCGCCAATATGTTCAAGTCTGCCCTGGCCCGCGGCGATATGCGGATCATCGGCGCCACCACTCTTTCCGAGTACAAGGAGTCAATCGGTGAAGACGAGGCGCTGGCGCGCCGTTTCAGACTGGTGAAAGTAGTAGAACCTTCCATCAGCGAGACTCGGGAGATTCTGCTCGGGCTTCGACCTCGTCTCGAGAAGAACTACTCAGTCAAGATTTCCGACGAGGCTATCAACATCGCGCTGGAAATGGCGCCCAAATATATTCGCAACCTGCACCTGCCAGACAAGGCCATTGGGTGGCTTGATACGGCTGCAGTCAAAGTCGAAATCAATGAACCACAAACGATGGTCGTGAAACCGGAACATGTGATTGACGTGATTTCACAGGAGTCGCGCATTCCGCGTGACATGATTTTTCGCGACACCAGTGAACGGTTTTCGATGACCGAAGCGATGCTGTCCCAGCGCGTCATCGGACAGAAAGCCGCGATCAAGGCAGTCGCGCAACGACTGCGACTAAATAAAGGCCCGTTGAAAGAGTCGCATTATAAACCTGATGGTGTGCTGCTATTCCTTGGTCCCACCGGGGTCGGGAAAACTGAGTTGGCTAAAGCCGTGGCTGAATTCATGTTTGGCGACGAAGAGAAGATGGTCCGCATCGACATGTCTGAATACAGCGATGGGACGGTCTCGATCGAGAAACTGATTGGCATGCCGCGAGGGATTGTTGGTTCGGAACGCGGCGGAATCCTGACCGAGCAACTGCGCGAGAATCCCTATACAGTCCTCTTGCTGGACGAAGTCGAAAAGGCTTCGCCTTACTTGATGAACCTGTTCCTCCAGGCGTTCGACGAGGGATGGTTGACCGATGGACGCGGCAAGAAAGTTTACCTGTCTGATGCCATCGTGATCATGACGTCCAATCTGGGTTCCGACAGCTTCAAGAAGTTTGAAAAGCCACTCGGGTTCGGCGTGAAGACCGCCCAGGACTTTCGCGTCGTCAACAATGAAGTGATGAAAGCGGCTGAGCAGCGTTTCTCGCCGGAGTTTCGCAACCGGATCGACGAAATCATCGTCTTTGCGCCGCTCACCATGGATGAAGTGCGAAGCATTGCCGGACTATATTTGCAAAGACTTCAGCGCCAGATGCAACGGCAAGGGAAAGAGATTAGCGTAACTGAAGAAGCCCTCAACTTTCTGACCGAGAAGGGATTCAACACCAAGTATGGGGCGCGCTTCCTGAAGCGTCACATCGACGAGAAGGTGAAACTCCCGATCACTGCGTTGTGGAAGACCGCATCAAACTTCGTGGTTGATGTAGAAGAAGGCGAAACAGTTGTAAAGGCCGTCGCCGGCACCAACGCCAGCTTGAATTGATTTTGGATCTGTTTAGAACGAACACTGTCCAAGGTAGGTAGGGGGCTTCAAAGATATTTGTTGAGGCCCTTTCTTTTCTTGTGAGTATTGTTGGTGCCATTTCGTGTTCTTTCGTGGATCGTGTTTTTAGAGCCTTAGACTATGACAACCCTAAACCGAGCTTATAAGTTCATCCCGATCCTTGGCGGGATCTTGCTTTGCTGTCTGCCAACTAACCTTCAGGCGCAATCAAATACGTCTACGCCCGCCGCAGACGCTCCTGATCCTAAAGCAGAAGCCATCATTACCCGCGCGATTGAAGTCCTTGGCGGCAGCGCCTATCTGAACGTCAAAACGGTCGTAGGTCGCGGTTTTTACACAGCATTCCAGGATGGCCATTCGCAAACCCCGTCCAGATTTCTCGATTACCTCGTCTATCCCGATAAAGAACGCACGGAATTTACCAGCCTCGGCATTCGCACCATTCAAACAAACTCAGGCGAGACTGGATGGGTCTACGATGGGGCCAACAAAACCTTGAACGACATGAAGTCGGGTCAGATTGAAGACTTCAAAAAGAGCATGCGGACGAGTATTGAGAATCTTTTGCGTGGCTGGTGGAAAAAAGAAGGCGCGAAGTTGACCTACGTGGGCAGGCGGGAGGCCGGACTGGCCCGGCGCAATGAAACAGTGCGACTTACCTATCCCGATGGTTTTTCGATCGAATACGAATTTGCAGCCAGGGAGGGGCTGCCGGAAAAAGTGATTTATAAACGGGCCATCAAGAAAGTTGACTCGGACGAGACCGAAGAGCTCACTGAAGAAGATCGCCTGGCCAAACCGATCACAATTAGCGGTGTTACGGCTTTTTGGGTAGTAGATCATTACATCAATCGTGTGCAAACAAGTCGAATCAACTTTGAGTCAATCGAATACAATCAGCCGGTCCCGGATTCACTTTTCGCAAAGCCGGCAACCATCAAAGGCCTGAAGTAATCCCGCTGCATGTCGTAGGGGTGGCACTCCGTGGCCACCCCTTTCGTTACACTCGCGCTAGCTCAGAATCATTGAGGAATCGCAAGAGGGGCGGCCACGGAGTGCCGCCCCTACAACCTTAACGAAGTAATCCAATGGCACCGACGAGACTTTTAGCATCGTTATTTCTGATTGTTTGCCTGTTTACCAATGTAATCCCGCAAACCCCGGCCGATCAAGACGATGTCATCAGGGTCGATACCGACCTCACGAATCTACTCTTCACCGCCGCCGATAAACAAAATCGCTTCATTACCACTCTGAAAGAAGAAGACCTCCGATTAACCGAAGACGGGGTACCGCAAAAAATCCTGACCTTCCAGCGCGAGACCGATCGTCCACTGGCCCTCGCTTTCCTGATCGACGTGAGTGTTTCCGAAGAACGGACCCTACCGCTCGAGAAAGCCGCGGCCCGGTCGTTCATCGAAACGGTTATTCAATCGAGTAAGGACCAGGCCGCCATCGTGCCTTTTACCGGTTCAGCTTTTCTCGAACAGGGTCTGACTCGCGACGTCTTGAGTGTTTATCGCGCGCTCGAGCGGGTTGAAGTGGCAATGCCGTCATATCTCGGCTCAGGCCGGGCGATAAGCGGGATAGCCTCTGGTCCGGGAATGATGGCGACGCCTGCCGAAGGTACAACTGCAATCTGGGACGCTGTGGCGCTCACTTCCAGCGAGGTGTTGGGGAAGAGTGCGGGCCAACGGCGCCGCGCGATTATTTTGTTGACCGACGGTCAGGACACCACCAGTCGTTTGAGCAGGAAAGAAGCAATAAGCCGGGCGCTTGAGGCGGAAACGATTATCTATGCGATTGGTATTGGTGACGAAGGAATAAACCGAGACGAGTTGAAAGCTGTGGCAGCGGCAACGGGCGGCCGCGCTTTTTTTCCAAAGCGTGAGACTGACCTGAAAACCTCCTTCGCCGAGATCGAAGCAGAACTGCGTTCGCAATACCTGATCGCCTACTCGTCCGCAAACAAGAAGCGTGATGGCGCGTACCGCCAAATGCAGATCGATGTCATTAATCCCGGGCTGGCCAAAGACAAGTTGAAGCTTCGCTATCGCCCCGGTTACTTCGCCAAGCCGATAGGTGATAAAGCCAGGTCCAATTAGATCCGTTTGAGCTCTTTCGTGAGATTTTGTGTGATTTCGTGGATCGTATTGCCGCTTCAGAGAAGACTATCCACGAAATCTCACGAAAGAACACGAATCAGCGTGACCTGGCTTTAGTTCTTCTTGGACGAACTAATGTCGTCTGCGCGGTATTGCGAGCGCGCCCTCACGGCTATGTCTGGCTTGTCCACTTTGACCTTTAACTGATGCAGACTGCCGTCTCGCGCCAACTCATCCGGATAGAATCCCAGCC
>Ga0190274_10003002_pt1 | contig 10010 bp, 8 predicted proteins | sample Popmic531T_FD_133002 | JGI IMG/M metagenome (GOLD analysis project Ga0190274, IMG submission 133002) | Populus adjacent soil microbial communities from riparian zone of Yellowstone River, Montana, USA - 531 T | ecosystem: Environmental > Terrestrial > Soil > Riparian zone | place: USA: Montana...
TCACGACGATGACGATCAAATGCCGCTTCAAGGCCGCCTCCTCTCTCAAGCGATTACTTCGGTAAGCGGGCGCGCGGTTTTCATTGAGCCGGAGCCGAACTCGCCGACGGGCGCTCCAACCAGGTGCTGCGCTGTCAGGGAGACGCGCGTGACTGATTCGCCCGTCGTGTGAATGTGTTGGCCGGACTTGTGCCTGCCGCCTGCCCGCCCAGCCAGGAACATCGGGATGTTTTCAATGGAGTGAATCTTGGCGTAGCCCGTGTCGCTGAACGCCATGATCAGGCTGTTATCGAGCACGGTACCCGCTCCCTCCTTGACTGAGTCCAACTCCATCAGGAAGTCACCGAAAGCCTCCATGACCATGCCGGCAAGCTTGCTCGTCTCCGGCTGGTAACCGAGTTTGGCGTCAGTAGGCTCGTCATGGGTGATCTGGTGATAGATCTTGCTCTCCCCGGCGAGGTAGGTCTCCGAGACGCCCGCCGTGTGGACAAAGTTGAACACCCTCGTCTGGTTGCAGGCCAGACCCATGGCCAACAGTTTGGCTAGCGCTCTGGCGTTGGCCCGGACAGCATCCACCGTAGCCGCCCGCGGTGTCTCCTTCGGAGCGGTGGGCACGACACAGGCTTCGCAGTGTTCCGGCTTCTGCAGCTGGATCGCCAGCTGGTTCTCCATCTCCCGGACGGAAGTGAAGTACTGGTCAAGCTTCACCCGGTCGTCCTTGCCCGAAGCGGCCATCAACACCTCGCGCTGGTCCTTAATGGCAGAGAGCACGCTTTGGCGCAGCATGATCGAGGGGTCCGGTTTCCAGTTGTCGCTGTTCGGATCCTGGAAGCCGGCGCCGAACAGCCGCTGGTAGAGGGCGAGTGGGGTGGTCTCCGGCGTGGCGAAGGTGACTCCTTCGCGAGTGGAATAACTCACCGGTTGGCGGGAGGTCGATGCGTCGATGTCCAGCACCTTGAAGCGCGTCGATGTGCCGATGGCGTCGGCGATCACTGAGTCGAATGAGGGAGCGTCAAACCGGCCCGTCTGGCCCGGCGCCACGCCAGACAGAATCGAGGCATGGCCGCTCCAGTGGACCAGATTGGGCCGCCCGTCTCCGATCGCGCGGAAGCCGGAGAAGACCGAAACCTTGTCCTTGACCGACTTCAGCGACTCCAGCTCAGGCATGATTTCGTAGCCGAAGCCGGTCTTGCTCGGTACCCAGCGAGTGCCGCCCGTAGGAGTGTCGGTGAGGCCCAGCCCCCAGAAATAAGTGCCAAACCTGACCGGCAGCTTGGTTCCATCGGCGAACGCAGTGCCCTTGCCATCGAGGAACTGGTTAATAACTGGAAGGGCCACGCAGACAGCCGCCCCATTGAGCATGCCACGCAAAAACGATCGGCGACTAAAAGGAAAGCTCACTTGAGACTCCTTCTCATTTTCTGAAGTGGCGTCGTTGATGCCGCTTGGGTTGAAGAAAGTGTTGAGGAAGAAGCTGAGGAAGAAGTTGAGGAAGCCCGCTTCACTGCGCCCGGAACCGCGACCTTGAAAAACTGAGAACTGGAAGCGATCTGCATCATTAGATCGGGGAGACGATAGCCGTTGCCGGCAAAAGCCTTGGTCTGGTCGGAGAGATAGTCTTCGTCCTGGTAGTCCGGCTTGCGGCCGACACCGTAGGCGTAGACATTGCTCACCAGACAGGCGGGAACCCTTGGGTCATCGTGCAGAAACTTGCCCAGGCCCTGCGCGCCCTCAAACTTCGCCCCATAGAGATCGGCGCTCACATCGATCTTTGAGCCGTTCTCCATCGTGCGCATCTCTCCCAGCCCGTCAAAATGCTCCAGAGCAAGGCCCGGCGGGTCGGTGCGGCGATGGCATCCTGAGCAGCCCGGGTTGTTCATGTGATCGAGCAGCCGGCTGCGAATTGTGCCTTTGTTGGTGGCCTGAACCCGTGAAAAATCCACATTAGCCGGCGGATCCGGCGTGGGTTCACACATGAAGATTTCATGCACTTTAATGCCACGCCGGGTGGGAGAGGAGCTTCCCGGGTGGGCAAAGAGCGATAAAAAGCTGACCTCGGTGAGAATACCCGACCGCTCCGACGACTGTGGAAATGAATAGGGAATCCAGTCGCCAGAAGACGAAGAAGAAAAAGCGGAGGCGAACGGCACGCGGTAGACCGAAGCCAGCGGGCGATTGATAAAAGTCTCGTTGGAGATGAATATCTCGCGATAATCCCTTTTTTTGTGGACCAGCAAATCGATGACCGTCTTCAGCGTCTGCTCCCTGGCGCTCTCGGCCACCTTCTGGTTGAACTTGGGATAGATTGAAGGATCCTTGACCAGGTTCTCAAATCCGTCGAGCTGCACCATGTCCATGAAGAAGGCCCGAACGCCATCCTCAAAGTGGGGAGACGAAGTTAGCCGGGTGATCTGTTGCTTGAGGCCGGCCTCAGTATGGATGGCGCCGCTGCGTGCCGCAGCCAGAAGTTCATGGTCCGGCGCCGAGTCCCAGAGGAGGAACGACACACGCGCAGCTTTGGTGTAGGCGTCGAGCCGGTATTGCCATCGATTGGCCGGATCGGGTTCGGCCGTTTCCACCCTGAAGAGGAACTCGGGCGCGACCAGTAGGCTGGTTAGCGCGAGTTTCAGCCCTGCGTAGAAGTCACCCGACTGCTTCGCGCCCATTGACGCCGTCTTGAGGCGGGCCAGAGTCTCGGATTCTGTCAGAGGGCGGCGAAAGAGGAGCTCACCATACCTTTCGATGAACTGACGGGCGCATGCGTCATCGGCCTGGTTAGGATTGGCGGGCCTACACGGGACGGAAGCAGTTCTTTGCTTTTCGCCCAGCGCTTGGTCGGATATGGAGCTGGCGAGGGCGAAATACTGTTCGAAACCGGAAGACGTCAGCGAGAGCTGAGCGCTCCCGATTGCCAGCAGCCTCTCCTCTCGCTTTTCCAGCTCGAAGCGCGCATTGATCTTGATCTCGGGACCGAAAACATCGGCAATGGTGTGCCGATACTGAGTCTCGGTAATTCTGCGAAGGGCCACCTTTATCGGCATAGTCCCGCCAGACATCGGCTTCGAAGTTTGGGCGTGAGACGTGTCGGCGAAAGCGAGTGCTCCCATGAAAACACCACACACCCAGGCACCACACACCCAGCGTGCCTTCTTAGTAAGGAATTGAGTTCCCGCGTAATGCGCTAAAGCGCCCATTGCTCCGAGCAGGGCGGGGCACCCCGTCCGGTACCACCCGCGCTCGGCTGGCTTCGTCAACTGAGCTACTGCCCCACTAACAATGCAGATTAGGAATGTGAACAATCCAGATCGTGCCGGCTGGGCAGATAAGATTTTCCATTCATCATTTTTCATTGATCCTGATGAGTGACTGTGGAGCCCCTCCCTCACGCCGATGAAATAGACAGGATTACCAGGATTCACCAGATTGGTTTTCCTTTCTGCCGATCAAGTGAGTCCTGTCTATCTCAGCGTTAGCTTTCAACCACCACTGATAGTTGCGCCGCCGTCAATGACAATTGTCTGGCCTGTAATCCAGTTACCCGCACGCGACGCCAACAACACCGCCATGCCGGCGATCTCTTCCGGCTCGCCGATGCGCCCCAACGGATACACGGCTTCAGCGCGGGCCAAAGTTTTGGGGTCCTCCCAGAGGGCCCGCGCGAAATCTGTTCGCACCAATCCGGGAGCTATGCAGTTGGCCCGGATGTTACTCGACCCCCATTCGACAGCCAGATTGCGCGCCAGTTGCATGTCGGCTGCTTTGGAAATTCCGTAGATACCGAGCACTGATGAACCCTTTAGACCACCAATACTCGAAACGATTATCACTGTGCCATCACGCCGCGCGGCCATCTCAGGAATGACCAGATTGCAAAGCCAAAGATTGCTACGCACGTTTGAGTCGATGATCTTGGTAAAGGCTTCATCAGAGGCCTGGGCCATTGGCCCAAAGTAAGGATTCACGGCTGCGTTGCAGACCAGACTATCAATCCGTCCGTAACATTGCTTTGTCTCACTGACCAGGCGCTCGAGGTCTTCGCGCTTCCCTATGTTGCAGGCAATCGGCGTCGCTTCCCATCCTTCACTCTTGATTGCATCTGCAACCTCTCTACATTTATCCACCTTGCGGCTGGAGATCACGACCTTCGCTCCAGCGCGCGCCATCGCTTCGGCAATCGCGCGGCCGATGCCTCTGGTCGAACCAGTAATCACCGCTACTTTCCCGGTCAGATCAAACAGAGAACTCGCCATTCCCGCCCTCCACCATCACGCCCGGTTAGGAGTGTTGGCCCGCTTTTGGTTTCTCGGTGCAATCTCTGTGGACTTTGTTTCTGTATGAACAAACCCCAGCAAACACGCACCACAGAGATACAGAGCAGCCAGGCCGCAACCAAACGCTTCTGGGCCAATCAATCCATATCCGGCACGCGGAGCGATCTCATTAGCACCGTGGCTTCAGCCCGGTGATCATGGTTCACTCATGATCCTCTGAACCGTTTGAACGGTTTCTCGTGATTCCCCGCCACGGAAAACCGTTGAAATGGTTCGCGGAGCATTTCACAGACCTTTGTCACCGGGCTAAAGCCACGGTGCTAATGAGATCGCTCCGCGTGATCAGGGCGTTCGAGTTGTCAAAAACTTTGTCAGAAAAAAAGAACTTACGAACTTGCTACACAGAGACCCACAGAGAAACCGCGGCGAGTTTTCAAACCAGCCACTACTCAGTTACGCTGTCTTGAGAACTACTTTGCCGTAGGTTCGTCGTTCAGCCAGGTCCCTCAACGCCAGGACCGCGTCGGTCAGAGCATAGGTTTTGGAAACGACCGGTTTGATCCGTCCGGCCTCGAACAGCGCAAACAGATCTCCCTGCGCCTGGGCCAGGAACCCCGGATGGTGTTCCAAATAGCCGCCCCAATAGCAACCAACGACTGACATGTTCTTCAAAAGGATTCGGTTGGCCGCGATGCTGGGAATTCGCCCACCAGCGAAGCCGATGACAACCAGGCGGCCTTCAGCGGCAATGCACTTTGTTGAGAGGTCAAAAACATCACCTCCCACTGGGTCGTAAATCACGTCGGCGCCGTGGCCTCCGGTGATCTCTTTAACTCGGTTGACCCAATTCGGCTCGCGATAGCTGAAAGCATAATCAGCGCCTTGCGCCAGACAGAAATCAACCTTGTCGGCAGTACCGGCGGTAGCAATGATGCGCGCGCCGAAGGCCTTCCCGAGTTGCACGGCTGCGCTGCCGACACCTCCCGCCGCAGCGTGGACCAACAGCCATTCCTCAGCCTTGATTGCAGCGCGTACCTTGAGCGCCAGGTAAGATGTCAGGTAGACGATCTGCATCGCGGCCGCTTGCGCAAAGTCCATCGATTGGGGAATGCAAAAAGTTCTCGCCGCCTCCGTGACGGTGAATTCCGCAAAGCCGCCTGACCCACCCGAGCCCATGACGCGATCACCCACAGAAAGGAGGTCCACGCCAGGTCCAACGGCATCAACTACGCCGGCAACCTCGGCTCCAGGTGTAAACGGCAGCGGCGCTTTGGTCTGATACTTCCCCTGAATCTGAAGAATGTCGAAGAAATTAAGCGCCGCGGCATGAGTGCGGATGCGCACCTCACCGGACTGGGGTTCCGGAGATTCGATGTCGACCAGCCTCATCTGCTCCGGCTCGCACCACTCGCTGACTTGCCAGGCTTTCATTCAATCACCACATTTCGACATGATTTACATGGGAGCGCAGGCATCCCTGCCTGCCCCGGCTGCGCAAGAGATTAACTGCGCTTTAGTTCGCCTGTTGCGGAACAGCAGGCAGGGATGCCTGCGCTCCCGGCTGGCTAAGCCTCCGGAGCGGCCGACTCCCGCATCCAGCGTTGCAGCTTCTCCATATCCCGGGCCACCGTACGCGAAGCGGCAAATAGCACCAGTCCGAGAAACACGCCGAATACGGGAACGACATAAAGCGCCGAGTGCAAGCCTTCGGCCGCGAACGGTCGCAACGCTTGAAAACTCGTGTCAGTGACGCCGGCCGCCAGGGCTGCTTTGCGGGTAAAATAGCTACTCAGAAATCCCATTCCGACTGGACCCAACGAAGCCCCCAGCACATACATGGCAAAGAAATACAGCGCCATCGCTGTGCCTCGCAGCGATGGTTCAATGACGTCCTGGATTGCCGAGTACACGGTTGCGTAGTAGGCGTACATCGAGGCCATCCCCAATCCTGCGAACAAAACAAAGCCGGTCATGTCACCGACCGGCCTGGCTAGTCCAAGAAACATCAGCGGCGCGGAGATGAAAATACCAACGGTGGCTACTACCAATCGACCATTGGGTTTGTTTCTTGACATCCGATCACCCAGCATTCCGCCGGCAACCAGGCCGGGGATGCCGGCGAGGCCGTACACCACCATCGAGATCATGCCAGCGTTCAATTTGTTCAAGTGATGCACGCGCTGCAGGAACGGCGAGAGGAACGCCCCGATCGCGTACATGTTGAAGTTGTGGAACGCGCCAGACGCGATAATCCACCACATCGTGGGAATTGATAACACGAGCAAATAGGGCGAACCCTGGCGCTTGGCACCGGCGGTAATGTTGTGAAGTTCCGCTGATCCCCGTATTGGCTCCCAGATGAGCAAGGCGAGCACGGCGCAAATGATGCCGGGAATCGCCGCAATGTAAAAGGTGAAGCGCCAACCATAGCGATGCTCGAGCAAACTGCTGCCCAGGAAGCTCAAAGCGATGCCCAATGGCAGACCAATCATGAAGACCGAAAGGGCCTTGGCGCGCCGCGAGGCCGGAAAGAGGTCGCCGATCAGAGATGTTGACGCCGGGGCGCAGGCTGCTTCGCCGCTTCCCACCCCGAGGCGCACAACGAAGAGTTCGTTGAAGTTCCTGGCGAGGCCCGAGGCCGCGGTCAACAAACTCCAGACGGTGACCCCAGCGCACAAGATCCAACGACGCGAAAACCGGTCTGTCATTCGACCCAGTGGCACTCCGACCACCGCGTATAGCAGCGTAAAGGCCGTGCCCAGGGAACCCAGGGCAGTATCGCTGAGCTTCCACTCGTCACGCACAGTTTCGCCGACGGCCCCGAGAATCTGCCGGTCGTAAAAGTTCAGGGTGTTGATGGCGAACAAGACCCACAATGCAAACCAGACTCTTAAGCGCTCTTGCTTCATAGGAAAGTCTTTCCGGGAACTTCCTTACCGAAGAATTTGAATCAACGAGCAACGGAATTAATAATCGATTTCGTGGTTGCGGGGCGCAACTTTTTCTTGCTCGGCAACCTAAAGGCTTGTCGCTGAATGTGGTGAATAGTCCCTTTGATCGTACCGAACGGGCAAAGCCTGTCGCATGCCAGGCTTGATGCGCAATGGCCAGGATGTTATTTTACCGACCGTCCGGTAGGTCTTATACATCCGATCTTTGTTACAGGTCAATAATTTGTTCAGAAGTCAGAAGTCAGAGGTCAGAGATCAGAGGTTAGAGGTCAGAAGTTAAAACTATGGCAACGGTAATCGAGCCAATTAAAGTCAACGGCGGAGGCGGTTTTCTTGATCAAGCCGTAACTGCTGATCAAGTTTTCACGCGCGAAGATCTTTCGGGTGCCCAGCAGATGTTTGGTCGCATCGCCGAAGACTTTATGCGCACCGAGATCCTGCCGCGAGCGGAAGAGATCTATGCCAAGGATTGGCCATTGACGCGCGAATTGTTGCTCAAGGCAGGCGAGTTGGACCTGTTGCGCGTCGACATCCCGGAAGCATACGGGGGCCTGGGTCTCGACAAAGTGAGTTCGGCATATGTGGGTGAGCAGATCGGAATCATGCCGTCGTTTGCCGGCTCGCTGGGCGCGCACACGGCCATTGGGACGCTACCGATTGTCTATTTTGGCAACGCCGATCAGAAGGCGCGCTATCTGCCCCGGCTCGCCAGCGGCGAAATGATCGGGGCTTTTGCGCTCACCGAACCAGGCTCGGGCTCAGATGCGCTGGCGGCTCGCGCCAGGGCCACTTTGAGCGCGGACGGCACACACTACCTCCTCAACGGTCAGAAGATGTGGATTACCAACGGCGGCTTTGCCGACGTCTTCACCATCTTCGCCAAAGTTGACGGCCGGCAATTCACTGCTTTCATTGTCGAACGTGATATGGGGGTCGTGAGTGGCCGGGAAGAACCGAAACTCGGTCTCGACGGCTCGTCAACCACGGCTCTTATTTTAGACAACGTGCGCGTGCCGGTTGAGAATGTGCTGGGGGACGTGGGCCAGGGTCACAAGGTCGCGTTCAACATTCTGAACCTCGGCCGGCTCAAACTCGGCACGCGTAACATCGGCGGCGCGAAACAGGCTTTGACGCGAGCCACTCGCTACGCTGTCGAACGGCAACAGTTTGGGCAATCGATCGCCGGTTTCGGAATGATCAAACAAAAGCTGGGTGAGATGGCGGTGCGCTGTTACGTCGGTGACGCGATGGTCTATCGCACTCTGGGCGATGTGGACCGGGCGCTGGAAGCGGTGGCCGAGACGGAGTCGGAACGCATACTCAAGACTATCGAAGGTTTCGCGGTCGAGTGTTCCATTAACAAGGTATGGACCAGTGAGGCGTTGGCCTTTGTGGTCGACGAAGCCCTGCAGGTCTACGGCGGGTACGGCTATTCCCAGGAGTTTCCAGCAGAACGCGCTTACCGCGACGCGCGGATCACCCGAATCTACGAGGGCACGAACGAGATCAACCGGCTGATAATCCCCACTCGTCTCTTGCGAAATGCAGCGCTGGCTCATCTTTGGGAGGCGGCGGGCGTGCACGAAGCGCTCGACCAGCCTGGTCCGGCGGAGGGCGAGACGGTTTTTGTGGCTCAGCGTGAATTGCTGGCTCGCGCCAAGCGTTTGGTTACCTTCACCCTGGGGCGCGCGCAGGTTACGTACGGTGACAGATTGGCGGCCGAGCAGGAAGTGTTGGCTCACATCGCCGATATCATCATTGAGGTTTACGCGCTGGAGAGCGCGCTGTTGCGAACAGAGAAACTGTTCGCGACCCGAGGTGAAAGTGATTGTGCTACTCCCGTTGACATCACCCGCGTCTATGCCAGTGATGCGGCCGATCGCATGCAGCACTCGGCCTGCCAGGTGGTCGCCGCGCTGGCAAACGGTGATGAGGCCGACACTCTTTTTGCGGAGGTACGCCGGCTCGCCAGCCATACTACCTTTAACACGGTGGCTGCTCGCCGTCGCATAGCTGACTCGGTGATTAAGGCCGGGCGTTATTACCTCTGAATAGCATTGCAAAAAAAGTGCTCACACCCAGTCCGCGTTAGCGGACGACTGATAGTAGCCCAGCAGTTCACTGCTGGGATCAGAGCCGGAGAGATCGGAGTCCGTGAAGCGGACGGTTGAGGAGAAATGCTTGAGAACTACGTTTTCAGCCGTCCGCTTCTCGGACTCCATCCAAAGCCCTGCCAATCCCAGCGATAAACCGGGGTGGAAGTCGCTGGGCTATTCTCAGTCGTCCGCTAACGCGGACTGGGAAGTGCAAAGATCGAATTCTGACTTTTTCCGCAACCTGCTAATGTGCTGACTCTAAAGTTCTAAACATAAATGCTGCCTCGCCGCAGAGCGGCGAAATGTTTATAGACTAGTGACCGAAAAGAACTTCCTCGCTCCGAAGGAGCGAAATGTGGCATTCGGAAAGCAAACGTTTCGCTCCTAACGGCGCGAAGAGCAGTTTTTCCCCTGTCGTGGTCTATAAACATCTCGCCGCTAATGGGGCGAAGCCTACAACCTCCAATCGTACCGGCTCTTTGTTGCCCGAACTTTTGGAGACAGGACACTAATGGAGAAAACTATTTGAGCAGTGTGTATCTGGTGCGTCACGGACAAGCCGGCACGCGCGACGCATACGATTCACTATCCGAACTTGGCCGGCGTCAATCGAGGTTGCTCGGTGAATACTTTCTTTCACAGGGAATCGAGTTTACTGCCGCCTACGCCGGCGCGATGATGCGTCAACAGCA
>Ga0190274_10003003_pt1 | contig 10007 bp, 6 predicted proteins | sample Popmic531T_FD_133002 | JGI IMG/M metagenome (GOLD analysis project Ga0190274, IMG submission 133002) | Populus adjacent soil microbial communities from riparian zone of Yellowstone River, Montana, USA - 531 T | ecosystem: Environmental > Terrestrial > Soil > Riparian zone | place: USA: Montana...
CGTTGCCGATCACCGGCCGGGTCGCGTCGAGCGTCTTGGTCAGGTGGTACAGCGCCTCGACGGCATGGCGCTGCGTCTGCATCGCGGTCAGCTCCGGAACGCCCCAGGATTCGTTCATCGGAATCCACGCCACCACGCAGGGATGGCTGTAGTCGCGCTCGATCGCCTCGCTCCACTCGCGGATCGTCCGCTTGATCGCCGTGCGGGTGAAGCGATACGCGGCCGGCATCTCGGCCCAGACCATCAGGCCGAGACGGTCGGCCCAGTACAGATAGCGCGGGTCCTCGATCTTCTGGTGCTTGCGGACGCCGTTGAAACCCATCTCCTTGGCCAGCTCGACGTCGCGGCGAAGCGCCTCATCGCTCGGCGCAGCCATCAGCGTGTCCGGCCAGTAGCCCTGGTCGAGGACCATGCGTAACAGGTAAGGGCGGCCGTTGAGCATGAATCGGTCGCGTAGGATGGTGATCGAGCGCAGCGCCGTGTACGACCTGAACTCGTCGATCGTCTTGCCCGCGGAGACCAGTCGCACCGTCGCCTGGAGCAAGGTCGGCCGCTCCGGGCTCCACAGCAGCTCGTTGCGGAAGTCGTCGATGCCAGGATCGGCGAGAACGATGATCCGGTCCGCCTCGTGGTCGATCACCTGGTAACGGTCGCGCGCGAGCAGCCGGTCGCCGACACTCAGCGTCACCTCGATCGCGAGATCATCGACAGGGTCGCCGGCGATGCGCGTCTCGAAGCGGATCGCGTAGCTGTCGACGTGCGGCGTCCAGCGGATCTTGTCGACGTAGGTGCGACCGACGCGCTCGATCCACACCGTCTGCCAGATGCCGGTGGTGCGCGGATACCAGATCGCATGCGGCTCGCGTTGCCAGTCCTGCTTGCCGCGTGGCTTGGTCAGATCGTGCGGATCGTCGAAGGCTCGGACAGTCACCTTCTGGCGGCCCGACGGGTCGAGCAGCGCGGTGATGTCGGCCGAGAACGGCGTGTGACCGCCCTCGTGCGTGACCGCCAGGTGGCCGTTGACCCACACGCTGGCGGCGTAGTCGACCGCACCGAAGCGCAGCAGCATTCGGCCGCCGTCCGGCGCGAGCTCGAAATCGCGCTCGTACCAGCAGCAGGCGTGAAAGCCGGTGTCGCCGATCCCGCTCGCGACCGACTCGGGAGGAAACGGCACCTCGATCGTTCGTTGCCAAGCGACGTCGAGCGGACGGGTATGCTTGCGCGCGTCGTCGTAGGCGAAGCGCCATGGCCCGTTCAGCGAAGTCCAGCCGGGCCGCTCGAGCTGCGGATGGGGATGTGCTGTCACTGCCGACTCGATCATCGGGCGCTCCTGCCAACCAACCAAGCATTCTGACGTTCGCGTTGCGGCCTTCGCACCGCGCCTGCGGCCCGATCGAAATTTCCGGAGGCAGGTCAGCCGGCCAACGCGACCTGCCGCGACGCGTCGGGATCTTCACGCGGCAGCGACTCGGTCGGCGACGGTGCCGCTGCTGCGTCCGGTCCGCGTCTGCTCGGCTGCGCCAGGACCTCGGCGAGGGCGCTCCGGATCGTCTCCGCCGCCGAGTCCCAGGAATGCTCGGCGACGCGTGTTCGCATCGCTTCGCGGCGCACTGCCTGTTCGGCTGGCGATTCGAGTAGCGCCTGGCGGCACGCGCCGACGAACGCTTCGGACGTCGCCGCGATCGCGACCAGGTCGCTGAACATCGCCTTGACATCATGGATCGGCGTCGAGACCACCGGCTTGCCGGCCGCCATGTACTCGAGGGTCTTGGTCGGGCTGATGAACTCGGTCGATTCATTGAGGGCGAACGGCATCAGGCACACCTCCCACCCGGCGACGAGCTGCGGCAGGATCGAATACGGCTGCTGGCCGAGCCAGTGCAGGTTGGCGCGCCGCGGCAAGGCCGCGGCATCGATCTTCACGACCGGGCCGACCATGACGATCTGCCACGCCGGATCGGCGTCGGCGAGGCGGGCGACAAGATCGAGATCGAGTCGTTCGTCGATGACGCCGAAGAAGCCGAGCCGGGGGCTGGCATTCGGTTGCAGAGACTCGGCGAATTCCATCGCCGCAGCATCGCCGGTAGCTCGTGCCGTGGCGTAGTGGTTGGCGTCGACCGCGCTCGGCAGGCAGACGACGTTCGGGTTGGTGTCGCGCTTGGCCTGATAGAGCCGCGGGCCGCCGGTGAGGACGAGATCGGCACTCTTCAGCAGCGCGGTCTCGCGTTGACGCATCTGTCGCGGCGCATTCTTGAACGCCGCGAGCTCGTCCATGCAGTCGTAGACAAGCGCGCGTGGCGCGAGATCGGCCAGCAGGGGCAGCGCCATCGGCGTGTAGAACCAGACCAGGTAGTCGTCGATGCCCTCGTCGGCGAGATAGCCGGCAATCAGCGGTTGCAATGCCGACAACTGGTCGTCGTGGAACCCGGGCGCTTCGATCGCCGTGTGCGGGCGCAGGACGCAAACGCCGGGGCACGGACTGCTGCGCTCGAGACCCGCCGGACCGTTCGAGTGGACAGGTTCCTCGACGAAGACGACGGCGAAGTGACGTGCCAGTCGCGACAGCAGATGTTGCGGACGCTGGAACACGAACTCCCAGCGCAGGTGGGAGAAGACGATCAGGTGCGACATGGGTCGGGCTTCAAGGGAAGGGAGGTTGCTCCCCCTCAGCAACGAGCGTGCCGCAGATCACTCCGCGCATCGGCTGCCAGTCGTCGCTGCGGCGGGACTGGAGCCCGGGCGCGCTCGGCGCAGAAGCGAGTCAGGGCGTCGCCGAGGGCCGGCATCAGGGTGGCACGCTCGCTCGCGAGGACACCGTAGGACGGGCGCGGTGCGAGCTCACCGAGACGACTCGCGGCAACCCCGCGCAACGTCGCTGCACTGACCCCGGCGACGCTGGCGGCGAGCGTGGCGAGCTCGGCCCAGCTGACGTCGCCGTCGTTGGCGAGGTGCCAGATCCCGGATTCGCCGTCGATCAGGAGATCGAGACAGACAGTCACGAGGTCGGGGACGTAGGTCGGCGAGACGCGCACGTCGGCGGCGACGCGGACCTCTTCGCCTCGCGCGAGGGCGTCCAGCGACCGGGCGATGAAGTTGTGCGAGTCCCACGGGCCGAAGAAGGCGCTCGTTCGGACGACCATCGCCTCCGGCCAAGCCGCCAGCACCTCACGCTCGGCGACCGCCTTGCTGCGGCCATAGACATTGAGCGGGGCCGGCGTGTCGCTCTCGATCCAGGGCCGACAGCCAGAGCCGTCGAACACTTGATCGCTCGAGAAGGTGACCAATCGGATACCGGCCAGCGCGCATTGCTCGGCGAGGGCGGCGGGTCCGGCTGCGTTCTCGCGCATGCAGCGGTCGACGTCCGACTCGGCATCGTCGATTCGGACATAGCCGCTCGCGTTGACGATTGCCCACGGCTGCCAGCGCGCGATCGCCGCGGCCACCGACGCCGGGTCGGCAATGTCGAGCGCCTGGCGGTCGAGCAAGCGGCAGGCTAGGTTTCGTGCGGCGCAGATCGTCGCAAAGGCGCGGCCAAGCGTCCCGGTCGCGCCGCTGATGAGAATGGGCACGACTTCATCGTGCCGAATGTGCGGCCGGTAGCCGGAGAGCGGCGTGACCTGTGTGGGTGGCGCGATCGGGCGGACCAGGAAGCGGTCGGAGCGGCGCCACCAGCCATCGCCGCGCAGCACCGGGTGGCTCGGTGTCCGGCCTGCCGCCAGCTCGGTGATCAGCGTGGCAAGCGCGGTCGGACGCGGCTCGGGCGAGCGAACATCGTAAGGTCCAGGCTCGTAGTAGCCACGGCACTCGCCGAGCAGCGAGTTCCAGTCGAACGAGCCGAGCAGCGACCAGGCCGTCACGGCGCGGACGTCGGCGCCGGCGTCCCGTGCCACTTCGGCGGCGTTCCAGATCTCGAGCAGCCAGCGCAGCTGGTCCTCGCGAGTGGCGTCGATGTGGGCTTCCGTCACCGCCAGCGGGATGCGGTAGCGCTGCCACGCCTCGCCCAGCAGCGACGCGATCGCTGGCGCCGGGGTCGCCAGCACGCGCACCGACTCGACATCGACGAAATCGTTGGCACGCGGGTCACGCGGACAGCGTCCCGGGTAGCGATCGAGTCGATGGTCAAGCCAGCGCTCGCTCGTCACGTAGTAGTTGATGCCGATGACGTCGGGCGGGCAGGGATGGGCAGCAAACCAGAGGATCTCGTCGGCGCCGGCGCCGCTCTCGATCAGGTAGCGCCACAGCCGGTGTCGCTCGGTGACCATGCCGCACAGCAGATCCCAGGCGAGCCAGCGTCGCTGGTTGTAGAAGTCGATCACGTCGGCGAGCGGCTTCGTGCCATAGGTGCAGCCCAGGTCGTCGGTCTGGACCAGCCGGGCGCGAGAATTGACGCGACGGATCGCCGCCATCGACAGGACCGTGGCCCGGCACTGGTTGAAGAGCGCTGCGACGAACGAGCGGTCGTCGCAGGCGTGCGGGTACCAGAGGCCGTACAGGGCACTGAAGCGCGCGGTGGTGAGAGGCTCGTTGACCGGCGTCCAGTGGTCGACCCACGGAAAGCGAGCGGCGACCGCGCCGGCGAATTCGGCCAGGCCGACCGCGAAGCCGGCGTCGAGCAGGCTGGTGTGACGCGGGCCGCTGCCGTGGTGAACGAGACCCACGATCGGCGTGATCCCCAGGCGTCGCAGCTCCGCCAGGCGCTGGTCGCTCCCGGACCAGTCTGCGGCAGCGATGCCGTCGGGGGCGGTGGCTTCCCACAGGACCGGGTAGCGCAAGGTCGTGATCCCGAGCGCGGCGAAGCGCTCGAGATCGCCGTCGCGCCGGAGATGGCCGCTGCGGTCGAGCTGGGTGAAGTAGGCATCGCCGACACGGTTGATCGTGCACTCGAGTCCGCCCCACATCGCCAGCGGCGGACGACGCTGGGCCTCTTCCGTGGCCGGCGCTGCAACCGGCCGGCAGCTGAGCGCGGCAACGCCTGCGATGCCTGAGCTGAGGTGATCTGGGGTCTTGAACATGAGCTTGGCCGAGCCGAAGTGGTCTGTGACGGCAATTCACGCGCCGACCGAGCAGCGCGCGAAATATTCGATCGCGGCACGGTGCTTGCCTTTCACGGCTTCAACACCTTCACCCCTCAGGAGAGCCACCATGGCCACCGCCAAGACACCGTCGAAGAAACCCCTGGCCTCGGCAGCAGCCGCCAAGACCGACGCGACCGCGCTTCTGGAGCGCGACCACGCCGAAGTGAAAAAGCTGTTCAAGCAGTACGAGAAGCTCGCCGACGCCGAGGCGGATGGTGGCCAACGCCAGGCATTGGCCGAACAAATCTGCGCGATGCTGACCGTCCACGCGACGATCGAGGAAGAAATCTTCTACCCGGCCGCACGCGAAGCCGAAGTCGAAGACGACCTGCTCGACGAAGCCGAGGTGGAGCACGCTTCCGCCAAGGACCTGATCGCCCAGATCGAGTCGATGGGCCCGGACGACGACCTGTACGACGCCAAAGTCATCGTCCTCGGTGAGTACATCGACCACCACGTCCAGGAGGAGGAGGGCGAGATGTTCCCGAAATGCCGGCGCGCCAAGATGGATCTGGCCGAGCTGGCGACGGCGCTGGCGCAACGGAAGGCCGAACTGATGGCGGAAGCCTAGTCGCGACCGCTAGCTCAGCGACCCATGCGTGCATGGGTCGGTCGCCCCTCTTCAGTCCCGGAGTCCTCTTGGAAAAGCACAGCAAATCGATCGATTCCGCCCTTCGTGGCGCGATTCCCGGCCAGGTCGGCTTCGACACCCTGGTGGTCGGTGCCGGCTTCGCCGGCAGCGTCCTCGCCGAGCGGCTTGCCAACGTGCTCGGCCAGCGCGTGTTGGTCGTCGACAAGCGCCCGCATATCGGCGGAAACGCCTATGACCGACACGACGACGCCGGCATCTTGATCCACCCGTACGGGCCGCACATCTTCCATACCAATTCAGCCGACATCTTCGAGTACCTGTCGCAGTTCACCGAGTGGCGTCCCTACCAGCATCGAGTGCTTGCCAGCGTCGACGGCCAGCAGCTGCCGATGCCGATCAACCTGGACACGATCAACCGCCTGTACGGCCTGAACCTGACGTCGTTCGAGATGCAGGGCTGGCTCGACTCGGTCGCCGAAAAGTTGGAGCGCGTCGAGACGTCAGAGGACGCGGTCGTCTCCAAGGTGGGCCGCGACCTCTACAACAAGTTCTTTCGTGGCTACACCCGCAAGCAGTGGGGGCTCGACCCGTCCGAGCTCGATGCCAGCGTCACGGCCCGGATACCGACCCGGATCAACCGCGACGATCGCTACTTCGCCGACACCTATCAGGCGATGCCGAAGCACGGCTACACGCGCATGTTCGAGAAGATGCTGGGTCATCCGAACATCAAGCTGATGCTCAATACCGACTACCGCGAAATCGTCGACCTCCTGCCCTGGAAACACATGGTGTACAGCGGCCCGATCGACGCTTTCTTCAATCACCGTCACGGCAAGTTGCCGTATCGCAGTCTCGAGTTTCGGCACGTCAACATCGCCAGCGAGCAGTTCCAGCCGGTCGGCACGGTCAACTACCCGAACGACTACGGCTATACGCGGATTAGCGAGTTCAAGCACCTCACCGGACAGCAGCACGCGAGCACCTCGATCGTCTACGAGTACCCGCAGGCCGAGGGCGACCCCTACTACCCCGTGCCGCGCGCAGAGAACGCAGCCATCTACAAGCGCTACGAGGACGACGCCGAGCAACTGACCAATGTGACGTTTGTCGGTCGGCTCGCTACCTACAAGTACTACAACATGGACCAGGTCGTCGGCCAGGCCCTGGCAGCCTTCAAGCGGCTGCAAAAGCACCATGCTTTGCAAGCCTTGCCCGAGACGTTGCGCTCAGTGGCCTGAGAGGGGCTATCGCGCGCCCCAGCCGTAGATCCAGTGAGCGACCCATGAAGCGGATCGAATCCTGGTGCTGGCACTACCGCGACCCGCAGCTGGGGTGTCTTCGTCGAACGCGCGCGGTCCTGACCGAGCAGGAAGCAGCGGAGTACCTCGAGGCCGAGCGTATCGAAGGGACGCTGAGGCTGCTCGAGGTCGACGATGACTGCGGAGGAACCGCGATGCAACCCGTCGATGACGCGTGTCCGAGGGTCGACTCGACGAGGGATCAGGTGTCGCGTTCCCTGCCCAATCGAGCACCAGCGCTTCCTCGCGCCTGAGTGCCTCGACGCGCCGGTACGCGGCCAGGTTCTCGGACGGCCGGGGCAAGGGATGCTCGGACCACCACGCGATCAGCAGCTGGCCGCGACGCTTGGCGTCCGAATCGAGGACCTCGAGCAGGCCGGTCTTCAGGAGCAGCGCGTCGTCGGCGCCGATCGTCCCCTGCGCGAGCAGCGTCGGTAGCCGGTCTTCTGCCAGCCTGGCCTGCTGCTCAAGACGGGCCGGGTCGTCGCCGAACCAACGCAGCTCGTCGAAGCGAGACCCGGCGCCTTTGAAGTCGACGTCCCATTCCGAGACGAGCGGCACGGGCGATGGCGGCGCGGGCCGCCCGGCTGCACCGTCCGCTTGGGCAGTCGCTTGCGCTTGGGCCGGCGCCAGCCCGCCCGCTGTGAAGGGCGACAGTCCCCATCGCTCCTCGACTGGCGCCGCTGCCGGTGCCCGCAAGCCCTCTGTCGGCTTTCCAAGGCGGGTAGAGAAGGCGATAGCCGCGACCAGAGCCAACAGCAAAGCGAGGCCGAGGATAAGCCGACGCCGGGACTTCTTCGGCGAAACCCGTGGCGAGGACGAAGCATCGACCCTTTGCCACCCATGCGAGTCCAGGAAGACTCGCGCCTCGGAGCTGCGTTGCTTCATGCCTTGCTCCCGAACCCCGGCACCAAGCAATGCCGGTCTGCATCACACGCGGGTCAACAAGGACCGAGCGTGGGCCTGTCCGGAACGCGTGGCAATCGGCGTGCGCGAGGCTCGGCCCCAATGGCGGGACTCACTGCGTGTTTGGTTGCTCGCCGTTGTCGAGCGAAAGTCGGGAACCGCCAGCGCGTACGGCGCGGGTACGCTTGCGCACGGCAGCGCCGAGCGCACCCAAGCCCGCGACCATCAGCGCCCACGTTTCCGGCTCCGGGACTGCCGCGAGGAAGGTGGCCCGCGATGCCACCGCCAGGTCGGTGTAGTTCGAGAAGACGCCGTCGAGACCCCAGCCGTAGAACTTCTGGTATTCCAGATCGGCCGCGGACCCTGTCTTGCTGAACGTATAGCCATGCACGAGCAGCCCGGCCGCGTGCGCCAGGTCGACGAAACTCTCGGTCATGCCCGCCCCGGTGATCGACACGCCCAGGCCGTCGGCGAAGGTCTTGAGGTTGGCGAGACCGTAGTTCACGAGCGCCGTCGAAGACGAGCTGAGCACGATCAGGTCGAAGTCGGCGCCAAGCAAGGCCTGCTTGTCGCTGATGCTCTTGATCGTGTCGATCGAGAACGACTGGATGAACACCTTGTCGGCACCGGTGTAGCCATTGGCGATCAGGGTCTCCAGGATCTTGTTCTCCATCACCGGGTCGGCCTGCTTCGCTTCCGGATAGATGCCGACTTCACGCCCGTAGCTGGCGCTCAGCGAGCGCGCCAGGTTGATCACCTCCTGGAAAGTGGGAATGCGAAAAGGGTCGGGCGAGCTGGGCGTGAAGCCCGGGTACGTGGTCGATGCGGTACCCACCGGCTTGACCGTCATCGTCTTCAGCTCGGCGAGCGTGAACTCGGAGACTGCGTAGCTGGCGCGACCGGGGAAGAGAATCTGCGCGTCGGTGGTCCGCGTCAACGTATCGTCGTGCATCGCGACCAGAACGCCGTCCTTGCTCAGCTGCAGGTCGGGCTCGATGTAGTCGGCGCCGAGCTTGACCGCGAGCTCATAGCCGGCCAGCGTGTGCTCCGGCATGTAGCCGCTCGCACCACGGTGGGCGAGCACGAGCGGCGCGGCGCCGTCGAGTTGCTTGACGGCTCCGCTGGACGTCGCCGCCGCGATCGCCAGGACGGCAGGGAACAGTATCCGGAGCGAGCGAACGAACAGAGTCATGATCGAATGCATGTCAGTCTCCTCATTGATTGTTGTCGTCGAAAGGTCGTCGGCGAGCCGATGAGCGTCTCCGACGGGGTCCCGGGAACAGACCTCGGAGCCAAGAGTACTCGAATGTCTTTACGTCCGCGTGACGGCGACGCCTCGCTACTCTTGGCAGGCAGTGATCAAGCTTGAAGGACTCACGTCTCTATCGGTCAAAGCAGGAAGCACCATGATCGGAATTCATCCCGACAACCAGGCCCCCGAGCTCAAGGACTACAACGTCTACACCAGCGATCCGGTGCTGCGCCGTTCGGTCGCACGCGGCGGCGCGCAATGGCGCGACGCCGAGCTCGTGCGCCAGGGAGCGGAATACGGCGCCGAGGCGACTCTGCGTGCCGCCGAGGACGCGAACCGCTTCGAGCCCGAGCTCTTCACCCATTCGCCGACAGGGGAGCGCATCGATCAGGTGAGATTCCATCCCGCCTGGCACAGGATGATGTCGATTGCCCGGCGCAACGGCATCGCCAACCTGCCGTTCTTCGACGGCCGGCCGTCGGCCTGGACGGCCCACGCGGCATCCCTCTACATGCACAGCCAGATCGAGTCCGGCTCGACCTGCCCGACGACGATGACCAAGGCCTGCATCCCGCTGCTGCGCCTGAACGCGCCGCTCTACGCAGCCACGGCGCCGCTGCTGGCTTCGCTCGAGCACGACGAGCGCGACTTGCCGCTGCCGCAGAAGCGCTCGATCGCGGTCGGCATGGGCATGACCGAAAAGCAGGGCGGCAGCGACCTGCGCACCAACACCACCCGCGCGGTCCCCGCCGGCGACGGCGAGTGGGGGCCCGAATACCTCCTCACGGGACACAAGTGGTTCTTTTCTGCGCCGATGTGCGATGGTCACCTGGTGCTCGCCCGAACCGACGAGCGTGCTTCGACCTGCCTCTTCGTGCCCC